>Ga0214471_10004390_pt1 | contig 10903 bp, 5 predicted proteins | sample RVTome_5_FD_207665 | JGI IMG/M metagenome (GOLD analysis project Ga0214471, IMG submission 207665) | Soil microbial communities from uranium-contaminated site in the Upper Colorado River Basin, Wyoming, United States - RVT142D155 | ecosystem: Environmental > Terrestrial > Soil > Contaminated >... | reverse complement strand
CCCGGCGAGCCGGTGACGATCACCCATCGCGGGAACCGGTTCGCGGTCGGCTACGGCGAGACGTTCTACGGGGTGTGGAACCTGAGTGGCGGTGCCCCGCTGCAGCGGTTCGAACGGACCGATGGCGGGTGGCAGCAGGCGTGGGCCCGGTTCCAGCAGCTCGAGGCGGGCGGCTGACCGCTACGGCGTGAGCGTGCGGTACATCGGCGAGCAGTCGTAGACCGCCCTCGTGGCACGGCCGTCGATGACGGTGTCGAATCGGATCCGGTCGGGTGACCACGACTCCCCGACCCGGAACGAGCCATCGGGCAGGGCTCGCAGCGGCCGCTCGTGATACCGGAGCTCGTCGTGAGCGGGATCCTGCAACCAGGGCTCGCCGTCTCGGAGGAACACGCGAACGTGGGACGCCCACGGGTCATGGCTCCGGTAGTGGCCGACGAACGCCCTCCGCTCGTCCCCGGCTCGAGACGGTGGACCGCTCCGCGAGCCCGCTTCGTATCGATCCGGACCGAGATCCGCGACCGCGGCCCGCCCGTCCTCGCCCATCTCGAACCGCAGCACGAACCGGTCGAGATCCCGGTCGTCGATCAGGAAGCCCCCGGGATCGCCGGGGTCGAACGGGATGAGCCGTGCGCTTCGACCGCCGATGTCGGCGGTGAGCCGGTCTCCGCTCGGCGCGACCTCGAGCGAGCCGGCCGGACCGCTGAAGACGCCGGCGTACCGCTCGGGGCCGGTCACGTTCCAAGGATCGCGGAGCGGAGGGATCTCGGGAAGCGATCCCCCGCCGGCGGCTGCGGCCAACGCGTCGAGCGCGAAGGTCGTGAGGGCGATCCGGGGGCCGAAGCCGTTCGTGCAGATCGCGACGCCGAATCCCGTCGCCGGATCGCAGGATGCGTGCGCGGCGTAGCCCACCGTGCTTCCGGAGTGGCCGAGCAGACGATCGTCGATCCAGCGGAGCCCGTATCCGTACCGCTCGCCGGTGTCCTCGTCGACGGCCATCGGGCTCGACATCAACGAGAAGCTCGCCGGATCGACGACGTCCCGACCCTCGTTCAGCAGGAGCCGCACGTAGCCGGCGAGCTCATCAGCGGTCGCGCAGATCGTGCCGTCCGCCGTCCCGCTCTCGATCCACGGCGACGGTGCGACGCCGTGGGCGGGCTGCCACGGCCGGTCGTCGAACGTTGCGCCGTAACCGACGGCGAGGCTCGGCCGCACGTCGTGCGTGATCACCGGCGAGGAGTCCTGCATCCCGACCTGCGTCATGACGCGCTCGTAGACGGTCTCGTACCACGGGCGGCCGGTCAGACGCTCGAGCACGAGGCCGAGCGCCTTGTAGCCCACGTTCGAGTACCAGAACCGCTCGCCGGGCGCGAAGCCCGGCTCGAGCTCGCGCAGCGACCACACCTCGTGCGTCGCCTCCGTCGTGAAATCCATGCCCTGGACGAGGCCACTCGTATGGCTGAGGAGGTGGTGGACGGTGATGGGCGGATACGGCGAGGCGATCTCGAGCCAGGGCAGGTACTCGTTCACCGGAGCGTCGAGATCCAGCCTGCCGGCTTCGCGCTCCAGCAGGAGCGCCATCGCCGTGAAGCCCTTGCCGATCGAGCCGATCTGGAAGCGGTGATGCGGCTCGACGGGAAGCCGCGCGTCCGCGTTCGCGAAGCCGTGGCAGATGACGGCGAGGGTACGCTCGCGGTCGGTCAGCGCGACCTGGACACCCGGGGCGACGAGCTCGTCCATCCGCAAGTCGATGAACTCGCGAACGCGCTTGGCGACCGCGCGGACGTCCACCGCGCTCAAGTGAAGAAGAGCTTGAGCTCGCGCTCGGCCGACTCCGGCGAGTCGCTGCCGTGCACGAGGTTCTCGGTGATCTCCAGCCCGAAGTCGCCTCGGATCGTCCCCGGCGGCGCGGACGAGGGGTCGGTCGGACCCATGAGCGTTCGCCACACGTCGATCGCGTTCTCGCCCTCGAGGCGCACGACGACGACCGGCCCGGACGTGATGAACCCCACGAGGTCGGCGAAGAACGGCTTCTCGCGATGCTCGCCGTAGTGCTCCTCGGCGAGCGGGCGGTCGATCGTCATCATCCGCATCTCGGCGATCCGCAACCCCTTGGTCTCGGCGCGCCGCAGGACCTCGCCGACGAGGCCGCGCCGAACGCCGTCCGGCTTCACGACGAGCAGAGTCGATTCGACCGCCATCAGACTTCCTCCTCATGGAGGTGCCGCGGGTCCGGATCCAACTCGTCGGATCCGCCGCCGCGTTGCCGCGATCCCAGCGCCCGGCGAGCGGCCGCGACAGTGTACAGAGAGCCGGTCACCAGGATGAGGTCGCCGTCGTCCGCTGCCTCGCGCGCAGCGGCGAGTGCCTCCTCGACGCTGCCGTAGGCCACCGCCGGGATGCCGTGGAGCGCGAGCGCCCGCGCCACCTCCTCGGCCGGGCGGGCGCGAACGCTCGTCGTCGTCGCCGCGTAGCCGACTTCCACGAGCGGCGCCCGCCGCTCGACGATCCCGTCCAGGTCCTTGTTCGAGAAGACCGCGAGGACGACGTGCAACCGCCCCCACGTGAACGACTCGGGCAGAGCGGTGACGAGCGCTTCGGCCGCGCCCGGGTTGTGGGCGCCGTCGAGCAGGATGAGGGGCCGGCGCGCCGCGACCTCGAGCCGTCCGGGCGACGTCGCCCCGGCGAGCGCGTCGCGGAGCGCATCGCCCTCGATCTCCTGCTCGAGGAGGGCCTCGACCGCGACGACGGCCGCCGCCGCGTTCCGGGCGGCGAACTCGCCGAAGAGCGGCAGGAGCAGGTCCTCGTACGTCGCGCGGATGCCCCGGACGGTGAGCGCCTGGCCGCCCACCGCCGGCGCGCGGACCTCGAGACCCCAGTCCCGGTCTTCGAGCAGCAGGCGCGCTCCGATCTCCTCGCACCGAGCCTCGATCACGGCGAGCGCCTCCGGCGGCTGCTCCCGGACGACGGCGACCGCGCCCTCCTTGACGATGCCGGCCTTCTCCTTCGCGACCTCGGCGGGGGTGGCACCGAGTTCCGGATGATCCAGCGCGATGGGACACAGCACCGCGACCTGGCCGGCGACGAGGTTCGTCGCGTCCCACGTCCCTCCCATGCCGACCTCGAAGACCCCGAGGTCCGCCGGCCTGTCGGCGAACCACAGGAACGCGAGCGCGACGAGGGCCTCGAAGTAGGTGACGCGCCCGACGCGCTCGTCGACCGTGCGGAGATAGGGCAGCAGGTGTTCGTATTCCTCGCCGAACTCCTGCTCCGGGATCGGCTCGTCGCAGAGCTGCAGCCGCTCCCGCACCGTTTCCAGGTGCGGCGAGGTGAACAGGCCGGTCGCGAGCCCCTGCGCGCAGGCTATCCGAGCGATGAGTCGCGATGTCGTCGTCTTGCCGTTGGTCCCGGTGACGTGGATCGTCGGATAACGCAGCTGCGGATCGTCGAGCAGGTCGGCGAGGGCTCGGATCCGATCGAGATCCGGCTTCGGCATGTGCTCGGGCTGGCGCGAGTCCAGCTCGGCGACGGCGTCGGCGAAACGCACGGATCAGGCCTGTGTCGGCAGGACGACCTCGACCCGCGCCTCGGCGGACTCGACGTACTCGATCGCCGCGACGTTGCCGGCCTCGCAGATGTCCCGCTCGACGTCCCGAAGGAGCTTCTGCCGCTCCTGCGGAGCGTGGACGATCACGCGCTCGGCCTCGACCCGCAGTGAGAGCTTCGCGAGCGCCTTGGCCTTGCGGACCTCGCCGAGGACCCAGGCCGCGGCGTCGTAGACGGCGGGATCCGCGCCCGCGGTCGCCTCGTCGAGCTCGGCGGTCGAGGGCCACGCGGCACGATGGATCGAGCCCTCCTTCCACCACGACCAGACCTCCTCGGTCACGTACGGGAGGAAGGGCGCGAACAACCGGAGCAGGGTCGACAGCGCGAGCCGGAGCGACGCGATCGCCGACCCCCCGTCGCTGCCGTAGGCGCGGCTCTTCACGAGCTCGAGGTAGTCGTCGGTGAAGCCCCAGAAGAAGCGCTCGGTCACCTCGAGCGCGCGCGTGTGCTCGTAGCCCTCGAGCGCTCGGGTTGCCTCGTCCACCGTCTCGGAGAGCCGTTTCAGCATCGACCGGTCGAGCGGATCGCCGATCTCCCCCTCGCTCCCCTCGAGCGAGGCGAGGGCGAACCTCGACGCGTTCAGGACCTTGATCGCGAGCCGGCGGCCGACCTTGATCTGCTGCTCGTCGAAGGTGGCGTCGACGCCCAGTCGGGCACTACCCGCCCAGTACCGAACGGCATCGGCGCCGTACTGCTCGAAGATCTCGAGCGGCGTCACGGCGTTGCCCTTGGACTTCGACATCTTCTTGCGGTTCGGGTCCAGGACGAACCCGCTGAGCACCGCGTCTGTCCACGGCAGCGCGCCGTGCTCGAGGTGCGACTTCAGGACCGTGTAGAAGAGCCAGGTTCGGATGATCTCGTGCGCCTGCGGCCGCAGGTCCATCGGGAACACGCGCGAGAAGAGGTCGGTGTCCTCCTCCCAACGACCGGCGATCTGCGGCGACATCGAGGACGTCCCCCACGTGTCCATCACGTCGGGATCCCCGAGGAAGCCGCCGGGCTTGCTCCGTTGTTCGGACGTGTAGCCCGCTGGTGCCTCCTCGAGCGGATCGACGGGGAGAGCGGACTCGTCGGGCAGGATCGGGTCGTCGTACTCGGGCTGCCCGCGCTCGTCGAGGCGGTACCACACGGGGAACGGGACGCCGAAGAAACGCTGCCGGCTGAGGGCCCAGTCGCTGTTCAGGCCCTCCACCCACGAGGTGTATCGAGCACCCATGTACGGCGGATGCCAGTGGAGCTCGCCGCCGCGCTGCAGCAGCTCGTCGCGGTAGTCGAGCGTCTTCACGAACCACTGGCGGCTCGTGATGACCTCGAGCGGACGCTCCCCCCGTTCGTAGAACTTCACGGCGTGCCGCACCGTCTTCGGCTCCCCGATGAGCGCGCCGGCATCGCGGAGCAGCTCCGAGATCGCCTTGCGCGCCTGCTTCGTGCCCTTGCCCGCCAGCTCCGACATGGCGGCGTTCGCCTTCTCGGGATCGCGCGACTCCCATCCCGGCTCTCCGAACCGACCCGGAGCGATCGTCCCGTCCCGGCCGACGACGACGCGTGTGGGTAGCCCCAGCTCTCGCCACCACGTCACGTCCGTGGCGTCGCCGAACGTGCAGATCATCGCGATGCCGGTTCCCTTCTCCGGGTCGGCGAGCTCGTGCGCGACGACCGGAACCGGCGCGTCGAACAGCGGCGTGTACACGGTCGACCCGACGAGGTCCCGGTACCGCGCGTCCGCCGGGTTGGCGACGATCGCGACGCAGGCCGGGATCAGCTCGGGCCGAGACGTCTCGATCTCGACGCTTCCTCCGCCCTCGCGCTCGAACGCGATCCGGTGATAGAGCCCTTCCTGTTCCCGGTCCTCGATCTCGGCCTGCGCGACGGCGGTCTGGAACTCGACGTCCCACATCGTGGGGGCCTCGGCGGTGTACGCCTGTCCGCGCTTGACGAGGCGGAGGAACGCCCGCTGCGAGGCACGCCGCGCGGTTTCGCCGATCGTCGTGTAGGTCTGCGTCCAGTCGACCGACAGACCGACCAGCCGGAACAGGTGCTCGAAGGTCTTCTCGTCCTCGGTCGTGAGCCGCTCGCAGAGCTCGATGAAGTTGCCCCGCGCGAGTGGGGTCGCCTGCACCTGCGGATGGAAGGTGGCCGCGTCGAAGTGCTCGTCGAAGGGCAGGGACGGGTCGCACCGGACGTTGAAGTAGTTCTGGACCCTGCGTTCGGTCGGCAGGCCGTTGTCGTCCCAGCCCATCGGATAGAAGAGTTCGAACCCGCGCATCCGGTGGTACCGGGCCACGATGTCCGTGTGGGTGTAGGACATCACGTGGCCGACGTGGAGAGACCCGCTGGCGGTCGGCGGGGGCGTGTCGATCGCGAAGACCTGCTCCCGCGTCTTCGAACGGTCGAAGCGGTACGTGCCGCCGGCTTCCCAGCGCTCGTCCCATTTCGCCTCGAGGCCGTCGAGGCTCGGCTTCTCGGGCACGGGCATGCGCCGAGTTTACGGGAAGGTCCGTGCCCGCCCGCAGGTATGCCGCTACCGCGGGACGCCTAGACTCCAGCCTCGTGAGGGTCTGTTCGAACTGCGGCACACGGAATCCGGACACGTCGCGCTTCTGTCAGTCGTGCGGGTCGTCGCTGGTTCCGGCGTGTCCGGTCTGCGGCGCCGAGCGGCCCGAGGGCGGCCGGTTCTGCCCGAGCTGCGGCTCGCCGCTGGGCAGTGACGACGTCCCGGTCGGGCAGGAGCGGCGCCTCGTCACGATCCTGTTCGCCGACGTGAGCGGCTCGACCGCGCTCGGCGAACGGCTCGATCCCGAACGTCTGCAAGAGGTCCTCGCTGCCTACTTCCAGGCGATGCGCGAGGAGATCGAGGCCGAAGGCGGCACCGTCGAGAAGTTCATCGGCGATGCCGTCATGGCCGCGTTCGGCGTCCCGGTCGCGCACGAGGACGATCCGGCGCGGGCGCTGCGGGCCGCCCTTCGGATGCGACGGCGGCTCGAGGAGGTGAACGCCGACCTCGACGCCCGCTTCGGCGTCAGGCTTGCGATCCGCACCGGCGTGAACACTGGTGAGGTGCTCGCCGCCACCGAGGCCAAACCCGGCGATCCGATGGTGACCGGAGATGCGGTCAACGTCGCGGCGCGGCTTGAACAGACGGCCGAGCCGGCCTCGATCGTCGTCGCCGAACGCACGGCGCGCGCCGCGCGAGGGTTCCGCTTCCGCGAGCTCGGCGCGCAGGACCTTCGCGGGAAGGACCACGCGGTGCCGGCCGTACTGCTCGAGGACCTCGCGCCCGAGCTTTCGGAGCGAGGCGTGCCGGGCCTGAGGGCGCCGATGGTCGGACGCGAGCAGGAGCTGTCGCTACTGCGGAGCCTCTTCGAGCGCTCCGCCGCCGAGAGCCGGCCGAACCTCGTCACGATCTACGGCGACCCGGGGGTCGGCAAGAGCCGGCTCACGGCGGAGTTCCTGGGGGAAGCAGGACGGCTCGAAACGCCTCCGACCGTCGTTCGCGGCCGTTGCCTGCCCTACGGCGAGGGCATCACGTACTGGCCGCTCGCAGAGATCCTGAAGGGTCTCGCCTCGGTCCGCGACAGCGATCCACCCGAGGCGACGCTCGAGCGCATCCTCGCGCTCGGAGACGATCTGCTCACGACGGAGGTGGCGAGCGATCCGCGCAAGGCTGCGGCCGCCCTCGCGTACACGGTGGGCCTCGAAGATCCCGAGTCCCCATTCGCGACGCTCGAGCCACGCGAGGTCCGAGCGAAGATCCACGCCGCATGGCGGTCGTTGTTCTCCGCGCTCGCCATGCGTTCGCCGGTCGTCGCGGTGGTCGAGGACATCCATTGGGCCGACGCGGCGCTCTTCGATCTGCTCGATGAGCTGGCCGACAAGGTGGTCGGGCCGGTGCTGTTCTTGTGCCCAGCCCGGCCCGAGGTCACGAAGCGCCGGCCCGGATGGGGCGGCGGCAAGCGCAACGTCTCGTCGGTCACCCTGGAGCCGCTGTCCCGCGAGGACGCCGAGCGTCTGATCGGCTTCTTGTTGAAGGTCGAAGAACTACCCGAGGCGGTGCGCGCGCGGATCCTCGAGCGCGCCGAAGGGAACCCCTTCTTCCTGGAGGAGATAGTCCGCCAGCTCATCGACGGAGGAATGATCGTGCACGAGAGGAACCGGTGGCGGGCGGCCGGGAATATCGGCAACGTCGAGATCCCGGACACCGTGCAGGGCGTCCTCGCCGCGAGGATCGACCTGCTCGAGACGACCGAGAAACGCGCGCTGCAGCGAGCCGCCGTCGTCGGCCGCGTCTTCTGGCCCGAACCGGTGGGGCGGCTCCTGAACGGCGACCGCGAGCGACTCCGCGACACGCTCGATCGCCTCGAGGAGCGCGAGCTCGTGCGGAGCCAGCTCACATCTTCGATCGAGGGAGAGCCGGAGTTCATCTTCAAGCACATCCTCACGCGCGACGTCGCGTACGAGAGCCTTCCTCGCCGCGACCGTGCGACGGCGCATTCGGCCGTCGCCGAGTGGATCGAGTCGACGACCGGTGAGCGCCGCGGCGAGTTCGCCGAGCTGCTCGCCTACCACTACGAGGCTGCGCACCGCGGCCGGAGCGAGGACGCCCACGGCGACCCCAAGGCGGTGGAACATCTGCGGAAGAAGGCGTTCACGGCGCTGATGCAGGCATCCGAGGACGCTCGCCGTCGTTTCGCCGTGACGAAGGCCGCGGACATGGCGGATCGCGCCCTGGCGCTCGCCAGGGAGCCCCTCGACCGTGCGGGTGCGCTGGAGCAGTTCGGGATGGTGGCCTTGAACGACTATTCAGGCGATCTGGCGTTCGCTTCCTTCGGGGAGGCAGCCGACATACGCGCCCAGCACGGGCCCGCGGACCGGATGGCTATCGCGCGAACCTGCGCCTTTGCCGTTGAGGCTCCGATGCGCTGGCCGGGCTCGATGAAGCGCGTCCCCGCCGAGCACGACGTAAGGCGGTACCTCGACCTGGGGTTCGCGAACGTCGGGGGCGATGACAGCGACGTGCACGTCCGGTTGCTCCTGTCGAGGGCCTTCGTTCCCTACGCGTTCGGATCGAGACGGATCATCACCGATCGCGAGTGCGACGCAGCCTCGGCCGACGGTGAGCGGGCGGCCGACATGGCGATGCGGCTCGGGCGTCCGGACCTCGCTTCGGCGAGCCTGGACGGGGCAGGGACGGCGTGGTGGGTCCGCGGCCTCTACGGCCCTTCGCTCCCGAACATCCGGCGTCGTCTCGAGCTGTCGGAGGTGCTGGAAGATCCTTGGGAGCTCGGCGACATCTTCGATGTGGCGTCGTGGGCGTGGGCGATGATCGGCGACTATCGCGAAGCGGTCCGCATGGCCGAGCGCTCCGCATCCGCGACGGCAGGTCAGGCTCCGGGCATGGAGCTCCACGGTCTTTCGTGGCGCGCGTTCGCTGAGTTCGCGCTCGGGAACTGGTCGGTAGTGGTCGACGAGATCCTGCCGAGGGTCCGAGGCCTGCTCGGTGATCGATTCGACGACCCGCCGTACTTCACCGCCCACGCGTTCGGATCGGCGGCGTTCGTTCTCGCGGCTCGCGAAGACCCTCGGGCGACGGAGATGCTGACACTGCTCCGCGCGCAGGCAGAGAGCGCGGAGGCCGGGGAATGGCCGACCCTGTCGCTGATCTGGCTCGCGTGGATCCTCACGAGGCACGGGTCGAGGCGCGAGGCAGACGAGCTCCTCGACCGTCTCCGCTCGAGTCACACGGAGCTCAGACGGCCGCTCCAGGACCAGGTGCTCGCCGTGGCGCTCGCCTCGCACGGTCGATGGACGGAGGTCTCGGAGTTCCTCCCACGGTCACGCGAGTTCGCCCAGCGCGCCGGCCTACTCGCGCTCCCAGTCCACCTCGACCGACTGGACGGTCGAGCTGCCCTCCACGACGGCGACGTCGATTCCGCCGTTGCGATGCTCGAGCGAGCTCGAGAGGGCTTCGCCACCCTCGGAGCCGCGTGGGAGCGCGCAGTGACGGAGCTCGATGTCACCCACGCGCTCGGATCGTCTGGGAAGGTCGAGGAAGCTCGATCGGTGCTCGAGGCCGCCGCCCCGGACCTCGAGCGCTCAGGTGCGATCGATGAGCTCGATCGGATGCGGAAGCTGCGGCGAGACCTGTCCTGAGGGCGAGGGCTAGGCCGTGCGCTCCTGGCGTTCGCGCCGCTTGGTTTCCTTCACCGGCACGAGGGTCGGATTGACCTTGCTCCTAACGACCTCGCCGTCGATCACGCATTTCGTGACGTCTTGGCGGGAGGGCAGCTCGTACATCGTGTTGAGCAGGACCTCCTCCATGATCGCGCGCAGGCCGCGGGCGCCCGTACCACGCAGGATCGCCTGATCGGCGATCGCGTCGAGGGCGTCCTCGGAGAACTCCAGCTCGACGCCGTCGAACTCGAAGAACTTGTGGTACTGCCGCACGAGCGCGTTCTTCGGCTTGGTGAGGATGTCCACGAGCGCCTGCTTGTCGAGGTTATGGACGTTCGTGATCACCGGCAGCCGCCCGACGAACTCCGGGATCAGTCCGTACTTGAGCAGGTCCTCGGGAAGGACCTGTCGAAGGATCGCGCCGAGGTCCTTCTCCTCCACGCGGCGGACGTCCGCCCCGAACCCGATCCCCCGGCTCCCGATCCGCGACTCGACGATCCGCTCGAGGCCGGCGAACGCGCCACCGACGATGAACAGGATGTTCGTCGTGTCGATCTGGATGAACTCCTGGTGCGGGTGCTTGCGGCCGCCCTGGGGTGGGACCGACGCCGTCGTTCCCTCCAGGATCTTGAGGAGCGCCTGCTGCACGCCCTCGCCCGAGACGTCCCGGGTGATCGAGGGGTTCTCGCTCTTGCGGGCGATCTTGTCGACCTCATCGATGTAGATGATCCCGGTCTCTGCCTTCTTCACGTCGTAGTCTGCCGCCTGGATCAGCTTGAGGAGGATGTTCTCGACGTCCTCGCCGACGTAGCCGGCCTCGGTGAGCGCCGTAGCGTCGGCGATCGCGAACGGCACGTTGAGCATCCGCGCGAGGGTCTGCGCGAGCAGCGTCTTCCCGCACCCGGTCGGTCCCAGGATCATGATGTTGGACTTCTGGAGCTCGACCTCGTTGTCCTTGGCGCCGACCTGGATCCGCTTGTAGTGGTTGTAGACGGCGACCGACAGGACCTTCTTCGCCATCTCCTGTCCGATCACGTACTCGTCGAGGAACGCGTAGATCTCCTGCGGCTTCGGCAGCTCCTCGAGCTTGAGCTCGGAGGTCTCGGAGAGCTCTTCCTCGATGATC
>Ga0214471_10004389_pt1 | contig 10906 bp, 7 predicted proteins | sample RVTome_5_FD_207665 | JGI IMG/M metagenome (GOLD analysis project Ga0214471, IMG submission 207665) | Soil microbial communities from uranium-contaminated site in the Upper Colorado River Basin, Wyoming, United States - RVT142D155 | ecosystem: Environmental > Terrestrial > Soil > Contaminated >... | reverse complement strand
GCAGCAGCGCGTCGAACGCTCCTCGGGCGACGAGCCCGTCGAGGATGCCGAGGCCGGTCGTGGAGCGCTGCTCGCCGATCGCCTGCGCGACGCCCTCCTCGACCCACGCCGGCGTGAACGGCCCGGCGACCGGGCGCGTCGCGACGTGCAGCAGTTCGTGCGCGAGGATCAGCCGACGCGTGCCGCTGGCTCGGTTGAGGAAGCGGACCGGGTTGAGGATCACCCGGCTGCCGGTGAGGCGGTACTCCCCCAGTTCGCCCACCGGGGACGCGGTCGCGAACGCCACGAAGCTACTGAGGTCGAACGTCACGTGCAGCAGCTCCGCGAGCTCGTCCTCGTCCCGCGGCACGATGATCGGTACCCGCGACGGCCATTCCAGCGGCCAGCGGTCGAGCACGTCGCCCAGCGCGGCCCGGGCCTCCGCCAGCACCGGTCCGATGGCGGGCGTGCCCGGGTGGTGCAGGGCGACCAGGGGCCCGTCGACCGTGACCTCGACCGGCCCGTGATCCCACAGGTGATCCGCCGACACCAGTCCCAGCGGCTCGGCGTCGGTGTCTCCCGCGACCCGCCATCGGTCCTCCGCGTGCACGAACGTGAGGAAGAGGTCCTCGGCGGCGGGTCCGTCCTCGTCGTACCCGGCCAGCGCGTGCCGCTCCCGGACGTAGCGGACGGTCGCAGCGCCGACGTGGCGGTCGCGGACAGCGCCGGTCGCCAGGTCCGGCAGCGACGGGTCCAGCTCCAGCTCGTAGGTGGCCAGTGGCACCTCGGCGAGGTTGGCTGCACGGGCCAGCCAGCGGGCCCCGAACGCCGAGCTCGGATCGAGCAGGTGGGGACGGATCGCCTCGGGGTCTGCGGCCAGGAAGCCCGCTGCCAGCGCGTCGAGCACGGGCTGGAGCTCGGCATCCAAGTCCGGCGCGGCCGGCAGCTCGTCGGGTGGCATCGGCACCGGCGCCGAGGCCTGGTGGCCGTCGGCGATCGGGCGCACGGTGACCTGGGTGCCGCAGGCCGAGCTGACGGCCAGGGCGACCAGCGCGGCCAGCGCCCCGACCGCCGTGCGTCGCTGCCTGGTCAAGCGGCCCACCTCGTGGTCGTCACGGCACCTGCTCGCAGGCGTAGGGTTCCACGCGAACGCCCGTCCGCCCGTCCGCCCGTCCGCCCGTAGGAGCCAGCCGTGAACGCCCGTCAGATCGCCACCGGCCTCGCCATCGGACGGGTCGCCGTCGGAACCGCCATGTTCGCAGCACCGGGCGCGTTCGGGAAGGGCTGGATCGGGTCCGACGCCGGGCGTCCCGGCACGCAGCTCATCATGCGCGTGGCCGGTATCCGGGACCTGGTCCTGGGGCTCGGCCTGCTGACTTCCCTGTCGTCGGGCCAGGACGCCAGGCGATGGATCGAGGCGGGCATCGTCGCGGACGCCGGCGATGCCACCGCCGCCGTGCTCGGGCGGGGCGAGGCCAGCAGGTTCGCGGTCGCCTCCACGGTCCTGATCGCGGCGGGTGCCGCAGGCGCTGGCGCGTACGCCCGCGTCAACCTCGACACCGACGCCGACGCCGGCACCTGAGCACCCTCACACCGGGGCCGGCTCGGCGGCGTTCGGTGGCACGGCGACGATGATCAGCGACTGCGGGGCGTGCTGGAGCAGGTACTCGATGCCGTGGCCGAGGAACGGGCGGCCATCCACCGACCGCACCCTCGCGCCGATCACGAGGGTGTCGGCGCCGCGCTCGTGCGCGGCGGCCAGCAGCTCCTCGTAGGCGGTGGCACCGATGCGCGTCAGCCCGGACGCCGCCATGCCGAAGCGCCGCGCGAGCTCGACCGAGCCGTGCAGCATGGCTCGGGCCACGGGGTGGTGCTGAACGCTGTCGCCCCAGCTCCCGGCCAGCACCTGGTCGGCGCGGCTGACCACGTGGACGACGTCGACCTCGGCGCCGACGCGGGCGGCCAGCAGGTAGGAGATCTCTTCGGCCGCCTGTCCGACCGGCGTCCCCGTGGCCGCTGTCAGCAGGCGCTGGAACATCACGCCCGCCGTCAGCGGCTCGCGGGGCCGCACCAGCAGGACCGGGACCGGGCTCTCCACCAGCAGCCGTTGCAGCACAGGGGACAGGTCCGACGTGCCGACGGTGTCACCCGTCGCGCCCACCGCGAGCAGGTCGTAGCCCTGCCCGACCTCGTGGAGCACCGCGGAGGCGGGGTCCCCGACGGGCTGCGGCGAGGCCGTGACACGGCGATGTCCGAACAGTTCGGTCACCGCTGTGACGGCTTCCACGGGCTCGGCGGACCCGTCATCGACGCTCATGACGGTGACCGATGCATCGCTGTGCATGACCAGGTCGATGACGCGCGCGGCCACGCGGGCCCCGACGCCCCCGCGCGTGGCCAGCAGGACGCGGCGCGCGTTGATCAGGACCGAGCCCCCGTACAGCGCCTCGCGCCGGAGCCGTTCGGCCTCCTCGTCACCGAGCGGGACGCGCCGCAGGGCCCAGGTCATCAGTGGTGGGACGAGCATCGAGGTGACGATCGACATCAGCACGATCGCGGTGTACGCGACCTGTCCGAAGACGCCCGTGGCCAGCCCCACGGTCGCCGCGATCACGCCGAGCGCCCCACGCGCGTTGAGCCCGATCCCCACGGCCAGTCCGGTCGCCGGGTCGAACCGGCCGAGCCGGGCGCCGAGGTACGCGCCCCCGAGCTTGGTGACGCAGGCAACGAGCAGGAGCACCCCGGACCAGATCGCGACGGCAGGCTCGGTCAGGACGCCGGCGTCGAGGTACATGCCGGCGGTGGCGAAGAACAGCGGGGCCAGGACCGCGCTGCTCCACAGCTCCAGGCCGTGCTCCAGCTCGCGGCGGCGCAACGGGGACCGCCCGATCAGGATGCCGACGATGAACGCACCGAGCACCGCCTCGGTGCCGATCCACTGCGTGAGCGCGGCACCGGTCAACGCCATGAGGATGATGGCCGTGAACGCCCCGGCCACGCCCTCGGTGAGGCGGAGCGCCGCGCGCAGCGTCGCATCCACCGCACGCTGGCCGACCGTGAACGCGCCGACGAGGAACACGCCGACCGCGAGGATCGTGACGCCGAGGCCCGCCGCGTCGAAGCCACCCTCGACCGCGACACCGGTCAGCAGGCCCAGGAGGATCCAGCCGACCAGATCGTCGGCCATCGCCGCGACCATCGTGACCTGGCCGATGTCCCGGCGGATCAGCCCCATGTCGGTGAGGACCCGCGCGACGACCGGCAGCGCCGAGACCGCCAGCGCGACCGCGATGAACGCGGCGAACACCGCCCGGTCGACGCCCTCGGGCACGACCAGGTCGGGAACGAGCCGGCCGACGGCGTAGCCACCCAGCAGCGGCAGGATCAGCCCGCCCACGGGGATCCACGCGGTCCGCCGCACGAGGCGTCCCACCAGTGGCAGGTCCACCTCGAGCCCCGTCAGCACCAGCAGGACCACGACGCCCAGCCACGCCAGGGCCAGGAGCAGGCCGCTCTGGACCCGGTCCCCGGGGAACAGCCAGGCTGCGACGTCGGGGGCCACGCGACCGAGCACGGTGGGGCCCAGCAGCACGCCGGCGAGCAGCTCGCCGACGACGGCCGGCTGGCGGACACGCCGGGCCAGGTAGCCGAGCCCTCTGGCGACCGCCAGCAGCGTTGCGAGCTGGACCCAGAAGACCAACAATTCGTGGTCGGTCAGAGGAGCCAGCACCGAGCACTCCTGGATCGCCGGGGCGTGACGCGGAGCCGCACCGTACGGGCCCCCCCGACGGGCGCACAATGGCTGGACGGGTGACGGTTGTGGCTAGGGAGCGTAGAAGATGTCGTGTGTCCCCACCCGTCGCCACACGATGTGAGGCTCGGCGGGTTCGATCTCTTCGCCATACTCGAATGTGGCTCTGCCGTCAGGTGCCCAAGTCATCTCGAACACGCCCGGGTAACCCTGTACTCCCTTGACGCGAAGCCCCGGTAAGAAAGGAGGGTCCGACAGGCCCGCGACGAACTTCTCCGCGATGCAGGTCCTGAAGCGGCCGAGCTGGTCCGAGCCAAGTGCACGAATGTCCTTCTCGAATCGTGCAGTCGTCTCCCACGTCGGCACGACTACAGGCTTTCCAGGAACTCGTCCGTGGAGTAGAACACCTTGGTCCGACCGGCTCGGGCATCGTGCATTGCCTCGACCTCGCCCTCGCGCCACTCCTTGGTCCAGAACCCCGCCTGATCTGCGCCCGCGTCGTCGGCGAAGAACGCACGCATGCTCTCGATGGGGATCACCGTGTTCCTCCCTCGCGCGTACGCCTCACGCCACGGACGCTCGGCGTGGGTCTCTCCGATGAGCTGGGACGCCCACTTGGACCCGTAGCGGCTCACGACGTAACTGACCGTTCGAGCTTCCTCGTCGCTGAGCGGTTCATCCGGCATCGACACCCTGAATCCGTGCTTCTCAACCCGCCAGAGATCAGCGACGACCGGGCCGTTTTCCCATGCCTCGATTGGCTCATCGAACAGTGCTTCGCCGGTCCAGGTCGCGTGCCACGCCTGGCAGTAGTACAGAAGCTTGTGCAGCTTGACCGTGCCCGGGTCCGTCGACAGTTCGTCACGGAGAGCACGAGCCACCTGCGCGGCTGTAGCCATACCTGATCAGGCTCTCTGCAGGGGAAGGGCGCTTCTCGTGGGCACCAGGCGCGTAGCGCCCAGTTCGCACAAGTACAACGTACACGACCCGTGCGACGTTCCGTCCGTGGCAGTGCCGAGCGCTGAGCCGGTCTGACCGTTGCGTGGCCATTCCGAAGCGGAAGGGCCCCCGGGGGGGCCCTTCGCGGTGGGCGCGGAGGGTTTTGAACCCCCGACCTCTGCCGTGTGAAGGCAGCGCTCTCCCACTGAGCTACGCGCCCATCAGCGGCGCGAACTGTACCGCAGCGCGGGTCAGGTCCGCCTCGACGAGCACGGCGCCCTGCGGGCTCGGGTGGGCGCCTGGGGCCGGCCAGGCCTCGAGCGTCAGCAGGAGCCGGTCAGCCTCCCCACGCTCGCCCGCCCACGCCACCAGGCCGTCAGGCCCCGTTCGGGTCGCGACGAGCACCGGCGTGGCCTGCTCCCCCGTCACCAGCCAGATCACCAGCCGGCGGTCCGCGCCGGGCTGCGGCACGTCGGCAAGCGTGACCGCGACCATGTCCTGCGTGATCGACACGCGCCCCCGGGTCGTGCCCGTGAACGTCGGGGCGACCGTGGTGCCCGAGGCGAACGCCTCCATCACCGCCTCCTGGCGCTGCGAGGCCCCGAGCAGTTCGGCGTTGACGGCCCGCAGGTGCCAGCCCCACAGCGCCGCGGCCAGCACGGCCACGACCAGGCCGACCGTCAGCAGCGCGCCCGGCCGGCGTGCCGGCCTGGCACGGGCCAGCGTGCGGTCGGCGGCGGCCTCACCCTCGTCCGGGTGGCGCGCGGTCTGAAGCTTCGTGCGTGCCCGCTGCTGCTCGTCCCGGGCTGCCGCGGCCAGGTCGGCCGCGATGTCCCGCAGTTCGGCGACGCGCAGGCGGCAGTCCCGGCAGCCGATGAGGTGACCGCGGAACTCGGTCGCATCGTCCTGGGGCAACCCACCGAGCACGTGGCCGACGGCCAGCTCCTCGTAGCGGGTGTGGGGATCCGACATGCTGTGGCCAGCATACGTCCGCGGCGACGGGTGACGTGTCGTCAGTGGGGCGGCCGGGTGGCGCCGCCGTCAGCGGTGTCCAGCCCCCCGTCGGTAGCACCCGCGTCCTCGGGGCCAGGCGTAGCCGCGTCCGCCGGGGGCTGCTTCCACGGGTGATCGAAGTGGGGTGGGTCCCACGCGTAGGGACCGCGCTTCCACGGCGCCCGCGTGATCAGGAACGTCGTGACGGCCACGGCGGCGGCCAGGATCGCCCACTGTGAGCCGGTGAGGCCCGACCACGTGCGGTCCTGGCGGGCGAAGTCGGTCAGGAACCGGAACAACCCGTACCAGTACACGTACAACACCACGAAGAAGCCGTCGAAGCGCCGGCGGCGCTCGAGCAGGAGCATCAGCAGCAGCAGCGAGCCCGCCGACAGGAAGTCGTACAGCGCCGTCTGGTGCAGCGCGATGTCGAAGCATCCCTGGGTCGGCGGCTCGATCGCGCCACTGGTCACGGCGTCCAGCGGATAGCGCTCCGGCACGATCCGGGCGAACCAGTTGCCGGCCCGGTCCCAGTAGTTGGCCGTACAACTCCAGCCCAGCGGGAAATCGCCGGCCGGCAGCCCGATGTGGTCGCCGATGATCAGGTCACCCGTGCGCCCCAGCACCAGCCCCGCGGCGATCCCCGGCGCCGCCGAGTCCAGCAGCATCAGCGGCGAGTACCCGCGCTTGCGCATCTCCGGCAGCGCCAGCAGGATCGCGCCCGTCAGCCCACCGAGGAAGGTCAGGCCGCCCTCCCAGACGGCGAGGATCCGCAGGAAACCCTCCACGCTGGTCAGGTACGTGTCGACGTGGGTCACGACGAAGAACAGCCGCGCACCGATGATCGCCCCGATGGCGGCGCGGATCAGCAGCGTCTGCAGGTTCTCGCTGATGCTGGGCACGTAGTGGTGCGCGACACCGCGCTTCTGGGCCCGCCGGATGAACAGCACCGCACCGACCACGAAGCCGACGGCGATGCCGATGCCGTGGGGCGAGATCGCGAGCCCTCCGATCAAGGGGAACCCCTCGGGCGCCAGAGGGATGCGCTCGAGGATCGGGAAGCTGACGGAAGCGAGCATCGACAAGGCCTCGGAGGGGGCGGGCGCGGCGCAGGGACCGCAGGAGGGCGCCGGTTCAGCAGCCGGGTGGCAGGAACCGGCGGGGGTTGACCGCGTCGCTGTTGACGCGGGTCTCGAAGTGTAGGTGTGAGCCCGTCGAGTTCCCGCTGGCGCCCACCGAGCCGAGCCGCTGGCCCCGGTCCACGGACTGGCCCTCGCCGACCGAGAAGCTGCTCATATGGGCGTAGGCGGTGACCACGCCGTCGCCGTGATCGATGAGCACCAGCCGCCCGTAGCCGCCGTGCCAGCCCGCGTAGGCGACGGTGCCGGCCTTGGCCGCGAAGATCGGGTCACCGGTGTTGCCGTCGATGTCGATCCCCGCGTGCATGCGGCCCCAGCGGCGGCCGAATTCGGAGGTCACCCGGTCACAGCGGGGCCAGATGTAGCCGGCGGTCGACGGCGAGCCGGTCGAGCGGCTGGGGCTGGAGCGCGCCCGGATCAGGGCCGTCAGACGCTGCGCGTCGCGTTCGAGGTTCTCCTTCTGGTCGGCCAGGTGGCGCGCCTCGCCCGCTGACTGCGCCGCACGCAGGGCGGTGGAGTCGCGGAGCTCACGCACCTGCTCGAGCAGGGCCCGCTGCTCCGCCTCGAGCGCCTCCAGCTCGGCCTGCTGCACGGCCAGCCGGTCACGGTCCGCGGCCACCGCCACCCGCGCAGCCGACAGGCCCTCGAGCTGGCCCCGATCCGAGAGCGTCAGGACGCGCACGAACTCGGTGCGCTCGAGCGCCTCGGAGATGTCCCCGCCGGACAGCAGCATCTCGTAGGAGCGCGTGGCGCCCCGCTTGAACAGCTCCACCGCCCGGGACTCGAGCTGAGCCCGGACATGCTCGGCCTCCTGCTGTGTCCTGGCCAGCTCGGCAGCGGCCTCTTCGACCGCCAGCCCCTGGCGCGCGACCGCCTCGCCCGCCAGGTTCACGGCCGCCTCGACCTCACGGAGCTGGGCGTCGGCCGCCGCGAGGTCAGCCCGCGCGTCGGCCGCCCGGTCCCGGGCGCCGGCAAGCTGGGACGAGACCGCAGCGATGCGCCGCTTTGCCTCGTCCAACTGGCGCCGCTCGGCCGACTCCTGCGCCCCGGCGGGCGCCATCAGGAGGCACAGCAGTGCCGCGGCGGCCGCCGTCGCGGCGGCGGATCGACCTGCGCGCACGGACCCTCCGGGGGGTTCGGGTTGTGCATCCCGGACGCTAGCAACCGGACCCGGTCGGGCGACCGCAGGCGGGCCCCGGGACGCACCGCACCCGTTGGTACCCTCCCGGCCGCCGGCACGCCGATCGACAAGGGACGCACATCTCACCGTCCGTTCGACGGGTCACGACGCTCGCCACGATCGTGTTCGTGGGGGTCCTGGGGGTGGCCACGCTGGCCATCGCCGCGTTGCGCCTGGCCCACCCCGACATCCTCCCCGGCGTCTCCGTCGAGGGCATCGAGCTGGGCGGGACCGACGACGAGGAAGCCCGGGAGCGACTGGCTCCCCTGGTCGAGGCGCGGACCACCGATCGCGTGACCATGAGGTTCGACCAGCACACCTTCGAGCTCGAACCCGCAGACGTCGGGTTCGAGGTCGATGTGCCCGCCACGATCGAGCGCGCGCGTCGGCCGGGTCGCACGGGCAGCTTCGTGAGTCGCTCGTGGGACCACGTCGAGGCGCTCTGGCGGCAGGTGCCGGTCGGGCTCGTCGAACGGGTCGACGAGGGCCGCCTCGAGGCCTGGGTGGCGTCGATCGCTGCTGAGGTCGACGCCGCACCGTTCCCGGGCGCGATCGACGCCGACCCCGACACGCTCGCCGTCACCACCCGACCGCCCGCGGAGGGAGCGGAGGTCGACCAGGACGCCACGACCGAGCTGATCCGCACCGCGCTGGAGTCCCCCGGCCCCGACGCTGTCGACCTGCCCGTCACCATTCTGCCCGCGCGCATCGACCCGGCGCAGGTCGAGCAGGTGGCCGTGACCGCGCGCGCGGCGCTCGTCGAGCCGCTCGTCCTGACCGCGGTCGGCTCCGAGGTGGTGATCGAACCGGGCGACCTGGCCCGCCTGCTCGAGCTGCGCGAAGTGGCCGAATCCTCGCCTGATCAGGACGAACGCTGGCGGGTCGAGCTCGGTGTTCCTGTCACGGCGGTCGAGGAGCTGTTCGGGGAGCGGGCTGCCCGCTTCGAGGTGGCGCCGGTCGACGCGACGTTCGCCGTGGACAGGGCCCCGCCCGTGACGCTCGATGACAAGGCTGACACGAGCTGGACTGCACGAGACGTGGACGTCCCGGTCGTGCCCTCCCAGACCGGCCGCTCCTTCGACGCGTCGTTGGCGGCGGCCCAGATCGCCGACGTCCTGGCCGACGGTCGCCACCAGGCCGAGCTGCGCCTGCGCATCGTGGAGCCCGAACTCACGACCGAGGAGGCCCGGGCGCTGGGCATCGACCAGCTCTTGGGGACCTTCACGACCTACCACTCGGCGTGCTCGCGCTGCCGCGTCACCAACATCCAGCGCCTGGCCGACATGGTCGACGGGGCCATCGTCGAGCCGGGCGAGCAGTTCTCGGTCAACCAGATCTCGGGCGAGCGCACGTGCTCGAAGGGCTTCGTGCCGGCCGGGATGATCCTGAACGGCGAGCTCGTCGACGCGTGCGGCGGTGGCGTGTCCCAGTTCGGCACGACCGCCTTCAACGCGGCGTTCTTCGCCGCCCTTCCGATCGACCAGTACAAGGCCCACAGCTGGTTCATCAGCCGCTACCCGATGGGCCGCGAGGCAACACTCAACCTCCCGAGCCCGGACATCGACGTGCGGTGGACCAACGACACCGGGCACGGGATCCTGGTACGCACCAGCTACACGGCGACGTCGATCACGGTCTCGCTGTACGGCCACAACGGCGGCAGGACGGTCCGGGCGATCCACGGCGAGCCGACCCGTTACCGCGGCTTCTCGACGCGCTACCGCGAGAACAAGGCGCTGCCGCCAGGCGCCGAGCGGCGCATCCAGAGCGGCGCACAGGGCTTCGACGTCACCGTGGTGCGCGTCATCGAGCAGGACGGCGACGAGCTGGACCGCGAGTCGTTCTTCACTCGCTACGTCCCGATCACCCAGATCGTCGAGCGCAACAGCGACACCGCCCCACCACCGCCGTCGCCCGCCCCCAGCCCGTCGCCCACGGAGCCAGCCAGCGACGGTGGCACCTCCGACGGCGACACGACCGACGGCGACACGAGCGACGGCGGTTGAGTGCGACCCAGGACGGGTACGTCCAGCGCGAACTGACCCCGGACGAGCTGCAGCTCGCGTTCCACGAGGTCGAATGCGAGACCTACGACGAGCGCTTCGGGATCAGCTACGACCAGCACTCGGCACGCGAGGCCGCTCGCGAGGCACGCCGGCTACTGGGAGCCGAGCGCTTCGACCGCGTCCTGGATGTCGGCTGCGGCACGGGCTTCCTCGGGCTGGGACTCGCGCACGTCGGACAGGTGGGCGAGCTGCACCTCGTCGACCTCTCCCCCGGCATGCTCGGACGCGCCAGGCACAACGCCGAGGCGCTGGCGATCGACGCCGCGCTGGTCCAGGCCACGGCGACCCGGCTGCCCTACGCCGACGACCAGTTCGACGCCGTTGTGACACGGGGGGTGCTGCACCACCTGGTCGATCCGGTCGCGGCACTCCAGGAGTGGCGTCGGGTCGTGCGCCCGGGCGGCCCGGTCATCGCGCTGAGTGAGCCGACCCCGGTGGCCGATCAGCTCGGCGGCCTGGCTGCGCGGGCCGCCCTCGGCTGCCTCGGCGTGGCCCGTGGCCTGGCGGGCCGGCTCGGCCGAACGCTGTCGCAGCACCCGCCCGAGGAGGCCGACCAGCACCGGTTCTGGGACCTCGTCGCGATGGCGGCCAACCTCCACACCTTCCCGCCCACCGAGCTCGCGAGGATCGGACGAGCGGCGGGCTTCGACGACGTCTGCGTGCGGGGATCCGGACTGACCTCCATCATGTGGGCCGCCGCGTACTACTGCCTGGTGGGAGAGCTGCCCGCGTTGGCGGCCAGCGAGCGCGCCAAGCGGCGATCCGGTCGCGTGTTCGCCGCGCTCCGCAGGCTCGACGCGGCGGTGGTCGAGCGCGTCGTGCCCGACCGCTGGCTGCTGACGGTCCAGGCCGTCTACCG
>Ga0214471_10004387_pt1 | contig 10908 bp, 11 predicted proteins | sample RVTome_5_FD_207665 | JGI IMG/M metagenome (GOLD analysis project Ga0214471, IMG submission 207665) | Soil microbial communities from uranium-contaminated site in the Upper Colorado River Basin, Wyoming, United States - RVT142D155 | ecosystem: Environmental > Terrestrial > Soil > Contaminated >... | reverse complement strand
AAAGGGAGCAAAAATCATGCTGGGAGGAAAACGGCATTCGCTCGGCGGACTGTTCTTCCAGCCCACGGTGCTGACCCACGTCACGCCCGACATGCTGGTCTCGCACGAGGAGACGTTCGGCCCGGTCGCGCCGCTCATCCGCTTCGAGACCGAGGAAGAGGTGATCCGGCTGGCCAACGACACCGAGTTCGGGCTCTCCGGCTATTTCTACAGCCGCGACGTCGGGCGCATTTTCCGCGTCGCCGAGGCGATGGAGACCGGCATCGTCGGCGCCAACGTCGGCATCATCTCGACCGAGATCGCGCCCTTCGGCGGCGTGAAGCAGTCCGGCCTCGGCCGCGAAGGCTCCAAGTACGGCCTCGAGGAATATCTGGAAGTGAAGTACATCCTCCTCGGCGGCATCGACAAGTAATGAAGGGCGAGGAGTTCAAGGACGACTTCCGCAAGGCGCTGCCGCGCGAGGTCGTCCAGCGCCTCACCCGCCGCTCGCCCTGGCGCGCCACCGCGGCCGTGTTTCACGATTTTGCCGTGCTGGGAATTGCGATTGGGCTGGGGCTTTATTTCTGGCCAAACCCAATCGTGGTTTTCCTATGTGTCCTGGTGATCGGCACCCGCCAGCACGCGCTGTTCGTGATCGCTCACGACGCCGCGCACTACCTGCTCTACGACAACCGGCTGCTGAACGACCTCGTCGGCCGCACCTGCGCGATGCTGCAGGGGCTCTCGATGTGCACTTACCGCGTGATCCATCGCATGCACCACAACAACCTGTACGGCGAGCTGGATCCGGATACCGCCTTGCATGGCGGATATCCGCGCGGCCGGGCGTATCTCGTGAAAAAGCTGTTGAAGGATCTGTCGGGCCTGACGGCGTGGAAAACGTATGCCTACTTCCTCGGCGGCGCGCCGGCGCTCAATATCGCCACGAATGTCGCCCTCCGGCCGCTCGACGATACGTCCGACAAGTTAAGGACCGAGGCGCGCTACGACCGCAACGCCGTGATTTTTTTTCATCTGGCAGCCTTGCTGCTTTTCGCCGTGAGCGGCTATCTGGTCGAGTACCTCGTGCTCTGGGTGCTGCCGCTCGTTACCGTGGTGCAGGCTATCCTGAGGCTGCGCGCGATCGCCGAGCACGGTGCGACCACCGATTTCTCCTCGCCGCTCACCGCGGCGCGCACCAACGTGGCGCCCGCATGGCTCGAGTGGCTGATCTTCCCGCACCACGTCAACTACCACATCGAGCACCACCTCTACGCCTCGGTGCCGCACTACAACCTGCCGGCGCTGCACCGGGAAATGACCGCGCGCGGCATGCTGCAGAGCGCGGAGCTGGTGCCGTTCCGCGTCACCCTGCGAAAGATTTTCGCCGAGCGCTTCACCTCCCCTTCTTGATCTTGAGCCGCATCGGCTTCATCGGCGAGCCGACGAATCCTACCCGCCGGTACATCGCCTGCGCGCGCTCGTTTTGCATGTCGGTCAGCAAGGTGATGCGCAGCACGCCCTCGCTGCGCGCCGCGGCGACGACGTGCTTGAGCAGCGCCTCGCCGATGCCGCGCTTGCGGTGCTCGGGCGCGGTCACCAGGTCCTCGAACAGCGCCGCCTTGCCGCCCTCGGCGGTGCTGATGGTGTAGAGCAGGCTCGCCATCGCGACGACCTGCCGCCCTTCGCGCGCCACGAAGATCCTGCCCTTCGCCGGGTCGGCGAGGAGCGCCTGCAGCGCGCTGCGCTGCTTCTCCGCGTCGGCCGAAAACTCCGCCTCGGACTCGAACAGCATGCCGAGCAGCTCGACCAGGCGCGGCAGGTCCGCGCTCTTCGCGACCTCGAAGCGAATTTCACTCATGCGCTGGTCAGGACCGGCAGCCGGCCATCGGCGAAGCGCAGTTCCATCTTTTTCAGCGCCGCCTCGATGCGCTTGTAGGCCTGAGCGCGCACGTCGAACTGCCGGCCCGGCGCGGTGCGGAACTTGCAGCGGAAGACCTTGACGCCCGGATCGACGCGGTAGAGCTTGCCCTTGAGCGTCTCCATCAGGAGGGGCCCGACCTCCGGGTCCGCCAGCATTTCTTCGCCGACCTGCTTGATCAGCTTGCGGATCTTCTCGCTGTCGGCGTCGATCGGCAGCGGCAGATTGAACTTGAACACCACCCAGTCGCGCGAGGTGTTGCGCACCGTGCCGAGCGCTCCGTAAGGAACGAAATGCAGCGGCCCGTTGTGGTGGCGCAGCGCCACCGTGCGCAGCGTGATGCGCTCGACCATGCCCTTGGTATTGCCGCCCGCCTCGATGTATTCGCCGATGCGGAACGCGTCCTCCGCCAGGTAGAAGATCCCGGCGATCACGTCGCGCACCAGCGCCTGCGCGCCGAAGCCGACCGCGAGGCCGACGACGCCGGCGCCGGCGAGCACCGGGGTGATCTCGATGCCGAGCGCCCAGAGCGAGGACAGGACCAGCATCACGGTGAGGAGCACCGCGGCAGTCACGCGCAGCAGCGGCAGCAAGGTGAGGAGGCGCGAGCTCTCGTCGGGCCGATGGTGCAGCGGGTCGAACGGCCGGATACGGCTGAGGCGCTGGTCGATGGCGGTGCGCACCGTGATCCATACGACGTGGGTCAGGAGCGCGAGCGTGGCGACGCCGATCAGGCGCAGGACGAACCGGACCATCGGGCTTTCCGCGGCCGCGAGCGCGAGGACCGGGGCCTCGACCACCAGCGCGCCGGCGCCCAGGCCGAGCAGGACGACGACGAAACGCGCCGCCGAAAGAACGATGCTCGGCAGCACGCGATCGCTCTCGTCGGGCCAGAAGAAGAACACCAGCTCGCGCAGGCCGATCTGCAGCGCGATGACGATCGCCACGATCGCCGCGATCGTCGCCCTGCCGTACATCAGCCAGATGCCGTAGACCATGACGACCAGCAGCGCCAGCACGAACGACCTGGGAAATCCCGGCCCCCGCGCTCTTTTGAAAAATGCGAAAGCCGTAATGATGAGCAATAGCGCGGCTGCCGTGGCGGTCGCGAGGCGCAGCGCGCCGGCCGCGTGGGCGGCGCCGCCGAGCCGCTCCATCAGGCTCGGCACGAAGCTCCCCAGCGCGAGCAGGCAGACCACCGTCATCGCCGCCGCGGCGAGCCAGCGCGCGCTTTCGTTCGCGACCGGCACCAGCCTCAGGCGTGCTCGCCCGGGTGCGAGCACCGTGGCGATGAGAATCCAGGCGAGGCGCAGCACCAGCACCAGCAACGCGACCGCGACCACGAGCTCCTGCACCCCGGTCGGCCAGGAAAAGGCGGCCGAGGCGCCGATGGCCGTAACCGTGAAAAGCACAACCCCTGAAACGAGCAGCGCGAGCCGGCGCAGGGCGAGCCGCAGCGCCTGCCGCGGCGAAGCAGGGAGGCTCGACTGGATCGCGCGCAGGGGCGAGAAGGCATAAGTCCAGAACAGCCATTCGACGCCGATGCCGGCGAGCAGCAGGATCACGACGTAAGTAAACACCGCGACCCCGCTCGCGCTCATGAGCGCGGCGCGCGTCCGGGCAGCGAGATCGCGCAGCTCGGCGGGCGCCTGGAGGACGTCGTTGCGCAACAATTCCATGCGCAGCTTCGGCTCCGCAAGCCCCTGCACCGACCAGCCGGCGAGGGTCTGGCCGTCGGGCGCGCCCAGCGCGCCTGAACAGGAAACCAGCATCAAGAAGGCAATGAGCAGGCGGCTCAAGGCGTGACCCATTCCTGCGGCAGCCGTGCCGCCGAGGCGTCGGCATAAGGCGGGAGCACGCGTGTCGCGACCACGCCCGAGCCGGTGACGCGCGCCTGGCAGGCGAGGCGCTCGTGCGCGCCGGCGCCGACCCGGGCGAGCGTGCTGCGCTCATACTCGCTCATCGCGGAGAGGTGGTTCGCGCCCGACTCGATGCGCACGCGGCAGGTGCCGCAGCGGCCGCGTCCGGAGCACACGTGGGCATGCGGCACGTCGCTCAGGCGGCTCAGCTCGAGGATCGAAAGCCCGCGCCGGCCGTGCGCCGAAAGGCCGCCGTCGTACTCGACCGTCACGCGCGCGAAGCGCTCGCGCAGGACACGCGCACCGAAGACGCCGAACGCCACGAGCACCAGCGCGGCGTATACAAGAAGCACTACTTTTTGAAAACCCTCCAGGGGATTCGTCACCGCGGCCACGCGCCTGAGGTTCTCCGTGATATGCGCGCGCCAGGCCGGATCGCCCGAGAGCTTTTCCAGCACCTCCCTGCCCGCTTCGGCGAAGCCGAGCAGCGCGAGGATCGGGACCGCGAACAGCACCGGGAGCACGAAGCCGCCGATGCGCTTCCACACCGGCTTGAGGACCAGCCACGAATACAGGCCGACCGCGGCGTGGATCCAGACGACCATCACCACGCAGAGCTGCTGGAACGCGTAGCCCGGCGAGAAGCTCCAGTACACCGCGAGCATCTGGCCGAAAGTCGAATCGAAGCCCGGGGTCACTTCGCCCGCCGTATACATGACGACCGCGTGGTTGAGCAGTAGGGGCGGCGTCAGCAGCCCGAGAATCAGCTGAACGACATCGGTCCGGCTCAGGGCAAGGGAGCGGCGCGTCACGATCGCGTAGAGGCCGAGCGTGAGATGCACCATTGCGGCCGACACGAGGAGAAAGAAGCCGATTGCGCTGCGCCAGGGGCCCATCAGCCACGGCCGCGCGTTTTCCATCGCCGCGAGCGAATGCATGCCCAGCATGAGATTAATGAGGTGCCCGGTGACGAAGGCCATCAGGACCAGGCCTGACACCAGCCTCACGGCGCGCACTGTGGCTTGCATGAATCCCCCCGCGCGATTATAGGAGGGAAGCTCGCTCTCCCGCCGGCGGCGTCAGACGTTGAAGCGGAAGTGGATCACGTCGCCGTCGCGGACCACGTAGTCCTTGCCCTCCAGCCGCAGCTTGCCGGCCTCTTTTGCGCCCTGCTCGCCGCCGTGGGCGACGAAGTCGTCGTACGAGGCAACCTCGGCCCGGATGAAGCCGCGCTCGAAGTCGGTGTGGATCACGCCGGCGGCCTGCGGCGCCGTGGCGCCGGCGCGCACGGTCCAGGCGCGCGCTTCCTTCGGCCCGGCGGTGAAGTAGGTCTGCAGGCCGAGCAGGCCGTACGCGGCGCGAATCACGCGGTTCAGCCCGGGCTCGTCCATCCCCAGGTCCTCGAGAAACAGCTTCTTGTCCTCGTCGGGCATGTCGGCGATCTGCGCCTCGATCGACGCGCTGATCGGCACCACCGGCGCGCCTTCCTTTCTTGCATGGTCCTGGACCTGCGCGAGCATCCGGGCGGACCCATTCTCATCCACGTTGGCGACGTACAGGGTCGGCTTCATCGTGAGCAGGAAGAGGGGCTTCAGCACCGCCTGCTCCTCCTTCGAGAGCTGCGCGCTGCGCGCCGGCCTGCCCGCATCCAGGACCTCTGCTACTTTTTTCAGCGCCGCGACCAGGCGTTGCGCTTCCTTGTCGCCGCCGGTCTGCGCCACCTTCTCGTGCTTCGCGAGCTGCTTCTCGACCGCGTCCAGGTCGGCGAGCGCGAGCTCGGTGTTGATGGTCTCGATGTCGGACACCGGGTCGACGTGGCCCGCGACGTGGACCACGTCGGCATCGTCGAAGCAGCGCACCACGTGGGCGATGGCGTCGGTCTCCCGGATGTTGGCGAGGAACTGGTTGCCCAGGCCCTCGCCTTCCGAGGCGCCCTTCACCAGCCCGGCGATATCGACGAACTCGACCACCGCGGGGACCACCTTCTGCGGCTGGGCGATCTCCGCGATCACGTCGAGCCTGAGGTCGGGCACCTCGACGATGCCGATGTTGGGCTCGATGGTGCAGAAGGGATAGTTCTCGGCCGCGATCCCGGCCTTGGTGAGCGCGTTGAACAGGGTGGACTTGCCGACGTTCGGCAAGCCCACGATGCCGCACTTCATTTCTTGCCGAAAAGAGACCTGAGAAGGCCGGGCTTCTCCGCGGGTATCTCTTTCTTCGGTTCTTCCGCCTTCTTTGGCTCTTCGGTATGCAGTTTGTTCATCGCCGCCTGCATGTCGCCGGCCAGGACCTGCGGCAGCACGGCAAGGGATTTGTCGATCGCGGCGTCGATCGCGGCGCGGTCTTCGGCCGAGGGCTTTTGCAGAACATAGTCCGCGCCGTCGGTGCCCGCGGGCGGCTTGCCGACGCCGAGGCGCAGCCTCCAGTACTCGTGGGTGGCGAGCCGCTGCGAGATGTCCTTGAGGCCGTTGTGGCCGGCGATGCCGCCGCCCTGCTTCAGCCGCACGGTGCCCGGCGGGAAATCGAGCTCGTCGTGCACCACCAGCACTTCCTCGGGCTTGATCTTGAAGAAGCCGGCGAGCATCTGCACCGGCTGGCCGCTCAGGTTCATGAACGACTGCGGCAGGAGTAGCCAGGCGCCGCCGGCGGTTTTGCCCACCAGCGCCTTGAACTTCGGGTCCTTGCGCAGCACCACGCCGTTCGTCTGCGCGAAGCGCTCGACGAGCCAGAAGCCCGCGTTGTGGCGCGTGCGCTCGTACTCCTTGCCCGGATTGCCGAGCCCGACAACCAGCCTGATCACTTCTTGTCTTTTTTATCCGCTTTGTCGGCAGGCTTTTCGGCCCCCTTCGCGGCGGGCTTCTCGCCAGGCTTGGCCGCACCCTCGGCAGGCGCCTCGCCTTCCTTCGGCTCGGCGGCCTGCTCGGTGGTCGGAATCTCGGACGGCGCGACCGCGGCTGCGGTGGCGGCGGCTTCCTCTTCCTCGGTGATCAGCGTCGGCACCACGACCGTCGCGACCACGGGGTTCTCGTCCTTCTTCAGGGCGAGCTCCACGCCCTTGGTCAGCGCGAGCTCGCGCGCGTGGATCGAATTGCCGACCGCCAGGTTGCCGAGGTCGACCTCGATGAACTCCGGCAGGTCGTCCGGCAAGCAGGCGATGTCGAGCTCGTTCAGCACGTGGCTGACGACGCCGCCCTGGTCCTTCACGCCGGGCGATTTCTCGGCGTTCACGAAGTGCAGCGGCACCTTCATGTGGAGCTTCTTGTCCTTCTGCACGCGCTGGAAGTCGACGTGCTGCACCTGCGGCCGGTAGGGATGCATGTTCACCGAGCGCAGCAGCACCTGCTCCTTCGCCCCGCCCAGCTCCAGGCTGAGGATGGAGGCGTGGAAGCGCTCGTTCCTGAGGTTCAGGTACAGGTCCTTGTGGTCGAGCTCGATGTTGACCGCGCCCTTCTCGCCGCCGTACACGATGCCGGGCACGAGGCCCTTGCGGCGCAGCCGGCGCGCCGCGCCGCTGCCCTGGGTTTCGCGCTTGCGCGCGCTGATTTCGATTGCCATGGCTTACCTCAGTAGATGCTCATTTATTCAATAAACAGCGAGCTCACCGATTCCTCGGTGTAGATGCGAAGGATGGTCTCGGCGATCAGGCCGGAAACCGTGAGGATGCGGATCTTCTTGCAGGCTCGCGCATCCTCGCCGAGCGGGATCGTGTCGGTGACGACCAGCTCGTCCAGGTCGGACTTCGCGATGCGCTCGACCGCGCCGCCCGAGAGCACCGGGTGCGTGCAGTAGGCGACCACGCGCGTCGCGCCTTCTTCCTTCAGCACCTGCGCGGCCTTCACCAGCGTGCCCGCGGTGTCGACCATGTCGTCCATGATGACGCAGGTGCGATCCTTCACCTCGCCGATCACGTTCATCACTTCCGAGACGTTGGCTTTCGGCCGCCGCTTGTCGATGATCGCCAGCTCGGACTCGAGGCGCTTCGCCAGCGCCCGCGCGCGCACCACGCCGCCGACGTCGGGCGAGACCACGATCAGGTCCTCGTAGCGCTGCTTCCACACGTCGCCGAGCAGCACCGGCGCGGCGTAGATGTTGTCCACCGGGATGTCGAAGAAGCCCTGGATCTGGTCGGCGTGCAGGTCCATCGTCAGCACGCGCGCCACGCCCACCGAGGCGAGCGCGTTCGCCACCACCTTGGCGCTGATCGCGACGCGCGCCGAGCGCGGCCGGCGGTCCTGGCGCGCGTAGCCGAAGTACGGGATCGCCGCCGTGACGCGCGCCGCCGAGGAGCGCTTCAGCGCGTCGATCATCACCAGCAGCTCCATCAGGTTGTCGTTGGTCGGCGCGCAGGTCGACTGCAGCACGAACACGTCCTTGCCGCGCACGTTCTCGAGCAGCTCGACCATCACCTCGCCGTCGGAGAACTTGCCGACGATGGCGCGGCCGAGCGACAGGTTCAGGCCCTTCGCCACGTCCTGCGCGAGGCGCGGGTTGGCGTTGCCCGTGAACAGCATCAGCCGCTCGAGCGTGGGGTGGCTGGTCATCGCGGTGTTCACGGTCATCAATTAATGGCTGGGGAGGAAGGATTCGAACCCTCGTATGGCGGAATCAAAATCCGCTGCCTTAACCAGCTTGGCGACTCCCCAGTGTGAAACCAGTCAGTCCGCAAAGTCGTAGAGCGGGTGCTGCGCCAGCCCTCGTGCAACGAAGCCCCGCATCCCCCCTGGTAGCGCCGAATGCAGCGCGCGCGCTTCCGCTTCGGTCTCGAACTCGGCGAAGACACACGCTCCGGATCCCGTCATGCGCGCCTGCGGCCGGTGTTTCCTGAGCCACGCAAGGCCCGCTGCCACGTCGGGATATCGGGCGACGACCGCGGCTTCGAGATCGTTCGCTCCCTGCCCCGACAAAAAGGGCGGTATTTTGAGTCGTTTCGAGTGTCGTGTCAACGCGTTGCCGAAGGTTTCCTTCGTGGAAACCGAGACTTGCGGCGTGAGCACGAGATACCACGCGGCTGGCAGCTCGAGCGAGCGCAGCCGCTCGCCGATTCCTTCGCCGAGCGCGTTGGTTCCATGGATGAAGAACGGCACGTCTGCACCGAGCTGCGCTCCCAGCAAGAGCAACGGGTCCCGCTTCAGGTTCAAACCCCAAAGCCGGTTCAGGACCAGCAGCACCGTCGCCGCGTCCGACGACCCGCCGCCCAGCCCGCCGCCGATCGGCAGGTTCTTTTCGAGCGCGAGGTCGCAGCCTTTTCTGGATTTCGTACTCGACTGGAGAAGGCGCGCGGCGCGCACGCAAAGATTTTCTTCGCCGAAGATTCCGCAAAACCGGACCTCGCCGTCATGCCGGATCGAAAGGCCGACCCGATCGCTCAGGTCGATCAGGCGAAAGACGGTCTGCAGCTCGTGGTAGCCGTCGGGGCGGCGCCCCAGCACGTGGAGAAACAGGTTGAGCTTGCCTGGCGCCGGGTACCAGCCCAGTTCCACGGGTCAGTTCCACTGACTGATGGCGAGGCGCAGCTCGATGCCCTGGTAAGTCAGGCGCATCCGCGTCGGCCGGCCCTGCGCATCGCGCTCCTGGTACTCGACCTTCCAGCCCCGGCTCTCGAGCTGCGGCGAGGGCTTGCCCTGCACCCAGTCGGCAAGCCCGTCGATCGGCAGGCGGAAGCCGAGGACGCGCTCGGTGAGCGCTTCGGCGTCGGTGTCGCGGTACTCGCGCGGCTCGGCGGTCTTGAGCAGCACCGCCTCGCCCTGGCGCACGATCTGCGCCACGCCCTGGCCGGTCGGCGTGCCGATGAGGAGCTCATCGCCGTCGCGCGCGTGCCGCCACGCGATATTGCCGGTGAAGGATTCCTTGCCGTAGCGCGCGGCGATGCGGCCCGCGAGCGAGAACTCGAGCGGGCCTTCGGGGGGCTTGATTTCGACCTGGGCGCACGCAGCGACGAACGCTGCGAGCAAGACAACCCTTTTCACCTGCGCAATCGCTTGATCGTCTTCAGCAGCGTTTCGTTTTCCGGGCCCGCCTTGAGCGATTCATCCCAGACGCGGCGCGCCTCGTCGCGCTCGCCGAGCATCCACAGCACTTCGCCCAGGTGGGCGCCGATCTCGGCGTCGGGGCGGCCGCTGTAGGCGCGGCGCAGCTCGCGCGCGGCGCCTTTCAGGTCGCCCTCGCGGTAAAGCACCCAGCCCAGGCTGTCGATGATGAAGTAATCCTCGGGCGCGAGCTCGAGCGCCTTCTCGATCAGCTTGCGCGCCTCGGGCAGCCGCAGATTGCGCTCGGCGAAGGAGTAGCCGAGCGCGTTGTAGGCGTGCGCGTGGTCCGGCTTCACCTCGATCAGCTTGCGCAGGTGGCTCTCGAGGAGATCGAAGCGCTCGAGCTTCTCGGCGGTGAGCGCGAGGTCGTACAGCAGGTCGGGCTGCTCGGGCTGCTTGCCGAGGGCCTCGCTCAGCAGCGTGAAGGCGTCGCCGGGGCGCTGCGCGTCGCGCAGCAGCTGCGCCTCGGCGACGGTGAGCTGCACCGCGTCTTCCGGGTTCTCCGCGGCGACGCGCTTCAGGAAGGCGCGCGCTTCGTCGAGCTTGCCCTGCTTCGCGATCGCGTTCGCCGTGCGCATGCGCGCGGGCATCACGTGGTCGCCGCTCTGGATGCTTTCGTACCACTCCACCGCGCGCGGCCAGAGCTTCTGCTCCTCCGCCATCTGGCCGAGCAGGTAGCGCACGCCTTCGGGATCGCGGTAGCCCAGGCCGAGGACGCGCTTCATGTAGTCCTCGGCCGCCGGGTAATCCTTCACCTGGTAGGCGAGCAGGCCTACGGCATAGATCACCTCCGGGTTCGAGGGATGGGCGCCGGCCACGGCCTCGAACTGCTTGCGCGCGTCGGCGTAGCGTTTTTCCAGCACCAGCACGCGGGCGTAGTTGAGGCGCGCCTCGCGCGAGTCGGGGTAGCTCTCGACGAACTCGCCGAGCCGCTTCGCCGCCGCGCCCGGGGAGCGCTGCTGCAGCACCTGCGCTTCGAGGAGCACGGCGAGCTCCCAGTCGGGCCGCAGCTTCTGCGCCTCGTGCGCGGCCGCGATCGCCGCCTCGTCCTCGCCCGCCACCGCCGCGGCCTGGGCGACCGCGAAGTGCGCCTGGGGCATTTGCGGATATTTCGCGGCGAGGG
>Ga0214471_10004386_pt1 | contig 10909 bp, 9 predicted proteins | sample RVTome_5_FD_207665 | JGI IMG/M metagenome (GOLD analysis project Ga0214471, IMG submission 207665) | Soil microbial communities from uranium-contaminated site in the Upper Colorado River Basin, Wyoming, United States - RVT142D155 | ecosystem: Environmental > Terrestrial > Soil > Contaminated >... | reverse complement strand
CTCATGGCTCACCTTGAACGAGACCGGCACCAGAAGCGAGGGGTCGTCCGGCAGGCGCGCCTCGGCCATGAGAATGCAGTGGTCTCGGGCGGCGAGCCTCTTCTGGATCTCCGCCGCGGTCTTTTTACGGTGGAACTCCCCGAAGAACTCCTCGATGTACTGGATCTCGAGAGCGCCCTTTTCCAGGGGGTACTGCTTGATGTGGTAGGTCCGATCTCGCCCCATGGGAGAGATTATAGTCAAGACTCGTTCTGGATTCGGTCCCCGAGCTCGACGAGCTCGTCCGCGAGGTCTCGGACGACCTCCGAAAACCCCGGAGCCTCGCGCGGGGCGCCGGGGACGATCGGGGGCGCGAACTCGGGGCTCGTGAGGATGGCGCGAAGCCTCTCGCGCTGCTCGGGATCCTCGATTCGGAACCGGACGCCGTGGATGTAATTGGCCTTGTGCTTCGCGTCGCTCGCGTCGCGGGTCCAGACGACCTCCGCGGGAGTGGAGAAGGGCTCTTCGGGGTTGAACCCGATCCGGAGCAAGACGCGGCTCTTCGTCTCGAACAGAACGCCGGCCAGGAACTGCGCGCCCCCCGCGGAGACGTCGGACAGGACGCCGTACGCCTGCTCGCTCGCCGGGCCGTAGACAGAGACCATGACCGAGCCCTTCGGGACTAGGCGAGGCCAGACGCGCTCGGGAAAGTACTTGCTCAAAGGCGAATCCCCCGCTCTATGGAAGCAACGATCGCGCCACCACGGGTCCCTCTCACATTCCCTTTGACGAGTGTAACTTGCGCGCTCAATCGGGGAACGAGCCGTGGGAAAAATCCGACATGGTTACGGTAGAATGCTGGTCCTGGATCGCCGTGCGCAATCGCGCCGACGACGGAAGGAGTGTCCCCTTGATCTCGAGTCGACGACCGCTCTTCGCCCTCACCCTTCTCGCCCTACTCCTTTCCGCCGCGACCGTGGCCTTCGTCGAGACCGGGCCTCCCTCCGCCGAAGACGCTTTGGCTCGGGAGATCTTCGCGGAGCTCATCGAGGTCAACACCACCGACTCGGTCGGAGACAACACGAAGGCCGCGGAAGCGGTGGCCCGCCGACTGCGAGACGCCGGTTTTCCCGAGGAGGACGTTCGCGTCCTCGGACCTCATCCGCGCAAGGGGAACCTCGTCGCTCGCCTCCGGGGAAGCGGAAAGCGCGAGCCGATCCTGCTCCTCGCCCACATCGACGTGGTCGAGGCCCTCCCCTCGGACTGGTCTTTCGACCCTTTCACGTTCCTCGAGAAAGACGGCTTCTTCTACGGCCGCGGCACGTCGGACGACAAGGGGATGGCCGCGATCTGGATCGCGAACCTGATTCGCATGAAGCGCGAGGGCTATGTTCCCGACCGCGACCTCATTGTGGTCTTGACCGCGGACGAGGAGGGAGGAAGGTACAACGGGGTCCAGTGGCTTCTCGCGAATCACCGCGATCTCATCGACGCCGCCTACTGTCTCAACGAGGGCGGCGGCGGTCAGATGAAGGACGGAAGAAAACTCTCGAACAGCGTTCAGCTCAGCGAGAAGCTGTTCCAGAGCTTCGCGCTCGAGGCGACGAACCCCGGAGGTCACAGCTCGAGGCCCCGCAAGGACAACGCCATCTATCAGCTCTCTTCGGCGCTGGTTCGAATTTCTGAGCACGAGTTTCCGGTGGAGCTCGACGAGATCACCAGCGCCTACTTCGAGAGGATGTCCGCGATCGAGAGCGGCGACACGTCGCGGGACATGCTCTCCGTCGCCCGCCGATCCGATCCCGAGGCCGCGGCGCGGCTTTCGACGTCGCCGTATTACAACGCGGCGCTGCGCACCACCTGCGTCGCCACCCAGCTCCAGGGCGGCCACGCGGAGAACGCCCTTCCTCAGACGGCCCGCGCCACGGTGAACTGCAGGATTTTCCCGGGAGGCGACCCGAAAGACGTTCAGCGCACGCTCGAAAGCGTGGTCCAAGACGAGGCGGTGAGAATGTCCCCGGTACAGCCGGCGAGCCCGAGCCTCCCCTCGCCCCTCCTCCCCGAGGTCATGGAGCCTATCGAGCGAATCACCGAGGCGATGTGGCCTGGGGTCCCGGTCGTTCCCACGATGAGCACCGGGGCGACCGACGGCCTCTATCTCCGAAACGCCGGCATCCCCACCTATGGAGTCTCGGGGATCTTCGGCGACGTCGACGATGCGCGCGCCCACGGAAAAGACGAGCGGGTCCTGGTCTCCTCGTTCTACGAGGGACGGGAGTTCCTCTATCGGCTGGTGACGGCCCTCTCGAGCTCGAACTGAACCTTTTCCCGACCGTCATCGTCCCATGAAGCATGGAGGAGCTCGTCCAGGATCTGCGGTACTCCCTGCGAATGTTTCGGAAATCCCCCCTGGTGACTGCGGCGGCGGTGTTCTCTCTCGCCGTCGGGATCGGCGCCAACACCGCGATGTTCAGCTGGCTCGACGGCCTCGTGCTCTCACCCCTTCGGGTGCAGGAGCCCGAGCAGCTGGTTCATCTCTATAGCACCGACCGCTCGGGATTCCGAGGCGCGTATTCCTACTTCCACAATCGATCCGATGACTGCGCTTCGGTTTCAGTGAGGCAAGGACTCGAGGAAGGCGAGGAGCTCCCCATGGAACTCCTCGGGGCTATCGACGTAGCAGGGGTGGCCCGCGCCCTTGAGGATCACGCGCTTCGCGTCCTCGAGCACCGCCACGAGCGCGTCCGACTTCTCCATCGGAATGATCTCGTCCTTCTCGCCCCAGATAACGAGAGTCGGTACTTTCACTTTCTTCAGAAGGCGGAGATATCGATCGCTCCCCGCGGGGGCGATGGGGACGAACCCTACCACTTTCTCGGGTGAGCGAATCAGGAGCGGAAAGCTGTACTGGCCACTCATCGACGGGGAGACGACCACCGCGGATTCGAGTCCGAGCGCCTCCATCGCCTCCGCGAGGAACACCTCGGGATCGAGTGGCGAGACCTCGGAGCGGCCGTAGCCCGGAAGGTCGAGGGCGATCGCGTGGAATCCGGCCTCCGCCAGGAGGTCGAGGGTCGAAAGGCTCCTCCAGGTCTCGGAGCTGAATCGAGCGCCGTGAAGGAGGAGGACATCGAGGCCGGACGGATCTCCCGCCTCGAGGTAGTGGACCTTCTTCTCGGACAGAAGGAGCCCTCGTTCCTGGACCACCGCTCCCACCAGGGCGAGGGAAAGAAGAGTCCCGAAGCCCATCATGCCGAACTGTAGCACAGCACCCCGGCGAGCCAAACGGTGGGATTGCCGATCGGAATTTCGTCTTCATGGAAGAGGCTTCTGGTCCGAGCTCGCACGATAGATCTTTCCGCCCTTCATGACGAGAACGATCTTCCTCAAGCTCGAGATGTTGCCCGTCGGATCGCCCTCGACCGCGATCAAGTCCGCGAGAAGCCCGGAGCGCACCCTGCCGACTTCGTCTTCCAGGTGAAGAACGCGCGCGTTGACCGAGGTCGCAGCCGAGAGCGCACGAGCCGGCGTCATCCCGTACTCCACCATGAGCTCGAGCTCCCGCGCGTTGTCACCGTGGGGGAAGACGCCGACGTCGCTCCCGTTGCAGACGACGACTCCAGCGTCGAGCGCCGCTCGGAACGAAGCCTTCGCCTCGACGACCCGCGGGGGGTCGGGATCGACTCCCTTCTTCCAGCCGGCGTATCGGGAGATGGCGTCGGTCGCGGCGAGAGTCGGGCAGAGGGCCACTCCGCGCGCGGCCATGAGGCGGAAGACCTCGGGCGTCCCGCCGTATCCATGTTCGATGGTCTCGATCCCGGCTTCGACCGCGCGCCTCATCCCCTCCGCGGTCCCCGCGTGAGCGACGACGGCTCGGCCGCTCGATCTCGCGGTCTCCACGATCCCAGTGAGCTCTTGCACCGAGAACGTCGGCCGCGATTCCCCATTCGTTCCCCAGCGGTAGTCGGCGTAGACCTTGACCCAGTCCGCGCCCTTTCCGATCTGATCGCGAACCACGCGCACGAGATCGCCGGAATCCGCAGGCTCGGCGCCGAGCGGAACGTCCCATTCGGGATCGAATCCTTTGGGGCCGTAGCTTCCCGTGGCGACGATCGCGCGGGTCGTGACCAGCATCCTCGGGCCGAGGAGAATGCCCTGCTCCACCGCTTGCTTGAGCCCGACGTCGTCGTAGGCCGCGCCTTCCGTGCCCAGATCGCGGATGGTGGTGAACCCGGCGAGAAGCGTATCTCGCAAGTGGTTCGACGCCCGGGCCACACGGAGCGAGCGCGGCTCTTTCAAGACCTGGTCGTTCCACGAGGCTTCATCGTACGCATGAAGCAGGACGTGCGAGTGGGCTTCGATGAGTCCCGGGAGCAGAGTCGCGTCGCCAAGCGCGATGCGCTCCGCTCCGGGAGGCGCCGCGACGCCGCTCGCTGAGCCCGCGGCCTCGATTCTGTCTCCCCGAACGACCACCCGCCATCCGGAGTGAAGGCTCTCGCCGTCGAAGACCCGCGCCGGGTCGATCACGTAGAGCTCGGCCAGCAGAAGACCCAGAGCCAAAGTGGGGGACGTCATACTCGCGGTTTAAGTCGGCAAGCCCCAGATGTCAACTCCGCCCCCGAATGGCATACTGATTCCGTGGCGCAAAACAAGACTTCCCCGGAAAAAACTTCGGCAGAGCCGTTCTTTTTCTCGATGCTCCCGTTCGCGGGACTCGGTCTCCTCCTGCTCCTCGCTCTCGTATGGCGGTACATCCCGCGGGACGAGCCTTCGACTTCGGCGCCGCCGCCCCCCGAGGAATCCGCGGCGCTCGCGATCGCGAACTTCGAGCAAATGCCGCAACGAGCGATCGAAGTCTCGTCCGCCGACTTCAGTCTCGGCCCCGACGACGCTCCCGTGACCGTGGTGGAGTTCAGCGATTTCGAGTGCCCCTTCTGCCGCATGGGCGCGGAAGCCGTCAGGGAGGTTCTCGCGAAGCACCCGGAAGAGGTCCGGCTGGTTTTCAAGAACTTCCCCATCGATACCGCCTGCCACGATGCCCTGGAGCAACAGCTTCATCCCTTCGCCTGCAAGTCGGCCCTCCTCGCGCGCTGCGCGGGACGGTCGAACGCCGAGCACTTCTGGCAGGCGCACGACGCGCTCTTCCGCGCAACCGAGCTTTCGGAGGACGTCCTCGGGCGCATCGCGATTGCGCTATCGCTCGAAGTGGGCGAGCTCAATCGCTGCACGGCCTCCCCCGAGACCCTGGCGAAGGTCAAAGAAGACATCGCCCTCGGACGAACGCTCGGCGTCACCGCGACTCCCACGTTCTTCGTGAACGGCCGCCGCGCACCGGAATACAGCAACGGCGCCCTCCTTCGCGTGGTGGAGCGCGTTCTCGCGACTCCCGCTCAGAAGTGACATACTCGCGGCTATGGAGGTTCTAATGCTGCCGACGATGTTGCTGGCGACGCTATCGGCCGCGGCGGCGGGGGATTCGAGCTTCCGTCCGGCGAACGTCGCGTTCTTGATGCTTGAAGGCGTCTACAACACGGAGCTCATTGCACCCTTCGACGTCATCCATCACGTGGTGTTTCACGACCAAAAGCCCCCGCGGGTCTTCACGGTAGCGCTTTCGGGGGAACCGGTTACCACTTTCGAAGGGCTCCGTATCACGCCCGATTACACGATTGAGAACGCGCCGCCCATCGACGTGCTCGTCGTACCAAGCGCCAAGAACAACATGGGGTCCGACCTCGAGGACACCCGCGTCATCCGCTGGGTGGCGGAGACAGGGAGAAAAGCCCGACACGTCATCTCCCTCTGCGACGGCGCGTTCGTTCTGGCCAAGGCCGGGCTTCTGGACGACATCCACGCGACGACCTTTCCCGACGACCAGGATCGCTTCGAGGAGATGTTTCCGAAAGTGAAGCTCGTCCGGAACGTCTCCTTCGTCGATGCCGGACACGCCCTCACCTCCGTGGGAGGCGCCAAGAGTTACGACGTCGCCATGTACTTCGTCGAAAAGGTCTACGGCGTGAAGGCGGCGAAGGGCATCGGCCGCGGGCTGGTCATCGACTGGGATCTCTCGAACGTACCGCACGAGCTGGCGGCCCCGGCGAGCGGCGAGGATCGATCCGATCGACGCTGAGCCGGGTCGCGTGCTGGAGCCGGCCTCAGACCCATCGAGTCGCGAGGTCTCCGCCGATCCTTTCGAAGGGCTACCATAGCGGGCGAATGCGCTTCCTTCACACCGGCGACTGGCACGTCGGAAAGACCCTTCGAGGAAAGAGCCGCGCCGAGGAGCACCGGCAGGTGCTCGCGGAGATCGCGGCCGTCGCCCGCGACCGCAAGGTGGACATCGTTCTCGTCGCCGGGGATCTCTTCGACGGCGCGGCCCCCGGGCCCGAGGCCGAAGAGATCGTCTACGGCGCGCTTCTCGACCTCTCACGCGCGAGCGAGTGGGTCGTTACCATCTCCGGAAACCACGACAACCCCCGAAGGCTCGAAGCGGTCGAGCCCCTGATGCGGCTCACCAACATCCGCGTGCTCTCGAAACCGGCGCGGCCGTCTTCGGGAGGGGTCCTCACGCTCCAGACGAAAGTCGGCACCGCCACGATCGCGCTTCTTCCGTTTCTCTCCCAACGCAGCATCGTGAAAGCCGACGACCTCATGGCCAAGGAGGCCTCGCAGCACGCGGGAGACTACGCCGAGCGGGCCACGCGCGTGATCGAGCATCTCTGCGCCGCCCCCCCGCCGCCTTCAACCGTGAACGTTCTCCTCGCGCACGCCATGGTCCACGGCGGGGTCCTCGGCGGCGGCGAGCGCCAGGCCCATACCATCTTCGAGTACAGCATTCCCGCGACCGCGTTTCCGGGATCGCTCCACTACGTCGCGCTCGGACATCTCCACAGGGCGCAGAAGCTCCCTTCCGCCTGCCCCGCCTGGTACTCGGGGTCGCCTCTCCAGCTCGACTTCGGAGAGACCGACGACGTGAAGAGCGTCAACCTGATCGAAGCGGAGCCGGATACACCCGCCGAGGTCGAGGTGGTCCCATTGAGCTCGGGGAGAAGACTTCGCCGCGTGAAGGCGACTCTCGGCGAGCTCGAGCGGCTCGCCCCCGAGCTCGGAGACGCTTACCTGCGGGTCGAGGTTTCCGCCGCCCCCACTCCCGGGCTCGCCGACAAGGTCCGGGAGATCCTCCCGAACGCCGTCGACGTCGTCATCGCTGGCCGCGCCCGCGAAACGGAGGGGCCGCAGCCGGAAAGAAATCTGGGGCGTTCGCCGCGCGATCTCTTCGGCGAGTACTTGAAGGAGCGAGGTGCTTCCGACGCCCGCGTTCGAGCGCTCTTCGACGAGCTTCTCGACCAGGTCCATGCGCCCGATTAGACTCGAGCTCGAAGGCTTCACCGCGTATCGGGAGCTCACGGTATGCGACTTCGAGGGAGTGGACCTGTTCGTTCTCACCGGCCCGACGGGCTCGGGAAAATCGAGCCTCATCGACGCCCTGACGTTCGCGCTCTACGGAAGCGTCTCCCGCTACGGGAACCCCAACCTGGTGCATCCCGTCATCAGCCAGGGGAAGCTCGAGGCGAAAGTGCGATTCGACTTCTCGGTCGAAGGGCGCAAGTACGCCGCCGTCCGAATCGTGCGAAGAACGAGAGGCGGCGCCACCACCCGGGAAGCGCGGCTCGAATCCGACGGAAGGACCCTCGCGGGAACCGCGGACGAGGTGACGGCGCGCGTGCGGGAAATCATCGGCCTCGACTTCACGCAGTTCACCACCTGTGTGGTGCTGCCCCAGGGGGAGTTCGCGCGGTTTCTGCACGACAAGCCCGCGGATCGCCAGGACCTCTTGACGAAACTCCTGGGAGTCGGCGTCTACGAGAAAATGGGTAACCTGGCCCGAGTCCGCGAAGCGGAAGCGACGCAGAAGGCAGCCCTTCACCGGGAAGAGCTCGAGAGAATGGCGGACGTGAGCGAGGAATCAAAGAGGGCGGCGAAGGCGCGGGTCTCCGAGCTCGAGGGCTTGAAGACGGAGATCGAGTCGGAGGAGCCCGAGCTCGAGGCGCTCCGCCAGAGAGTCGAGGAGCGGAGGAGGCAAGCCGAGAAGCTCGAGGAAGAGAAGCGGCTTCTCGAAAGCATTCCGATGCCGCCGGATGCGGCACGTCTCTCGGAGAAGATCACAGCCGCTCGCGAAGGTCTCACGCGGGCACGGAGCGGCCGCGCCGCAGCCGAGGACGCCCTCGCGATCGCGGAGGAGGCTTTCTCCCGACTTCCCGAATCGGCGGCGCTTTCCGAGCTGAAGCGCGGTCATCACGAGCTCGAGAACCGGCGCCAGGGCCTTTCGGAAGCGGAACGCGAATCGGAGAAGGCTCGTCACGCGCTCGAGCGAAGCGAGGAGGAAAGGCTCGCGGCCGCGGCCGCGGAACAAAAGGCACGCGAGCTCGTCGAAGAGGCCCGCCGCAAGCTCGCGGCTCACGACCTGAGGGGCCATCTCGAGAAGGGCACGCCCTGCCCCGTATGTCAGCGGGCCGTCGAGGCGATCCCCAAGGAGGTGCTTCCGCCGGCGCTCACGAGCGCGGAGAAGGCCGCGTCGAAGGCGGCAAAAGAGAAGACGCGGGCCGACGGCGCCTGGCAGGAGGCTTCGAAGAACGCCGCTCTCGCCGCCGAGAAAGCGCGAACCATCGTGGGCGAGATCGAGGCCCTCGAGAATAGACTCACGAAGGCGCCGTCCGTCGTCGAGATCACATCAAAGCTCGAGGCCACCGCCGCTGCCGAGTCCACCCGAGCCCAGGCACGGGAGAGAGCCCGGCTCGCGCGGGAGGCGGAACGGCGCGCCGAAGCGGAGGTCGAAAGGCTTTCATCCGCGGAGCGCGGCGCCTTTCGGCGTTTCGATGAAGCCCGGGACCGCGTCGCCCCTCTCGGACCGCCTCCGTCCGATCGAGAGAGCCTGCTTTCGGCTTGGAGCGAGCTCGCGGAATGGGCGCGGGAAGAGCTCCCCCGGCGGACGGCCGCCTCCGAGAAAGCCGCGGGAGCGGCGAAGGCCGCGGAGGCGGAGCGCGAGCGGAAGCTCTCGGCGACCGCCTCGCGCTGCCGCGGGCTCCAGGTTCCCGTCTCCGGACGGCCCCGCGACGCCGTGGTGACGGCGCTCGCGAAGGCCGAGCAGGAGGTCGAGCGCATCGAGGGCGCACTCGCGCGCGCGTCTTGCCTGCGAGAAGCCGTGAAGAAAGAGACGGAGGACGCCCGCGTCGCGGGAGCTCTCGGCCAGCACCTCCGGTCCACGGGCTTCGAGCGCTGGCTGCTGGAGGAAGCGTTCCGCAGGCTCGTCACCGGCGCGACCGCGATCCTCAACGAGCTTTCGAGCGGCCAGTACTCCTTCGAGTACGACGAGCGGCTGAACTTCGAGGTCGTCGATCATCGGAACGCCGACGAGAGGCGCTCGGCGCGGACGCTTTCGGGAGGCGAGACGTTCCTCGCCTCACTCGCGCTCGCGCTCACCCTCGCGGAGCAGACGGTCGAGCTCGCCGCCGAAGGCTCCGCACGGCTCGAGTCCCTGTTCCTCGACGAGGGGTTCGGGACGCTCGACGACGAGACGCTCGACGTCGTCGCTTCCGCCATCGCCGAGCTGGGCGCGCGGGGGCGCGTCGTCGGCGTCGTGACCCACCAGCAGAACCTCGCCGCCACGATTCCGGTACAGTATCGGGTGACCAAGAATCCGGTGACTTCGACGGTCACCAAGGTGATGCTCTGATGCCCGGGGATTTCTCTCTCACCGGGCCGGCGCGCTAATCTCGCTCCGTGAGTTTTCTCCCGCTCCTCCTTGTGGCCTCGACTCTCTGGGGAGTGCTCGAGCCGGACTCCACCAGTGTCGTGACGTAGGCCTTCCCCGCGTCCCATTTCGGCGCGAATCGTCCGGTATATAGATAGTGGCGAAGATTGTACCGCTCGTGCCTTCGGGTCAGTCCGTCCCGAGGATGCAATGGGTGATGGCGAATCGCGTGAACGCCGCGACGGTGCGAATCCCAAGCTTCCTTCCAATGTTCTCTCGATGCGCTTCCACCGTGCGCGGGGTTACTCGCAAGAGCGAAGCAATCTGGCGGCTCGTCCTCCCCTCCGCGACCAGTGCCAACACCTGACGCTCCCGTGGCGTCAAGTCGAATGCGGGCCCCTCGTCTCGTCTAAGGGGGATGGCGGTTTCAGTGGCACGGACGGCGTCCGAAAGAGAACCTGCGTCCACGATCATTACATCGGGGGCTCGTTTCACCGCTTCTCTGAGGGCCTGTCCGACGCTCGACGTTCGCGAGACGATGGTGATTCGGGGATCCGCTCCGAGCGCAGCCTCGAGCTCACTCGCAAAGCCGGCGCCAGGTTCCACCAACGCCACCCGAATCCTTCGGCCTTGTTTTTTCGCCACCGTCCCAAGGCGGGCGGGCCTTCGAGATCGGCGTCGGGTCGAATCGAGACCCGCCCACGTATGGCTATGCGGGAAGCCGCGGTTCGTTACGGGATTTCGACGTTAATTTTTGTAATTTTCTAAGATTGGTCGGATTTGTCCCGGGTTCCGTCATTCGATGAGGCGAAATACGTACTTCTCGAGGGACTCGTACCCCGCAGAAGCGGATTCGCCCTCGAGGGATATGGAATAGTCGCCGGGCTCGAGCTCCGCAACCGGGATCAGGAAGGCAACGAGGATCCGTCTCTCGGTCACGCTCGCCGTCAACCCCTCAGAGGAAAGAATCGCTCTCGAGTCGGCATCGTAGAGCGTCGCGCGGTAGCGGTCGTGGGATTGAACCCCGAGATCAAGCATTACCCGAAAGGCGGGCGTGCTCGGGGAGAGAGTCGCCGTCGGGATCTCGCCCTCGCTTCGCGTCAATCCCGCGGTCAATACCAGGGGGGCCGGCTCCCGGTACGCCATCGAGGCGTAGATCGCGAAAGCCAGGGCGGAGAG
>Ga0214471_10004384_pt1 | contig 10910 bp, 12 predicted proteins | sample RVTome_5_FD_207665 | JGI IMG/M metagenome (GOLD analysis project Ga0214471, IMG submission 207665) | Soil microbial communities from uranium-contaminated site in the Upper Colorado River Basin, Wyoming, United States - RVT142D155 | ecosystem: Environmental > Terrestrial > Soil > Contaminated >... | reverse complement strand
AGGCCGACGACGACGCTCGTCGGGTCGAGCCGCAGGTCGGCGAGCAGCCAGGCGACCGAGGCCGGGTGGGTGAGAAAGGGCTCGCCCGAACGGCGCGTCTGCCCGCTGTGCATCTCGGCCGAGTGCACCCAGGCGCGCTCGAAAAAGTCGCGGTCGAACTCGCGGCCGTTGGCCTCGAGCCGGGCGCAGATCTCGTCGAGCGTCGGGCTCGGCGGCGCCGGCACGGGAGGCGGCGGAGTGCGCTTGCGCAGGGGCGACATGGTCGGTGGAGGCGGCCGTGCCGCCCGCCGACATTCTAAGGCCGCGTCGCGGTGCCCTCGGGCTTGCTCAGGGGCGCGCCGGCGAGGCGCTCACCGGCTTGGCGCTTCCGCGCTCGCGGCGCCCGCCGCCGAACCAGTGCTCCCACAGCAAGGCGAACGGGCTGGCAATGAAGATCGACGAGTAGGTGCCGACCACGATGCCCACCGCCATCACGAAGGCGAAGCCGCGCAGCACGTCGCCGCCGAGCAGGTAGAGCGACAGCGCTGCGGCGATGGTCGTGCCGCCGGTGAGGACGGTGCGCGACAGGGTCTGGTTGATGCTGCGGTTGAGCATCTCGATCGAGTCGGCCGTACGGTGGCGGCGCAGGTTCTCGCGCACGCGGTCGAAGGTCACCACCGTGTCGTTCACGGAGTAGCCGATGAGAGTCAGGAAGGCGGCGACGGTGGTGAGGTTGAACTCGTGGCCGGCCCAGGCGAAGAAGCCGAGCGTGATCAGCACGTCGTGCAGCACCGCCATCGTCGCGCCCACCGCGAAGCGCAGCTCGAAGCGCAGCCAGATGTAGAGCAGCATGCCGACCATCGCGCCGGCCACCGCCAAAATCCCACGTTGACGCAGCTCGGCACCGACCTGCGGTCCGACGTTCTCGACGCCCAGCACGGCGAAGTCGCCGAGCGTCGCCGCGCGATGGAGCGCCGCCACGGAGGCGGCCGAGACACCGGCCACCCGCGACACCTGGTCCCACGAGGTGAACAGGCCGAGCTCCTTGCGCTCGGCCATGACCGCCGCGGCCACCGACTGGTAGTGGCCGGTCGCGGCGGCGACGGCGATCGCGTCCGGATTCGCCTGCGTCAGCACCTCCGCCACGGTCGCGGCGCCGACTTGGTTGAGGTCGACCGAGCCGCCGCCTTCGTTGTAGCGCGCGTCGAGCGCCGCCCGCAGGCGCGCCGCGCTGCCCTCCTCGCTGCCGCCGACGATCGGCGTGCGCAGCATCACTTCCTTCGAGCCGGCGACGCCGAAGCGCTGGATCACCGCGTCGCTGTATCCCGCCCCCGCCACCAGCGAGCGCAGCTCCTCGACGTTCGGCTCCTCGCGAAACTCGAGTGTCATCTGCGTGCCGCCCGCGAAGTCGACGCCGAAGTTCAGGCGATCGAGAAAGAAGATGCCGACCAGACCGGCCAGGATCGTGACGAACGACAGGCCGATCCAGAACCGGCGGTACTTCATGAAGTCGAAATTGGGGTCGCGCAGGATGTCCATGATCCGCTCCGCCGCCGCTCAGATGGAGAGCCGCGCGGCGCGCGGCCGGTTGGCGTAGACGAGGTCGAACAGGAAGCGGCTGACGAAGACGCCGCAGAACAGCGTGCCGAAGATGCCGATCGACAGCGTGACCGCGAAGCCGCGCACCGGACCGGTGCCGAACTGGAAGAGGAAGAGCGCGGCGATCAGCGTCGTGATGTTGGCGTCGAGGATCGACGACATGGCGTTGGAGAAGCCGGCGTCGATCGCTCCCTTGATCGACTTGCCGGCGCGCAGCTCCTCCTTGATGCGCTCGAACACCAGCACCGAGGCGTCGACCGCCATGGCGATCGAGAGGATGATGCCGGCGATGCCGGGGAGGGTCAGGGTGGCGCCGAAGTAGGCGAGGGCGCCGAAGATGAGGACCATGTTGAGCGCCAGGGCGAGGATCGCGTTGACGCCCGAGAGACGGTAGACGACGAGCACCGAGAGGAGCACGAACGCCGCGCCATAGAGCCCCGCCTGCACGCCGGCGCGAATCGAGTCGTGGCCGAGCGACGGCCCCACCGTGCTGTCGTAGAGGTAGGTGATCGCGGCGGGCAGCGCGCCCGAGCGCAGGGTGGTGACGAGGTCCATCACCTCCTGCTGCGAGAAGTTGCCCTCGATGATGCCGGAGTCGGTAATGCGCGAGTTGATGCGCGGCGCCGAGACGATCTTGCCGTCGAGCACGATGGCGAGCCCGCGGCCGACGTTGGCTCCGGTCGCCTCGCCGAAGCGCTGCGCGCCGTCGGCAGAGAGTCGGAAGGCCACCACCGGCTGGCCGAGCTGGCCCTGCGATGGGCTCGCCGAGCGCAAGTCGCGGCCGGTGATCACGCGCTGCCGCTCGACGGCGTAGAACGTCTCGCCGAGCAGCCGGCCGGTCGCCGGGTCACGCTCCTGCGAGGGCAGGATCTCGACGTCGTCCGGCGGGTTGCCGCCGAAGTTCTGCAGGATCTCCTCGCGGCTCCTGACGCCGCCGCCGCTCCACGGGTACTCGGTCAGGCGGAACTCGAGGAAGGCGGTGTTCTTGATCAGCCGCTTGACGCGCTCGGGGTCGTCGACGCCCGGCAGCTGCAGCACGATGCGGTCGCTCTCGGTGCCCTGTCGAGCGATCAACGGCTCGGCGACGCCGAACTGGTCGATGCGATTGCGGATCGTCTGCAGCGCCTGGTTGACGGCGCCGTCGCGGATCGCCTTCTCGTTGCCGGGCCGCATCTCGAAGACCAGCCCATCCTGGTCCCGGCTCCAGTCCCAGCCGCCGCCCAGCCAATCGCGGGCGACCTGCTCGAGCTCGGTGAGTTGCTCGGCCGCGAAGCCGTCGACCGCGAAGGTCGTGTCGGAAAGCTGCCGCGTGCGCACGCCCGCAATGCCGTCGTCCTCGGCCTCGCGGCGCAGCACCTCCATATCCTTCTCGGTCTCCGCCTTGACCGCGTCTTGCGTCTCGACGCGCATCAGCAGGTGGATGCCTCCCTGCAGGTCGAGGCCGAGCTTGAGGTTGTCGTCGAGCGGCGAGACCCGCCAGACGGCGAGCGCGCCGAGGGCGACGATGAGCACGCCGCGCCAGAGCAGCCCCTTGTTCATGGCTTGCCGGCCTCCGCCGTCGGGTCGCCCTCGAGCCCGGCGATCGCCGACTTGACCACCCGCACCCGCACGTTGTCGGCGAGCTTCAAGTGCACGACCTTCTCCTCGACCGCCGCGATCTCGCCCAGCAGGCCGCCGTTCGTCACCACCTTGTCGCCGCGCTTGAGCTCGGCGAGCACCGCCTGGTGCTGCTTCTGCCGCTTGCGCATCGGCGCCAGGAGCAGGAAATAGAAGATGCCGAAGATGAGCAGGATCGGCACCAGCTGGATGAGGGGCGACGAGGCTTGTCCCCCCGCTTGGGCGAGCTGGAAGAGCGTGAACGGCATCTCTCAACGCCTCCGTCGGGCGGCGTCCGAGGGTTCCGGGTGCGAGCGGATTCGCGAACCTGGCTTCAGGTCGGCGGCGCGGCGGGGATCTCGGAGCGGTTAGCGTCCGCCGGGCGGCGGGCGCGCCCCTGCGCCCATTCTCCCAGCCGACGAGACTCGATAGCTTCTCGGATGTCCCCCATGAAGTCAAGAAAGTAGCGCAGGTTGTGCAGCGTGCCGAGCACCGCCGCGGTCAACTCCCCGGAGCGTGCGAGATGGTGCAGGAGGGCCCGCGAGCAGCGCGCGCAGACCTCGCACGGGCAGTCCGGATCGGGTGGCAGCGGATCCTCGGCGTAGCGCGCGTTGCGGATGCGGAGCACGCCGCCGCGCGTGTAGAGCACGCCGTGGCGCCCATTGCGGGACGGCAGGACGCAATCGAACAGATCGACGCCGTGGCGCACGGCGTGGAGCAGGTCCTCCGGCGTGCCGACGCCCATCAGATAGCGCGGCCGCTCGGCGGGCAGCGCCGGAGCGGTCCACTCGACGACGGCGCGCCGCTCCGGTTCGGGCTCGCCGACCGAAACGCCGCCGATGGCGAAGCCGTCGAAGGGCAGCGCGGCGAGCTCGCTCGCGGCGCGCTCGCGCAGCCGGCGATGGACGCCGCCCTGGACGATGCCGAAGAGCGCCGTGCGCTCGCTCCGGCGGCGGGCGGCGAGCGAGCGTTCGGCCCAGCCGAGCGTGCGCCGCCACGACTCGCGGGCGGCGCTCTCCTCCGCCGGCCAGACCGTGCACTCGTCGAGCGCCATGGCGACGTCGACGTCGAGCCGCTCCTGCGCCGTGACCACGCTCTCCGGCGTGAAGCGCAGCTCGGCGCCGTCGAGATGGCTGCGGAAGGTGACGCCGTCGTCGTCGAGGCGGCGCAGCGCCGCGAGGCTCCACACCTGGAAGCCTCCGGAGTCGGTGAGGATCGGGCGCCGCCAGCCGCTGAAGGCGTGCACGCCGCCGAGCCGCTCGATGCGGTCGATCCCGGGACGTAGGGCGAGGTGGTAGAGGTTGGCGAGCATCACGCTCGCGCCGGCGCGCTCGAGGGCCTCCGGCGTCACCCCTTTGACGGCGCCGAGCGTGCCGACCGGCATGAAGGCCGGCGTCTCGATCGCGCCGTGCGCGGTGAACAGGCGGCCGCGGCGCGCGGCGCCGTCGCGCGCCGCCACCTCGAACCGCCTCCCCGGACGCTCCTCGCGGCGCGCAGCGGGCTCGCCACCGGCTCGCACCCCGGATTCCACCGTCCGCGCTCAGTCGGCGGCGCCGTCGTCGGCTGCCCGCCGGCGGCCGCCGTCGAGGTCGATCTCGCGCACCTCGACGCCGGGCGGCAGGTCGAGCGTGAAGCGGCTCTCGGCCAGCTCGGGATTGACGCGCACGTCGTTCAGCCGATACTCGGTGACGTCGCCGTTCGGCTCGACGTAGCGCACGCGCACCGGGAGGAAGAGCCGGCGGTCGATCCACAGCGTCATCTCGGCGAGCCGCTTGGCCACCCGCGAGAAACGCGGCGTGAGCTCGATGCGGTACGGCTCGGCCGTGGTGGGAAACGCGACCCGGGCGTGAAAGTAGCGCAGCAGCGATTCGAGCGAGCTGCTGGCGTTGAGATACTGGAGCACCTGCGAGGAGAAGCGGCCGACCTTGACGCGCTCGGCGCGGCCGACGTCGCGGTACCAGGTGAGCATGACGCCGTCGCGGATGAGCAGCGAGATCGGCTTCGGGCTCGCGTACTCCCAGCGCACGCGATCCGGGTTCGCGAAGCTCAACTGCCCGCGCGAGGTCTCGGGCGCCGTCAGGAACTCGCTCGACTTCTCCTGCACGAACTCCGCCTCGAGCGCGACCAGGCGCTTCTGCTCGTACTTGACGCGCTCGAGCAGCGCCTGGAGGCGCTCGTTGCCGGCGAGCCCCGGCGTCTCCGGATCCGGCGGCGCGTCGACGGGCTTCGCCACCGCCGGCAGGGCGGCGACGACGAGCGACAGGGCGACGAGGGCGAGGCGGCGTCGAATCATCGTCGAGGTTGCGGAGCGCGCGCGGGCGGACCGCCGCGTTGGCGGCGAGAGCGGGTCGCGGCGCGTGCCGGAAGAGCGAGTCTACCGTGACCGGGCCCGGCCCGTTGACAGCCCTCGGGGGCGCTGGTACCTTCCCGCGGCCCCCGCCGCGAAGGGGCCTGGAGACGCTCGGAGATGCCGCAGCTCGGAACCCGCTACGACTGCTTCAACTGCCACGCCAAGTTCTACGACCTCGGCCGCCCGGAGCCGACCTGTCCGAAATGCGGCGCGAACCAGAAGGACGCCAAGCGCCAGGAGGCGCCGGTCGAGGCGATCTCCGCCCGCCGACGGCGCAAGGAGGAGCCCGCCCGCGCCGCCGTCGAGGAGAGCGAGGAGCTGATTCCCGAGGAGGGCGGCGGCTTCGCTGACGAAGAGCTCGTCGCGCCCGAAGGCGGTGCCGACGAGGAAGCCGACGACCTCGACGGCGACGACGACGACGTCTGAGGCGCCGCGCCCGTTCGCCTTCGCGCTCGGCGCCAACCTCGGCGACGCGCGGACGACGATCGGCGCCGCCATCGACCGGATCGCCGCGCGCTGGGGACCGCTCGCGGTCGCTCCCCTGTACCGCACCGAGCCGGTCTCGCCGATCGCCCAGCCCGATTTCCTGAACACCGTCGTGCTCGGCGCGACGCGCGCCGCGCCGGAGGAGCTCCTCGCTTTCGCGCGCGAGCTCGAGGCGCGGCTCGGCCGCACGCCGCGCCAGCGCGACGCGCCGCGCGAGATCGACATCGACCTCCTCTTCGTCGGCGACCTCGTGCGCGCCTCGCCCCGGTTCACCCTGCCGCACCCGCGTCTGCGCGAGCGCCGCTTCGTCCTCGCTCCGCTCGCCGATCTCGCCCCCGATCTGCCGCTGCCGCCGGACGGCGAAACCGTCGCGGGCCTGCTCGCGCGGTTGCCCGGGGGGCAGCGCGTCGAGCGGCTGACGCCGGCCGGCGCGGCGCCATGAGCCTGCTCCTCACCGCCCTCGTCCTGGCGCTCAACCTGGCCGTCTTCGGCGCCCATGCCGTGCTCCCCTTCCGCCTCGCCACGGCCGAGCCCGAGCGGCGGCGGTGGTGGGCCTTCGCCGCGCCCGCGGTCCTGTTCGGCGCCCTCGTCGCGACCGGCGCCGAGATCGCCCGTCGGCCCGACGACGCGATCGCCTGGGGGCTGACCGATCCGTGGACCGGCTCGACGCCCGCGCGTCTGATCGCCGTGGTCGTCGCCGCGCTCGTGCTCGGCGATCTCGTCGTCGCCGTCGGCTGGCGCCGGCTCGAGCCCGCCGGGTGGCGGCTCGTCGGAGCACTCGGCGGATTGGCCGTGCTCGCTCACGCGCTCGGCTCGGAGCTGCTGCGCATCGGCTGGGGACCGGTCCCGGTCGCGTCGGCCGTGCTCGTTGCCGCAGCGGTGTTGCGCGTGCCGCTGGCGCTCGCCGCCGGTGAGCTCGTCGCCGGCGCACCGCGGTTGTGGACGCCGCTCGCCGGCGCGGCGCTCGTCGCCGCGACGCGGCTGTGGCCGGCAGAGCTGCGCGCGGCGCTCGCCGCCGACCGCGTGACGCTCGGTGCGGCCGCTGTGGTGCTCGTCGCCGCGCGCTTCGTGCCGCGCCGCCAGCGCCGCGCCGCCGGCGTCGCCGGCCTCGCTCTCGCCGTCCTCTTCCTCGCCCGCGCGGCCGAGGTCTCGCGCATCCTCGGCGGCACCGAGCGCGTTCCCGGCTGGCTCGGCGTGCCCTAGGGAGCCCGCTCGCTCGGCTATCATGGCGGCCGTGCTGGTGCCGATCTTTCCGCTGCCGAACGTCGTGCTCTTTCCCGACACGCTGCTGCCGCTGCACGTCTTCGAGCCCCGCTACCGGCAGATGGTCGCCGACCTGCTCGCGCGGCCGGCGGCGGAGCGCCACGTCGGCATGATCTTGAGCGCCCGCAACGCGGCCGGGACGCTCGACCTGCTCGAGCCCGGCTGCGTCGGCCGGCTCGTCGCGCACGAGCCTCTCGACGACGGCCGCTCGCACATCGTCCTCGCCGGCGAGACGCGCTTCGGCATCGCGCGCGAGGTCGCCGGCAAGCCGTACCGCCAGGCCGTCGTCGAGCCGCTCGCCGACGACATCCCGCTCGTCGCCGCCGAGCGCGCCGAATCGGCCCACGCCGAGCTGCTGGCGCTCGCCGCTTCCGTGGTGAGCGCTTCGTACGGCGGCTCGCCTCTCGACCTCTCGAGCCTCGCCGGCCTCGGCGCGCCGAGCCGCCTCGCGGCGCTCGCCAATCGCATCGCGTCGCAGCTCGACCTTCCCGTCGCGCGCAAGCAGTCCCTGCTCGCCGAGCCGCCGCTCGCGCGCGCCGAGGAGCTCGCCGGCATCCTGCGCAGCCGCGTCAAGCTGCTGCGCTCGCTGGCGCCCTTCCGGCATCTCGCCGCGAATCCCGAGCACAACTAGCGCCGCGGCCGCCGCGATGCTCCGCCTGCGCGATCCGATCCACGGCTTCCTGCACGCGGACCCGCTCGAAGCGGCGCTCGTCGGCAGCCGGCCGGTGCAGCGGCTGCGCTGGATCCACCAGCTCGGCTTCACCTTCCTCGTCTACCCCGGCGCCGAGCACAGTCGCTTCAGCCACGCCCTCGGCGCCATGCACCTCGCCGGCCGCGTCTTCGATTCGCTCGTCGCCAAGCGCCCCGACCTGCTGCCGGCGGCCGAGAAGCCGCTCGCGCGCCGCCTGGTGCGCGCCGCGGCGCTCTTGCACGACGTCGGCCACGCGCCGTTCAGCCACTCGGCGGAGGAGCGCTTCGAGAGCGGCATCCATCACGAGGAGATGACGCGCCGGCTGCTCGCCGGCGACGACGTCGCCGGCCTCTTCGCGCGCCTGGGCGAGGGGCTCGAGCTCGCGGCGGTCGTCGCCCTGCTCGCCGGCGAGGTACCGCCGGAGCGCCGCTTCCTGGCGCGCATGATCGCGGGCGAGCTCGACGTCGACAAGATGGACTACCTGCTGCGCGACAGTCTCTTCTGCGGCGTGCGCTACGGCGTCTACGACCTCGACCGCTTGGTCGACACGCTGCTGCCGGTGCTCGATCCGGAGAGCGGCGAGACGGGGCTCGGCGTCGAGGCGGGCGGCGTGCACGCCGTCGAGGCGCTCATCCTCGCCCGTTACTACATGTTCACCCAGGTCTACTTCAACGTCACCGGCAAGGCCCTCGAGTACCACCTCAACGAGTGGCTGCGCGGCGCGGGGCGCTCGTGGCCGGGCGACCCCGAGCGTTTCCTGGCCGAGGACGACCACTCGACGCTCGCCGCGATGCGGTGCTCGACCGACGTGCACGCCCGCGCCGTCGTCGACCGCCGTCATTTCCCGCTCGCCTTCGAGACGCGCGAGCACCCGACGCCGGCAGCGCGCGAGGCGTTCGAGGCGGCAGTTCCCGAGCTCCTCGCGCGTTTCGGCGAGCGCTCGCTCCTCGTCGCGCGCTCGGCCAAGGATCCGCACCGGCTGGCTTCGGGGCGCGTCCTCGTCGTCGCCGAGGACGGCGCGACCGAGCCGCTCGAGCGGGCGAGCGACTTCCTGCGCCATCTCTCCCGCATCGACGTCAGCCGCGTCTACGCCCGCGACGAGATCCGCGACGAGGTCGCGCGCATCTTGCGCCGACGCGTGACGGGCTGACCGCGCGGCGCCACCGTCAGCGACGAGCCCGCGCTGGTGCGAGCAGCGCCGCGAGCGCGTCGTCGATCCGCGGATGCGCGAAGCGGAAGCCGGCCGCGCTCAGCCGCTCGGGAACCGCGCGCTGGCCGCCGAGAAGCACCTCGGCCATCTCGCCGAAGAGCAGGCGGAGGACGGGCGCCGGCAGGCGCAGCCGCGCCGGCCGCCGGCAGGCGCGAGCGAGCGTCCGGGTGAGCTCGGCGTTGGTGACCGGCTCCGGCGCCATGACGTTGACCGCCCCGCGCAGCGCCGAGCCCTCGGCCAGGAAGCGAATCGCCGCCACGCAGTCGTCGAGGTGAATCCAGGAGAACCACTGTCGGCCGTCGCCGAGCGCTCCGGCGACGCCGAGGCGGAAGGCGGGCAGCATCTTGGCGAGCGCGCCGCCCTCGCGCGCGAGCACGATGCCGGTGCGCAGGAGCACGCGCCGCACCCCGAGGCGCTCGGCCGCGGCGCTCTCGAGCTCCCAATCGCGGCAGAGCTCGGGCAGGAAGCCGCGGCCGCGAGTCGCTTCGTCGCCGAGGAGCTCGTCGCCGCGGTCGCCGTAATAACCGACCGCCGACGCCTGGAGCAGGGCGCGCGGGCGGCGGGAGACGCGCTCGAAGGCCGCGACGAGCGCGCGCGTCGGCTCGACCCGGCTCGCGCGCAGTCTCTGCTTGCGCTGCTGCGTCCAACGGCCCTCGCCGACGTTGGCGCCAGCGAGGTTGACGACCCCGTCGGCGCCCTCGAGGCAGTCCGCCCAGGCGCCCACCGTGCGGCCGTCCCAGTGCGCCGCTCGCGCGCCAGCGGGGAGTCCTGCCGGCTCCGCAGCGCGCGAGAGCACGGTCACCTCGGCGCCCTCGGCGAGCCAGGCAGCGACGAGCCGGCGGCCGATCAGACCCGTGCCGCCGGCGACCACGTAACGTGCGGCGGCGGTCACTGTCGCGAGCCGGGCGGGAGCGTCATCGCGAAACGCCCCATCCCATCCGGTTGCGCGGTCGCCTCGGCGCCGGATGTTCGCCGTGCGGTCACCGCGATCGTCAGGTCGTCGCGCGCGCCGGTGCGGACGCCGAGCCCGTCGCCCGCGACGCGTGCTCGCAGGCGCACGATCGGCCGGCCGGCGACGACGTACTTCGCTTCGTAGTTGGTGCGCGGCCCCTCGGGCCAGCCTCCAGCGAGCCGCTCGAGCTCGACCGCGGGCTCGGCGGCGAGCAGGGCCGCGACCTCTTCGCCGTAAGCGACGAAATCGGTGGCGAACGAGAGGACGCCTCCGGGCGCGAGCGCGCCGAGCACGAGATCGAGCGCGGCGGTCGAAAAGAGACGGCGCTTGCGATGCCGCTTCTTCGGCCACGGATCGGGGAAGTAGACGTGCACCGCGGCGGCGAAGCGCGGCGGCAGGCGGGTCGAGAGCAGGGCGAGCGCATCGCCGCGCAGGAGCGCCACGTTGGCGAGGCGCCGGCGCGCGAGTCGGCCCGCCGCGAGCCGGAAGTACTCGCCCGCGACCTCGATGCCGAGGAAGCGACGGCCGGGCTCGGCGGCGGCGCGGGCGAGCAGGTAGCGCCCCTTGCCGAAGCCGATCTCGAGCTCCCACGGTCCACCCTCCGGCACCAGCGCCGCCAAGGCGGCGGGCGTGCCGTCGCCGCGGAACGGCGAGACTCCCGCGGCCGTCGCCTGTTGGCTGTGCTCGCTCACGCCGCTTCCGCTCGCTCCTCCTCCGGCGCCGGCCAGAAGTCGTAGAAGGTGTACCACTGCGTCGGCCAGCGGCGCACCGCGGCGGCGAGCAC
>Ga0214471_10004383_pt1 | contig 10915 bp, 7 predicted proteins | sample RVTome_5_FD_207665 | JGI IMG/M metagenome (GOLD analysis project Ga0214471, IMG submission 207665) | Soil microbial communities from uranium-contaminated site in the Upper Colorado River Basin, Wyoming, United States - RVT142D155 | ecosystem: Environmental > Terrestrial > Soil > Contaminated >... | reverse complement strand
GATCCTTTGCTGGAATCTTTGGTCGAAGAGGCGCTCCAGCGCAACCCGGCAATCCAGGCGGCCCAAGACGAGCTGGCGGCAGCGCGTTTGCGGCCCGCGCAGGCGCGGACTCTGCCCGATCCGACGCTCACGATCGGTTATCAGAACGACGGCATCGGCTTCTCGCTGGGATCCGAGATTATGACCCAGGTCATCTTCATGTGGACCCAGCCGCTGCCCTATCCCGGCAAGCTCAAGCTCGCGGGGAGGGTGTTGGAAAAGGATGCCGAACGCGCCGTCACCTGGCTGGAGCGGGTCCGTTTGAGCCTGCAGGCCGAAGTCGAGCGCGCCTATGCCCGGCTGGTTCTGGCCCGAGATGTCCTCGCCCTGATCGACGAGCAGGAGATGACGCTGCAGCAAATCGAGGGCGTGGCGCGGGCGCGCTATTCAGTGGGCCAAGGGGCGCAACAGGATGTCCTGAGGGTTCAGATCGAGATCACGCGCATCGAGCAGCTCCGCAGCCAGCAGCGCGCCGAGATCCAGATTCGGCTTGCTGAATTGAATCGGCTGCTGAACCGACCGGCGCAGCAAGCGCTGGAAACTTCGGTGAGCCTGGTGCCGCAGAACTATCTCCCGCCGTTGGAAACCTTCCTGGAGCAGGCCTACTCCAAGAGTCCGGAGCTGCGCGAGGCCGAGCTGGTTCGAGAGCGCGCCAAGCTGCAAGCGGATTTGGCGCGCAAGAACCTCCGTCCCGACTTCAGCCTCAGCGGTGGCTACATGAATCGCGGCGATCTGCCGCTCATGTGGCAGGCCAGCTTTGGCATCACCCTGCCGCTCTACAAATCGACCAAACAGGAACCGGCGCTGCGCGAAGCCGAAACGCTCGAGCGCGCCGCCGCCGCCGCGCGCGAATCGATTCAACTCCAGTTGCGCTTCCGCAGTCAGGAGCGGCTCGCTCAGCTCGAAGCGACCGGACAAATCGCCCAGTTGTTCCAGAGCGGCATCCTGCCGCAGGACCAGCTCTCGGTGGACGCGGCCCTGGCCAATTACCAAACCGGCCAAATCCCTTTCATCGCTGTGCTCGAAGCGGTGAATGTACTCTATCTGGACCGCGCCGATCACCTGAGCCAGCTCGCGGCGCTGCGCACGACCCGCTCGACCCTCGAGGAGCTGAGCCTCGAACCGGGGCCCACCACGGCCACAGCGGCCGCCGATCCGGGAGCGATGTCCTCCCCTGCTCGAACCAGCGGCGGCGGCATGGCGCCGGGAATGTGAAGGAGTTCGCGATGAGACCCAACCGACGATTCGCAGCGCTGCTGGCTGCAGCGCTGACCATCGGCTTGATCCTGACCGGGTGTGGAGGTGGAGCCCAAAAGGCCAGCGGCGACGTCTACTACTGCCCCATGCATCCGAGCTACACCTCGGACCGTCCGGGCGAATGTCCGATCTGCAACATGGCGCTGGTCAAGCGGGAGGAACCAGCGGCGGCCGGGGGTGAACACGACGGCCACGCCGCGGCCAAGCCGGCGCCGGGCGAGCGCAAGCCGCTCTACTGGATCGACGCGATGAACCCGACCCAACGCTACGACCGCCCAGGCAAAGCTCCCGATGGGATGGACCTGGTTCCGGTCTATCCCGAGGAGGCGGCAAACGCCGGTGGCGCCAGCGTCGAAGGCCGCATCACGGTGACCATCTCGCCTGAGCGCCAACAGCACATCGGCGTCACCACCGAGGTGGTGCGCCGCAGGCCGCTCGCGAGAACGCTGCGAACGGTCGGCCGGGTGGCCTACGACGAAACCCGCCTGCAGCACGTCCACACCAAGTTCGAGGGCTACCTCGAGCACCTCTACGTGGACTTCACCGGCGCGCCGGTGCAGCGCGGCGACAAGCTGGTGGAGATCTACAGCCCCGAGCTGCTGGCGACCCAGCAGGAGTACCTGCTCGCCTACCGCGCCTATGAGCGGCTCCAAGGCAGCGAGTTCAGCGATGTCGCGAGCCGCAGCCGCGACCTGCTCGAAGCCGCCGGCCAGCGGCTGCTGCTGTGGGACATCCGCCCCGAAGAGATCGAACAGCTCCAGCGCAGCGGGGCGCCAACCAAGACCCTCACTCTGTACTCGCCCTACTCCGGCTACGTGGTCCAGAAACTGGCGATCCACGGCATGCGGGTGATGCCGGGCGACACCCTCTACGACATCGCCGACCTCTCGCGGGTCTGGGTGCTGGCTGATGTTTACGAGTACGAGCTGCCTTACGTGCGGCTCAACCAAGTGGCACGCATGACCCTGGCCTACATGCCTGGCAGGACCTGGCACGGGCGGGTCACCTACATCTACCCGTCGGTGGAGGAGAAAACCCGCACCGTGAAGGTCCGGCTCGAGCTGGCCAACCCCGAGCGGACCCTCAAGCCCGACATGTTCGCGGATGTCGAGATCCAGGCCGACCTCGGCAGCGCTCTGGCGGTACCCGACAGCGCCGTCATCACCACCGGCACCCGCAGCCTGGTGTTCGTCGTCCTCAGTGGGGGGCGCTTCGAGCCGCGGATCGTCGAGACCGGTGCCCGGCTTCCAAATGCTTTCGAGGTCAAAAGCGGCCTCACGGACGGTGAACGGGTGGTGACTTCGGCCAACTTCCTGATCGACTCGGAAGCCAAGATGAAGGCCGCGATCTCCGGGATGGCGGGGAGCGGCCATGCCGGCCACGGTGGTGGGTCATGATCGAGAAGCTGATCGAGTACTGCGCCAACAATCGCTTCCTGGTCCTGCTGGTGATCGGCGCCTTGTGCGCCTTCGCTCTCTACCAACTCCAGAACATCCCGCTGGACGCGCTGCCCGACCTCTCGGACACCCAGGTGATCATCTACTCGCGCTGGGACCGCAGCCCCGACATCATGGAGGACCAAGTCACCTATCCGATCATCACCGCGCTGCTGGGCGCGCCCAAGGTCCAGACCATCCGCGGTTTCTCCGACTTCGGTTTCTCCTATGTCTACGTGATCTTCCAGGAGGGCACCGACATCTACTGGGCGCGCAGCCGGGTGATCGAGTACCTGAGCAAGATCCTGCCGCTCCTGCCTCAGGGGGTGCGCACCGAGCTGGGCCCCGACGCCACCGGAGTCGGTTGGGTTTACCAGTACGCCCTGGTCGACACCAGCGGTCGGCGCAACCTGGCCGAGCTGCGCTCGTTCCAGGACTGGCACCTGCGCTACGCCCTGCAATCGGTCCCGGGGGTCGCCGAGGTCGCCAGCATCGGCGGCTTCGTCAAGCAGTACCAGGTGACCGTCGATCCCAACCGGCTGCTGGCCTACGACCTCTCGGTCATGGAGGTAGCGGAGGCGATCAAAAGCAGCAATGTGGAGGTCGGCGGCCGGCTGATCGAGTTTTCCGGCAGCGAGTTCATGGTACGCGGCCGCGGCTATGTCAAGCAGGTTGCCGATCTCGAGCAGGCCGTGCTCAAGACCGACGAGCAGGGCACCCCGGTCCTACTGCGCGATGTGGGCCGGGTCGAGCTCGGGCCCGAGATCCGGCGCGGGATCGTCGACCTCGACGGGATGGGCGACACCGTCGGCGGGATCGTGGTCATGCGCCACCAGGAAAACGCCCTCAACGTGATCCGCCGGGTCAAGGCCAAGCTCAAGGAGTTCGAGCCCTCCTTGCCCGAAGGCGTCAAGATCATCCCGGTCTACGACCGCTCCGACCTCATCGAGCGCTCGATCGAGACCCTCAAGCACGAGCTGACCCTCGAGATGATCATCGTCTCGGCGGTCATCTTGATTTTCCTCTGGCACATCCCCAGCGCGGCGATCCCGATCTTCACCCTGCCGGTGGCGGTGCTGCTGGCTTTCATCCCGATGAGCTGGATGGGGATCACCAGCAACATCATGAGCCTGGGCGGCATCGCGGTCGCGATCGGAGCGCTGGTCGACGCCGCAATCGTGGTGGTCGAGAACAGCCACAAGAAGCTCGAGATCTGGGAACGCGAGGGGCGCAAAGGCGACTACAAGACGGTCCTGATCCGCGCGATCCAAGAGGTCGGGCGGCCGAGCTTCTTCTCGCTCTTGGTGATCGCGGTCTCCTTCATGCCGGTCTTCGCCCTCGAAGCCCAGGAGGGCCGGCTGTTCAAGCCGCTCGCCTTCACCAAGAACTTCTCGATGGCGATCGCGGCCGTGCTGGCGATCACTCTCGATCCGGCCCTGCGGCTCTTGTTGATCCGGCTCAATCCGTTCACCTTCCGGCCCAGGTTCCTCGCCTCCATAGTGAACGCGATCGCGGTCGGCAAGATGTACCCGGAGGAGAAACATCCCATCAGCCGACTGCTGTTTTTCTTTTACGAGCCCGCCAACCGCTTCGTGCTCCGCTTTCCCAGGCTGGTGATCCTGATCGCCGTCTTGATCGTCCTCGCCACCATCCCCGCCTACCTCCAGCTCGGCAGCGAGTTCATGCCGCCGCTCAACGAGGGCACCATCCTCTACATGCCGATCACGCTCCCCGGGATCTCGGTGACCGAGGCCCAGCGCTGGCTGCAAACCCAAGACCGCCTGCTGATGACCGTTCCCGAAGTCGAACGGGTGTTCGGCAAGGCGGGGCGCGCCGAGACCTCGACCGACCCGGCGCCGTTCTCGATGGTCGAGACCAACGTGGTCCTCAAGCCCGAGAGTGAGTGGCGCAAGAAGGAGCGCTGGTACTCCAAGTGGGCGCCCGACTGGTTCAAGGGCATCTTCCTCGAACCGCTGTGGCCCGAGACCATGAGCTGGGAGGATCTCACCAACGACATGAACCAGCGCCTGCAACTGCCGGGGACCTCCAACGCCTGGACCATGCCGATCAAGGCTCGGATCGACATGCTCACCACCGGCGTGCGAACGCCGATCGGGATCAAGATCTTCGGCAGCGACCTGCACCAGATCGAAGCGATCGGCGAGTCGATCGAGCAGATCCTCCAAAAGGTCCCGGACACCCGCAGCATCTTCGCCGAGCGGGTGGCCGGCGGCTACTTCGTCGACTTCGACCTGCGGCGCGACCAGCTCGCCCGCTACGGGCTTTCGGTCGCCGAAGCCCAGATGGTGATCATGACCGCGATCGGCGGCGAGAACATCACCACCACGGTCGAGGGCCGCGAGCGCTATCCGGTGAACCTGCGCTACCCGCGGGAGCTGCGCGACAACCTCCAAAGCCTCCAGCGGGTTCTGGTGATGACCCCGAGCGGCGCCCAGATCCCGCTCGAGCAGATCGCCGACCTCGAGCTCAAGCTGGGCCCCTCGATGATCCGGGATGAAAACGGGCGCCTCGCCGGCTACGTCTACGTCGACGTCGATACCGCCAACCGCGACATCGGCAGCTATGTCGACCAGGCCAAGGCGGCGGTTGCGAGTCGGCTCAAGCTGCCGGAGGGTTACACGCTGGTCTGGAGCGGCCAGTACGAGGCGATGGAGCGGGTGCGCGAGAAGCTCAAGGTGGTGGTGCCGATCACCCTGGCGATCATCTTCGCCCTGCTCTACGCCAACACCGGGTCGGTGGCGAAGACCTTCATCATCCTGATCGCGGTGCCGTTCTCGGCGGTCGGCGCGATCTGGCTGCTTTACGCCCTCGGCTACCACATCAGCATCGGCGTCTGGGTGGGAATCATTGCCCTCTTGGGCCTCGACGCCGAGACCGGGATCTTCATGCTCCTCTACCTCGACCTCGCCTACGATGACTGGAAGGCCAGGGGGCGGATGCAGACCGTCGCGCACCTCAAGGAAGCGATCCACCACGGCGCGGTGTTGCGGGTGCGCCCCAAGGTCATGACCGTTGCCTGCACCTTTATGGGCTTGGTCCCGATCCTGTGGGCGACCGGCGCCGGCGCCGACGTGATGAAGCGGATCGCCGCGCCGATGATCGGCGGCCTGTTCACCAGCTTCATCATGGAGCTGCTGGTCTACCCCGCCATCTACCTCTTGTGGCGCAGCCGCGCGCTGAACCGTTCGGTTCCGCCCGCGGCAACGGCAGCGCCGGCGGAGGCCGAAGCATGATCCCCACGTCCCAATGCACTGCCGACGAAAGGAGTTCGTCATGGCCAAACTCAAGGTAGCCCCTCCCCTTCCACGTTTAGGTCACACAAATGGGTGGCATGGGCACGCGCAGCGCGCCCATGAGCAGCAGTCCATCCTTCCTCCCGCTTCGTCTCTGGTGGCGACCCGGCTCCGATCCTGCTGCGCCGGTGGCGGGATATCTACCAGGAGGCGGTCGCGTTTTCCGACGCGATCGGGCGAGTACCGGACACAAGCGGTCGAGCTTAAGCAGCAATGAAACGTCGTTGGATTACCTTGGCCCTGGCGATCGGCTTGACCTTCGTGCTGTACCCACAGCTGTGCAACCTCCTGTTCGATTGCGGCTGCACTTGGTGGTTCGGGGAAGGGACAGAATCGTGCAGCATCCGCAGCGCTTCTCCTTCCGGGTGCCCACTCTGCCGAGCTAGCCCGGTCAGCCAACTCGGGTACGGCGCCCTCCTGGCCCTGTCCCTGTTCTTGATCGCTTCATCTCTGCCGCTGCCAGGCAAGCGGCGCCATGCCAAAAGGCCCGGTGAGTTGCACCAACAGAAACGGTGAGGGAGGAGAGTGTTTATGAAACCGGAACGAGAAGTGGGTGGCGAGGTGAGTCCACTGCCGGCGAAGACGGGGTGGGGACGGGCTCTACCGCGGCGAGCCGTGGCTGCTGCCCCTGGCCGGCGCCTGGTACAAGCTGCTCGACTGGATCCAGTAGCGGCTCTGGCGGGTGACAACAAAGCGCGATAACATAGTGAGCAAATGATCGGCGACTACGATGCTCGTGCCCTTCACCGAGCCCAGTACAACACGCATGAGGATGGCACCTTCTCCGCGACCGTTCGCGGGCTGCGCGGTGTCATCGCTACCGGAGCGACCATCGAAGCGTGCCGCCATGATCTGGCCGAAGTCGTGGAGCAGTGGGTACTTGTGCGGGTCGCCCGCGGGCTCGCGGTACCTGCGCTTGATGGAGCAACCGTCAAGGTACGCCGCGCGAGCTGATGCCGGCTTGGGGCCCGGTCCAACGCAAGGATCTTGTTGCTGCACTCAAGAAACTCGCGTTCGAGCCTCGTTGAGCGGCTCTCCTCAGAATCTCAGCGGTTGCGCTGATGTTCGCGGTCCTGGCGGCGGTGTTGATGGCGGTCCAGGTCCTGCGGCTGGTGGTCCGGGTCGAAAGCACCACTCACACCCAGGTGCCGTGACATTGCCTGGCGAAAAGGAGGATCAGTTAAATGAGCAGAGCATGGCGGACAGTTCTAGCAGGCGCGGTGGCCCTGACGGCCGGAGTGAGGTCTGCGCCAGCACATGACACTTGGTTGCTTCCGGATCTGTTCGACACGCCTCCTGGAAGCAGAATCGCTCTTGAGCTGACCAGCGGCATGGCGTACCCCGAGCCGGAGACGGCCATCCAGCCGGACCGGATCGGCCGCGCCGTGCTCCGACTGGCGGGTAAGACGGTGGACATCCCGGAGCGCGCCAGCGCGGCCAAAGCCCTGCGCCTCGCCATCGCGTTGGACGACCCTGGGATCGCCACCCTGGCTGTAGACCTTGAACCGAGGACGATCGAGCTGACCCGCGAGCAGGTGCCCGAATATCTGGAGGAAATCGGCTCGCCGCCGGCGGTGGTAGAGGCGTGGAACCGCATGCCGGAACCCAAGCGTTGGCGCGAGTCCTACGTCAAGCACGCCAAGACGTTCGTGCGCGTGGGTGAGCCGGCGGCGGACGATTCGTGGGCTCAAGCCCTCGGCCTCGCGCTGGAGATCGTGCCGGAAAAGGACCCTACCGGGTTGCATGCCGGCGACTCGCTGCCGGTGCGCGTGCTGAAGGGCGGCGAGCCCTTCGCCGGCTTCACCGTGGAGCTGGTGGCCGCGGGAGCAAGTGCCGACGCGCGGCAGACCACCGATACGGCGGGACGCGCGACTTTTCGCTTGCCTCGAGCCGGCCGTTGGCTGCTTCGCGGCACCGACGTGCGAGCGACGAGCCGCCCCGACGCCGACTGGGAAAGCGACTTCACGACCCTGACGCTCGAGGTCCGCTGACGCCCGCTCACCGCCGCGCCACTGGCTGGCAACTCCTCCCACCGACGCATAGTGACTCCGCCGTGTCAAAGAAGGTGCAGCAGACACCAACCGTTCGGCCCGAATTACCTGCGGCACGCTCCTTGCTTGCAGGAAACTCTCGTGTTTGGCGTTACCGTCATCGTCCCGGCCTACAACGAGGCGGACTCAATCGCCGATACGATCCTGAGTCTTAGGCGCCAGATCCAACCGCCCGAAAAGATCGTGGTGGTGGACGACTGTTCGACCGACGGGACGGCGCAGATCGCCGCGGCACTAGACGTGACCGTGGTTCGGCCTCCCTCCAATACCGGTTCCAAGGCCGGGGCGCAGAACTACGCACTACAGTTCGTCCGGACGCCCTATACGATGGCGATCGACGCCGACACGACCCTCGAGCCGGACGCAATCGAAAAACTGAGTGGTGCGTTTGAGGACCGGACCGTAGCGGCGGCCTGCGGGTTCGTGATCCCGCGGCGAGTCAAGTCCTTGTGGGAACGCGGCCGTTACATCGAATACCTATTCGCGTTCACCTTCTACAAGCAGGTCCAGGACTACTACGGCAAGCCGCTGATCTCGTCAGGCTGCTTCTCGATGTACCGCACCGACATCCTGCGCCGCCACGGCGGCTGGCCACGGCGCACTATGACCGAAGACGTGGACCTGACCTGGAGTTACTACCGCCTCGGGCACCACGTGCGCTACGTCCCTGAGGCCGTATGTTACCCACTAGAACCGCACAACTTTAAGTTCATGCGGCGGCAGCTGCGACGCTGGTCACACGGCTTTGTCCAGAATGTGGCGCTCCACTGGCGCGGCCTGCTCCAGGTCCCGTTTCTGCGCTCGGCGGTGGCAGTGATGCTATGGGACGCGACCATGGCGTCGCTCGTCTACCTGTTCCTGCTGCCGGTTCTCGCGATCGCGTTCTCAAACCCTTGGTTCCTGCTCGGGTACCTGATCGACGCACCGGTAGTGCTCGCCCCGGTCTTAGCCGGCGCGGCACCTCGGCGCGAGATCGGCAAGGCGTTTGCCAGCCTGCCGGCGTTCTTTGTGCTGCGGACGATCAACGCCGTCTATTTCTTCGAGGCGGTTTGGTCGGAGTGGCTTCTCCGGCGCCCGCTGGCGGTCTACGAAAAGGGGCACTGAGGCGTGCGGCGAACCCTAGGAGCCTTGCGGTGACAGTCGGCATCCCCGGCGCCGGAATCGGCAGCGCCTTCTATATGCTCATCGCCCTGCTCATGCCCGTTCGAGAAGCCATGCGCGCGATGCGGTGGCGCGGCGCTCCGCGGTGGCGGCTCGTTCTGACTCAGTTCGGGATCGCTCTCAGCGTAGTGGCGGGAATCGCACTGGTCGGCCTCTTCTTGGTGTGGATCGCTGCGGCTCTGGTGCCGCTGCTCGCGTCACACGGCATCGCACCCGCTCCACTGGCGAGCGCAGATAGGTTGCCGGCCGTCCTCAAGATCTCGGCCATCGCGCTCATGTTTGCAATCCTGGGTGCGGTCCTTGCCGCTGTCCAAGTCCTGCGGCTGGTTGTCCGGCGCTAAATCCTGGATGAAGCAGCGATATCACGCTCAACGGTGCCGAGCTGCCCAAGCTACGGTCCCAGACAAGATGGAGCCGAAAGTCTCGGTGGTCTTGAAGGCATTGCTCTTTCATGCCGAGGTGGCGGTGTGGCTCCTCGCGCTTGTCATGACGATCGCCGGTAAGCTAGGGTGGGCCGCCGCTAGTGTGGTGGTTGCCCTCGGCGCCCACATCGCTGGTCGGCGGTGGAGCCACCGGTTTTTAAGGAAGCTTACCTTGGGCTTGGACCAAGAAGCAGCTCTCCACTCCGGTCACGTGACATTGGCTGGTTGGCATGCGTTTGTCCTCAGCGTGGTCGCTTTCTCACTCCACTACCTTTGGGAGAATATTCAGTGCCCGTTGTTTTTCGTCCACACGAAGGGCGATCCGAATCAGATAGACATGTTGATTGCAACCCTTGGAGATGTGGTACTGACCTGGCTCGTCTACGCCGGGGAGGCCCTGGTGGCACGCCGCTGGTTGTGGCTGCTGGAGAGCTGGGGTTGGCGGCAGTGGGCTACCATGCTCGTGATGGCGGTACTAATGGGCGTGGCGGTCGAGTGGTACGCGCTGGAGACCAGCCGGTGGAGCTATACCAACTTGACACCGCAGATTCCCGGGACGCCGATTTCAGTCATTCCCGTTGCCCAGCTCCTGCTCTTGTTGCCCCTCAGCTTTGGCCTGACCCGGTGGTTACTGCGTTTAAGAGGTTCCTGTCTTCGGTCCATCTGACTTGTCAGGTTGCCTATGCGATCTCGCATCCGGTCGCCCACCACGGCTGCTGGCCTACGACACGGCCAGCGGTGCAGAGCTGTGGGCCACGACGCTCTCCGCGGACGATGGCGGCTCTGCTGGCGGCCATTGTCTAGCGTCTCCTTCGAGAAACGCCAGGAGTGCCAGGTGCACCACGATCGACCGGGGTCCAGCTACTTCGCCGGGCAGGGGAATTTTCGTAGCAGCCACCGAATCTCCGAGCTGCCTGAGCTGGGATGGAGGCAATCCAGGAGATTCGAGCCAGTCTTTTTCACTGATCAACCAGTTGTCTGGGCATGCCGGCCCAGCTATAGTAATTTGTATGAAGCTGGTGAGCGTCGGGGTGCTCGCCTCGTTGCTGGCGCTCGTAACCGGTCCTGCGCTGCGCGCTTGTTGTCTGAACCAAAGCGGCGCGGAGCCGCACGCCTGTTGCCGCAGCTCGGCCCCAGCGGCGCTGCGCTGCAGCGACTGCATTGTCCAAGATCGCCTCGACCCCTCTCAGTTTCAGACTGTCGAAACGCGCCGGACTCTCGATGGCCCTCCCCAG
>Ga0214471_10004380_pt1 | contig 10917 bp, 8 predicted proteins | sample RVTome_5_FD_207665 | JGI IMG/M metagenome (GOLD analysis project Ga0214471, IMG submission 207665) | Soil microbial communities from uranium-contaminated site in the Upper Colorado River Basin, Wyoming, United States - RVT142D155 | ecosystem: Environmental > Terrestrial > Soil > Contaminated >... | reverse complement strand
GAGCGCCGTCAGCACCAGGAACCCCGGGCGCTGATTGCCACCCGCCAGGAGCGCGGCATATCCGAAGAGCAAGGGCCCGAGGATCGACGACGACTTCCCGCACAGCGCGTAGAAGCCGAACATCTCCGACTCGCGGCCCGCCGGAATCAGCGAGGACATGAACGCCCGGCTCGCGGCCTGCGCCGAGCCCAGCCCGAGACCGGCGCCGATCGCGAGGACGTAGAAGGCGGGCTTGGACTGGACGAAGTGGACGCTCAGCGCCGCGACAATCCACATCACGAGCACGAGGGTAAGCACGCGCTTGGGTCCCCAGCGGTCCGTCGGCTTGGCGAGCGCGAACGCTCCCGCGAGCGCGGCGAACTGGACCACGAGGAAGAGGATGACCGTCTCCTCCGGGGTGAAGCCGAACGTCGTCACCGCGAGCGAGTTGGCCATCACGATCGCCGTGAGGACGCCGTCGATGTAGAAGAAGAAGGCGAGCAGGAACCACGCGAGGTTCCGGTTGCGGAGGACCTCGGCGACGATCGCCTTGAAGTTAGTCACGCCCCATCGCGCGGCGCGCATCACGGTCATGTCGCCACGCCGGTCCTTCGGCAGGATCAGGAAGGTCGGGATCGAGAAGACCGCGAAGAACGCAGCGACGATGAGCCAAGTCGTCGCGTACCGACCGCCGACGAAGAACGGCATGATGAGAAGGAGGCCAGCGGCCGAGCCCAGGTACCCGATGCCGAACCCGAGCCCCGAGACCCACCCCCGACGGTCGGGAGGGGCCACGTCGGGCAGGTACGCGTTGTAGAAGACCAGCGCGCCCTCGAACCCCACGTTGGCGATCACGAAGAGTAGGAACGCATACCCGATCTGGCCGGGCGCGATGGTGGAGAACATCAGCACGCCAGCCACGCATACGGCCGTGTAGAGGAGCATGAAGCGCTTGCGCGCCCCCGCGCGGTCGGCGATCGCCCCGAGGAGTGGCGAGCTGAGCGCGACGATCGCCGCGGACAGGCCCACGGCACGCCCCCACCACCAGTCGCCCTCTCCCGCCTCGTTCCCCACCACGACCTGGATGAAGAAGTAGTTGAACGCGACCGTGGTGATCGCGACCGGATAGACCGAGTTGGCGAAGTCGAACATCGCCCAGGCGGCGACCCGTTTCCTGTCCACGCACGACTCCGGCTCGGGAGAAGGCAGGAGGGTAGCGCACGAATGGGCATCGCGCAGCCGCTGTTGCGCCCTCCGAGGCGGCGCGCGAGGTTCGGCCGCCCTCGAGACCCCTCTCACCGCCCGGCGCTTGTGAACACGGCGGCCCGGGAGCGTGTCCTCGACACCGGTTCCAGCCACACGAGCAGAGAGGGGACTTGAGCGAGAGGGCTTCCGGCCCCACCACCCCAGAGCCCGCCACTCGAGCGGCGGAGGAAGCGTCCCCGCCGCCCACGTGGAGGGTGCCGGCGGCCCACCCCGCCAACCCCTACCTCATCGTCTTCACGCTGTGGCTGCTCGTTTTCTCGTCGGCGAGCCAGACGATGATCATCTCGCCGATCCTCCCGCTCATCGGCGCGGAGCTCGCGATTGGCGACGCGGTGCTCGGCTCGCTCGTGTCCGCCTACTCGATCATGGTGGGGGTCTGCGCGATCCTCGCCGGCCCCGTGTCGGACAAGGTCGGACGCCGGCGCATCCTGTTGCTCGGGTGCGCGGCCATGACGGTGGCGCTCGTGCTGCACGCGTTCGTCGACGGCTACGCGTCGTTCCTGCTGGTGCGCATCTTCGCCGGCGGAGCCGGCGGCATCTTGAGCGGGGCTGCGGTCTCCTATATCGGCGACGCGTTCCCCTACCACCGACGCGGTTGGGCCACCGGCTGGGTGATGAGCGGGGCGGCCTTCGGGCAGATCATCGGGATCCCGCTCGGCATCGTCATGGCTGCGCGTTGGGGCTTCAGGTCGCCGTTCTACCTGTTCGCGGTGACGATGGCGGCGACCGTGCTCCTGCTCTTCTTCGGCGTTCCGCAACCGGACGTCAAGCGCACGCAGCACCCGCTCAGCGTCCGCAAGGCGGCGAGCGACTACGTCGCGATGCTCCGCCGGCCGGAGGTCAGGTGGGCGGCCGCCGCGTTCTTCCTCATGTTCCTCGGCGTGTCGGTCTTCGTGATCTACCTGCCGACATGGCTCGAGCGCGATCTCGGCGCCTCCGGCGATCAGATCGCGCTCATGTTCCTCGTCGGAGGCGTCGCGAACGTCGCGATGGGCCCCCAGGCCGGGAGGCTCTCCGACCGCGTCGGACGCAAGGGGATCATCCTGCTCGCGTGCGTCGGGCTCTCGATCGTCATGCTGCTCACCGTGCCGCTCGTGACGAGCCTCTTCAAGGCCTACGTGTTCTTCTTCCTCACCATGATCCTGATCGCGATGCGCGTGAGCCCGTTCTCCGCCATGCTGACCGCGTTGGTGCAGGACGAGCGGCGTGGCTCGCTCATGAGCCTCACCGTCGCGCTCGGGCAGGTCGGCTTCGCTCTCGGCGGGGTCGTCGCGGGACCGCTGTTCGCGGCGATGGGCTTCCTGTCGAACGCCGTGCTCGGCGCGCTCTTCGTGCTCGGGATGGGCCTCATCGTCTGGTTCAAGATCCCGGAGCCGCGCGTACCGTAACGGAAAGTCGCCGCGGGCCGGCCGGCGGGAGGTCGCCGCGCCCCTGTCGCGCCTGCCCCCCTCCTCTATCTTCCACCTGTCGTGCCCTTCCCCTCTGGAGCCTCGTTGAGCCAAGACACGCCGCGTAGCGTGCGCGTCCTCTACGTCGAAGACGCTATCGACCAGGCCCTCCTGGTCAAGACGTTCTTCAGCACGCTCCCGGGGTTCGCGGTCACCCACGCGCAGGACGGCGATTCGGCGCTGAAGCTCATCGCCTCCAAGCCCTGGGACCTGCTCGTCACGGACCTCAATCTCCCGGGCGCGGACGGCTTCGCGCTCATCAAGGCCTTCCGCGCCAAGTTCCGCAGGACGCCCATCCTGGTCACTACGGGATACACGCAGCCCGAGTACGAGGAGCAGTCGCTGCGGACGGGCGCGGATCAGGTGCTGATCAAGCCGCTCAACCACGAGGAGTTCGTCAGTCGCGTGCAGGCGATGGCTGCAAAGGGCCAGGCCCAGGAGGACGACGAGCCGTCCGTCGTGCTCGTGATCGAGGGGCGGCTCGGAGACGCCGAGATGGGGTGCGGAGGCACGCTGATGGCCGAGGTGGCCAAGGGGCACACCGTGATCGTGATCCCGATCTGTCGCGAGGAGGGCGACGCGACTCCGGAGGAACTCAAGGCCGCCGCGATCTCGTCGACGATTCTCGGCGTCCAGCTCCGCGTCGACCGTACGCTCTTCGGAGACGCCGACGGCCAGCGCGACCTCATCGAGCGGACGCTGAACGAGCTGCGTCCGAGCACCGTGTTCATGCCCGCGCCCGACGACCGGGATCCTTCGCGGCGGGAGGCGGCGCGCGTGGCCAAGAGCTCGACCGTCGAGGTAGAGACTGTGCTCGCGTACGAGACCGCGACGACAGGGCTCGACTTCACGCCGACGCGCTTCACCGACATCCGCGCGGAGATGGTGCTCAAGCTCGAGGCACTGGCGGCGTATCAGGCCGTGGGAGCCGCACGCATCGACCTGCGCCCACGCATGGCGCAGGCGTATGCCAGGTATTGGGGGCGCTTCCAGGACTTCGGTGAGGTGGAGGCCTTCGAGCAGGTGCATACGCGATGAAGGGACCGGCTCCCTACCTCGACTTCGAGCGGGACATCGTCGAGGTCCAGGCGCAGATCGACAAGCTGCTGGACCTCGCCGACCGCCGCGGCATCGACGTCTCCGACGAGGTCGAGACCCTGCGCTCCCGCCTCCAGAACCTGAAGGAGAAGACCTATCAGAACCTGAGCCCGATGGAGCAAGTGCAAGTCGCGCGTCACCCCCGCCGACCCCTCACGCTCGACTACGTGGAGCGGATCTGCATGGACTGGGTCGAGCTGCACGGCGATCGCGGCTTCCGTGACGACGAGGCGATCGTCGGTGGGTGGGCACGCCTGAAAGGGCGTTCGGTCATGATCGTCGGCCACCAGAAAGGCCGGGACATGAAGGAAAACCTCCGCCGCAATTTCGGGATGCCGCACCCCGAGGGATACCGCAAAGCGCTCCGGCTCATGCGGCAGGCCGAGAAGTTCGGCCGACCGGTGATCACCTTCATCGATACGCCCGGCGCCTATCCCGGCATCGGCTCCGAGGAGCGCGGCATCGGGGAGGCGATCGCGTTCAACCTCCGTGAGATGGCGCGCCTCGAGGTCCCCGTGATCTCGGCGGTGATCGGCGAGGGGATGTCCGGCGGCGCGCTCGGGATCGGCGTCACCGATCGCATCCTCATGCTCGAGCACTCGATCTATTCGGTGATCTCGCCCGAGGGGTGCGCGGCGATCCTGTGGCGGTCGGCGGATTTCCGGGAGGACGCGGCGCGCGCCCTCCGGCTCACGGCCAAGGACCTCCTCGAGCTTGGGGTTTGCGACGAGGTCGTCCCGGAGCCGCCGGGCGGGGCGCACTCGGACTGGGACGGCACCGCCGTGCTCCTCGAGGAGGCGCTCGACCGCAACTTGAAGGAGCTCGACAAGCTGCCGGTCAAGAAGCTGCTCGAGGGCCGCTGGGCGAAATACGACGCGATCGGCGCGTTCCGGGAGGAGTAGGGCGTGCCAGGATTCGCGGAGATTCGCTTCAAGGCGACACGAAAGGGGTACTTCACGTACGAGGACTTCGACTTGCGTCCCGGCCAACACGTCATCGTGCAGGCCGACCGCGGGGAGGATCTCGGCGAGGTGTCGGCCGTCGGCGTGATCGCCGAGCGTAAGTGCTCGGCCTCGGGCGGGTGCGACACGCCTACGCCGGAGCACCGCGTGCTGCGCTACGCGAGACCCGACGAGCTCACGCGTTGCAGCAGCCTGCGCGAGGACGAGCACAAGGTGCGCGAGCGGACGCGGAAGCTCGTCCTCAAGCACGACCTCAAGATGAAGGTCACCGAAGCCGAGTGGCAGTTCGACCGCAGGAAGCTGATCATCTACTTCACCGCAGAGAAGCGCGTCGACTTCAGGCAGCTCGTTCGCGACCTGGCCCGCACGTTCCGGACACGCATCGAGCTCAAGCAGATCGGGGTCCGCGACGAGGCGGCGCTCCTCGGCGGCGTCGGGCGCTGCGGACGTGAGCTCTGCTGCTCCACCTGGCTCCCCGAGCTGAAGCCGGTGTCGCTCCAGCTCGCGAAGGATCAGCAACTCTCGCTCAACCCCGCGCAGATCAGCGGCTGCTGCGGCCGCCTGATGTGCTGCCTGATGTACGAGCACCGCACCTACGTCGAGGCGAGGCGCCGCTTCCCGAGGGAGGGCCGCACGGTGAAGACGTCACACGGCGAGGAGCGCGTCGTGAGCGTTGACATCTGGCGGGACACAGTCATGCTGAAGGGGCCGGACGGCGAGCGGCGGAGTGTGTCGCTCGACGAGCTCAAGGCAGAGGTCGGGCAGCCGAGTGGACGGCGGCAGGATATGCGCGACGAGGACGCGAGTTGAGCGCTCGCGCACGCAAGTACATCACCACGCCTATTTACTACGCGTCGGGTGAGCCGCACCTGGGCCACGCGTACACCACGATCCTAGCCGACGTGCTCGCGCGCTTCCATCGCCAGAACGGCGCCGACGTGTTCTTCCTGACGGGGACTGACGAGTACGGCCAGAAGATCCAGGACGAGGCCGCCGCGCGTGGGGTCGAGCCGATCGCGCTGTGCGACCTCATGGCCGAACGCTTCGCGGCCGCCTGGGAGACGCTCGAAATCTCCCACGACCGCTTCATCCGCACCACCGAAGCGGAGCACGCAGCCGTCGTGCGCGCGTTCCTGACACGCCTCTGGGAGCGCGGGCAAGTCTACGAGGGGATGTACTCGGGCTGGTACTGCGTCTCCGACGAGCGCTACTGGACGGAGAAGGACCTCGGACCGGACCGCACGTGCCCCATCTGTCGGCGCGCCGTGCGTCACGTGGAGGAGAAGAACTACTTCTTCCGCATGAGCGCCTATCAGGAGGCGCTCGTCCGCCACATCGAATCGCATCCCGACTGGATCGTTCCGGACATCCGGCGCAATGAGGTGTTGGGATTCCTGCGCCAGCCGCTCGAGGACCTGTCGATCTCCCGGCCCAGGTCGCGGCTCCAGTGGGGTATCCCGCTCCCGTTCGACCCCGACCACGTGACGTACGTCTGGGTCGATGCGCTCATCAACTACCTCACGGCCTCGCGGGCCATCCGCCCCCAGGCTCCCGTCGGCGAGCAGGGCTTCGAGGACGTCACGGGGTCATGGTGGCCTGCCGACCTCCACAACATGGGCAAGGACATCCTCACCGCGCACGCGGTCTACTGGCCGACGCTTCTCATGGCGGTCGGCCTTCCCGTGCAACGGCAGATCCTCGCGCACGGCTGGTGGGTGGTGGGCGACACCAAGATGTCGAAGTCCCTCGGCAACGTGGTGGACCCCCTGGCGCTACGGGAGCGGTTCGGCACCGACGGCGTGCGCTGGTACCTCATGAGGGAGATGCCGACCGGAGGCGACGCATCCTACACGCCGGAGCGGTTCCTCGCGCGCTACGACGAGCTGGCCAACGTCCTCGGCAACCTAGCGAGCCGCGTCACCTCGATGATCGACAAGTACTGCGGTGGCGTGGTGCCGAACGCACCGGGCGACGGGCTCGACCTCGAGGTCACCTCGACAGTCGCGACGGTGCGCGAGGCGATGACCGCTTACCGGATCCACGAGGCGCTCGGCGCGGCCATGGACCTCGCGCGGCTGGCCAACGGGTACGTCGAGGAGCGCCAGCCCTGGAGCCAGGCCAAGGAGCCCAGCCAGGCCGCCGACCTCGACCAGACCCTCTCGACGCTCGCGCGCGTGCTCGTCGCCCTATGCGCGCTCTTCCAGCCCGTCGCTCCGGCCAAGATGGCAGAGCTCGCCACCCGGCTCGGGCTCGATCGCGTGCCGACGCTCGAGGAGTGTCGCACAATCGCGATCGCGGGTAGGACGGTGGCCAAGGGAGCTCCGCTCTTCCCGCGGGTGGAGCTCGAGTAGCTCAGCGATGGACGCCCCAGGCCCCGGTCGGGCGGCCCCGCAGGGGTTCTCCCTGGGAGGATACAAACCATGGGAGGTCGGACCGTCCTCACCGATGGCCGCCGTGCGTGGGGCGCTCACGCCCGAACGGCTGCTCGTCCTCTCGTTCGCAGGACTCGTCGCGGCGGGGACGGTCGGCTTCAAGGTGCTGCCGGGGCTGTACACCGGGTCCGAGCTCTCCTGGCTCGACGCGCTCTTCACCGCGACGAGCGCCGTCTGCGTCACCGGGCTCATTGTTGTGGACACGGCGAGCTACTTCACCGTCGCCGGGCAGGCGTACCTCCTCCTGCTGATCCAGCTGGGCGGGCTCGGCATCGTCACGTTCACGACGCTCGTGGTGCTCGCCCTCGGTCGGCGGCTCTCGCTGCACCACGAGGCGGTCACCGCCACCGTGACGGGCGTGGCGCCGGAGGTGAACTTTCGGGAGCTCGTCCGGTCCGTCGTCCGCTTCACGCTCGGCTTCGAGGCGGTGGGCGCGCTCATCCTGTTCGTCGTCTGGCTCCCCCGTTTCGGTCCGACGGAGGCCGCGTGGCACGCCGTGTTCCAGGCCGTGAGCGCCTTCTGCAACGCCGGCTTCTCCACGTTCTCCGACTCGCTCATGGGCCTTCGCGGGTCACCCGCGACCCTCGTCACGATCATGGGCCTTATCGTGCTCGGGGGACTCGGCTTTCTCACGCTGGAGGAGCTGCGCCTATGGCGCAGTTGGCGGCGCGAGGGTCGAACCCTGCGAATCTCGCTCCACACGCGCCTCGTGCTGGTCGTGTCGGCGCTACTGATCGTCGGCGGGTGGATCGCCTTCTCCCTGCTCGAATGGAGCAACCAGCTCACCGGAATGGCGCCTTTCGACCGGAGCCTGAACGCGCTGTTCATGAGCGTGACTTCGCGGACGGCCGGCTTCAACACCGTAGACTACGCACAGACCTCCGAAGCCACGGACTTCGTGACGATCCTACTAATGTCGGTCGGCGGGTCGCCCGGCTCGGCCGCCGGTGGCCTCAAGACGACCACGGTCGCGGCGATCGCACTCCTCGCGCTCGCGCGCCTGCGAGGGCGCTCCGTGACCAGCGTGGCCAGCCGCACGATCCCAGACGACACGATTCAGCGCGCCGTGGGCCTCTTCGTGGTCAGCTTCGGCATCATGACCGCGGCGATCCTCATTTTCGCGGTCACCCACCTCGATTCTTACCCGGCCGGCGGCTCCCAAGGGTTCTTGCACTACATGTTCGAGGCCGTCAGCGCTTTCAACACGGTCGGGCTGTCGATGGGCGCCACGGGCTCTCTCCAGCCCAACGGCAAGCTCTTCACGATCGTCCTGATGTACGTCGGGCGCGTCGGTCCGCTGACGCTCGCCGCCGCCATCGCCTTGCGGTCGCTGGACAGGGACCGACACTTCCGATACGCACACGAGGAGCTGATCATCGGATGAAGCGCTTCATCGTAGTGGGACTGGGCAACTTCGGTTCGACCGTCGCCGAAACGCTGCACTCGGCCGGCCACGACGTGGCCGCGCTCGACCGCGACCCCGAGCGCGTCGACGATATGGCAAGCAAGGTGAGCCGCGCCGCGCTCGGCGACGGAACCGAGGCTCGGACGCTCAGGCAGCTCGGCGCCGAGGACGCCAACGCGGCGGTGATCAGCACCGGCGACGACCTCACCGCGAGCGCGCTCACCGCCTTGGTCATGCGCGACCTCGGGATCGAGGAGATCTACGTGAAGGTGGTCTCCCACGAGCACGCCCGGCTGATCGAGAAGATCGGCGTCACGGAGACGATCTTCCCGGAGCGGGAGAGCGGGATCAGGCTGGGCAAGCGGATCGCGAGCCGTGCGTTGCTCAACTACGTCCAACTCGGACCCGGCTTCAGCGTCCAAGAGATGGCGGTGCCGCCGTCCTGGGTTGGAAAGTCGCTCCGCGAGCTCGAGCCGCGCCGCCGCTACGGGATTTCGGTGGTCGCCGTGCACGACATCCTGCTCGACCGAATCCAGGCCGTGCCGAACCCCGACGAGCTCCTCAAGGACTCGGACGCGCTCCTCGTGGCCGGCGCGGACGAAACCCTGGCGAAGGTCGCAAAGCTGGCCTAGCGCTTGGGCTTTCGGAGGGCTCTCGGGACCCCCGACGAAGGGTGTCCTCCTTCGGAGACGGTCCCCGTGCGGGGCCCCCGCACCCTGGCGGTCGCATTGCTTGACTTCGCGTTCGCGCCCCCCGTAGCTTTTAGGATTGGGTCGGTAGTCCAGGCCCGGTCCCCCCTGGTACGTGACGTAGCTTAGGTACGGATCGTCCCTTACAACCGCAGGCGGGGCAAATGACCGGAGACAAATGGACCTTCCTCGTCATTCGCGACGAGGACAGCCCGGTCAAGCAGTACACGTTCTCGGGGCGCGCCCTCCGCGCGCTCGCCGTCGTGGGCTCCCTCTTCGCCGTGACCGTCCTGGGCTTCGCGTTCTCCTCCGGCTTCGAGGGGCTGGCCCGCTTGGAAGCGAGACACCTCCGGGCCCGCAATAGCGCACTCCAGGAGGAGTTGGCCCGCTTCGACAACCGCATCCAGTCGCTCGAGTCCGTGCTCGATCGCGTGGCCGCGAGCGACGCCAGCTTCAGGAGCATCGCCGGTCTCGACGTGATCGACCCCGAAGTGCTCCAGGCCGGCGTGGGCGGGCCCGGGTTGGGCTCGCCGCAGGCGTCTGCACTCTGGCAGGTCGACTCCGAGACGGCGCAGGCCGCCTTCGCGACGTCGTACGACCTGAGCGCGCTCGAGCGGCGGGCTCGGCTGCTGTCCGAGAGCCTGGAAGAGGCCACCGACTCGGTGCTGGCACACCGCGACCTGCTCGAGTCCATGCCCTCCATCCTGCCCACGGCGGGCTGGTTGAGCAGCCGCTTCTCGCAGGCCCGGATGCACCCCATCCACAATCGTCCGCTCCCCCACGAGGGCGTGGACATCGCGGCACCCAAGGACACGCCGATCTTCGCCGCGGCCAAGGGACGGGTCATCCGCGCCGGCTGGGTGGTTGGATACGGTCTGACCGTGGAGATCGATCACGGCTTCGGCTTCACCACCCTCTACGGGCACGCGTCGAGGTTGATCGTGCAGTTGGGCCAAGAGGTCGTCCGCGGAGAAATGATCGCGCGCGTGGGCAGCACCGGGCTCTCGACTTCCTCGCACCTGCATTACGAGGTGAAGGTGAACGGGGTCGCCGAAGACCCTGCGGGCTTCATCCTGCCCGAGACGCTCCGGTACTAGTCGGTTCGAGCCCCCACCACCCGCCCCAAAGGCCTGCGGACCAACATCGAGGTTGATGCGGCTTTTCGGGTCGACTACCTTCGGGCGATTCCGCTTCCCGGTAGACGACGGAGCTCGCTTATGAGACGCATCCTCCCCTATGCCATGACGCTTCTCCTGGCCGCAGGTGCCTGCGGTCCCGCGGAGGTCGTGGTGTCGATGGAGGTCGAGGTTCCCAACCCCGACGGCGCCGGTACCATCCAGCTCTCGCTCTCCGATGTCGAGGTGCAGCTGCTGCCGTACGACCGGGACGCGATCTTCGACTCGCTGACATCGGCGTCCTCGTCGCCCGAGCCGCAAGTGCCGCCGGAGCTCCTCGCCGCCCGGGAGCAGGTGCAGGCGGCCCAGGCGGAATGGGACGCGGCCCAACGCCGGTGGGGCTTGATTCGCGACACGCTCCAGACGCTCAGCTCGGCACTGGAGCAGTACAATCGCGGTGAGGCGCAGTATCTCCTGCTGTACCGCGAGTTCCAGGACTTCGAGGGCCAGCTCGGCGGCGCCG
>Ga0214471_10004379_pt1 | contig 10917 bp, 11 predicted proteins | sample RVTome_5_FD_207665 | JGI IMG/M metagenome (GOLD analysis project Ga0214471, IMG submission 207665) | Soil microbial communities from uranium-contaminated site in the Upper Colorado River Basin, Wyoming, United States - RVT142D155 | ecosystem: Environmental > Terrestrial > Soil > Contaminated >... | reverse complement strand
GACCGAACAGCGGCCGGCCGCGGACCGAGCCGAAAGCCAGCGGCCGGCCCGGCGTCATGCGCACCTGCCAGAAGTCGACCTGTCCCAGGTCACCGAGCACCGGTTTGAGCAGGTCGTGCAGCCCGACGGAAACGCCGCCCGAGGTCACCATGGCGTCGGCCTGCAAAGCGCCCGCGGTCAGCGCCGCGCGCAGCCGATCGCGATCGTCACCCACGATCCCGAGATCGATCAGATCGGCGCCGTGCCGCCGCAGGCTGGCTCCCAACGAGGCGCGGTTGCTGTCGTAGATTTGGGCCGCGCGGCGAACGGTTCCGGGCGGGGCGATCTCGTCGCCGGTTGAAAGCAGCGCGATGCGGGGCCGGCGCCAGACGCACAGCTGGGTCTCCCCCAGGGCGGCCGCTACTCCGAGCGCGGCGGGCGTGAGCCGCAGGCCGGCGGCCAGCACCTCAGTCCCGCTGCGGATATCTTCGCCGCGGCGGCGGATGTTGGCGCCGGACCGGGTGCCGGGCGGTATGCGGACCGAGATCGGATCGATCTCGACCTGCTCCTGCGGAATCACTCGGTCGACCCCGGGAGGCAGCGGTGCGCCGGTCATGATGTGAAGCGCCTGGCCGGCGGCGAGCGGCTGGGGGTCCAGGCGTCCGGCCTGGAGCTGGCCGCGGATCTCGAGTAAGGCGCCGCGGTCGAGGTCGTCTCCGGCGCCGATGGCAAAGCCGTCCACCGCGGCGTTGTCTTGCGGCGGGACGTCGAAGCGCGCGCCGACGGCTCGGGCCAGCACCCGGTCGAGCGCCTGGTCCAGGGCGACGGTTTCGAGCTCTCCAACCGGTGCGATGCGTTGCAGGATGTGCGCGCGCGCCGCTGCGACTCCGATCCAGGTCTCGGTCACTTCCACTTGGTCCGGATCTTGCGGGCCTTGGCGTCGATTTCGACCTCGAGCGCGGCCGGCCCGGCACCGGTCAGCTTCTCGCCCAAGACCGCGGAGGCGAGCTGCGCGCCGTCGTTGCTGCGCCACTGCAAGGTCAGAGTCCGCGCCCCGAGCGGGACCGCCAGGCGCCGGGTGGCGGGCGCGCCCAGCGGAATCGAGAGCAGCGGGTCGCCATCGAGGATCGCGACCAAAGAGCCGGAGGCGCCGCCGCGCACCACCATGCGCAGGTGCGAGGAGCCCGGCAGGCGAAAGTGGATCGCCGACGGCAGCCAGCACGGCACCGCTTCGCCGCGGCGCCGGGCCGGGCTGTAGTTGGAGCGCAGCGCGGCCTGGACCGCGGCCTCTTCGAAGCCGATCCCGGCGGAGCTGCTGGACAGCACTTCGGCGCGCAGCGCTTTGCCGTCGGCGCCGATCAGCACCCGCAACACCACGCTCTCTTCGAGCCGCGCGGCGCGCGCGGCGGCGGGATACTCGGGCTCGGCCGCCTCGCGGGTGCTGGGCCGCTCTTCGACATCGGCCAGATCATAGATCTTCTTGGGCAACAGGGCGTCGGGCACCGGCACCGGCCCCGGAAGCTCGGTGCCGCGCGGCAAGGTCGGCGTGAAGCGCGGCTCGTACTGCGAGACCGGTTGTGCGGCCGGCTCGACCAGGCTGGGAACCTGCTGGGCGGTGATCCGCGGCGGCTGGGCGGCCGGCTTGGCGACCGGCGACGCCTTGGGCACCTCGCCGACGATGGCCGGAGCCGGAGGGATCCGGTCCAGCGGCGGCACCAGCCGCCCGCCGGCAATCGGTCCGCCGTTGGAGGGGATCAGAACCCCGCTGGCCGGGGCGCTTCTGAACCAGCGCGGCGCCGCCAGGCGGATTCCGATCCCGACCGAGCCGAACGCGAAGGCGGCAAGCAGCCCGGTCGCCAGCGCGAAGCGGGCGCGGCGCGGCAGGCGGTCGAGCTGGCCCGAGAGCCGGCCCCAAACCTTCACCATCGCAACGATGGCGGGGTGGCGCGGCAGGCGGACGGTCAGACCGCCGAATCGAACCGGTTTGCCGCGATCGCCGCGGGGCGCCGCGGGCAGCGGCAGCCGGGGCAGCAGCGGCAGCGAGGAGCGGCGCAAGAAGCTGCGCAGCGCGCGGCCGAATTCCTCCGCGGTGGTGAAGCGATCTTGCGGCCGCTTGGCCAGGGCCTTGCGCAACACCTGATCGAAGAGCTCTTCGTGAGCCCGCTCGAGGTGCACCAGCGGCTCCGGCGGCTCGTGAATGATCTTGTAAAGCACCGTGGTGGTGGAGTGGCCCGCGAACGGCGGGCGGCCGCTGAGCAGCTCGTAGAAGATCACGCCGAGACTGAAGATATCGCTGCGCCCATCCAGCGCCGCTCCGGTGATCTGCTCGGGCGACATGTAGATCGGAGTGCCGAAGACCTGCCCGCCGGCGGTGACGTCGGCGTCGACCGGCTTGGCGATTCCGAAGTCGGCGATCTTGGCCCGCAGCTCCTTGGTGATGATCAGGTTCTCCGGTTTGATGTCGCGGTGGATGACGCCGCGGGCATGGGCGTAGGCCAGGCCCTCGGCGGTTTGGGCCAGGATCTCGAGCTTCTGCTCCAGGTTGAGCGGCACTCCGGATTGCAGCAGCTCTTTCAGGGTGCGCCCGGCGACGTACTCCATGGCGATGAAGAAGCGGTCCTGATCCTCGCCGGCGTCGTAGACCGTGACGATGTTGGGATGGTGGAGCCGTCCGGCCAGGCGCGCCTCGCGCAAAGTGCGGCGCACCAGCTCCGCGCGCTGCTCGGGCGCGTAGGCCTTGAGCTCGATGGTCTTGATCGCGACCTGACGGTCGATGGTGGGGTCGTAACCGAGGTAGACCACTCCCATCGCGCCGCGGCCGAGCACTTCCTCCACTCGATATCGACCTAGGATGCGTGGGATCACGGCGCGGCTGCGGCCGGCGCGCCTGGGGCCGCGCCGCCACCTCTGGATCGTAAGGAGAACAAACGACTCGCTCAAGAGCCGGCGGCGGATCGAGCCAGGGTTGACGCGGGCGGGCGCGCCGGGAAAGATCAGGCGGCCATCCACGCGGGACCAGCCCGCGGAGGCGAAAGGGGAGCTGCCGTGAACTGGCGCGCGCGTCTGGAGGATCTCCGCACCGGCTTTAGCAGAACCTACTGGGTCGCCAACACGCTGGAGCTGTTCGAGCGCTTCGCGTTCTACGGTTCCAAGGCGGTCTTGACCGTCTACCTGGCCGAAAAGGTCGGGCTCGGTCCGGTGGTGGCGGGCTCGCTGGCCGGACTGTTCTCCGGGGTGCTGTACTCGCTCCCGATCGTGGCCGGCACCTTCGTGGATCGCTACGGATTCAAGCGCAGCCTGGCGGCTTGCTTCGCGCTGTTCTGCGTCGGCTATTTCCTCATTGGGATGGCCGGTTTGGAGTTCGGCGCCGGCATCGTGGCGGCGGTCGGCCGCCAGCCCTATGTGATCGCGGTGCTGCTGCTCACCGCGATCGGCGGCTCGCTGATCAAACCGTGCATCGTCGGCACCGTGGCGCGCACCACGCGGCCGGACCTCAAATCGCTCGGTTATTCGATCTATTACATGCTGGTCAACATCGGCGGCGCGGTCGGGCCGATCCTGGCTCTGCAAGTGCGCGAGAACCTCGGCATCGAATACGTCCTGGTCATGTCGTCGCTGACTTCGTTCTTGCTGCTGCTGGGCACCTTGCTGTTTTTCCGCGAGCCCGAGCGCGCGCCGGACGAGAAGCCTCCGACTTCGATGGCGCAGGTGCTGCGCGACATGGTCTTGGTGTTCGGCAACCTGCGGTTCATGAGCTTTCTGGTGATCTTCTCCGGCTTTTGGATCATGTTCTGGCAGATCTTTTATTCGCTGCCGTTTTATCTCAAGGAGGTGCTCGACTTCGAGCGCTTCGAGCTGATCGAGACCGTCGACGCCTGGTCGATCATCGTGCTCTCGGTGCCGATCACCGCCGCGATGCGCCGCTGGCTGCCGATTCGGGCGATGTCGGTCGGTTTCGGAATCGCGACCTGCTCCTGGCTGCTGATCGTGCTGCTGCCGACCTGGCAGATGGTGGTGGTGGCGATGTTCTTTTTCGCCTTGGGCGAGGCGATGCAGGCGCCGCGGTTCTACGAGTATGTCGCCGATCTGGCGCCGCGCGAGCAGGTCGGCACCTTCATGGGCTTCGCCTTTCTGCCGGTCGCGATCGGATCGTTCGTCGCCGGTCCGCTGGGCGGCTACCTAGTACAGCACTATGTCTACGAGCAGCGCGACCCGGAGGGCATGTGGCTGGTGGTCTTCGCGATCGGGCTCGCCTCCACCGTCCTGATGGTGCTCTACGATCGGCTGTTCGCAACCCGTAAAAGGCCGGCCTAACTGCGGCGGCGCTTGCGTTTCTTGGAGTTGAGGCGCCGGTGGAGCGGCCGCTGGGCCAGGATCGGTCGCGGCGGTTCGGGCTCATCGGCCCAGAGGTAGCGCGGCACCACGTCGCGCACCCGATCGAAGAAGCGCGGCCGGTAAGTTCGGAGATAGCGCACCAGGGACAGCGCGTCCTCCATCAGCAGGCGCTCGCCGGGCGGATCCCAGCGCTCGCACTCGTCGACCTGGTATTCGCGGCACACCGCGGGCCGTTCTTGGTAGATGGCGCAAGCGCCGCCGGGTTGGAGATGCTCGCAGGGGGTGGTGTACTGCAGATACCAATCGCCCTCGTGGCTGATGAACGCGCTCACATCGCGATGGTAGAGGTGCCACAGGATGTCGCTCACGTCGCGCTTGGAGCGCGGCGGATCGATCTCGATCGCGACGTAGCGGCAGCACAGCCCGCACTCGTGACACGGGTGCTGGCTCGGGATCATCGGCAACGTTCGGGTCGGGAGCAAATCAAACTTGGGCATCGGGTCGAGCACCGCCGCTATCTTATCATCGCTCCGAGCCGGCCAATCCGCGCCGCGCCAGGGGAGCGCGAGGGGAGTGCCCCTCGCATTGGTAAGGGGAGCGCGAGGGGAGTGCCCCTCGCATCGAGAAGGGGAGCGCGAGGGGAGTGCCGCTCGCACAAGTCCAAAGCGCGCTTCTTTGACAGCGACGCCAGCGGAGACCAGAATTCAGGGCGTATGCCAGCGCGCCAACGACTGTTCAGCGGCATCCAACCGACCGGGGTGGTTCACATTGGCAATTACCTAGGGGCGATCCGCAATTGGGTTCGACTGCTGGAGAGCTACGAGTGCACCTACTGCATCGTGGACTACCACGCCATGACCATTCGCTACGAGCCGAGCGAGATGCAGGGTCGGATCCAGGAGCTCGCGGCGGTTCTGATCGCCAGCGGGCTGACTCCCGATCGCTGCACGCTCTACGCCCAATCCGAGCTGCCCGAGCATGCCGAGCTATGCTGGATCCTGACCACCATCGCCGGCCTCGGCGAGCTCGAGCGCATGACCCAGTTCAAAGACAAGTCCGAGCAGGACCGCGACAACGTCAATCTGGGCCTGCTCGCCTATCCGGTGCTGCAAACCGCCGACATCATTCTGTTCAAGGCCACCGCGGTTCCGGTCGGCGAAGACCAGCTCCAGCATCTCGAGCTGGCGCGCGAAATCGTGCGGCGTTTCAACCGCAAGTTCGGTCCGGTGTTTCCCGAACCGCAGGCGGTCACCACCCAAGGTGCGCGAGTGCTGGGTCTGGACGGCAAGGCCAAGATGAGCAAGAGCCTCAACAACTACATCGGGTTGGTCGAGACCCCGGCCGAGATCTGGGACAAGCTGCGGCCGGCGGTCACCGACCCGCAGCGGGTGCGGCGCAGCGATCCGGGACGGCCGGAGATCTGCAACATCTACGCGCTGCACCGCCAGTTCTCGGCCCCGGATCGGATCCACCTGGTGGAGCGCGAATGTCGCAGCGCCGGCATCGGTTGCATCGATTGCAAGAAGTTGTTGGCCGAGAGCCTCGAAGTCGAAATCGGTCCGATTCGGCAGCGCTATCAGGCGCTGCGGGCCGATCAGGAACAGGTGATCGGCAGCTTGCGGCAGGGAGCGGAGCGGGCCCGCGCGGTGGCGCACCAAACCATGGACGAGGTGCGCCGCGCCGTCGGGCTGCGCGAGTAGAAATGCCGAGGAGGTGGTGGCGCAAGGGGTTGGAGCTGGGCCGCGAGCTGTTCGCGCCGCTGGTGGTGGTGCTGTTCGTGGTCGCGTTCGTCACTCAAGCCTTCAAGGTCGAGGGCAACTCGATGCTGCCGACCTTGCACGACTCGGAGCGCTACTTCGTCGACAAGATCTCGTATCGCTTCCAGCCGATTCGGCGCGGCGACATCGTCGCGCTGCGCTATCCGCTGGATCCGAGCAAGACGTTCGTCAAGCGCGTGGTCGGGCTGCCCGGCGAGCGGGTCGAAATGCGGCGCGGCGAAGTTCTGGTCGAAGGGCGCCGGCTGGCCGAAGCGTATATCGGCGCGGCGCAGCGCGGTCGCGAATCGCATCCGCTGCAGCGGGTGCCAGCCGCGCACTACTACGTGCTGGGCGACAACCGGACCCATTCCTCCGACAGCCGGCGCTGGGGTTTCGTGCCCGAGCGCTATCTGGTCGGCAAGTTCCTGTTCCGCTACTGGCCGCTGCGCCAAGGGCCGGCGCCGGTCGAGCGCGCAACCGGGCCCCAGGGTGGGCGCTGAGGCGGGCGGCGCGGCGTTCCAGCCGGGTTCAACGCGAGAGGCGATGGCCGCAGACGAACCAAGCGAGTTCGAGCTGATCGAGCGCTTCCGCCGGCTCATCGGAGCGCCGCGCGCGCCGCTCAAGCTGGGCGCCGGCGATGACGCCGCCCTGCTGAGCCTGCCGGCCGGCCAAGAGCTGGTGGTCAGCACCGATGGATTCCTTCAGGGAGTGGATTTCGATTTCAAGCTCTTGGCGCCCCAGGACAGCGGCCGGCGCTGCGCCGTGGCGGCGCTGTCGGATCTGGCCGCCATGGCCGCCGAGCCGCTGGCGCTGCTGGTGCACCTGACCGTGCCGCGGCGCGGACGAGCTGACATCGCGGAGGCGTTGCTTCAAGGGCTGCGGGACGGCGGGGCGGAGTACGGTGCCCAGATCGCCGGCGGTGACACGACCGGCGGAGGCGAGCGCTGGGCTCTGACGTTGACCGCGCTCGGGCACGCGGAGTCGTATCGGGCCACTCGGCGCGCGGGGGCGGCCCCGGGGGACGAGCTGTGGGTCACGGGCGAACCGGGTTGGGTCGCGATCGGTCTCGAGCTGATGCAGAGAAAGCGCAACCTGCGGGATCCGTATCGTTCCAAAGCGATCGAGCGTTTCTCGCGGCCGCAGGCGCGGATCCAGGAAGCGCTTTGGCTCACCGGCCGCGGCCTGGTCAAGGCCATGATCGACATCAGCGACGGGCTGGCTGGAGATCTCGGCCACTTGTGCGAGGCCGGCAAAGTCGCCGCGCGGCTGACCCCGGGCGCCGCCCCGGACACGATCGTGGCCGCGCTCGGGGAAGAGCAGGGTTGGCAGGCCATGCTCTTCAGCGGGGAGGAGTTCGAGCTGCTGTTTGCCAGTCCGGCCGGCAAGATCAATCATGTCTTGGTGCAACAGTTCGAGCAACAATTCGGGTTGCGGCTGCGCCGTCTTGGCGGCTTTGTCGCCGGATCCGGCATTCAGCGCCAGCTCCCGGACGGGGAGCTGGTCGAGATACTGGCGCGGGGCTTCGATCACCTCCATCCCGAGCGAGGCTCGGCTTGAGGAAGCAGCCCCGCAAGCCGACCGGACCGAGGCAAGCCGGCCGGAAATCGGGATCACGTTGACGAACCGAATCAGCGGGTCTAAGCTTTTTTCAGGGCGCGGTCTCCCGCAGCAGCGCGATCGATGGCCCGGATGCCAATAGAGGAGCACGCATTGTCGAGCGAGCCGATCCAGATCAAGATTCTGTTATTCGCGGCCTTGCGCGAAGCGGTGGGCAAGAACGAGCTCACGCTGGAGGTCGCGCCCCGCGTCACGCCGACCGAGGTGTGGAACCGTTTGGTAACCGACCACCCGGCGCTCAAAGACTACGACAATACCGTCATGGTCGCGGTCAATCAGGAATACGCGCAGCCCTGGGTGGAGCTCAAGGCCGGCGACGAGGTGGCTTTCATCCCACCGATCAGCGGAGGCTAATCGAATGTTTCGGCTCACCGATACAGCGATCGATCTGGCCGCACTCGAGGCGGCGGTGCGGCGGCCGGAAAACGGCGGCATGGTGATTTTTGTCGGCACGGTGCGCTCGCCGAGCCATGGCCGAACCGTGCGCTACCTCGACTACGAGGCCTACCGTGGAATGGCGGAGCGCGAGATGGAGCGGATCGCCGAAAAAGTGTGCGAGAAATGGGGGGTCCGGCAGCTCGCCATCGTGCACCGCGTCGGACGGGTCGAGGTCGGCGAGTCCGCGGTGGCGGTGGCGGCGGCCTCGCCGCATCGGCGCCAGGCCTTCGAGGCCTGCCAGTACGCCATGGATCGGGTGAAAGAGGCGGTCCCGATCTGGAAAAAGGAGCATTGCACCGACGGCGAGAGGTGGTCGCTGGGCAACGTCAGCTCACCTGAGTAGCTAGGCGGCGGATAGGGCACCGTCTGCGGCATCAAGATTCCGTCGCCGGGACCCCGATTGACTCGCTTTGGGCGCCTCCTTAGACTGCAGGCGAGGGCCTCGGGGTGGCCCAATCGATTGATGCTATTCGACTTCGCCAGCGTGCTGGTTTTCCTGATCCTGGGCGGCGCCTTTGTGGCCGTCAATCTGCTGATCGGCGGCTTGGTGCGCCCGGCCGAGATCGAGCGCGACAAGGGCACGGTCTACGAGTGCGGTGAAGAGCCGGTCGGACAGAGTTGGATCCAGTTCAATCCGCGCTTCTACGTGATCGCGCTGGTCTTTCTGATCTTCGACGTCGAAGTGGCGTTTCTGCTCCCGTGGGCGGTCAGCTTCAAGCAGCTCGGCTTGCTCGGCTTTCTGGAGATGGCGACCTTCGTCGCCATCCTGCTGGTCGGGCTGGCTTACGTTTGGGCCCGCGGCGATCTCGAGTGGGTCAAGACCTTCGAGATCCGGGCCGCGCGCCAGCGGCTCGGGCTGGAGCCGGGCGCAACCAAGAAGGTGGCCTGATGGGGCTGATCGAGAACCGCTTCGAGGACAACATCATCCTCACCACCGCGGATCATTTCATCAACTGGGCCCGGTTGTCCTCGATCTGGCCACTGGGCTTCGGGCTGGCGTGTTGCGCCATCGAGATGATGGCGACCGGCGCGTCGCGCTACGACCTGGACCGCTTCGGCGCCGGCGTGTTCCGGCCCAGCCCGCGGCAGAGCGATCTGATGATCGTGGCCGGCACGGTGACGATCAAAATGGCGAGTCGGGTCGAGCGGCTGTTCCATCAGATGCCGGAGCCCAAGTACGTGATCTCGATGGGGAGCTGCGCCACCTCGGGCGGACCGTACTGGCAGCACGGCTATCACGTGCTCAAAGGCGTCGACCTGGTGATTCCGGTGGACGTCTATGTGCCCGGCTGCCCGCCGCGCCCGGAGGCCTTGATCCACGGCGTCCTGCAGTTGCAGGAGAAGATCCGCCTCAAGACCATCGCCCGCACGGCCAAGACCGCCTGAGGCGCGACCGCCGCAGTGGAAGCCAAAGCGATTTACCAGCAGCTCGAACAGCGCTTCGGCGCGGCGCTGCGAGAATTCCAGGGCGAGGTCGCGCAGCCGTTCGCGGTGGTCGAGCCGGCGCGGATCGCCGAGGTCGCGCAGTTTCTGCGCGACCAGCCCGAGCTGGCCTTCGACGGGCTGATGTGTCTGTCGGGGGTGGACACGACCCAAGAGCTGGTCGTGGTCTACCACTTGTTTTCGTATCGCCACGGGCACAAATTCACGCTCAAGGCGCTGCTGCCGCGCGCGGCCCCCGAGCTCCCGACCGTGAGCGGCGTGTGGTCGACCGCCGACTGGCACGAGCGCGAGTGCTACGATCTGTTCGGCGTGGTCTTCAGCGGCCACCCCGATTTGCGCCGCATCCTGCTCCCCGAAGACTGGGAAGGCTACCCCCTCCGCAAAGACTACGTGGTGCAGGAATATTACCACGGGATCCGGGTGCCGAAATGAGGCGCCGGCCGCCGTCGCAAGTCGCAAGCACCGCGCGCGCAAGCGCAGCGCAGCGCGCGGCGCGGGGTGCAGGGGCGGAGCCCCTGCTCCGAGGTGCGCAGGAATATTACCACGGGATCCGGGTGCCGAAGTGAGCCGCAGATCTCCACCGCAGGAATGTAGGGGCGGGGCTTGTCCCCGCCCGCAACGAGGTCCCGAATGCCTGAAGCCCTGACTCCGCACCCGCCCGCGCGAGCGCTCGAGCCGCGCCCCACCCAGGTCGCGTTCGAAGGCGACGAGATGGTGCTGAACATGGGGCCGCAGCACCCCTCGACCCACGGCGTGCTGCGCATCGTGCTGCGGACCGACGGCGAAGTGGTCAAGGAGGCGATCCCGCATCTCGGCTATCTGCACCGCTGCTTCGAGAAACACGCCGAAAACCTCACCTACGGCCAGGTGATTCCGTTCACCGACCGGATGGACTACCTCGCCTCGATGAACCAGAACTTCAGCTTTGTGGTGGCGGTGGAGCGCCTGATGGAGATCCAGCCCAGCGAGCGCGAGGAGTACATCCGCGTGATCATGGCCGAGCTCAACCGCATCGCCAGCCACCTGGTCAGCTTCGGGACCTACGGTCTGGACATCGGCGCCGTGACCCCGTTTCTCTACGCCTTTCGCGAACGCGAGCGCGTCCTCGACATCTTCGAAGCCGCGAGCGGCGCCCGCCTGCTGTACAATTACATGCGGATCGGCGGGGTGATGCGCGACCTGAGCCCGCAGCTGCTCGACCAGACCCGCGCTTTCGTCGACTACTTCGAGCCCAAGATCGACGAGTACAACGAGCTGCTGTCGTTCAATCGGATCTTCATCGAGCGGACCGCGAAGGTCGGCGTGTTGAGCGCGGAACAGGCCATCGACTTCGGCGTGACCGGCCCCA
>Ga0214471_10004378_pt1 | contig 10918 bp, 10 predicted proteins | sample RVTome_5_FD_207665 | JGI IMG/M metagenome (GOLD analysis project Ga0214471, IMG submission 207665) | Soil microbial communities from uranium-contaminated site in the Upper Colorado River Basin, Wyoming, United States - RVT142D155 | ecosystem: Environmental > Terrestrial > Soil > Contaminated >... | reverse complement strand
CGGCGCCGAGCAGGGTGCACCAGTAGGCGCTCTCGTCGTCGTGGGCGGCCTCGAGCGGCCAGATGCGCTCGCGCAGCCACGGCAGGAGCTGGCGGTCCTCGGCCAGGCCGCGGAAGAACGTCTGCCCCAGGTGGACGTGGCCCTGGACCAGCCCGGGCAGGATCAGTTGCCCGCGCAGGTCGAGCAGCTCGGTGCCCGGAGCGGCGGTGACCGCCTTGCCGAGGGCGGCGATGCGGCCGTGGTGGATCAGGACCTCGACGTCCTCGAGCACCTCGGCCTCAGCGTCGAGCGTCAGCACCGTGGCGCCGAAGAGCAGATACGGCGGCGGATCCGGCCCGGCGGCGGGGACGGCGGAAGTCAGCGCAGCTTCTCCTCCACGAATTCCACGTGCTTGCGGATCTTGGGATCGTACTTCTTGAAGCGCAGCTTCTCGGTGGAGAGCTTCTTGTTCTTGGTCGTGGTGTAGAAGTACCCGGTCCCGGCCGAGGAGACGAGCTTGATCTTGTCGCGCATGTCTAGGCTCCGGTCGCGGCGCGGCCCGCGGCCGCGCGTCAGGACAGACGAAAACCACCGTCCCCGAGGGGCCGGTGGTGGGTGAGCACGATCAATGGCGGGGTCGACGGGACTCGAACCCGCGGCCTCCGGCGTGACAGGCCGGCGTTCTAACCAACTAAACTACGACCCCGCTGCAAGCGGGCTGGCTTCCGGCACTCAGGAGTCGAGAGGCTCATGGTGGGGGGTGAGGGATTTGAACCCGCGGCCCCCTGCGTGTAAGGCAGGTGCTCTAACCACTGAGCTAACCCCCCTACGCACCGGAGCGCCTCATCATAGTGCCCGGCGATCGAGAAGTCAACGCCCGGCCGCCAGGGCTCACTGCCAGGTTTCGCTGGTCTCGTCGTAGGCGAGGATCGTGACCTTGCCGGAGACGTGGTAGATGCGCACCGCCATCAGATGGCGGTGGGCGTCGGAGAGGTAGATGGAGCCCGGCGTGGCGGTGCCGAGGGGGCTGAAGGAGGCCAGGTCCGAGCTGTTGAACTTGATCGGGTCGTCGAGCTGGTCGAGCCGGCGGTCAGGGTTGCCCGGATGGCGCGGCGGGCGGCCGGGCGGGATGCCCACCCGCACGCTGCCGCCGATGTAGTGGAGGCGCCGCGGCGGCCACACCTCGGGGTCCTTGCCGCTCTCGAGGTCGTTGCTGCGCACGCCGTCGCCGTCGCCGTCGCGGTAGAGGGCGTAGGTCACCGCGCCGTCGTCCCCGACCCGGAACTTCACCGCCACGTTGGCGCTGTGACGGATCGCGTAGGCGCGCGCCAGGCGCATGGCTCCGGCTATCTGCTGGGCCGCCATCTTGAGCCGCAGCGAGCTCGTGGTCTGCACGAACGGCGGGTAGATCGTCGCCGCCACGAAGCCGAGGATCGCCACCACCATCAGGGCGTCGAGCAGGGTGTAGCCCGCGCCGGGGCCGTGAATCCATCGTCCGCGAATCGTTCTTCCGCAAAACGTCCTTCTCTGCATTTGCGTCGTCTCCCGAGTCTCGAGTGAGAGAAAGGGCGGGAGGAGCGCTCGCCGCGTCCCTCCCGCCCGGGGGAATCAGCCCTCGCCGTCCTTCTTCTCGGCGTCGCCGGCGGCGGCGGCGGCCTCTTCGGCGCGGCTCAGGCTCACCTTGCTCGCGAGCGTGGTCTCGCCGGAGGTCCTGACGAAGGGCCGCAGGAGCTCCATCGTCTTCTCGCCGATGCCGCGCACCAGCATGAGGTCGTCGGGCGAGGAGAACTTGCCGTTCTCGTCGCGGAAGGCCACGATGCGCTCGGCGAGCGCCGGGCCGATGCGCGGCAGCAGCGCGAGCTGGCCGGCGGCGGCGTCGTTGATGTTGACGACCTCCTCCGCCGCCAGCGCCGGCCAGGCGGCGAGGGCGAGGGCGAAGAGGGCGAGCAGGGTGGTCACCGTCTTCAGGGTCTCAGTCTTCTTGGCTTGCATGATTGCTCCTTCCGTATCGGTTGGTTGGTCTGCACGTGCGGCCGCCGCGCGGCGGCCGTTTCCTGTTCCTGTTCCTGTGCGTCGTCGTGGCTGCGTTGGTGGCCCGGTGTCGCACCTCCTTTCGGATTTCGTTCGACGCCGGCCCCAGGACCAAACTCCGTGCCAGCCCGGCCCATGACGCTCTATCCGTTGTGGAGAAAGGGCTTAACCTGTCCGCAGCGAGGCGGCGGCGCGGCCGGAAGGCGCAAAGGATCTTGCGAGCGCAACGGCGCTCGCGCCGGCTCGCAGCGCTGTCGAGCCGCTCCCGGCGGGCATCGGGCAGGGGGCGCAAGAGTCCTTGACCAGGCGCAAGAACTTTTGCGCCCCTCGCCGGGGGTCTATCTTGGGAGGGCCTTTCGTGACAGAATAGGAAGCTCGAACGCCAAGATCCGACGCCGGGAGGCCGCCGCGCCCTTCACCGAAGGGGGTGCCCGACCCCTGGCTCGACCCGGTAACGGTTCAGCACGAGAACGAACGACGACGTACTGATACCACCTCCTGGAGGAGCCACCCAATGGCACACGAGCTACCCAGTCTGGCCTATCCCTTCGACGCGCTCGAGCCCCACATCGACGCGATGACCATGGAGATCCACCACGGCAAGCACCACGCGGCCTACGTGGCGAACCTCAACAAGGCCCTCGAAGGCCACCCGGACCTCGCCGGCAAGAGCGTCGAGGACCTGATGAGGAGCCTGGCGAGCGTCCCCGAGGCGATCCGTGCCGCGGTGCGCAACAACGGCGGCGGACACGCCAACCACACGCTCTTCTGGGACGTCATGGGCCCCGGCGGCGGCGGCGAGCCGACCGGCGACCTGGCCGCCGCCATCCGCCGTGACTTCGGCGGCGTCGCCGACCTCAAGGAGAAGATCCAGGCCGCGGGGATGGGCCGCTTCGGCTCCGGCTGGGCCTGGCTGGTCAAGAGCGGCGGCAAGCTCGAGGTGACGTCGACCGCCAACCAGGACAACCCGCTGTCGGAAGGCAAGACGCCGCTGCTGGGCGTCGACGTCTGGGAGCACGCCTACTACCTCAAGTACCAGAACCGGCGTGCCGATTACCTCAGCGCCTGGTGGAGCGTCGTCCGCTGGGACAAGGTCGCGGCGCGCCTCTAGCCCCCGCGCCTCCCGCCGGCTCGCGCCCGCCCTTCCCTCTCCGCGAGAGAGGAAGGGCGTGGTGTGTGCCGGGAGCCTTCCTACTCTAACTTGTGGATATAGAGAAGTTTGCACAGAAGCGCCCACTCCGTGAGCAGGTGGCTAGCCAATCCTTGTGGCGAATTCAAGAATACTCCTACGGAGCGGGCTTACACTTCTGACCTTGGAGCCAAGGGGACGGGACACGGACCGCATGACTCAGACCGCCGGGGGACGAAGCGATGGAGATCAAGCAGAACAACCGCAAGATGACGAAGGTCTTCAAGGCACTGGCCGACGGCACGAGGCAGGAGATCCTGCGAATGCTCGAGGAACAGCCGTACACGGTCGGCGAGATCGTCTCGAAGTTCAACCTCTCGCAGCCCACGATCTCGCGGCACCTCTCGGTGCTCAAGGAGGCCGAGCTGGTGGTGGACCGCAGGCGCGGCCAGAACGTCATCTACCGGCTGGACGACGGCGCCCTGGCGAGCTCCATGCGGCAGTTCTTCGGCCAGTTCCGGAGCTGCCAGGAAGTCCTGCGCTGAGCCCGCGTCGAGCTTCCGCGGGCTGCCCGGCCCGCGGCCGCCCGCCCTCGCCGGCGCCGCATGCGGCCGAGGGCGGTTGCTTCCCGCCCCCGGATGCGCTATCGTGACGCCCCGCGTGCCGCCGGCCGCGGGCGAACGGCGAACCGACTTCATCGGGCGGTGTAGCTCAGCCGGTTAGAGCGAGCGGCTCATAACCGCTAGGTCATGGGTTCGAGTCCCGTCACCGCCACCATTCAAGATGTCCTCTCCTCCCGTTGAGCGCGAGCTCGAACGGACCTTCCGTCCCCTGATCGCGAGCGGTCGCGCGCCGCTCCGCGTCCTGGTGGCCTTCTCCGGCGGTCCCGATTCGATCGCCCTGCTCGCCGGCCTGGCGGCGGTGGCGCCGCGTCTCGGCCTCGAGGTCCATGCCGCCCATCTCGACCACGGTCTCGACGGCGACTCCGCGCGCCGCGCCCGCGAGGCCGTGCGCCTGGCGGCCGGGCTTGGGATCGCGCTCGCCGTCGCCGGTCCGGAGCCGAACGCGCGCCCGGGCGGGCAGAGCGTGGAGGCGGCGGCGAGGCGGGCTCGCTACGCCTTCCTGGAACGGCGGGCCGACGAGGTGGGCGCCGACTTCGTGGCCACCGCCCACCACGCCGACGACCAGGCCGAGACCGTGCTCCTGCGCCTCCTCTTCGGCAGCGGCCTCGCGGGGCTGGCGGGCATTCGCGAGCGCCGCGGACGCCTCGTGCGTCCGCTCCTGGGGCTGCGCCGCCGGCAGCTCCACGACGGCCTGGGCTCTCTCCTGGCGCCCCTCTCCCCGGTCGTCGACCCGACCAACGACGACCTCGCCGTCGCCCGCAACCGGGTGCGGCACCTGTTGCTGCCGCGGCTCGAGCGCCGCTGGCCGGACGTCGTCGAGCGGCTTTGCGCTCTGGCCGCCGCCGCCGCCGCCGCGGGCCGGCGCACCGACGCGCTGCTCGCCGCCCGCCTCGCTCCCCGGCCGCTGTCCGGCGAGCCGGGCGTCGAGGTCGACCGGGCTGCCTTCGACGCCTTGCCGGAGGCGCTCGTGCCTCACGCCCTGGCGCTCCTGCACCGCCGCGCCGGCGCGGCCTTCCCCGCCGCCGCCCAGGCGCGCGGCGAGCTCGGCCGCCAGCTCCGGGCGGGTCCGGGCGGCCGCGCGGGCTGCGACTGCGGCGGCGGCTGGCGGTGGGAAGCGGGCTCGGGGGTGCTGCAACTGGCGCGCCGGGAACCTTTCCGGCCCGAATTCACGTATACTCTGGAGGTTCCAGGGGAGGTGGAGATTCCCGAGATCGGTCTGCGCTTCCGCCTCTGCCGGGGCCGGGTGGCCCCCTGGATGTTCACCGCCCGCCCCGATCGAGCCGGTCTTGCCGAGCCGCGGCCGGCGGCCGGCGGCGGGCGCTGCCGCATCGAGGTCCGCAATCGCCGGCCGGGCGATCGGTTCACCCCCCTGGGCTGCGGTCATCGCCGACGCCTCAAGGACCTGCTCATCGATCGGCGGGTGCCGCGGCGGCGGCGCGACCGTTTGCCGCTCCTGGTCGTCGACGGCGAGATCGCCTGGGTGCCCGGCGTCACGGTTGCCGAGCGATTCCGGCTCGCCTCGCCGTCCTCCGGCCGCTGGGCCTGGATCGCCGAGATCGAGACGCTGGAAGGGCGCGGGATCGGGCCGTCGGGGAATGGGGGGCGCGACCGATATGTTCCACATTGCGAGGGGTCCGCGGCCCCGGACGACGCCACGACCACCGCTTCGCCGGCCGGGCTGGCGACTGAGCAAGAAAGGTTGGAGCCTTGAATCCCACATTCAGATCCCTGATGTTCTGGATCATCATCTTCGGCGTGGTGGTGCTGCTGTGGCAAGCCATCAACGGGGGCAGCACCCATCAGGACGAGCTGAACTTCACCGAGCTCATGGCCCACGTCAAGGACGGCCGGGTGGCGGAGGTCACGATCCGCGGCGCCGAGATCACCGGCAAGTACCGGAGCGGCAGTCAGGTGCTCGACGACAAGCAGGAGTTCCAGTCCCAGGCCCCGGAGGACTACGCCACCTACATCGACGAGCTGCGGGAGGCCAACGTCGACATCAACGTGGAGAAGGCGCGCGAGAATCCGCTGCTCGCCATCTTCCTCACCTGGGGCCCGGTGCTGCTGATCGTCGGCCTGTGGATCTTCTTCATGCGCCAGTTCCAGACCGGCGGCAACAAGGCGCTGTCCTTCGGCAAGAGCAAGGCCAAGCTGCTCAATGCCAGCGGCAAGAAGGTGACCTTCGACGACGTCGCCGGGGTCGAGGAGGCCAAGGCCGAGCTCGCCGAGGTCGTGGAGTTCCTCAAGGAGCCGCAGAAGTTCCAGCGCCTGGGCGGCAAGATCCCCAAGGGCGTGCTGCTGATGGGCCCGCCGGGCACCGGCAAGACGCTGCTGGCCCGCGCCATCGCCGGCGAGGCCAACGTGCCGTTCTTCTCCATCTCGGGCTCCGACTTCGTGGAGATGTTCGTCGGCGTCGGCGCCAGCCGGGTCCGCGACCTCTTCGAGCAGGGCAAGAAGAACGCCCCCTGCATCGTCTTCATCGACGAGATCGACGCCGTCGGCCGCCACCGCGGCGCCGGGCTCGGCGGCGGGCACGACGAGCGCGAGCAGACCCTGAACCAACTGCTCGTCGAGATGGACGGTTTCGAGACCAACGAGGGCGTGATCCTGATCGCCGCCACCAACCGCCCCGACGTGCTCGATCCGGCGCTCCTGCGGCCCGGCCGCTTCGACCGCCAGGTGGTCGTCGACCTGCCCGACATCAACGGCCGGGTCGGCATCCTGCGGGTCCACACCAAGACCTTTCCGCTGGCCGACGACGTGGACCTCCAGATGATCGCGCGCGGCACCCCGGGCTTCGCCGGCGCCGACCTCGCCAACCTGGTCAACGAGGCGGCGCTGAAGGCGGCGCGGCGCGACAAGAAGAAGGTCGAGGCGGAGGACTTCGAGTACGCCAAGGACAAGATCATGATGGGGCTCGAGCGCAAGTCCCTGATGCTGACCGACGACGAGAAGGTGGTGACCGCCTACCACGAGGCCGGCCACGCCGTGGTCGCCGCCCTCCTGCGCGGCACCGATCCGCTGCACAAGGTCACGATCATCCCCCGCGGGCGCGCCCTGGGCCTCACCGTGCAGCTCCCGACCGAGGACCGCTACACCTACAAGAAGGGCTTCATCGAGAACCGCATCGCCGTGCTGATGGGCGGCCGGGTGGCCGAGGAGCTGACCCAGGGCGACATCACCACCGGCGCCGGCAACGACATCGTGCGCGCGACCAAGACGGCGCGCCAGATGGTCTGCGAATGGGGCATGTCGGAGCTCGGTCCCCTGGCCCTGGGCGGCCCCGACGAGCCGGTGTTCCTCGGCCGCGAGTTCGCGCAGCGCGTCGAGTACGGCGATGCCACCGCCACCAGGATCGACGAAGAGATCACCCGCATCGTCAACCGGGGCTACGAGACGGCGAAGACGATCCTGACCGAGCACCGCGAAGTCCTCGAGCGTCTCGCCCACGACCTGCTCGAGCGCGAGTCGGTCGAGGGCCGCGAAGTCTACGCGATGATCGCGGAGCTCACCGGCAAGGACCTGATGCCGGAATCGATGAGGAAGGAGACCGAGGCCGAGAAGCCCACCCACCCGAGGGGCACCGGCAAGAAGGCCAAGGTGCGGGAGCGGGAATCCGGGGACCCGGGGCTGGCGGGCGGCTCGCTGCCGTCGCCGGCCACCACCTGAGCGCCACCCCATGACCGCAAGAGCTGACCTGGAACCTTGAGCTGGCAGCTTGCCCTCCCCCGCGGCCGAACCCTCGAGCTGACGCGTCGTCCGCGGGTGATGGGGGTCGTCAACCTCACCCCCGACTCCTTCAGCGACGGCGGCCTGTGGCTCGATCCCGAGCGGGCCGTGGCGCACGGCCTCGAGATGGTCGCGCAAGGGGCCGAGATCCTCGACCTGGGAGCCGAGTCGACGCGGCCGGGCGGCGGCGTCTACGGCTCCGGCGCCGCCGCGGTGCCGGCCGCCGAGGAGCTGGCCCGCCTGCTGCCGGTGCTCGAAGGGCTGCGCCGCGCCACCGACGCCGTGCTCTCGGTCGATACGCGCAAGGCCGAGGTGGCGCGCCGGGCGCTGGCCGCCGGCGCCGACCTGATCAACGACGTCGGCGGCCTCGCCGACGGCGAGCTCGCCGCGGCGGTGGCGGCGGCGGGCTGCCCGGTGGTCGCCATGCACAGCCGCGGCGAGCTGTCCACGATGCAGCGCGGCATCCGCTTCCGCGACGTGGTCGCCGAGGTGACGGCGGAGCTCGGCGAGATCGCGGCGCGCGCCGGCCGCGCCGGCATCGCGCCCGAGAAGCTGATCCTCGACCCCGGCATCGGCTTCGGCAAGACCGCCGAGCAGAACCTGCGCCTGCTGGCCGCGCTCGACGCGCTGGCCGCCCTGGGCCGGCCGATCCTGGTGGGCGCCAGCCGCAAGAGCTTCATCGCCAAGGTCAGCCCGGCGCCGCCGGACGCGCGCCTCGGCGGCAGCCTGGCCGCCGTCGCCGCCGCGGCGCGCGGCGGCGCAGCGATCGTCCGGGTGCACGACGTGGCGGCCACCGTGCAGTACCTCCGGGTCGATAGTGCGATACATTTAGCCGCCGCCAGAGGAAGATAGAAGGGTCTTCCGGAGCCGCCGCCATGGATCTTCTACAGCAGGCTTTCCAGGTCGTCGCCGAGCCGTTCGCGGCCTGGCTCGACGTCGTCGACGTGCTGCTGGTGGCCCTGGTGCTCTACAACCTCCTGCTGTTGATCCGCGGCACCCGCGAGGTCCAGATCCTGATCGGGATCCTGATCCTGGTCCTCTTCTACTACACGGCGCGCTTCTTCGACCTGCGGGCGCTGACCGCCACCCTGCAGACGTTCTTCGCGGTGCTGCCGCTCGCCATCATCGTGCTCTTCCAGCACGAGATCCGGCGCGCCCTCGCCGCCTTCGGGAGCACGCCCCTGCTGGGCTGGTCGAGCGACCAGCGCAAGGTCGTCTCGACCTTCAACGAGCTGACCCTGGCGGCCACCACGCTCGCCGAGCGCCGCATCGGCGCGCTGATCGTGATCGAGCGTCTGGAGGGGCTGCGCAACTACGTGGAGAACGGCATCCGCCTCGAAGCCGTGGTCTCGCTCGACCTCCTGATCAGCCTGTTCACGCCGACCACGCCGACCCACGACGGCGCCGTGATCATCCAGGGCGAGCGCATCGCCGCCGCCGCCTGCTACCTGCCCCTGACCCAGAATCCCGAGCTCTCGAAAGACCTCGGCACGCGCCACCGCGCCGCCATCGGCATCAGCGAGGAGACCGACGCGCTGGCCGTGGTCGTCTCGGAGGAGAAAGGCGAGATCTCGGTGGCCTACGGCGGCCAGATCCGGCGCGCCCTCGAATCGAAGGACCTGCGCAACGAGCTCTACAAGCGCCTGGTGACCGATCTCGCCGCGCCCCAGGGGGTGCCGTGAGGAGCCGCCTGCAGCTCCCGCTCTTCCTGCTCGCGGTGGCGATGGCCGTGCTGATCAAGATCGCGGTCAACGAGGCGCTGCAGCTCGCCGAAACCACGATCAACGCCCAGGTCCAGTACAACCTGCCCCAGCGCGCGATGATCCTCGAGCCGATCCAGCACCTGGAGGTTCGGCTGCGCGGCGAGCGCAGCGACATCGCGGGTCTGAATCCTTTCAACGTCCAGGTCGAGGTCTCGCTCGCCGACCTCGCCGCCAAGGACTACGGCGCCGTCGACGTCACCGAGGACCGGTTCACCGTCCGGGCTCCCGGCGACTTCGAAGTCATCTCGATCACGCCCAACCAAATGACGCTCACGATCGAGCGGGTCGAGAGCCGCTCGCTGCCGGTCCGCGCCGTCTTGACCGGCGAGCCGGCCGCCGGCGCCGTGTTGCAGGGAGAGCCGGAGGTACGGCCGGCCACGGCCCAGGTGGACGGCCCGCGCTCGCGCCTGCGCGACGTCACCGAGCTCACCGCGCCGGTGAGCCTCAACGGGCACGCCCTGACCTTCGAGGAGAAGGTCACCATCGTCTCGCCCGATCCGCTGGTCCGGATCGTCGAGCCGCGCCAGGTCGTGGTCTTCATTCCGCTCAAAGTGCCGGGCAGCGACACGCCGCTCGACGAGGAGCCCGACGAGCCGTGAGCCCGCGGTTTTTCGGCACCGACGGGATCCGCGCCGCCTTCGGCGCCTATCCCCTCGACGAGCCGACGGTGCGCCGCCTCGGCCGCGCCCTGGCGCGGGCGCTGGCCGCCGGCGGCCGGCACCCCGGCGGCGGACGAGCGCACGTGGTGCTGGGCGGCGACACCCGCGAGTCCACCCCGGTTCTCTGCCGCTGGTTGGCCGCTGGCCTGGCGGCGGCCGGCGGGGACGCCCGCGTCACCTATCTCGGCACCGTGCCGACGCCCGCCGTGGCCTGGGCCGTGAGGACGCTCGGCGCCGATTGCGGCGCCGTCGTCTCGGCGAGCCACAACCCGTATCCCGACAACGGCGTCAAGCTCTTCGGCGGCGACGGTTTCAAGTGGCCGCCGCGGGCCGAAGCGGAGCTCGAGGCCGTGCTCGAGACGGAGACGCTCGAGACGGAAACGGACGCGGCACCGGCGGTCGAGCCGGAGCTGAGGGTGGACGCCGGCCTGGTGCGCGACTATCTCGGCGCCCTGGCCGCCGTCCTGGGAACGCAAGCACGTCCCCTGGCCGGACTGGCCGTCGCCGCCGACGCCGGCAACGGCGCCGTCTCTCCCTACGTCGAGGTGCTGCTGGCTTCGCTCGGCGCCCGCGTCACGGTGATCCATGCCGCGCCCGACGGCCGCAACGTCAACGCCGGCTGCGGCTCGACCCACCCCCGCGAGATCGCCGCGCTGACCCGCTCCAGCGGCAGCGACCTGGGCTTTTCCTTCGACGGTGACGCCGACCGCGTGATCCTCGCCGACGAACGCGGCGAGATCCACGACGGCGACGCCATCCTGTATCTCTGGGCCCGCGACCTGGCGGGGCGCGACGCCCTGCCCGGCCGTCGGATCGTGGCCACTTCGATGAGCAACCTGGGGCTCGAAGCGGCGCTCGCGCGCCACGGCATCGAGGTCGTGCGCTGCGACGTCGGGGACCGCGCCGTGGTCGAGACCATGCGGCGACTCGGCGTCGTCCTCGGCGGCGAGCAGAGCGGCCACGTCGTCCACCTGGGGCTCGGCACCACCGGCGACGGGCTCCTGA
>Ga0214471_10004377_pt1 | contig 10925 bp, 8 predicted proteins | sample RVTome_5_FD_207665 | JGI IMG/M metagenome (GOLD analysis project Ga0214471, IMG submission 207665) | Soil microbial communities from uranium-contaminated site in the Upper Colorado River Basin, Wyoming, United States - RVT142D155 | ecosystem: Environmental > Terrestrial > Soil > Contaminated >... | reverse complement strand
CATCCAGACCGCGGGCACCGTCGCTCAGGCGGGGCGCGATATCTCGGCGCTGCCGCCGTCCGGGCGCGACTTCGGCATCGTCTTCCAATCCTATGCGCTGTTTCCCAACCTGACGGTCAACAAGAACGTCGCCTACGGGCTCGAGAATCGCAAGACGCCGAAAGCCCGGGTCGCGGCGCGGGTCAACGAGCTGCTGCAGTTGGTTGGCATGCCCGAGCAGGGCGACAAGTACCCGGCGCAGCTTTCCGGCGGCCAGCAACAGCGTGTCGCGCTCGCCAGGGCGCTTGCCACCAGCCCCGGCCTGCTGCTGCTGGACGAGCCGTTGAGCGCGCTCGACGCCAAGGTGCGGGTGCGGCTGCGCCAGGAGGTCAGGGATCTGCAGCACCGGCTTGGCGTCACCACCATCATGGTCACCCACGACCAGGAAGAGGCGCTGACCATGGCCGACCGTATCGTGGTCATGAACCAGGGCGTCATCGAGCAGATCGGCACACCGGAGGAAATCTACCGCCGGCCCGCCAGCCCCTTCGTCGCCGACTTCGTCGGCACCATGAATTTCCTGCCCGGCACCGCCGCAGGCCACGGCCGTGTGCGGATGGGCGGCGTCGAGCTGACGACCGCCAACGGCGTGCCCGCGGTTTCCCAGGGCGACGTGGTGACGGTGTGCATCCGGCCCGAGGACGTGGTCACCCGCAATATCACGGCCAAAACGCCGAACGCCATCCAGGCGATCGTCGACGAGCTCGAATTCCTCGGCTCGTTCTATCGTGCCACGCTGCGTCCGCAGGGCCCCGATCAGACGCGGTTCCGGGCGGATTTCTCGATCAACCTGATGCGCGATCTCCATATCGCCGAAGGCGGCGAGGTCACGGTGGCACTACCGCCGGAGCACCTGCGCATCTACAAAGATACCTTCATCACTACCGGGGATGTCATCTAGGGGATCATGGGCAACGCCGCGCTAGCCGCCTTCATCGCCGCCCCGGTCAGGGCCAAGGTCAGCCGCGACGACTGGGTGTTGCGCGGCGTAATGGTGGTGGTCGCGGCGCTACTGGCGGTCAGCATCGTGCTGCCGCTGTATGCGCTGCTGTCGAAGAGCTTCCACGATGCCGACGGCAAGTTCATCGGCTTCGCCAACTACCAGAGCTATTTCTCCAACCCGGCGCTGTTCCAATCGATCGAGAACAGCGTCACCGTGACGGTGGTCGCCACCGCCATCACCGTGGTGCTGGTGTTTCTATACGCCTACGGGCTGACGCGCACGTGCATGCCGATGAAGAGCCTGTTCAAGGGCATCGCCCTGATCCCGATCCTGATGCCGTCGCTGCTGCCGGCGATCTCGCTGGTCTATTTCTTCGGCAACCAGGGCGTCATCAAGGGATTGCTGATGGGTGAAACCATTTACGGTCCCATCGGCATCGTCATGGGCGAGGTGTTCTACGTCTTTCCGCACGTGATGACGATCCTCTTGATCGCCATGTCGATGAGCGACGCCCGGCTCTACGAGGCGGCGACGGCGCTCGGCGCCAGCCGCACGCGCACCTTCTTCACCGTCACGCTCCCCGGCATCCGCTACGGCTTGGTGTCGGCCTTCTTCGTCGCCTTCACGCTGGTCATCACCGATTTCGGCGTGCCGAAGGTGATCGGCGGCCAGTACAACGTGCTCGCCACCGACGTCTACAAGCAGGTGGTCGGCCGCCAGGATTTCGAGATGGGCGCCGTCGTCAGCATGGTGCTGCTGGTGCCGGCGGTGATCGCCTTTTTCGCCGACCGCATTGTGCAGCGCCGGCAGGTGGCGCAGTTGACGTCGCGCGCCGTGCCCTACGTACCGAAGCCGGCGCGCGGGCGCGACCTCGCGTTCCTGATCTACTGCTCGGTCATCGGCGCGATGATCCTCGCCGTACTGGCGATGGCCGCCTATGCCTCGGCGGTGCGGCTGTGGCCGTACAACCTGACGTTCTCGACCTATCACTACCAGTTCGACCTGCGCGACGGCGGCGGCTGGGCGTCCTACCGCAACTCCATCGAGATGGCGGCGTGGACCGCCCTCATCGGCACCACCATCGTCTTCATTGGGGCGTATTTGGTGGAGAAGAGCCGCGGCTTCCGCGAAGGCCGCGCTGCCCTGCAGCTGCTGGCCATGGTGCCGATGGCGGTGCCGGGGCTGGTGCTGGGGTTGGCCTACGTCTTCTTCTTCAACAACCCGAACAACCCGCTCGGTTTCCTCTACCACACCATGCCGATCCTGGTGATCTGCACCGTCACCCACTTCTACACCGTGGCGCATCTCAGCGCGGTGACCGCGCTGAAGCAGATGGACCCCGAGTTCGAGTCCGTGTCGTCGTCGCTCAAGGTGCCGGTCTACAAGACCTTCTGGCGGGTAACGGTGCCGGTGTGCGTGCCGGCGATCCTCGACATCTCGATGTATCTGTTCGTCAATGCCATGACCACGGTATCGGCGGTGGTATTCCTGTACTCGCCGGATACCGCGCTCGCCTCGATCGCCGTCCTCAACATGGACGACGCCGGCGAGGTCGCGTCGGCGGCCGCCATGGGCATGATGATCGTGTTCACCTCGGCCGCCGTGCGCCTGGTCCACATGGTGCTCACCCGCGGCATCGCCCTGAAGACCCAGGCGTGGCGCAAACGTTAGGGATCCCGCCGCTCCGGCCCAGTGTTTATTCTTGTGGAAATATGACCGATCTTGACCGATAATGTCGGCGGCCCGCAAGGCCGCCCGAACGAGGCTGATCCATGACCGACAAAAACCGAGACCCGTGGCTGCTCACCCCCGGCCCGCTGACCACCTCGCCCGAAACCAAGCAGGCGATGCTGCACGACTGGGGCTCGCGCGACAAAGCCTTCATCGATGTCAATGCCGCTTTCCGCCGCCGCCTGGTCGAAATCGCCGGCGGCGCCGGCACTCACGTCTGCGTGCCGCTGCAGGGTTCCGGCACGTTCGCCGTCGAGGCGACGCTCGGCACCATGATCCCGAAGGGGGCCAAGGCGCTAGTGCTGATCAATGGCGCTTACGGCCAGCGCATGGCGAAGATCCTCGACTACGCCGGCCGGGCCTATGTAGTGCTGGAGACGCCGGAGGACACGCCGCCCGGCCTCGACAGGCTCGACGCCATGCTGAAGGCGGACGCCAAAATCACCCACGTCGCCGCCGTCTATTGCGAGACCACGTCCGGCATCCTCAACCCGATCGCCGATATTGCCGGCATCGTCACCAGGCATCGCCGCGGGTTGCTGATCGACGCCATGAGCGCCTTCGGGGCGCTGCCGTTGGACGCCCGCCAGGTGCCATTCGACGCCATGATGGCATCCTCCAACAAGTGCCTCGAGGGCGTGCCCGGCGTGGGCTTCGCCGTCATCCGCAAGGCGGCGCTGGAGAAGGCCAAGGGCAACGCGCATGCGCTCAGCCTCGACCTCTATGACCAATGGCAGGCGATGGAGAAGAACGGCCAGTGGCGGTTCACGCCGCCGACCCACGTCATCTTCGCCTTCGCCGCCGCGCTTGACCAATTCGAGGCCGAAGGCGGCGTCGCCGGCCGTCACAAGCGCTATGCCGCCAATTGCAAGCTGCTGGTCGACGGCATGCGGGCGATGGGGTTCGAGACCCTGCTCCCCGACGCCCTGCAAGCGCCGATCATCGTCACCTTCAAGATGCCGGCCGATCCGGCGTTCGATTTCCAGGCCTTCTACGATGCTCTCAGCCGCCGCGGCTATGTCATTTATCCGGGCAAGCTGACGGTGGCGCCGAGCTTCCGCATCGGTTGCATCGGCCATCTCGACGCAGACGTGATGAATGGCGCGCTCGGCGCCATTCGCCAAGCCATCAAGGAAATGGGCGTCAGGACCGGCGCCCCTGTCGCCGCCTGAATAAAACTCAATCTGACCGAAGAGGAACCGCTATGAACGCGCAAGCCGATTACGTCTACAACCGCAGCTATCGGGGCCCGGTGAAGGCCCTAGTACTCGATTGGAGCGGCACCACCGCCGATGCCTACGTGCTCGCCCCGGCGACCGTATTCGTCGAGGTGTTCAAGAAGCACGGCGTCGAGATCAGCATGGAGGAGGCGCGCGGGCCGATGGGCCTCCGGAAGGACCTGCACATCAAGGCGCTCACCGAGGTGCCCGAGATCCGCGATCGCTGGAAGAAGATCAAGGGCAAGGAGCCGACTCAGAAAGACGTGGATCGGATGTTCAAGGACTTCGTGCCGATGCAGCTCAAGTGCCTGCGCCAGTACACCAAGCTGCTGCCCGGCGTCGCCGAGGTTACCCGGCGTTTGCAGAAGAAGGGCATCAAGATCGGCAGCTCGACCGGCTTCGTGCGCTCGATGGTGAGCATCCTCGAGAAGGACGCCAAGAAACAGGGCTACGTGCCCGACGCCTCGGTCGCCGGCGACGAGGTCGAGCACGGCGCCCGGCCGAAGCCGTTCATGGTCTACAAGAACCTCGACATGATGGACGTGCATCCGATCCAGTCGGTGGTCAAGATCGACGATACGGTTTCCGGCATCGGCGAGGCCTTGGAGGCCGGGTGCTGGGGTGTCGGCGTGGCACGCTATTCCAACTACATGAACATCAACAGCATGGCCGAGGAGAAGCGCCTCCCCAAGGCCGACATCGAGCGGCGCCTGGAAAAGACCCGCGACATCCTGAGGAAAGCAGGTGCGCATTACGTGATCGACAGCCTGGCCGACATCGAGCCGGTCATCGACGACATCAATACCCGCCTCGCTCGCGGCGAGAAGCCGTAGCGGGAACCGACCCCGTCCCGTCCTTTAGAGACGGCAACGGCGGAAAGGCGTATCGTACGAATCCGGCCACTGCAAACGTGTCTGGAATCGGCGTTCGGCTGAACGGGCGCCGAAAACAGGGAGAAAGACCATGATGAAACGTCGTCTACTATTGGCATTGGCCATGGGCTTCGGTTTCGGGTTGCTGATTCCGACGACCATCGCACCCGTGTCCGCAGCCGAAAAGGTCATCCGCTTCGGCCTGATTCCATCGGAGGACGCCGAGAAGCTGATCAAGGATTCCGGGCCGTTCATCGCGGCGCTGGAGAAGAGCCTGGGGATGAAGGTGCAGCCCTTCGTCGCCATTGACTATAGCGCCGTCATCGAGGCATTGAAGTCCGACAAACTGGAGATCGCGTTCCTCGGACCAGCCGCTTACGTGCTGGCCAAGGACAAGGTGAAAGCCAGCGTCGAACCCGTAGCCCGCGGCGTCATGAAGGAGACAGGCAAGTCGTCCTACAAGGGGTTGATCATCGCCAATCCGGCGACGCCCATCAAGACACTGGCCGACCTCAAGGGCAAGACCTTCGCTTTTGTTGATCCGGCGTCTACGTCGGGCAACTTCGTGCCACGCTACGTCTTTAGCAAGAACAACATCGACCCCGAGAAGGACTTCAAGTCGGTGTTCTATTCCGGCACCCACCAGGCGACCCTGATTGCCGTCAAGGAAGGCAAGGTGGAGGCCGGCTCGATCGCCGACGAGGTCTACGATCTCGCCATCGCCAGAGGCCAGTTGAAAAAGCCCGACGTCCGGATCGTCTACACCTCCGACCCGATCCCGGGTTCGCCGTTCGTGGTCCGCACCAACCTGCCGGCCGACTTGCAGGCCAAGTTGAAGGCTGGTCTGATGGGGCTTAAGGATGTCCGCTTCGGCAAGCTCGGGGTGGTCACCTCCATGGACCCTGCGACGGATGCCGACTACAACATTGTCCGCGACCTGATCGCCCTCCAAGCGAAGTTGAAGGCGGCCAAGAAAAATTAACGGAACGGCAAGCGCCCGTCATCGGGCTACGACGTTACTGTCGACATCGGTCTTCAATCCCAGGAAGCGCCCGCGCCGCCAAGCGCGGGCGCGTGGGGGATTTGCGTTGTTCGCCCGAAAGGCCCACGGGAGTGATTCTGCATGATTGCTTCGGACCAGGTCCCTATCCTGGAAATCAAGGGGCTGAGGAAGAATTACGGGTCCACCGTAGCGCTCCGCGAGGTGAACCTGACTGCGCGTAGGGGCGAACTTATCGTCATCCTCGGCCGCAGCGGCGCCGGCAAATCAACCCTCATGCGCTGCATCAACCGGCTGGTGACCCCGACCGACGGCGAGATTCGATTCAACGGCGTGCCGGTGAGCGGCAACAAGAAAGCGTTGCGCGCTTATCGGCGCAAAATCGGGATGATTTTCCAGCACTTCAACCTCGTCAGGCGCCTGCCGGTGCTGGAGAACGTGCTGACCGGAATGCTGGGTTACAAACCGACGCTGCCGTCAATTTTCAAGGTCTTTAGCCGCGACGAAAAGTTGCGGGCGATCGAATGCCTCGAGCGGGTGGATATGGCGCACAAGGCGTTCCAGCGCGCTGACACACTCTCGGGCGGCGAGCAGCAGCGCGTCGGCATCGCGCGCGCCCTCAATCAGAACCCGGACCTTCTGCTTGCAGACGAGCCGGTAGCCAGTCTCGATCCCACAATCGCCCGCACGGTGCTCGGCTATATCAAGCAGATCAACGAGGAGATGGGGATCACGGTGCTGTTGAATATCCACCAGGTGAACTACGCCCGCGAGATCGGCCACCGCATCGTCGGACTGGCCGACGGCGTCATCACTTTCGATGGCGACATATCGAACCTCACCGACGACGTACTCAACCGGATTTACGGCGGAAAGCCGGAGGATACCTATGATGTCTAGTGCGATTGCCGACCAACGATTGACCACCGATCCGGATTACCGGGCGCGCCTCCAGCAACGGTTGGACTCGGAGATGACGCCGGCGGAAAGATATCGAAAGATGGCCGTACAGTTCGCTACCTTCGTCGTCGCCGCTGTCGTTCTTTATTGGACCGCCGTCGATACCAACGTCAGCCTCGGCGAGTTGGTGCGCGGCATTCCGGCGATCGCCAACTACGTCGCCCGGATGTACCCGCCGGACTGGGCCTATTCGCGCGCGCTCCTGGGTCCGACCATCGAGACCATCGAGATCGCCATCTGGGGAACCGTGCTCGGGATCGTGCTCGGGCTGCCGCTAGGGCTGCTGGGCGCGCGCAACATCACGCCGCACGTCACAATCTACGCTGCCTCGCGGTTTATCCTCAATGCGCTGCGCGGGGTATCGGAGCTGGTGTTCGCGCTGATCTTCGTGTCCGCCGTGGGTCTCGGCCCGTTCCCCGGAATTCTAGCGCTAGCGCTCCACAATGCCGGGATGCTCGGAAAGTTCTACGCCGAAGCCATCGAGGCCATCGATCCGGGGCCGGTGGAAGCCCTGCAAGCCACCGGCGCCAACTGGATACAGATCATCGTGTTCGCCATCATCCCGCAGGTCACGCCGCATTTCATCACCTACAACATGTACCGCTTCGAGGTCAGCATCCGCTCGGCCACGGTGCTGGGACTGGTTGGCGCCGGCGGCATCGGCTTCTATCTGATCTCGAGCATCCGCCTGTTCGACTACCAGGAGACGGCGATCGTGCTGATTATCATCGTGCTCTTGGTGGTCATCACCGACTACCTGGGGACGCGCCTGAGGGCGCGGATCATCTGAGGCACCGGCAGGAGCGGCGGAAAACCGGGAAGATGGGGAGATAAGGTGGGCGGCGCGACCGGAATCCCCGATCTTTCAGCGGACCCTGGCGTGGTCTAAGCTGCCCGGGCGGCGTCCAACGAGACGTCGCCCGGAACCTATCCGGCACCAGGGAAGATCGTCATGGCCGCCGCCCGCGAATCCGTCACCGTCAACGGCCGCACCTATGCGTGGCCATCGCGACTGGTGGTCGTCGTCTGCATCGACGGCTCCGAGCCCGCCTACATCGAGAAGGCGGTCGCCGCCGGCCGCATGCCGTTCCTCAAAAAGGCGCTGAAGACCGGTGCCGATTTGCGCGCCGACTGCGTGGTGCCGTCGTTCACCAACCCCAACAACATCTCGATCGTTACCGGCGTGCCGCCGAAGGTGCACGGCATCGCCGCCAACTACTTCCTCGACCGCGCGACCGGCGAGGAAGTGATGATGAACGAACCGAGGTTCTTGCGCGCCGATACCATTTTCAAGGCGTTCTTCGACGCCGGCGCGCGCATCGCCTGCGTCACCGCCAAGGACAAGCTGCGCAAGCTGCTCGGCCACGGCCTCGACATGACGAGCGGCCGCGCCGTCAACTTCTCATCCGAGAAATCGGACCAGGCGACCGAAGCCGAGAACGGCATCGCCCGCGCCGACAAGTTCACCGGGCTCCCCGTCCCCGACGTCTATTCGGCGGAGCTCAGCGCCTTCATCTTCGCCGCCGGGGTCAAGCTGCTGAAGGAGTTCAAGCCCGACATCATGTATCTTTCTACCACCGACTACATCCAGCACAAGCACGCGCCGGGCACGCCGGTCGCCGACGATTTCTACGCCATGATGGATGGCTACTTGCAAAAGCTCGACGCGGCCGGGGCGGTGCTGGTCTTGACCGCCGACCACGGCATGAACGCCAAGCACGACAACACGGGCGCACCGGACGTGATCTATTTACAGACGGTGCTCGACGATTGGCTGGGCGCGGGCGCGGCGCGGGTGATCCTGCCGATCACCGACCCTTATGTCGTGCACCACGGCGCGCTCGGCTCGTTCGCCACCGTGTACCTGAGGAACAGCGCCGCGCGCGACAAGCTGATCGCACGGCTGAAGAACCTCGACGGCATCCTCGCCGTCTATTCGGGCTCCGACGGCTGCCGTGAATTCGAGCTGCCCGAGGACCGCATGGGTGACGTCATCGTGGTTTCCGGCAAGCATAAAACGCTCGGCACCAGCGCCGACCGCCACGACCTCACCCAGCTCAAGGAGCCGCTGCGCTCCCACGGCGGCACCACCGAGCAGCGGGTGCCGCTGATCATCACCCGGCCGCTCAAGGGCTTGGCGAAGGGCCGGCGATTCCGCAACTTCGACGCATTCGACTTGGCCCTCAACCACGCTCGCTAGGTATTCCACGGCGTTCCACCGACGCAAAAAATTTCGCAACAAATGACCGGCGTCAAATGGCGGCCGGTCGGTGGTTGCTAGAATCCGCTGGTCGGAAGCGGGCGCGCCAGCGCCGCATCCGGGGGGCGCTTCCGCCGCATTAGGAGGTGTGTCATGGCGATTGCAATCACGCTCGAACAATATCTGGCGGATAGCGGCGTCGATTATGAGACGCTCACCCATCCGCGTGCAGTGTCGTCTTCGCAAACGGCGCAGGCCAGCCACATCCCGGGCGGGCGCCTCGCCAAGGCGGTGCTGTTGAAGGAAGGCAAGGATGTGTACCTGCTGGCGGTGCTGCCGGCGTCGCATCACATCCGGCTCGACCAGCTCCGCGAGTGGCTCGGCCGGCCGGTCGAACTGGCGACGGAGGAAGAGATCGAGGCGCTGTTCTCCGACTGCGACCTCGGCGCCGTGCCGCCGATCGGCAACGCCTACGGGATTGACGTGGTGGTGGACGATAGCCTCGTCGGCGACGACGACGTCTATTTCGAGGCCGGCGACCACGCCACCCTGGTCCGGGTCGCCGGAACCACGTTCGAGAAATTGATGGGGAGCGCCCGCCAGGGGCAGTTCAGCCGCAACCCGTAGGGACGGTGCAGACACCGGCCCCATCGTGGTCTATAACCGAGCGGGATCTGCCTGAATTGGGGTAAGTCGGAACCGCGTCATGGCCGGCAAGCTGAGGACCATCTCGCCCGTCAACGGTCGTGTCTACGTCGAGCGCCCCTATGCCGCCGACCACGACGTGGCGGTGGCGCTCCACCAGGCGCGGCGCGCGCAAGAGGTGTGGCGCGCCGTGCTGCCAGCCGAGCGCGCCGAGGTCGTGAGCCGCGCCGTCGACGCCGTGGTCGCCGCCAAGCAGCCGATCGCCGAGGAGATCACCTGGCAGATGGGCCGCCCGATCAGGTATTCGCCGGGCGAGGTCGGCGGCTTCGAGGAGCGCGCTCGGCACATGATCGCGATCGCCGCCGACACGCTGAAGGACGTCGCCGTCGGCGCCAAGCCGGGGTTCAACCGTTTCATCCGCCGCCAGCCACTGGGCGTGGTGTTCGTGATCGCGCCCTGGAACTACCCGTGGCTGACCTCCGTCAACAGCCTGGTCCCGGCGCTGATGGCGGGCAACAGCGTCATCCTCAAGCACTCGGCGCAGACGCCGCTGGTCGCCGAGCGCTACGCGGAAGCCTTCGAGACCGCCGGCCTGCCGACCGGAGTGTTCCAGTTCCTGCACCTCGACCACTCCCAGACCGAGCGCGTCATCAAGGCGCCGGAGGTCAACTTTGTCGCCTTCACCGGCTCGGTCGCCGGCGGCCGCATGGTCGAGGGCGCGGCCCAGGGCCGCTTCATCGGCGTCGGCCTCGAGCTCGGCGGCAAGGACCCGGCCTACGTGCGCCAGGACGCCGACATGAAGCACGCCATCGAGAACCTGGTCGACGGCGCGTTCTTCAACAGCGGCCAGTCGTGTTGCGGCATCGAGCGCATCTACGTCCACGAACAAGTGTACGACGACTTCGTCGACGGCTATGTGGACCTGACCGGCAAATACGTACTCGGCGACCCGACCAAGCCGGAAACGACGCTGGGGCCGATGGTGCGCGCCGAGGCCGCTGCGTTCGTGCGCGGCCAGATCGTCGAGGCCGTTGGCAAAGGCGCCAGGGCGCTGATCGATGCCAAGAAATTTTCCGCCGACAAGCCGGGCACGCCCTACATGGCACCGCAGGTGCTGATCGACGTCGACCACACCATGGCGGTGATGACCGAGGAAAGCTTCGGGCCCGTCGTCGGCATCATGAAGGTAGCCTCGGATCAGCGGGCGGTCGAGCTGATGAACGACAGCCGCTTCGGGCTCACCGCCAGCGTCTGGACCACCAACGAGGTCGCCGCCAACCGCATCGGCAACCAGGTCGACACCGGCACCTGGTTC
>Ga0214471_10004375_pt1 | contig 10926 bp, 9 predicted proteins | sample RVTome_5_FD_207665 | JGI IMG/M metagenome (GOLD analysis project Ga0214471, IMG submission 207665) | Soil microbial communities from uranium-contaminated site in the Upper Colorado River Basin, Wyoming, United States - RVT142D155 | ecosystem: Environmental > Terrestrial > Soil > Contaminated >... | reverse complement strand
GGTTGACCGTGGTCGTCGTCGGCAAGCCCGAGGGCGTGACGTCGAGCCCCTGAGTTCCGTCGCCGGCGGCGGCCGGGCGGCCCCTGGCTGGTGCCGGCGATCTTTGTTAAGGTGGCCGCTTCCCCCGAGTTGCGACGGAACCGGATTGATCCTTGGATGGCGTCTCTGAACAGCTCTCCCGCCTGGAAGGCGCTGAAGACCCACGCCGGAAAGACGGCGACGGCGCACCTGCGCCAGCTGTTCGCCGCCGATCCGAAGCGCTTCCGGCGGTTCTCGCTCGCCGTCGGGTCGCTGTTCCTCGATTATTCGAAAAACCGCATCACCCCCGAGACCCTGCGGCTGCTCATGCGGCTTGCCCGCGAGGCCGACATCGCTGGCTGGCGACGGCGCCTGTTCAAGGGCGAGGCGGTCAATGTGAGCGAGGGCCGCGCCGCCCTGCACGTGGCGTTGCGGGCGCGCCCGGGGGACCGCATCGGCGATAGGTGCGCGTTCGCCCGCGGCTTGCGCGAGCGCAGGCGGGTGAAAAGGTTCGCCGACGACGTCGCCGCCGGCAGGCGCGCCGGCGCCGGGGGCAGGCCGTTCCGGGCCGCCGTCGTGCTCGGTATCGGCGGCTCGCATCTGGGCCCGGCGATGGCGGTGGCGGCGCTCGCCCCTTACCGGCGGCCGGATTTCGACGTGCGTTTCGTTTCTGGCATGGATTCGGCGGCGCTGAGCCGTGGGCTCGACGGGTTGGAACCGGCGGCGACCCTTGTCGTCGTGGCGTCGAAGACCTTCACCACCGAGGAGACGATGGCCAACGCGCGGACGTTGCGCGCCTGGCTGGCGAAGGCGCTTGGGGAAAGGCAGGCACTCAGGCAGATGGCCGCCGTATCCGCCGACGCGGCCGCCGTCGACCGCTTCGGCATCGCCTGCGACGACACGTTCCAGATCTGGGACTGGGTCGGCGGTCGCTTCTCGCTGACCTCGGCGATGGGGCTGCCGCTGGCGCTCGCCATCGGCGGCAAGCGCTTCGAGGAGTTCCTGGACGGCGCACGCGCCATCGACCGGCATTTTCTGGCCGCGCCGCTCGAGAGGAACATGCCGGCGATCCTCGCCCTCGTCGGCGTCTGGAACGCGGATTTCTTAAGTTTGCCGGGGCTCGCGGTTGTGCCCTACGACGACCGGCTCAGGCACTTTCCCGCCTACCTGCAGCAGCTGGAGATGGAGAGCAACGGCAAGTCGGTGGACCGCCTGGGCCAGCCGCTGGAATCGGGTGGCGCGCCGATCGTCTTCGGCGGACCCGGCACCGGCGCCCAGCACGCCTTCTTCCAGGCCCTGCACCAAGGACGCCAGCCGATCGCCGCCGACTTCATCGCCGTCGCCGAGGACGGTCCCGCTGCCGGCTTCCATTCGGGCGGCGACCACCGCCAGCGGCTCAACGCCAACATGCTGGCCCAGGCCGAAGCCCTGATGGCCGGCCGCCCCATTGCCGAGGCGAAGAAGGCGTTGCGGGCGGCGGGGGTCAAGGGCGCCGGGTGGAAGTGGCTGGCGCCGCATTGGACCTTCGCCGGCAACCGGCCGTCGAACGTCATCCTGCTCGACCGCCTCGACCCGTTCGCTTTGGGCCAGCTGGTGGCGCTCTACGAGCACAAGGTGTTCGTCGAGGCCGTGATCTGGGGCATCAACCCGTTCGACCAGTGGGGGGTCGAGCTCGGCAAAGAGTTGGCCGCCGGCATCCTGCCGGCGCTCAAGAGCAAGGCGCCGAAGGGCCGCAAGGCCACGCACGACGCCTCGACCGCCGGGCTGATCCGCCGCCTGAAGGCGAAGAAGCGGGGCCGGCGTCCGAGTAATCGCCTTGGGGAAAAACGATGACCATCCGCCGCCTGCCCGAAACCGTGATCAACCGCATCGCCGCCGGCGAGGTGGTCGAGCGCCCAGCGAGCGTGGTCAAGGAGCTGGTCGAGAATGCCATCGACGCCCACGCCGGACGCGTCGACGTGGTGCTGCGCGACGGCGGCCAGACGCTGATCTCCGTCGCCGACGACGGTGACGGCATGAGCCGCGCGGACCTGGCGCTGGCGATCGAGCGCCACGCCACCTCGAAACTGCCCTCCGACGACCTGCTCGACATCAATAGTCTGGGGTTCCGCGGCGAGGCGCTGCCGTCGATCGGCGCCGTCGCCCGGCTGACCATTGCCAGCCGCGCCAAAGGCCAAAAGGACGCATGGACGATTTCCGTCGAGGGCGGCCGGGTAAGCCCACCGCAGCCGGCGGCGCAACCCCAAGGCACCCGGGTCGAGGTCAAGGACCTGTTCTTCGCCACCCCGGCGCGGCTGAAGTTCCTGAAGGCGCCGCGCACCGAGCAGGCGCACGCGTTGGATACGGTCAAGCAGTTGGCAATGGCGCATCCGGGAATTGGTTTTTCAATAAGCGACGGCTCCCGCGAGCTTTTGAAGCTACCGCCGGCAACCAAGGGAGTTGACGGAAAGGATGCACGGCTGGACAGGCTTTCGCGCATCATGGGCCGCGACTTCGCCGCCAACGCACTCGCCATAAACGCCGAGCGCGAGGGCATCCGGCTCACCGGCCACGCCGGCCTGCCGACGCTCAATCGCGGCAACGCCGCCCTGCAGTTCCTGTTCGTCAACGGCCGGCCGGTCAAGGACAGGCTGCTCTATGGGGCGCTGCGCGGCGCCTATCGGGAGTTCCTGGCCGCCGACCGCCATCCGCTGGTGGCGCTGTTCCTCGATGTCCCGTCCGAGGCGGTCGACGTCAACGTGCACCCAGCGAAGACCGAGGTGCGCTTCCGTGACTCCGGCCTGGTGCGTGGGCTGATCGTCGGCGCCTTGAAGCACGCGCTCGCCGAGGCCGGGCACCGGGCGTCGACCACCGTGGCGGCGGCGGCACTCGGCCGCATGATGCCCGGCGGCGTTCACGGCGGCGCCGCGCCTGCGTCGCGGCCGGCGATGGCAGCGGCGACGGCGTGGTCAGGCTTGCGCGACCGTGCCCAGGAATTCCACGCGCCGCTGCCGAATTTCGAGGCGCCGCCGCGGGCGCCGGCCGCCGGCGCCGATGGAACATTGGACGACGCGCTCGCCGACTATCCGCTCGGCGTTGCCCGCGCCCAGGTGCACGGCACCTACGTGGTGGCGCAGACAGCCGACGGTATCGTCATCGTCGACCAGCACGCTGCCCACGAGCGGCTGACCCAGGAGCGGATCAAGAAGTCGCTGGATTCCGGCGGCGTCGCCGGCCAGGGACTGCTGATCCCGGAGGTGGTGGAGCTCGACGAAGGGGCGCAGGCACGGCTGGTGGAGCGCGCGGACGAGCTCGCCGAGCTCGGGCTGGTGCTGGAGCCGTTCGGCACCGGCGCCGTGGTTGTGCGCGAGACGCCGGCGCTGCTCGGCGAGGCCGACATCCAGGGGCTGGTCCGCGACCTCGCTGACGACTTTCAGGCGTTGGATGAAGGACTGGCGCTAAAGCAGCGTCTCGACGAGGTTTCCGCGACCATGGCCTGCCACGGCAGCGTACGCGCCGGCCGCCGATTGAACGCGGAAGAGATGAACGCGCTGTTGCGCGAGATGGAGGCGACGCCGCATTCCGGGCAGTGCGCCCACGGCCGGCCGACTTATGTCGAGCTCAAGCTCGCCGACATCGAGAAGCTGTTCGGCCGCCGCTAATCGGGGCACCTCCATGCTGGCCGAATGGTTCAATCACCTGACGACGCCGGCGCCTAAGCACCTGAAGGCGATGGGGTATCTGCGCGAGCTGATCGCCATCGAGGCCCGCCACCGCCGCTGCCACGCCGCCTGGGCGCCGCACCTGATGTACTGCCGGCGGCTGATCCTGAAGGCGGCCGAAGGCGTCCGGCGCGGGCGGGTGACTGTGCTCGGCTCCGGCTGGCTGTTCGACGTGCCGGTGGACGAACTCGCCAAGACGTTCGACGAGGTGGTGCTGGTCGACGTCCTGCACATGCCGGGGGTACGGAAGCGCCTCGAGGCGTTCAACAACGTCCGCCTGGTGACCGAGGACTTGACCGGCCTAGTCGAGGCCACTTTCCGCCACGTCCGCGAAAACCGGACCGGGCCGCTGCCGCCGCCGCGCGCGGACTCGGGGCCGCTGGCGCAATCGGACCTGGTGGTGTCGGCCAACTTGCTCACTCAATTGCCATTGCTGCCGGTGGGCTGGCTGCGCGAATGGGGAAAGGGCTACAGCGAAGACGAGATCAAGGCGTTTGCGCGACGCATCGTCGAGCACCATCTCGACCTGCTGGCGGCGCTGCCGGGACGGGTGTGCCTGCTGACCGAGACCAAGCGGGTGGTGATCGCCGACAAGAACCAAGTGCTGCACGACATCGACCCGTTGTTCGGCGCCGAGTTCCCCTATCGCGGCCGACAGTGGACGTGGGACATCGCGCCCCGGCCGGAGCTTTCCGGGCGTTATGATCTGCGCTTCCGGATGACCGGCATCTCGGACCTCGGCGCGGCGCGGCGGTAGCTCAGCCGAATCTCAGGAACACCAGCCGCGCTCGGCCGTAAGTTCGCTCGTCGAACACCATGAATCCCTTCGGCGCCGGCAACGGCTCCTTGGCCTCGACCTCGGCGACGGCGACGGCGCCCGGCTTCAGCCAGCCCTTTTGCGCGAGCCCGGCCAAAGCCGCCGTCGCCAGCCCCGAGCCGTAGGGCGGATCGAGGAACACGAGGCTCGCCGGCGCCTTGGCCACCAACGGCGGCGGCGCCAGCTTGCGCGCATCCAGTTTCAACAGCGTGACGTCGCGGGCGAGCCCTAAGCGCGCGGCGTTGTCGCGCACGCAGGCCAATGCCGCGGGCGCATCGTCGATGAACACCGCGTGGCCGGCGCCGCGCGACATTGCCTCGAGGCCGAGCGCGCCGGTGCCGGCAAACACGTCGACGACGGTCGCGCCGGCGATGTCGAAATCCTCGATACCGTGGGCGAGCACGTTGAACAGCGACTCGCGCACCCGGTCGGTGGTCGGACGAAGCGCGCGCCCGGCCGCGCTGCCGCGGCCGGGGACCTTGAGCGGCCGCCCCTTCAACCGGCCGCCGACGACGCGCAAGGCGCCGCTCACCCCGTGCCCCCGCGGCCGCGCCTCATTTTTCCTTCCTCAGGCTGCCGAGTTGCTCCCTCAACACCTTCCCCGACACCTCCTCGGCGGCGCCGCGCTCCAGGTGCCCCAGTTGAAACGGCCCGTAGGCGACGCGGATCAGCCGCGTCACCTTCAGGCCGAGATGCTCCAGCACCCGGCGCACCTCGCGGTTCTTGCCCTCGGCCAGCGACACGGTCAGCCAGGCGTTGGCTCCCTGCTGGCGGTCGAGGCGGGCGCGGATCGGCCCGTAGGCGATGCCGGACACCGTGACGCCCTTTTCGAGCGCCGCCAGCCGCGCCTCGTCGACGGCCCCGTGCACCCGTACCCGGTAGCGCCGGGTCCAGCCGGTCGCCGGCAGCTCGAGGCGGCGCGCCAGGCCGCCGTCATTGGTGAGCAGCAGCAGGCCCTCGGAATTGAGATCGAGGCGGCCGACCGACACCACCCGGGGCAGGGTCTTGGTCAGGCTCTGGAACACCGTCGGCCGGCCCTGCGGGTCCTTGTGGCTGGTGACCAGCCCCTTCGGCTTGTGGTAGCGCCACAGCTTCATCGCCGGCTTTTCCGGCAGCGGCTGGCCGTCGACGGTGATGGCGTTGGCGTCGGTCACCACCACCGCCGGGGTGGCAAGGGTGCGGCCGTCGACCGCTACCCGGCCGGCGGCGATCCAACGCTCGGCATCGCGCCGCGAGCACAGCCCGGCGCGCGCCAGCCGCTTGGCGATGCGCTCGCCTTTGTCGGGGCGGGTGTCGTGCGACCGCAGCTTGTCCGGCCGCGCCTTATCCGGCCGCGGCCTGTGCGCCGGCTTGCCGCCCGACGCGTCGGCGGCGTGCCGCCGCGCTGCCGGCGGGCGTTGGTTTTTGCGCGGTCGCTTATTCATTGCCGGCACTCTATGGCCGGCCTCCAAGGAGGGCAACCAGACACCGCCGCCGGCCCACGTGGCAGTGTTATTAAGTGTATATACAGTTATTTATATGAAATATCGCCGTTTCCTGGCGCCGGAGATCGACCGCTCCGGGTTGCCATTGCGTGCATATAGGCAACAAAACGCCGTCCGCTTCGGGGCGGCGCCGCTTGACGGCGCCCGGCGGGTGCGGGCACGGTCGGGCGATGAGCAAGTCCGAGCCTTCACCGATGCAGCTGGCGCTCGCCGAGGCGCGCAACGCCGGCCGGCGCGGCGAGGTGCCGGTCGGCGCCGTCGTCGTCGACGGCTTGACGGGCCACGTCGTCGTCGCCGCCGGCAATCGGGTCGAGGAGCTCGCCGACCCGTCGGCGCACGCCGAGATCCTGGCCATCCGCGAGGCGGCCGCTGCCGCCGGGCGGCCCCGCCTCGACGGCATGGACCTTTACGTGACGCTGGAGCCGTGCGCCATGTGCGCGGCGGCGATCTCGCTCGCCAGGGTGCGCAGGCTCATCTTCGGTGCCTACGATCCCAAGATGGGCGGCGTCGAGCACGGCGCCCGGGTGTTCGACCAGCCGACCTGCCACCACCGGCCCGAGGTGGTTGGCGGCGTCGCCGAGACGGAGGCGGCGGCGTTGCTCAAGGAATTTTTCAAGGACAGGCGCTAGCGGGTTGTCGAGGCGGTCGGCCCCGGTGCCGACGCTGCCCGTCGACCGCCCGATCACGCCCGGCGGGCGAGCGGCAGGTTGACCAGCAGGTTCTGCGGCTTCAGGCGCACCTTCTTCTCCGCCGTCATGGCGAGCCCGAGATAGACCGGCCGGCCCTTCAAGTCGGCGCGCATGGTATCGACGTCCTCGAAGTCGAGGCGGAACAGGCTCAAGAGCCGCGCCATCCGTTCTTCGGACACCTCGGCCTGGTTGTAGAGATCGTTGAGGAGCGCCGTCGCCTCCCTGTCGAGGCCGACGTGCCACACCCAGCGCTCGTCGGTGATCTTCTGCACCGGCTGGATCGTGACCGCGGTGCCGAGGAAATGCCGCACCCACGCCTCGAGCACCCGGCAGAGCGCGTCCAGGCCGGGCCGCGTGAACGACATGTCGAGCACGGTATCGAAGCGCTCGCTGCGGGCCCAGTAGACTTGGGCGGTGTCGGGCTGCAGCACGTCGAGCTCGATGCGCCTGGCCTTGACGCCGCTCTCGACCACCAGCTTGCCGAGTTGGCCGAAGCCGGCGGTGGCGGCGAGCATGCCGACGGTCTCGGCGTCGCCGAGCAGGATCGCGCCCTGCTCGAGGGTGGCGATCTGTTCGCGGAACAGCAGCTCGCCGGCGCGCGCCTGGAACGGGTCGGCGGCGCCCTCCAGGATGTTGCGGACGATGACGTGCGCCATCTGGTCGAGGAACAACGCCGGCACCGTGACGTCGCCCTCGCGGAACAGCCCGGCGTAGCAGGCCTCGACGGTGCCGGCTTCGACCAGCCGGTTGCGGAAGTCGAGCATCACGCGATAATTCTCGCGGGCGTCGGCATCGGTGAGCGCCGCGATCTCGCGTTTGGCGACCTTGGCCCGCGGGTCTTCCAGGAGCCGCGCGTGCAAGGCGCGCTCGGCGTCGCAGGATTCCGCCACCGGCGCCAGCTCCGGTCGGCCGAGATAGGCACGCAGGAAATCGTCGGTGACCGCGAGCCGGCCCTGGCCATCGCGCTCCAGGAGCCGGAAGCCCGAGCCGGGCCACAGCTCGGGCCGTTGATCGGCGCCGTCTGGTCGGGCGGGCGGGCTTTCGGACATCAAGCAGGCGGGGCGGGGCCGGCGGCTACTTGTTGTGGCCGCTGATGTCGGCGTGCAGCGGCTTGGTCTTCTCGAACGTGCGTTTTTGCGCCTCGGAGGCTTCCTTCTGGTACTTGGCTTTCCATTCGTCGAACGGCATGCCGTAGATGATCTCGCGGGCCGCGGCGTCGCTGATCGCGACGCCCTTGTCCTCGGCGGCCGCCCGGTACCACTTGGAGAGGCAGTTGCGGCAGAATCCGGCGAGGTTCATCAAATCGATGTTCTGGACGTCGGTACGCTTCCGCAAGTGCTCGACCAAACCGCGGAAGGCGGCGGCCTCCAGTTCCGTGCGCGTCCTCTGGTCCATGGTCGTCCTCCCAAGGTTTCGTTGACGGTTGTCGGATTATATAAGGGGCGGCAGCGGACGGTAAAAGGCCTAGCGGCCGACCGCCCGCCAGCCGATGTCGCGGCGGCAGAAGCCCTCGGGCCAGTCGATCAGGTCGACCGCCTCGTAGGCGCGCTTCCGGGCCGCCTCGACGGTCGCCCCCAGCGCGGTAACGTTGAGCACCCGGCCGCCGTTGGCGACGATGCGCCCGCCGTCGTCGCGCGTGCCGGCATGGAACACGACCACATCCTTGAGTGCGCCGGCCTTTTCCAGGCCCTTGATCTCGGAGCCTTTCTCGTAGTGACCGGGATAGCCTTTGGCCGCCATCACCACCGTCAGCGCGGCTTCCTTGCGCCATTTCAGGGTGACGCCGTCGAGCCTGCCATCGGCCGACGCGACGAGGGCCGGCAGCAGGTCGGAATCGAGCCGCATCATCATCGGCTGGCATTCCGGGTCGCCGAAGCGGGCGTTGTATTCGATCAGCTTCGGGCCGTCGGCGGTGATCATCAGCCCGGCGTAGAGCACCCCCTTGTAGGGGAAGCCCTGCTCGGCGGTGCCGCGGATGGTGGGCTCGATGATCTCGTCCATGACCCGCCTCGCCATCGCGTCGGTGACGATCGGGGCCGGGGTGTACGCCCCCATGCCGCCGGTGTTGGGGCCCTGATCGCCGTCAAAGGCGGCCTTATGATCCTGGGCGGCGACCAGCGGCAGGGCGCGGCTGCCGTCGACGAGGGCGAAGAAGCTCGCCTCCTCGCCCGTCAGCATCTCCTCGATCACCACCTCGGCGCCGGCTCCGGCGAAGGCGTCCTCGATCATGATATGGTCGATGGCGGCGTAAGCCTCGTTCTCGTTGCGGCACAAGATGACGCCCTTGCCCGCCGCCAGGCCATCCGCCTTGACGACGATCGGTGCGCCCTTGACGCGGATGTAGTCCTTGGCGGCGTCGGGCTCGTCGAAGCGGGCGTAATCGGCCGTCGGGATCTGGTATTTGGCGCACAGGTCCTTGGTGTAGCCTTTCGAGCCTTCCAGGCGCGAAGCCTTCGCTGTCGGGCCGAATGCCTTGACGCCGTTTGCCTCCAGCCGGTCGACCAGGCCGAGCACCAGCGGGCCTTCCGGACCGACGACAACGAAGTCGATATCGTTGTCGTCGGCGAACGAGACGATGCCGTCGATATCGTCGGTGGCGATCGAAACCGAAACCGCGACGCGGTCGATGCCGGCGTTGCCGGGGGCGCAGTAAAGCTCGTCGCAATGCGGCGACTTGGCGATCGCCCAGCACAGCGCATGCTCGCGGCCCCCCGACCCGACCACCAGAACCTTCATCGCCTGCGCGCCTCACGTTCGCGTCGTTTGCCGTGCTTTTTTATGATCCGTTTTCTATCATACATACCGGCATCATGAGTAAGAAACCGTCCACCCTCGCAAGCGCACCGAGCGACCCTCCGGGCGACCTTCGCGGCCCCGACGGCAACCTGCCGATCCTGACCGTCTCCGAGATCTCGGCGCTGTTGAAGCGCACGGTCGAGGAAAGCTTCGCCCGCGTCCGCGTACGCGGCGAGATTTCCGGGTTCAAGCGCGCCGCGTCGGGGCATCTCTACTTCGCCCTCAAGGACGCCGACGCGGTGCTCGACGCTGTCGCCTGGCGCGGCACCGTCGGCCGGCTCGGCTTGAGGCCGGAGGACGGCATGGAGGTGGTCGCCACAGGGCGTCTCACCACCTACCCCGGGCGCTCGCGCTACCAGATCGTCGTCGAGGCGTTGGAACTGGCGGGCGAAGGCGCGCTGTTGAAGCTGCTCGAAGAGCGGCGCAAGAAGCTGGCCGCCGAAGGGCTGTTCGATGCAGCGCGCAAGAAGCCGTTGCCATACCTGCCCGACGTCATCGGCGTCGTCACCTCGCCGACCGGCGCCGTCATCCGCGACATCCTGCACCGGCTGGCCGACCGCTTCCCGCGGCGCGTGCTGTTGTGGCCGGTGCCGGTGCAGGGCGAGGGCGCGGCAGAAAAGATCGCCGCCGCCATCGACGGCTTCAACCGCATCACCGGCAAGGGCAAGGCGCCGCGGCCGGACCTGCTGATCGTCGCCCGCGGTGGCGGCAGCCTCGAGGACCTGTGGGCGTTCAACGAGGAAGTGGTGGTGCGCGCCGCGGCGGCGAGCTCGATCCCGTTGATCTCGGCGGTCGGGCACGAGACCGACACGACGCTGATCGACTTCGCCGCCGACGCCCGGGCGCCGACGCCGACAGCGGCCGCCGAGATGGCGGTGCCGGTGCGCGCCGAGCTGGTAGCCACGGTTGAGAACCTGGGCGCGCGGCTGGTCGCGGCGGCGGCGCGTCTGGTCGGCGAGCGCCGGACGCGGCTCGACGGGCTCGCCCGCGCGTTGCCGGACCTCAAACGGCTGGTCGAGGAGTTGGTGCAGCGGCTCGACGACCGCGCGGAAAGGCTTGCCCACGCGCTGCGCGCCGGCATGGCGCTTCGAAAACAACGACTCGCGGTGAAGATCCCGAGGCCGCACCAGCAGGTCGCCCACGCGAAAAAACAGTTTAAGAACGCCGAGCGTGCGCTGAAGGCTGCCTATAAGTCCGTCGTCCGCGAGGCCGAGCAGTCGCTGGCGCAGGCGGCGGCGCTGCTCGAAAGCTTCTCCTATCGGCGGGTGTTGGAGCGCGGATTCGCGCTCGTCGCCGACGGCGCCGGCAACCCGATCGAGTCGGTGGCCAAGCTGGCTGCCGGCATGGGCGTGCGGCTGCGCCTCTCCGACGGCGAGGCGGGCGCCCGCATCACCGACGTCGCCAGCGGCGGAAAGAAAGCA
>Ga0214471_10004374_pt1 | contig 10927 bp, 9 predicted proteins | sample RVTome_5_FD_207665 | JGI IMG/M metagenome (GOLD analysis project Ga0214471, IMG submission 207665) | Soil microbial communities from uranium-contaminated site in the Upper Colorado River Basin, Wyoming, United States - RVT142D155 | ecosystem: Environmental > Terrestrial > Soil > Contaminated >... | reverse complement strand
CGAGCTGCTGGGAGACGGTGGGCTGGTCGACCCCGAGGGCCTCCTGGAGCTCGTGCACGCTCCGGCCGCCCCGGACGAGGATCTCGAGGATTCGAATGCGGACCGGGTGGGCGAGGGCCTTGAAGAAATCCGCCTTGAAGGTCTGGAGCTGCCCGCCGCGCGGCGCCTGCTTCACATGTTCCTATATATAGGAATATATAAGAATCGTCAATCCGGACCGGCGGTCAGGCGGGCATGCGCTCGACGACGGCGTCCGCGAACTGCTGGGTGCCGAGCGTGCCGCCCAGATCGCGCGTCTTCTGCCCCTGGGCGAGCGCCAGATTGTAGGCGTCCTTGATTCGCTGCGCGGTCTCCGCGCACGCGGGGTCCTCGCGGGTCTCGGCCAGGTAGTTGAGCATCATCACCGCCGACATCAGCAGCGCGAGCGGATTGGCGAGGTTGCGGCCCGCGATGTCGGGGGCCGAGCCGTGCACCGCCTCGAAGACCGCGCACCGATCACCGATGTTGGCGCCCGGCACCACCCCCAGCCCGCCCACCAGCCCCGCGCCCAGATCGCTCAGCACGTCGCCGTAGAGGTTCTCGAGCAGGAGCAGATCGAAGCGCGCGGGGTCCTGCACCAGCGACATGCAGCCGGCGTCGATGATCATCTCCTGGTAGCCGATCTCGGAGAACTCGGCGTCGTGCACCGCCCGGGCGCAGCGCATGAACATCCCGTCGGTGAGCTTCATGATATTGGCCTTGTGGAAGACCGTGACCTTCTTGCGCCCGCGCTGGCGCGCGTAGTGGAAGCCCCAGCGGGCGATGCGCGTGCACGCCTTCTCGGTGGCCACCTTGGTGGTGGTCACGACCCCGGGGGCCAGCGTGGCCTCGATGCCCGAGTAGAGCCCCTCGGTGTTCTCGCGGATGATCACGAGATCCACCCCGCTGAAGCGGGTGGGCACCCCGTCGAGATTGCGCACCGGCCGCACCGCCGCGTAGAGATCGAGCTCCTTGCGCAGCCGCACGTTGATCGAGGTGAAGCCCTCGCCGATCGGCGTGGTGCACGGCCCCTTGAGCGCGATCTCGTGACGCGTGATCGCCTCCAGCGTCTCCCGGGGCAGCACGTCCTGGCCCTGCTCGAGCGCGGCCAGGCCCGCGCGGCCCTCCACCCACTCCACCGGCGCGGCCGCCGCACCGAGGATGCGACGGACCGCGGATGTCACCTCGGGTCCGATGCCGTCGCCGGGAATGAGCACGACCTGATGGCGGGCCATACGTGCATTGTACGCGCATGGCGCGCCCGCGCCGCCGAGGCCTCCGCGGCCTATGCTACAGTGCGCGGCAAGGAGGACGGCATCCATGGCGGACGCGGTGCATCTCGGCAGCGGCAAGGTCCGTGAGCTGTACGCCCTCGACGACGAGCGGCTCCTCCTCGTCGCCTCGGACCGGATCTCGACCTTCGACGTGATCCTGCCCACCGAGATCCCCGACAAGGGCCGGGTGCTGACCGGCCTCGCCGCCTTCTGGTTCGTCCGCACGCGCGCCATCACGCCGAACCACCTGCTCGCCGTCCGGGCCGACGGCCGGTCCACCGAGTGCCGTCGGCTCGAGATGCTGCCGGTCGAGTGCGTGGTGCGCGGCTATCTCTCCGGCTCGGGCTGGAAGGACTACGCCAAGACCGGGGAGGTCAGCGGCCACCGGCTGCCTCCCGGCCTGCGCGAGTCCGACCGGCTGCCCGATCCGATCTTCACCCCGGCCACCAAGGCCCAGAGCGGCCACGACGAGAACATCACAGGCGGGCAGGCGGAGGCCCTCGTGGGCGCCGAGCGCTTCGCGGAGGCCGAGCGGCTCTCGATCGCGCTCTACCGCTTCGCGGCGGCCTACGCGCTCGAGCGCGGCATCATCATCGCCGACACCAAGTTCGAGTTCGGCGTGGACCGCGCGGGCCGGCTCGTGCTGGGCGACGAGGCGCTGACCCCGGACTCCTCGCGCTTCTGGCCCGCCGATCAGTACGCGCCGGGCCGGCCGCAACCCTCGTACGACAAGCAGTACGTGCGCGACTACTGCGAGAAGATCGGCTGGGGCAAGACCTATCCGGGCCCCGAGCTGCCGCCGGACGTGGTGACCGGCACCCGCCGCCGCTACGTGGAAGCCTTCGAGCGGCTCACCGGCCTCCGCTTCGACGCCTACCTGGCGAACCCCTCCGTCGTCCTGCAGTAGTCCTCTTCCCACCCTCTCCCCTACGGGGAGAGGGCAGGGTGAGGGGCTCGACGTACCCGCGCTCCTGATCCCGCGCGCGCAGCTCGGCCGGGCGCTTACCGGCCGGCCCGTAGCCCCCGCCGCCCGGCGTGCTCACGAGCACGCGGTCCCCGCGCTCGAGCACGTGCTGCCGCCGGTGATCGATCGTCTTACCGTTGATCTGGACGGCGCCGAGCCCGCCCGCGCCGCCGCCCGCCAGCCCCGGCGCGGGGAAGCGGGTGCGCTCGGCCATGAAGCTGACCACGATGGGGCGGCGGGACTCGCTCTCGATCAGCATGTCCTGGCCGAGCCCGCCGCGGAACCGGCCGCGTCCGCCGGAGCCGGACCGCATGCGCTTGTAGTGGAAGAAGAGCGGGCTATTGCGCTCGGCCACCTCCACCGGCGTGCTCGAGATATTGCTGGGCCACGAGAGCACGTGCTCGCCGTCCTTCCCCGCGGTCGCGCCCATGCCCCCGTTGAAGAAGAGCACGGTGGTGTACGGGCGGCCGTCGTCGCGCACCCCGGACTGGGCCACCACCCAGAGAGGCGAGCCGGCCGCCGCCGCGACCCGCTCGGGGATCACCCGGTGCAGCGCGCCCAGGATCAGGATCGGCACGTAGTGCCCGGTCTGAGCGCGGCTCACCACCGCGGCCGGGAACTTCGGGTTGAGCAGGCAGCCCTCGGGTGCCTCCACCTTCACCGGCCGGTACATGCCCTCGTTGTTGGGCAGCCCCGGCAGCAGCGCGCAGCGGACCGCGTAGGCGGTCATGGCATACGTGTAGGCCATCACGCAGTTGATCGCGCGCGGCTGCGCGGGCGAGGTGCCGGTGAAGTCGGCCACGATCTCGTCGCCCCGCACGGTGAGCGCCACCCGGAAGCGGTAGGGCGCCTCGAAGCCGTCGGTCTCGATCCCGTAGCGGTAGGTGCCGTCGGGGACTATGCGAATAGCGTCCCGCATTGCTCGCTCGGAGCGGGCGAAGAGCTCGTCGGCCAGACCCTCGAGCGAGTCGAGCCCGTATTCGACCATGAGGCTGCGCACGCGATTTTCCATCAGCTCGTTGGCGCTCACCTGCGCCCAGATGTCGCCGACCGTCTGGTCCGGCGTCCGCACATTGGCCCGCAGCAGGCCGAGCAGGGTCTCGTCCACCTGTCCGGCGCGGATCAGGTGCGTGAGGGGGATGTGAAAGCCCTCCTCGAACAGCTCCCGCGCCTCGATGGCCCGGATGCGGCCGCCGATATCCGGCATGTGTGCCGTGGTCGCCGCAAAGGCGACCACTATCGGTTGACCGCCGGCGCCCTCCTTCAGGAGAAAGATCGGCTTCACCAGGCAGACGTCGCTCATGTGGCCGGTGCCCTGCCACGGGTCGTTGGTGATCAGCACGTCGCCGGGGCGCATGTTCTGGGCGCCGATCCCGGCGAGGAAATGCCGCACCGTCGCGGGCAGCGTGCCGATGAAGGACGGGATGCTCCCGGAGTTCTGGGCGAGCGCGAACCCGCGCGCGTCGGTGAGCACGCAGGCGAAGTCGTTGGCCTCGTTGGAGAGCGTGGAGAACGAGGTGCGCACGATGGCCTTCGCGGCCTCGTCCACCACCGAGATGATCCGCGTCCACAACACCTCCAGCGTGATCGCGTCGAACGGGGTGGGTGTCATGAGCGCCCCCTCTCCCCTCCGGGGGCGAGGGTATCTCGCCTCTCCCCTCTCCCCTCTGGGGAGAGGGCAGGGTGAGGGGCCTGGTGATGAGGGGCCTGGTGATGAGGGGCCAGGGTCATCACGATATTGCCGCTCGCGGCCACGCGCGCGGTCGCGCCCGGACCGACCACGAGCGTGGAGCCCTCCTCCTCCACCACCGCCGGCCCGGCCAGCTCGTCGCCGACGCCGAGGCGATAGCGATCGTAGACCGCCGTCTCCACCCAGCCCTCCGCGCCCGGGAAGTAGGCGCGCCGCGTGCCCTTCAGCGCGGCGCGCGCGCCGCCGTCACCGCCCCGGCCCTCGAGCACGACCTCGCTGCCCGACACGGGCGCCCGCACCGCCACCCGGATATTGATGAACTCCACCGGCACGCCCGGCGGGGTGAGCGCGAACTTCTCGCGATAGGCGGTCTCGAACGCGCCGCGGAGCACCGCCCGCCCCGGCCCGCTGTCCTCGTAGGGCCCGGGCGGCAGCGGCACCACCAGGTCGAAGCCCTGGCCGAGGAACCGGCCGTCGGCCAGCCGCTGCACGGTGGTGCTCGCGAGCTTGAGCCCGGTCTCCGCCATCACCGCCCGCGCCTCGGCCTCGAGCCGTGCGAACGCGGCCTCGAGCGCCGCGATGCTGCCCTGATCGAGCCGGATGCCCACGGTGGCCACCCGGTCCACGCGCGCCGGCGCCACCAGCAGGCCGAGCGCCGAAGCCACGCCGGCCGACGGCGGGCAGATCACCCGCCCGATCCCGAGCTTGCGCGCCACCGAGTAGGCGTGCACCGGACCGGCGCCGCCCGTGCTGAGCAGCGCGTAGCCGCGCGGGTCGCGTCCTCGCTCCGCGATGTGCACCCGCGCGGCGCCCGCCATGTTCTCGTTGACGATGTCGTGGATGCCCCATGCGACCTTCGTCGACTCGAGCCCGAGCCGCCGTGACAACCCCTCGACCGCGGCCAGCGCCGCCGCCATGTCCACCGCGACCTCGCCGCCCGCGAAGTAGTCCGGGTTGAGATAGCCCAGCAGGAAGTCGGCGTCGGTCACGGTGGGCTCGCGGCCGCCCAGGCCGTAGGAGGCCGGGCCGGGATGCGAGCCCGCGCTGCGCGGGCCGACCTTCAAGAGCCCGATCTCGTCCACCGCCGCGATGCTGCCGCCGCCCGCGCCGATCTCGATCAGCTCGATGGTGGAGATACGGATGGGCAGCCCGCTGCCTTCGATGAAGCGCCGCTGCCGCGCGGCCTCGAAGCTGTAGGTGGTGAGCGGCTCCCCGCCGTCCACCAGCGACAGCTTGGCGGTGGTCCCGCCCATGTCGAACGCGAGCACCTTGCCGATGCTGTCGGGCTGGCCGAAGAAGGCGGCCGCGATCGCGCCGGCGGCCGGGCCCGACTCCAGCATCTGCACCGGCACCCGCTGCGCCTCCTGCACGTGGGTGAGCCCGCCGCTCGAGAGCATCAGCAGGAGCGGCGCCGGGATGCCCAGCTCCGACACGCGCCGGGCCATCAGCGCGAGGTACTTCTGGGCGAGCGGCTTGATGTAGGCGTTGGCCGCGGTGGTGGAGGCGCGCTCGTACTCGCGGATCTCCGGCGCCACCTCGTGCGAGGTGGTCACCGCGATGCCGGGATGGCGCTTCGCGATCAGCCGCGCCGCCTCCGCCTCGTGGCGCGGGTTGGCGTAGCTGTGGAGGAACACCACCGCGATGGCCTCGACCCCCGCCTTCGCCAGCGCGGCGGCCCGCGCGGCCAGCATCCGCGTGTCCAAGCGCCGCGCGACGCGGCCGTCGGCGCGCGTGCGCTCGGTCACCTCGAGCCGCCGGTGACGCGGCACGAGCGGCTCGGGCTTGGCGATGGCCAGGTCGTAGAGCTCGTACTTCCGCTCGCGCCCGATCTCGAGGGTGTCCGCGAAGCCGGCGGTGGTGATGAGGCCGGTGATCGCGCCCTTGCGCTCGATGAGCGCGTTCGTGAACAGGGTGGTCGCGTGGACGGTCCGGGAGAACGCGGTGGGATCGAGCCGGGCCTGGGCGAGCAGCCCCGCCGCGCCCGCCGCGACCGCGCGGGCCGGATCGTCGTGGGTGGTGAGGACCTTGCGGCTCCACCGCCGGCCGGTGTCGTGGTCGTACGCCACCAGGTCGGTGAAGGTCCCGCCGATATCGATCCCGAGCGAGTACTGCGCCACCGGTGACGGCTAGAAGATGGCCAGCGGGTGCGCGGGCGCGCCGGTGGCGCCGACCAGGCGCAGCGGGGTCGCGGTGAACAGGAACTCGTTGCGCCCTTCCTCCGCGCAGGCCTTGGCGAGGCGCTCCGGATCCGAGTTGTCGATCAGGGCCAGGCCGAGGAACGGGATCGCCAGGTGCGCCGACATGCCGAAGCCCGGGTAGCGGCTGGGGCGCTCGTCCATCATGTCCCAGGAGATACCGGCGATGTCCTTGGCGCGGAACCACTCTAGGCAGGAGAGGTGCAGGCCCGGGTGCTCCGAGATCCGCGGTTTCCAGTCCGGGTTCTCGAGGCGAAATCGCTCGTCGCCGCTCCGCACCACCACCACGTCGCCCGGCTCAACCTTCACGCCGGCCCGCCGCTCCGCCTCGTCCAGCTCTCGGGGCGTCACCGGGTGCCCCACCGTCACGTAGCCTTCCTTGCGCCCGGAGGCCACATCGAGAAAGACACCGCGGGTGGTAATACCACGTTCAAAGATCGGATCGATCGGGCACCAGAGCGCGCCCTCGGTGGTGAGGCTCTCCGCGAACGGGCGGCCGTTGTAGAGCTCGCCGTCCCAGCCCACGTGGCAGAGCGCGTCCACGTGGGTGATCCAGAAGCCGTGGTAGACCATGTCGAAGCGGTCGAGCACCACGTCCACCCGCTCGCGCTTGGACGGAAACGTCATGTGGTACATGTACACGGGCCGCGGGATCACGTCGCGCGCGAGCGAAACGGTGCGGCCCTTCTTGATGAGGCGCTGCGCCTGCGCCTGCTTGGCGGGCGTGATCAGGTTCACGGTGCCGAGCTGGTCGTCGTGCCCCCAGCGGCCCCAGTTGTTCAGCTCCTTGAAGTAGCCCTCGACGCGATCGCGGGTAGGCAGGGCGGCATCGGCCATGGGATGGATCCTTTCCTAGCGGCGCGCGCCGAAGAGGAAGCCGAGCGCCGACGAGGCGATGAAGAGCAGAAGGACGATCGTCATGGCCGAGAAGGTAGCACGATCTCGGGATGATGACGTTTCCATGACGGAGTGGCGACGACCGCGCGGCCTGTGGTAGGGTCCGCCCTGCCCCGGGCCGCCGGGGGTGCGCATGACGAGCCCAAGCCTTCGCCACGTCCTCGACGAGATGTCCGCCCACGTGCAGGCCGTCCGGGCCCACGAGCCCGGAGCCCGCTCGGGCCGGGATCCCGAGGATCTCCACCAGATGCGCGTCGCGGTCCGCCAGCTCCGGGCCATCCTGCGCGCGAGCCGGGCCCTCTTCGACGCCCAGGTGGTCGAGCGGCTCCGGAGCGAGCTGGACTGGCTGGGCGCGAAGCTCGGGCTCGTCCGCGACCTCGACGTCCTCCACGCCTATCTGCATCCCCGGCTGGCCGCGCTCGCGGGCGCGGAGCATCGGGCGGGGCAGCGGGTGCTCCGGCGGCTCGGCGGCGACCGGGCCCGGGCGCGGGCCGGCCTCAACGAGGCACTCGACGGCCCGCGCTATCCGCGGATCCTGGAGCAGCTCGAGACGTTCCTCGCCCGGCCGCCCGCGTCGGCGTCGGACGTCTCCCTTCCCGACGTGGCCGCGACCGAGTGGAAGCGCCTCCGGAAGGCGGTCCAGAAGCTGCCCGGGCGCCCGAGCGCGGACGAGCTCCACGCGGTCCGCATCAAGGTCAAGCGCGCCCGCTACGCGGCCGAGCTGGCGCGCGCGGCCGCGGGCGCGCGCGGCAAGCGATTCATCCACCAGGCCAAGAAGCTGCAAGACATCCTTGGAGATCTCCAGGATGCTGTGGTAATCGAACAGTATCTGCACGATGCCATCGACCGCACCGAGCCCGCGCAGGCCGTCCAGAAGCACCTCGTCAAGCGGCAGCGCAAGCGCCGGAAGAAAGCCCGGGCCGCCTTCTTCGAGGAGTGGCCGAAGCTCAAGCGCCGGGGCCGGGAGGCGTGGATCGCCTGACGGTGGCCCGTGAAGCTGCTGCTGATCCGGCACGCCCCCGCGGTCCGCAACGGATCGGCCGGCGTTCGTGACGGGGAACGGAAGCTCACCCCTCGGGGCCGCGCGCGCTTTCGTCGGGCGGCCCGCGGGCTGGCCCGCATCGCCGACCGCCCCGACGTCCTGCTGACGAGCCCGCTGGTCCGCGCCCGCGCCACCGCCGAGATCGCGGCCGCCGCCTTCAAGAAGGTGACACCGCGCGTCGAGCCCGCGCTGGGTCAGGAGAATCTGGACGCGGTGGTGGCCGCGCTGAAGAAATGCCCGCGCGACGCGATGGTCGCGGTGGTCGGGCACGAGCCCACCCTCTCGAGGCTCCTCGCGCGGATGCTCGGCGTGCACGAGGACGACGATCGCTTCGCCTTCAAGAAGGGCGGCGCCGCGCTCCTGGACCTCCCGGACGGTCCGGCCGCCGCCGGTCAGCTCCGCTGGTTCGTCAAGCCGCAGATCCTCCGCTCGCTCGGCGGCGACTAGCCTCCCGTTTGCCATGACCGGATCCTTGAACGGGCGGCCGCGCACGGATCTGGTCGCGATCGTGGACCTGGGCTCGGCCGCGGTCCGCTTCCTCATTGCCCGCATCCGGCCGAGCGCCCGCTACCAGATCCTGGTCGAGGAGCGGGTGCCGACCCGGCTGGGCAGCGGCGCCCCCGGCACCCTCCCGGGGCGCGCCATCGAGCGGACCCTGCGGGCGGTCCATCGCTTTTTCAGACGCTACGCGCCGCGGGGCCGGGGGCCCCGCGTCGTCGCCATCGCGACCTCGGCGGTCCGCGACGCGCGCAACCGCGAGCGCCTCCTCGACCCGCTGCGCCGCGACGAAGGCATCGAGGTCCGCATCCTAAGCGCCCGCGACGAGGCGCGGCTGGGCGTGGCGGCGGCGCTGGAGAGCCTGTCGTTCAGCGACGCCCTCGTGGCGGACCTGGGGGGCGCCAGCCTGCAGCTCAGCCAGGTTCGCGGCGGGCGGGTCGCCTCGATGGCCAGCCTGCCCCTGGGCGCGGTGCGCACCACCCACCAGTTCCTGCGGCACGACCCGCCCACCGGGCAGGAGCTCCGGGGCTTCCGGGACGTCATCCGCGAGCGGCTGCGCCCGGCCCTGCCCGCGGCCGGGCGCGGCGAGATCCTGGTCGGCCTCGGGGGCACGATGCGCACCCTCGCCAGCGTCCACCTGCGGGCCACCCCCGGTGAGCGCAAGCACCGCAACGGGCTCGTGCTCCACCAGTCCGACGTCACCGCGATCCGCGAGCGGCTCGAGGCCCTCTCCGCCCGACGGCGCCGGAAGATCCGGGGGCTCAAGGCCGAGCGGGCCGACATCATCCTGGCGGGGGCGATGGTGGTGGAAGAAGTGATGATCTTCGGCGGCTACCTGCGCCTCGTCATCTGCACCCGGGGCGTCCGCGACGGCCTGCTCTTCCAGGAAGCGTCGAAGCGACGGAGCTGATCCGGCCGTATCAGCCGAGCACGACCGCGCCCACCGGCCGCCGCGGGCTCGCCGCGGGCGACCGCGTGGGCACCCCCGCGCGGAACGCGAAGGTGGGCTTCCAGGCCGCGTCGCCGGTCAGCGCGGTCAGCGCGTCGGCCGCGCGCGGCGCCTTCCCCAGCTCGCGCTCGCGGTCCACCATCTCCACCGGCTGGTTGATCGGCTGCATCGCGAGCCCGCGCGCGGTCGCCATGAGGTGCAGGCGCTGCCACCGCTGCCCCGCCCGCAGGGCCTGCGGGCGATCGTAGAGATCGCGCACCGCGATCAGGCCGAAGAGCGCGCTGGTGGGAATCTGGACGTCGCGGGTGGCGTCGCGCCAGTAGCGATGGCTCGTCTCCGCGGAGGCGGGCGGCAGCAGCTTCGCCATCGCGGTGACGAACGGACCGAGCGCGGCCGCGTCCAGTGTCAGCCCGTCGCGCCGCCGCTGCACGTCCACCCAGCGGTGGCGGAACCACCGGTCGCTGGCCTCCACCATGCCCGGGTCCGCGATGATCGCCTCGGTGGCGCCCAGCACCAGCTCGCCGAACTGCTCGCGCTCCCCCGGCGCCGAGAAGAGGAAGAGGCGCACGTCCACGTCGTCCTGGAAAGCGGCCCACATCGCCTGGAGCATCTCGCCCGGCACCGGGCGGTCGGCCGCGTAGGCGCCGCGATCCGTGCGCCGCCGCGGGATGGCGTCCACGAGCTGGTCGGGCCGCGGCCGCGCGGGGGCGAGCTCGAGCGTCGCGACGAGCTGCGGGTGGGGCGACGCGGCGGGCCCCGCGAGCTGGCCCGCGCGCAGGGCGACCTCGACGTCGTAGCCCAGGACGCGGGCGGTCCGCGTCATGTTCTCCAGCGCGCAGCCGAGGCCGATGTGCATCTCGCGCAGGTAGGGATCGAAGGCGCCGAGGTTGCGGACGGTGTCGGCGAACAGCTCGATGCGCGCCGCGCCCACCTGGAAGCGCCACGGCTGCGTGTTGTGGGGGCTGGCCGCGAGGATGGCGGCCCGCACCAGCCCGAGCGGCCCCGGCGCCGCGTCGCTCCGCCAGTCGGTCCACGGCTCGTAGGCCGCGCCGGCCCCGGCCGAGAAGACACCCTGATCGTGGGCGTGCCAGACCAGTCCCCCGGCGGCCACGACCGCGACGGCTCCCGCACCCTTCAGCACGGCTCGGCGCTTCACCCGGAAAAGGTAGCACAGCGGCCCGGTTGACCGTCCGTCGCGGCCCGTGCTACAAGCGGGGCTACCCCCAACGGCAGCGCCAGCCGCAGGCCCGGCAAGGAGGCCCCGCCATGGATCTCAACTACACCGCCGAGGACGTCGCCTTCCGCAAGCAGGTCCGCGCGTGGCTCGAGCAGAACATGCCGCGGCAGATCCGAGACCTCGGGGAGCGCAAGGTCTGGCACCGCAAGCTGTACGAGGCGGG
>Ga0214471_10004373_pt1 | contig 10928 bp, 8 predicted proteins | sample RVTome_5_FD_207665 | JGI IMG/M metagenome (GOLD analysis project Ga0214471, IMG submission 207665) | Soil microbial communities from uranium-contaminated site in the Upper Colorado River Basin, Wyoming, United States - RVT142D155 | ecosystem: Environmental > Terrestrial > Soil > Contaminated >... | reverse complement strand
TGCTCCTGGCCCGCGGCGGCAGCCTGGCGGCGGCGACCGGGTTGCCCTGGTACGTGTATAGCGCCGGGCTTCTGGGCCTTGTCATTATCGGCACCCTGTCGCTATCGGTTGGCGACCTGGGTCTGGTGCCGGCCTTAGTCCTGATCACCGTTAGCCAGTTCGTGGTCGGTGCAGTCATCAACCACTTTGGGCTGCTGGGAGCCACGGTGGACCCCATCGACCTCGGAAAGGTCGCCGGATTCGCGCTACTGGGCGTCGGGACCTACCTGGTCCTGAGGTAAGCCTTTGTCCCACAGTGAAATGCTGGCGTCCGGTCAGGGAACTTGTTGCACCCAAAGCCATTTTGGTTCCCGGGCATTAGGTTTCTGGCCAACCGGGTCTGGCCAGTCGGGTCTGGCCACAGGAATGAGGAGTCAAACGTGAGCACCAAGCCGCTCGAGAACTTGCTGAAGGAGGATCGGGTCTTTCCTCCCCCATCCGCGTTTGCCGCTGCGGCCAACGCCCAACCAGGCATCTACGAGCAGGCCGAGGCTGATTATGAGGCCTACTGGCTGACCCAGGCGCTCGAACGTCTCAGCTGGTTTACGCCTCCGATAAAGGCCCTCGATGATTCCCACCCGCCGTTCTATCGCTGGTTCCCCGACGGCGAAATCAACCTCTCGTACAACTGCCTCGATCGGCATCTCGAGGAATCGGGGGACAAGGTTGCGTATCACTGGGTAGGAGAGCCGGGCGACACCCGGACCCTCACCTACCGGGACCTTCACACGATGGTCGGCCAGTTGGCCAACGGCCTCAAGTCGCTGGGTCTCAAGAAGGGCGATACCGCCGCGTTATACATGGGCATGGTCCCGGAGTTGCCGGTGGCGATGCTTGCCTGCGCCCGGCTCGGCATTGTCCACAGTGCCGTCTTCGGCGGTTTCTCGTCGGACGCGTTGGCCGATCGCATCATCGACGCCAGCTGCAAAGTCGTGATCACGATGGATGGAGCCTGGAGAGGCGGCAAGGTCGTGCCCCTAAAAGCCAATGCCGACCTGGCGGTCGCTCGCACTCCCAGCGTCGAGCATGTGATCGTGCTCAAACGAACGGGCACCGAGGTCCATATGGAGTCCGGTCGTGATCTCTGGTGGCATCATCTGGCCGACGGCCAGTCGGCGTCCTGCGATCCCGAGCGCCTCAACGCAGAAGACCCGCTATACATCCTCTACACCTCCGGGACCACCGGCCAGCCTAAGGGGATCGTCCATACCCAGGGCGGTTACCTGACCCAGGTCGTCACCAGTCACCTTGAGGTCTTCGATATCAAGGCGGACTCTGACATCTACTGGTGCGCCGCCGACATCGGCTGGGTGACAGGCCACAGCTACATCGTCTACGGTCCCCTCGCCAATCGCACCACATCGGTCATCTACGAGGGTGCCCCCAACTTCCCCGAACCCGATCGTCTCTGGCAGATCGTCGAGGACTACAAGGTGACCATCCTCTATACCGCTCCGACCGCGATTCGGTCTTTCATGAAGTGGGGCGATGAGTTCCCCCAGCGGCACGATCTGACGTCGCTCCGCTTGCTGGGCTCGGTCGGTGAGCCGATCAATCCCGAAGCCTGGATGTGGTACCAGAGCCTCATCGGCGGTGAGCGGTGCCCGATCGTCGATACCTGGTGGCAGACCGAAACCGGAGCCATCATGATCTCGCCGTTGCCGGGATTCACCATCACCAAACCCGGATCGGCCACGAGGCCCCTGCCGGGTCTGTCCGCCGATGTGGTCGATGAGGATGGGAATTCGGTTCCGTTCGGCGGGGGAGGTTTCCTTGTCATCGATCGGCCCTGGCCGGCGATGGCCCGGACCATATATGGAGACCCGGATCGCTACGTGGCCACCTATTGGTCACGCTTTCCCGGCCGGTATTTCCCGGGCGACGGTGCCAAACGCGACGAGGATGGATACTTCTGGCTGTTGGGCCGGGTTGACGACATCATGCTGGTGTCGGGCCACAACATCTCGACGACCGAAGTTGAGTCGGCCCTGGTGTCACACCCGGCGGTGGCGGAGGCGGCTGTGGTCGGCAGGAAAGACGACATCACGGGTCAGGCCATCGCTGCCTTCGTGACATTGCGAGGCACCACCGTTGGTGACGAGACCCTGCTTCAGGAGTTGCGAGAGCACGTGGGCAAGGTCATCGGACCGATCGCCAAACCCAAGTCGATCGTGTTCACCAATGATCTGCCTAAGACACGTTCGGGCAAAATCATGCGTCGGCTGCTCAAAGACATCTCAGAGAATCGTCACCTCGGCGACGTGACAACCCTCGCCAACGAGGCGATCGTCGAGGAGATTGCGGCGATGGCGGCATCGATCCCAACGGAGGACTAAGCCAAAGTCGGCGAGTTCGGGGGAGTGGTCGGGTTCACCGTTGGCCGTGAGGTTCGGAATCAGCGAAGGAATGACGACGTAGCTTACCGGTTCTTTGGTGTGTGAGCGCCGCTCCACAGCTTCTTTGGCGCGACAGCGTCGCCGGCGACGCTCACGCGCCAGAGAAGGAAAAGACCGACGCTCACACACCAAAGAAGAGTGCAGGCAGCCCAGCACTCCTTCGGTGCTCTTCCTCGGACTCAGAGAACTGCTTGCAAGAACCTCTTCGTCTCCTCGGATCGAGGGGCGCTGAAGATCTCGCTGGGGGGGCCTTCTTCGAGGATGATCCCTTCATGGAAGAAGCACATCCGGTTGCTGACCTCCCTGGCAAAGCCCATTTCGTGTGTCACGACCATCATCGTTTTGTGGAAATCGGTCGCGAGCGACTTCATGGCGGCCAGCACCTCCCCGGTCAACTCGGGGTCGAGGGCCGAGGTGGGTTCGTCGAAAAGGAGGACATCGGGTTCCATCGCCAAGGCCCGGGCGATGGCGACCCGCTGCTTCTGCCCACCGGAGAGACGGATCGGGTGCTCATCGGCTTTGGAGGCGAGACCTACTTGGTCGAGATACTTCATGGCGTTAACGCGGGCAACATCCCTCCCGACCTTCTTGACGGTGACCGGGCCTTCCATCACGTTTTGGATTGCGGTCATGTGCGGGAACAGTTGAAAGTCCTGGAACACCATGCCGGCATGCATGCGCAACCGCCGGATCTGTTCGCGCTTTCCTTTGGTTCGATGTCCCCCGGTCAAACGGATTCCTGCGACCTCGATCGTGCCGGCGGTGGGATCTTCGAGGAAGTTCACACATCGAAGCAGCGTGCTCTTTCCGGAACCGGAACGGCCGAAGATGACGACGACCTCCCCTCGGTTCACCTCCATGTCGATTCCCTTGAGCACCTCGAAGTGGCCGAAGGACTTGTGCAGTCCCTCAACTCTCACGACGCGATCGAATGCCTGCTCAGACGGGTTCGAACTGGGTGTGTCCGGTTTAGACATGGGCCCCGACTCGATCGGGGGTAGTGCCGGCCCGGGTGTATCCCGTGGAAAGCTTCTTTTCGAGCCGGCCCTGGAAATAGGTGAAGATGCTGGTCAGAAGCCAGTAGATCGCGGCCGAAACAATCAAGGCTTCGAGATTGCGGTTGTCGGCCCGTCCCAGAAGCTGGGCACGTCGGAAAATCTCGAGCTGACTGGCAGTTGCACCGAGGAAGCTGACCAGGGCTGTGTCTTTCATCATCGCGATGAACTCATTGCCGGTCGGAGGAATTATGACCCGCACGGCCTGTGGGAGGATGACCCTTCGCAGCTTCTGGAAGTAGTTCATTCCGAGAGCCTCTGCGGCCTCGGACTGACCTCCACTCACCGACTGGATCCCGGCGCGGAAAATCTCGGTCATATACGCCCCATAGTTGAGACCGAGGGCAAGAATTCCAGCCGGCACCGCGTCGAGAATCAAAAGGTCCCGCAGCCACGGAGCGGCGTCCCGGCCGATCTGCGGCAACGCCAGATAGATCAGGAACATCTGGACGATGAGGGGAGTCCCGCGGAAGAACGAGGTGTAGAACCCTGAGACTGCGAATGCCACCGGGTTGCTGGACAATCGACCGAGAGCTCCGAGCAAGGCCAGGGTTATGGCTAAGGCGATTGCGGTGACGGCGATGAAGATAGTTACCCGGAGGCCACTGGCGATGAAGGCGGCGTTCTCCGACATCCACGCGGTGTCGAAGCCGGAAAGTGCGAACAGCACGGCGACGAGGCCGAACAATGCCAGCCACACCGCCGCCAGTTTGAATTTGAAAGGCACGGAGGCGCTCGCCATAGCGAGCGCCTCCCTTCTGCGCCTATCCAGCTTGGGGTCGGTCGGATCCATTAACCGGAGATCGTGAAGTCGACGCCGAACCACTCAATCGACAGCGCTGCCATCGTTCCATCGGCGTGCATCTCGTCAACTATCTCACTCACCCGCTCCAGGAGCGATGTGCCATCGAGGGTAGAGGCCTTGTCGAAGGCCGCAGCCAACGGCTCGTAGAAGATGGGGTCTCCGACAACCTTGATGGGCACGCCGTCCGCCACCGCGCCCTCCAGCACTGTCAATGAGGAGATCACCGCGTCGAGTCGATCACCATCTCCGATGGCGAGGTCGGACACCGCGGTCGAGTCGGTGTCGTAGGTCACGATCTCGGCGTCGTCGATGATGAAGTCGAAGGTGTAGCCAGGGATCTCGAGCGTCTTCTGGAGGAAGAAGTCGTAGGTGCATCCGGCGCAGGCTCCAACGGTGGCCCCATCGAGATCAGTCTCGAGGTCCGCGATAGTTGTGTTGTCGGCATGGACCGCCACGGCTGCCGGTGTGTAGTAGTAGGCCGGTGCGAAGTTGAGCACTTCGGCTCGTTCGCTGGTCACCGTCATCGAGCCCACGCTCATCTGCCAGCGATCCTGCCAGTTGCCCGAAGTGATCGCTTCCCATGCCGGTGTTTCCCACCGCACGGTGACGCCCAACCGGCTGGCTATCTCGTTGGCGACATCGATGTCGAATCCCTCGTACTCATTGGTCGTGGGGTTCAATTCCGACTGGGGCGGATATGCGGGGTCGGTCGAGACCACGATCTCACCGTCAGCCAGGATCTGGCTCAGCAGGTCGTCGCCGCCGGCGGCGGCCGTAGTCCCGGTGTCGGCCGAGGTGTTGGTGGTGGCTCCATCGGTGCCGCCACAGGCTGCGACGACCAACGCAGTTAGCAACAGAATCGTCCAAAGACGGGCTTTCATGCCTTGTACCTCCTATTGGGCTCCCGGTTCGGGAGCAATCCGACTCTATGAGGCCGGTCGATTGAATGTGCCAAAAGTTACCCATTTCGACGTGGTGGTGGGCGACCTCTGAAACCCGGTGTCGGTCCAGAATGGCAGGATGATCGACTCTCGGTCCGCGACAGTCGCAGACCTTCCCGAGATCCATCGGATCTGGTGGGCCGCCGATCCGTTCGACGCCTTCAACGACAACCCGTGGTTCGGTCACGTCCTCCGAACCGGGTCGATGCTGGTGGCAACGATCGACGTTCGGCCGATCGGCTTCGCCGGGGTTCGCCAGGTCGGAGGAACCACCGTCGTGTCCGACTGCTTTGTCCTTCCCGACCATCAGGGCCAGGGAGTCGGCACCGAACTTCTTTCACGACTTGTGCCCGGCGATCGTCCGGTGATGACTCTCGCGTCCTCCGATCCCAAAGCGAGAGCTCTCTACACCAGTTTCGGCATGACGGTGCAGTGGGACTGTCACTATCTGGAAGGAGATCCGGGCCGGGTCGAACGAGTCGTGGGCCTGGTGCTGGAAGCAAGCGGGTATCCGGTGGAGGAATCCGACCCGATGCACCTCCGCGACGACCTGCGTTGCAGGTTCCTCGAAACGGGAGGAGGACATGCAGCCGTCGCGGTGGATGAGATCGAGTCGAGCGTGGTAACCCCGGCCGGCGACCCGGTCGGAGTGTTGACCGCGGTCCTTGGCTGGGCGGCCGACCGCGGAGACCATCCGGTGAAACTGCATCTCAGCGACCGTCATCCGGCCTTCCCGGGTCTGATCGAAGCGGGCTTCGTCGTGACCGGGGCCGACACCCTGATGGCAAGCCCCGGAGCACAGGTGCCCGATCCGACCAGGGTGACGTTCAACGGCGACATCCTCCGCCTCCCGATGATTTGGTAACTGGCGCCGGTCCAATCGCTATTCGGTCACTAGCAATCGAGTACCGGGATGGAATGACCGGATTTGCAGAAGACCGGTCGCTTGTGACCAAATTTGGTGGGACCGGGCGCTTCTCATTCGCCGATCCCGGTTGTCGGGCCGAACCCTCCGGTTGTCCGACCCGATGCCTCGCCCGAGTCGCCCTCGACCTCTCGCCTGTTAGCTTTCGGATATGCCCGATGTGTATGTCGTGTCGGCCGTGAGGTCGGCTATCGGTCGGTTTGGTGGTGCCTTCCGGGACCTCGTCCCGCCGTCGCTGGCAGGTCCGGTTATGGCCGCTGCCCTCGAAAGGGCCGGAGTCGCCGGTCAGGATCTCGACCTCGTGATCATGGGCCACGTCTTGCGGGGCGGCCACGGACAACTGGTGCCCCGTCAGGCCGCTTTCGCCGCCGGGATCCCTCGACACGTCGATGCCCTGGCGGTTGACATGGTCTGCTCTTCCGGCATGGCCGCAGTGATGACCGCCGCTTCCCAGATTCGGGCCGGGGAAGTGGATCTCATCCTGGCCGGGGGAATGGAGACGATGTCTTCGACCGGCTTCTACCAGGATGCCGGAACCCGGTGGGGCCACAAGTACGCCCCGGCCGGGGTGCTGATGTTCGACCTGATGGCCCGGGACGGGCTCTCCGATCCAGAGTCGGGCGAAGCGATGGGGCTGCAGACCGAGCAACTCATTGCCGAAGAAGGCGTCACCCGGACCGAGTTGGACGACGTTGCAGTCCTGTCGCATCGGCGGGCCGCGGCCGCAGCGGACTCGGGGGCTTTTGGCGATGAGATTGTTCCGGTCGACTATCAGGATCGCAAGGAGACCAGGCAGCTGACAGTCGACGAGGGAGTCCGGCCCGACACAACCATCGAGTCGCTGTCGGTTCTGAGGCCAGCCTTCCGGCCCGACGGCGCTCTCACCGCCGGCAACGCCAGCCAGATTTCAGACGGTGCCGCCGCTCTGATCCTGGCTTCGGAACGGGCGGTCAAAGAGCATGGTCTGAAGCCGCTAGCCCGGATCACGGGAGCGGCCTGGGCTGCCGGGGAGCCGTACCGTTTCGCCGAGGCGCCGATCCCGGCGGTCGAGAAGCTCCTGAAACGGCAGGGCAAGTCGATCGGCAACTTCGATCTATTCGAAAACAACGAAGCTTTCGCTGTCAACAGTGTTCTGTTCACGAGACGCCTCGATGTGCCTATCGAAAAGCTCAACGTCAATGGCGGCGCCATTGCCATGGGCCACCCGATCGGCTGCTCGGGCGCCCGCATCTTGGTGACGCTGATTCACGCCCTGCGCCGCCGTGAAATGAGCGCCGGAATCGCGGCAATCTGCCACGGCACCGGCGGCGGGACGGTGACTTCGGTCGAGTTGGTCTGAAGTCCCCGGACGGGTTGACCATCCTCCTCCGGTCCGCCAACTAGTTGGCGAGCCTCCCCGGCCTTCGGCCTAGGGAGGAAACGACGTCCGACTGTCCACCCACTCAGTCAAACAGTGTCGGTCTGAACAGGCGGTCGTGGGTTTGGATGGCGTAGCGATCGGTCATGCCGGCTACGAAATCGATGGCGGATGTCACCGGGTCGGAGCCTTCGACGGTGGTGCCTTCCGGCACTTCGTCGGGGTGATGCATGAAGTAGTCGATCAGGTTGGAGATCACCGTCATCGCCCTCTGTTTCTGCTCTTCGGCCTCGGGTCGCAGATAGACGTTGTCGAACATGAACTGACGGAGTTCGAGCATGACAGCCATCGTTTCGGCATCCATACCGACGCTTCCGGTGGTAACCGTGTGGTCGATTACTGCCCGGATCATCTGGTTGATCCAGTCCCTGCTGGTCGATCCGAAACGCTTGAGCGCCGCTGGAGGCACGTCCGAAAGCCCGAGGATTCCAGCCCGGATGGCGTCGGCCACGTCGTGAGTCAGATAGGCGATCCGATCGGCGTACCGGCACAGATACCCCTCCGGAGTGGAGGGAGGCGGATCGACGCGCCAGGAATGCGCTCTGATCCCGTCGATCACCTCGAAAGTCAGGTTCTGCGGTTCCAGCACCGAGAGGACTCGAACGCTGTGGGCGGAATGCAGCCAGTCGTATCCCACATACGGGGTCAGGGCTTCCTCGCCGGTGTGGCCGAACGGGGAATGACCGACGTCGTGGCCGAGACAGATCGCCTCGGTCAGTTCTTCGTTTAGGCCGAGCGCCACCGCCATCGACCGCCCAATTTGGGTTACCTGCAGGGTGTGCGTGAGGCGGGTTACGAAGTGATCCCCTTCGGGGTTGATGAACACCTGGGTCTTGTGCTTCAGCCGGCGGAAGGCCTTGGTGTGGACGATGCGGTCGCGATCCCGTTCGAATGCGGTCCGGTATTCGTCGGGTTCTTCGGGGACCTCCCGTCCCTTGCTGTCAGCCGATCGGGTGCCGGCCGGAGCGAGAAGATCGTTCTCCAATCGCTCCCTCTCGATCCGTTGTCGTCGTAGAAAGTCAGCCATCGTCTAGCTCACACGTACCGCTGACGGATCTTCGAACTCAGCCAGTCCATCGCCGAGACCACTATCGCAATCGCCAGGATCTGAGCAGCCGCGGCCCGATAGTTGAGCAGGTTGATGTTCTGCTGCAGCAGGAAGCCGATACCACCACCTCCGACGAATCCGATGATCGTGGACATGCGGACGTTGATATCCCAGCGGTACATGGTGAACGAAATGTAGGGCGGAATGATCTGGGGCACGACGGCATAGACGACGGTCTGGAGACGATTGGCTCCGGTCGCACGGACCGCTTCGAGCGGACCCGTCGAGATGCTTTCCACCTGTTCGGAATACAGCTTGGCCAAAGCCGCGATCGTGTGCAGGCCCAGAGCCAAGGCACCGGCGAAGGGACCGATGCCTACCCAGACCACAAACACGATGGCCATGATCAAAGGCTCGATGGCCCTGAGCACGTTGAAGACGGTCCTGGTGACGTAGTACGTACCGAGGCCCACGTTCACGGCGTCTTTGCGAATCGATCGAAGGACGAGCAGCAATCCCATGATGGCGCCTATCGCGATCGGGATCCAGGTAGTCCTGGATGCGTCGGTCCACTCGTAGAACCACGCGATCACCCGGGCGACCAGCACAGCCAGCAGCGCGCCGGCTGTCATCGCGAGGGGAATGTTGAGTGTGCGCACCACGCCTTGGGGAAGCCGCCGGCGGAGGCTGTGGCCGAGGCGGTTCGACAGCATCACCAGCGCGCCGGTTCCAAACAAGGCGGCGATGAGAATCACACCGAACTCCAGGAGCTCGCCAACCGTCGCGAAGAACTGAGCCATGAATCCGAACACTCCGAGATAGGGACGTGCCCAGTTGCCCGCGACTTGCAGCAGATCGGCTGCCAGGTAGAGGGCGAGAACGGCCAGAAGGACCGAGACCAGAAGTAGCACTGCCCGGATCACCCGCTGGCTCGACGTGGGGCGATCGACTTCCTCGGCCGGGAGAGCGAGTCGAACAAACCGAAAAGCGATGAGCGGCGTCACCACCAGCCCGACCAGAGCGAGGAGAGAATTGTCCGTCAGCATCCCGGCAACCACCGAGGCTCCCCGAGCCGCCAGCACCCCGCCTGCGACGCCGAGTGGCGCGGCGATCAGACCCAGTGCCACACTGGTGAGCGGGCTCGTGATGGTCTCCATCAAGTTGCGAGCAGCGAAGAACGAGAGCGGAACCGCCAACAGGGTTGCGAACGTCGTCGCCACCAGGGCCATGAAGACGGTTTCGATGATCTTTTCGAGAGTGTCCCGGGCGGTCGTCGTGAAGCGAGGGCTTCCGACCGGCTCGCTGCTGACTGCGCGAATGGTCTGGACATTTTCGTCGGGCCGATTTGGCAGCCGGACAACCGCCGAGAAGTGGCCATCAGCGTCGGACCGAACGTCGGCCAGGCGTAATTCGACGGCCGACCCCGGGACGAAAGAGAGCCGTACCAGCTGGTTGGCCGAAAAGCCGAAGCCTTCGATGGTGACTTCTGCTCGGGGCTCAGCGCAGGGCGGGTCCATTGTCAGGGAGCGGCCATCCACGGAGGGAGGTGGGGTCGATGCGCCCTCCTGGCAAGGGATCAGGACCGGAGAGTCGGTGATGGTGTCCTGGCGGTCGTACTCGATCAGTTCCGGCCGCGCCAGAGATCGCAGGATTCGCACCAGACCCACGCGTCGGGGTTCGGAGCGGATCTGGTCGAGATTCACTTCGGTCGCGGCGAAGCCGTATGCGAACACGATGAGGACGGCGGCGATGGCCAGACCGATCCACCATGTGCGTTTGCCGCCGGTGGGATCAGCCAACCCGTTCTGCCTCCTGCCCGTAGATGTCCTTGAACCGGGCGTCATCGATCGCTTGCGGAGCTCCGTCGAACACGAGCTCGCCCTGATTGAGGGCGATGGCGCGGTCGGCGTACCTGTGAACGAGATCGAGGAAGTGGAGGCTGCACAGAACGGTCACCTCGTCCTCGTCGTTGATCAGCTCGAGGTACTGCATGATCGAGTGGGCCAGGACCGGATCCAGGCTCGCGACGGGCTCGTCGGCCAGGATCATCTGCGGGTCTTGCATCATGGCGCGGGCTATTCCGACCCGCTGCTGTTGACCACCGGAGAGCTCGTCAGCCCTGGCTTTGGCCTTCTCGCTGAGGCCGACTCGTTCCAACTGTGCCATGGCCTTGGCGACATCGGCGCGGGGAAATCGATTCACAACCGCCAGGGCCGGATTGACGTACCCGAGCCTGCCTGCCAGGACGTTGGTGATCACCTTCGAGCGGTGGACGAGGTTGAAGTGCTGGAAGACCATTCCG
>Ga0214471_10004372_pt1 | contig 10928 bp, 10 predicted proteins | sample RVTome_5_FD_207665 | JGI IMG/M metagenome (GOLD analysis project Ga0214471, IMG submission 207665) | Soil microbial communities from uranium-contaminated site in the Upper Colorado River Basin, Wyoming, United States - RVT142D155 | ecosystem: Environmental > Terrestrial > Soil > Contaminated >... | reverse complement strand
CAGGTCCCACTGCTCCTGATACGTCCCCTTGAGCGCCTCGGTCAGCGTCTCGGCGTGCCCGCCGATCCCCACGAACCCGTGCTCGTCGGTGACGGTCCCGTCGAACAGGATGTGGTAGATCCCGTTTGGTCGGTGGTCGCCCGCTACCTCGGCCACCAGGATCTCGACCTCGTACGGCTTCATCTGCTGGGTGAAGATGGTGGACAGGGCCTGCGAATACCCGTTGGCGATGTCCCGGGCCCGGACGTCCTCTCGCCCGTACGAGTACCCCCGGAGATCAGCGAGGCGCACGCCGGCGATCCGAAGGTCCTCGAACTCGCTGTACTTGCCCACCCCGGCGAAGGCGATCCGGTCGTAGATCTCCGAGATCTTGTGCAGCGTGGAGCTGGGGTTCTCCGCGATGAACAGAACCCCTTCCGCGTACTCCAGGCCGACGACGGACTTGCCCCGAGCGATGCCCTTGTGGGCGAAGTCCGAGCGGTCCTTCATGAGCTGCTCGGGAGGGACGTAAGGCATGAACGCCATCAGGACCTGGCCCCCACCACCGCTTCGTATGCCGAGCGCACTTCGTCGCCGGGAACCGAGGCGACCCCCTCCGCCGCCACCACCAGGATGGTGGGGAAGATCCCCCGCGCGGGGTCGGGTCCGCCGGTCGCCGCGTCCTCCTCGGCCGCATCGACCAGGGCCTCCACCGCCACCCGGATGGCCTCCTCCCGGGACAGACCGGGCCGCCACCGCTTCTTGAGCGAGCCCTTGGCCGGGCGTTCGCCGGACCCGGTTGCCCGGTAGTCGTCCTCCTCCCACCGACCGCCCGTGGCGTCGTAGTAGAAGATCCGACCCTCGTTCCTCCCCTCGTCGAACCCGCCGAACAGCGGCACGACGACCAGGCCCTGGAGGGCCAGGGGAAAGTTGCCCCGGATCATCTGCGCCAGGCGGTTGGCCTTGCCCTCGAGCGACAGGCGGTCGCCGGTGATCTTCTCGTAGTGCTCCAGCTCGAGCTGGAAGAGCTTGACGATCTCAACGGCCTGTCCGGCGGCCCCGGCGATAGCGATTGCCGAGTAGTCGTCGGCGGCGAAGACCTTCTCCATCTTGTCGTCGGCGATGGCGAAGCCCTCGGTCGCCCGGGTGTCGCCGGCGAACACCACCCCGCCCTCGTACTTCAGGCCGAGGACGGTGGTGCCGTGGGGATGCGGCAGGTCGGTACCACTGGAGTGGGGACCCCCGATGCCTTGCACGATCTCCGGACGGTTTCTCGAGACCAGGTCGAAGAAGCTGGGGTTCGCGCCGATGGGGCCTCCCGCGCCGAGCGGGAAGCCGGCGGGGTCGTCCGTCATTCCCCGCCCTTCTGGACGTAGCTCTTGATGAACTCCTCGGCGTTCTCCTCGAGGACCGAGTCGATCTCATCGAGGATCTCGTCCATCTCCTCCTTGAGCTCCTCGGCCTTGGAGGCGGACTGCACCTGGCCGGCGTCGCCCTCGCCGCCGCCTTCGTCTCCGCCCTTTCGCTGGGTCCTCTTCTGCTCCTGCTCCTGCGGCACGGCTCGCATTCCCCCTCGGGTCCGGTTGGGGCCGGCCAGGCCATTCTACCGGTGGGCCCGGCGTGGAAGGGGGGACGGGCGGCGATCTCAGGCGAGGCTAGGACTGGAGCAGGTCGACCAGGCTCGCCGCGTCGGGGGCCTGGTCCAGCAGGCCGGCCACGTGCTCGCGCGTGCCGCGTAGGGGCTCGCGCATGGGGATGCGCTGGAGGGCCTCCTTGCCCGTGTCGAAGATCATCGAGTCCCACGAGGCCGCGGCGATGGCGTCGGGGTAGCGGGCGATGCACCGGCCTCGGAAGTACGCGCGGGTGTCCTCCGGGGGCTCCATGACGGCCTGCTCGATCTCCCGGTCGCTCACCAGGCGGTCCACCTTGCCGGTTGCGGCCATCCGGTAGTACAGGCCCTTGTCGGTGCGGACGTCGTGGTACTGCAGGTCGATCAGCCGAAGCTTGGGGTCGGACCAGGCCAGGCCGTCTCGCTCCCGATAGCTCTCCAGGAGCCGGTACTTCGCCACCCAGTCCAGCTCGCGCTGGAGCGAGAGGGGGTCGCTCTCCAGGGCCGACAGGACGTTCTCCCATCGCTGGAGGACGTCGCGATTGTCCGCCGTGTCGTCCTCCTGCTCGACGTACTTGCGGGCGCGATCCAAGTACTCCCACTGGATCTCCACGGCCTTCAGCCGCCGGCCATCGGCCAGGTGCAGCTGCGCGGTGCACGAGAGGTCGCGGGAAACTTCATGGAGCGAGGCCACGGGATTGGCCATCGTGAGGTCGGGCAGGTACTCGTCCTCGATCATCTTCAGGACGATCGAGGTCGTCCCGAGCTTCAGGTAGGTGGCCACCTCGCTCATGTTGGCGTCGCCGACGATCACGTGGAGCCGCCGGTACTTGTCGGGATCGGCGTGCGGCTCATCGCGGGTGTTGATGATGGGCCGTTTGAGCGTGGTCTCCAGGCCCACCTCGGCCTCGAAGAAGTCCGCCCGCTGGCTGAGCTGGTACCGATGGCGGTCCCGGTCGTCCCACGGTGCCTCCGCTCCCAGCTTGCCCGCCCCCGTGTAGATCTGCCGGGAGACCAGGAACGGGGTCAGGTCCCGCACGATGATGCCGAACGGCGTGCCCCGGTCGACCAGGAAGTTCTCGTGGGTTCCGTAGGAGTTGCCCTTCCCGTCGCTGTTGTTCTTGTAGATGGCGATGCGCTGGCCCGGCGGAAGGACGTGGTGGAGCTCGGTCAGGGACCGCTCGAGCACGCGCTCCCCCGCCTTGTCGTGGACGACCAGTTGGCGCGGGCTGGCGCACTCTGGCGTGGAGTACTCAGGGTGCGCGTGGTCCACGTAGTACCGGGCGCCGTTCGGCAGGATCACGTTGGCCAGGCCGAGGTCCTCCTCCGCGGGCTCCCGGACCTGCACCGGCTCGAAGCCGCGGGCGTCGCGGAGCGGTGACTCCTGCTCGTAGTCCCACCGGATGCGCCGCAAAGCGCCCGCATACGTGCTGATGAGGAGCGATGACGACAGGACCGGGTTGAAATCGGGGGCACCGACCGCGGAGATGCCGTACTCCGTCTCCGTCCCGATGACCTTGGGGATGGCCATCCGCTGAGCTTACAGGTATTGGCCTGCGGCCACGCGCTCGACCTGTCGTCCCTCCGCGCCACCGTCGCCGAGGAGGGTGCGAACGTAGACGATCCGCTCACCCTTCTTGCCGGAGATCCGAGCCCAGTCATCGGGGTTCGTGGTGTTGGGGAGGTCCTCGTTCTCCTTGAACTCGTCCCGGATGGCGTTCAACAGGTCCTCGGTCCTGATGCCCTTCTCGCCGGTGGACAGGAACCGCTTGATGGCCTCCTTCTTCGACCTGCGGACGATGTTCTCGATCATCGCGCCCGAGTTGAAGTCCTTGAAGTACAGGACCTCCTTGTCCCCGGAGGCGTACGTGACCTCGAGGAACCGGTTGTCGTCCGAGGAGGCGTACATGCGATCCACGGTGATCTGGACCATCCGGCGGACGGCCGCGCCGGCGTTGCCGCCGGCGCGGCCGACCTCCTCGGGATGGATGGGCACGGCGCCGGTCAGGTACTTGGACATGATGTCACTGGCCTGCGCGGCGCTCGGCCGCTCGATCTTGATCTTCACGTCCAGGCGGCCCGGGCGCAGGATGGCCGGGTCGATGAGGTCCTCGCGGTTGGAGGCCCCGATCACGATCACGTTCTTCAGGGTCTCGACGCCGTCCAGCTCCGAAAGGAGCTGCGGGACGATCGTGCTCTCCACGTCGGATGAGATGCCGGACCCGCGGGTCCGGAAGATCGAGTCCATCTCGTCGAAGAACACGATGACCGGCAGGCCCTCCTCGCTCCGCTCCTTGGCTCGCTGGAAGATCTGACGGATCTGGCGCTCGGTCTCCCCGACGTACTTGTTCAGCAGCTCGGGGCCCTTGATGTTCAGGAAGTACGAGTGGGCGTCGGGCCGGCCGGTCCGCTCCCTGACCTTGTCGGCGAGCGACTTGGCCACGGCCTTGGCGATCAGGGTCTTCCCGCAGCCCGGTGGGCCGTACAGGAGCACGCCCTTCGGCGGCTCCAGCTGGTGCTCCTTGAAGAGCTCGGAGTACAGGAACGGGAGCTCGACGGCGTCCCGGATGGCCTCGATCTGGGTCTCAAGCCCACCGATGTCCTCGTAGGAGACGTCGGGGATCTCCTCCAGGACGAGTTCCTCGACCTCTTCCTTCGGCAGCCGCTCCAGGGCCACGTTGGACCGCCGGTCGATCAGCAGCGGGTCGCCGGCCCGGATGGGTTCCTCGCGGAGCGCGTGCCCCAGCGTGGCCACCAGCTCCTCGTCACCGTGGCCGATGACGATGACCCGGTCGTCACCGAGCTTCTCCTTGACCTTCATGACCTCACCGGCGACGTCGGGATGGAGGACCTCCACGACGTTCAACGCCTCGTTGAGGATGACCTCGGCTCCCCGGGTGAGTCCCGCCAGATCCAGCTCGGGCGTCACGTTCACCCGCATCTTTCGACCGGCGGTGAAGACGTCGACCGACCCGTCTTCGTTGGTCGCGAGGTACACGCCGAAGGTTGCGGGTGGCTGGCTGAGCTTCTCGACCTCCTCGCGGAGGGCCTCGATCTTGTCGCGCTCGGACTTCAGCGCGGACGTGACCTTCTCGTTCTGTGTCAGGGCGCGCGAAAGATCGCTCTTCGTCTCGAGGAGCTTCTCCTCGAGGATCTTCACCTGGCGAGGGGCGTTCGTGAGCCGGCGGCGAAGCAGCGCGACCTCGTCCTCCAGGAACTTCACTTGGGTCTGGAGCTCGTGCACCTGCTTCTCGTGGAGCTCCTGCTCTTCGCTTGAATCCAACGGCCCGGGCATCCGTCACCTCCAGGCAAGCGAGTATACGTCCCGTCCCCTCGTCAACCGAGAAGTCGACCGGGGCGTCCTACGCCCACTGATACGTTGTCGTCCCGGAGGCGGGTTGGCCTTAGGACCTTCGGGCAATCAATCTGCGTCGCCGCCGCGGCGGGCCACGGTGATGAATCCCGTGTGGGCCACCATGCGGTGGTCCGGACGCACGCTTCGCTCGGTGACGTGCCACGGCCGGTGGAGCACCTCGAACGTGGCCACCTGCTCGAACCCGTGCGCTTGGAGCGCCAGCACGGCGGTCTGGACCTGGACGGTCGTGGGCAGGTACGTGCACAGCACGCCCCCCGGTTCCAGGATCCGCAGCACGGCGGGGAGGGGGCCCCACGGCTCCGGCATGTCCAGCACCACCCGGTCGAAGGTTTCCCCCGTCTCCACCACCTCGGTGACGTCTCCCTCTCGGAGGTCCACCCACGCCGGGAGCTTCCCGAAGAAGGCCTCGAGGTTCTGCACGGCTTTGGCGTGGAACTCCGGACGGAGCTCGTACGACACGACGCGGCCGTCGGTGCCGACGGACCTCGAGAGCGCCAACGTCAGCGCGCCGGATCCTGTGCCGGCCTCCAGGACCCTCGCACCCGGGTGGATGTCGGCCTCCACCAGGATGGCACCGAGGTCCTTGGGATAGACGACCTGTGCACCACGAGGCATCTTGAGGACGAAGTCCGCCAGGCGCGGCCGGAAGCACACGAAGGCCATCCCGCGCGTTGATCGCAGGCGCGCGCCCTCGTCCGACCCCAGGATCGCGTCGTGAGGGACGGCCCCCCCGTGGGAATGCCACGTCTCGCCGGGCCGAAGGCGCACCAGGTACCGCCGGCCACGGTCGTCGATCAGCAGGGCCCGTTCCCCCGGCTCGAATGGCGTTGCGCTCACGCCCGGGAGCTTACCCCCGGCGTGTGACCACCCGGCTCAGGTCTGCGAGAGCGGGTTGACGACCGCCGCGGGGCGGGGCAACAGTCCGGCCTCCTCCACCAGGCGGACGATCGATTCGTCCCCTCTGATCGAGATGAGGTGGACACCGGCCACACCCCGCATCTCCCGGAGCTCCTCCACGATCTCGAGCCCGATGCGGATCCCCTCATCCTCCCGGCGATCGGAAGGGACGCCCTCCATCCGGTCGATGATCGTGTCCGGCACGTCGATGCCGGGGACCATGTCCCGCAGGTACCGGGCACCGCCGGCCGAGCGGCACACGTACACCGACGGCAGGATGAACGCGCGATCCAGGAGCCCGAGCTCCTCGCACCTGGCCATGAACACGTGCATCGTCGCCAGGTTGAACACGATCTGGGTCTGCACGAACTCCGCGCCGGCCTCGACCTTTTTCCCCAGGCGAATGGGCCGGAAGTCGTGAGGAGGAGCGAACGGGTTCTCCACCGCGCCGATGAACAGCGGGAGCGGCTCGTCGAGGTTGCGGCCGCTCACGTACACCCCCTGCTCGCGCATGCTCCTTGCGATGTGGATGGCGTGGACGGCGTCGATGTCGTAGATCGGCTTGGCCTCCGGATGATCTCCGGCCGTGACGTCGTCGCCGGTCATCAGGCAGACGTTTCGGGCCCCGAGCGCTACCGCGCCCACCAGGTCTGCCTGCAGGGCCAGGCGATTCCGGTCCCGGCAGGCGAGCTGGACGATCGGTTCCACGCCCCGGTCCAGCAGGAGGTGCGCCGCGGCAAGGGGTGAGATGTGGGGATGGGCCGCGCTGTTGTCGGTGCAGTTCACGGCGTCAACGGAGCCTCGGAGGAGGTCCGCGAGCCGGTACACGGACTCGGGATGCGGGCTGTCCGTGGCCTGGAGCTCCGCCGTCACCACGAATTCTCCCGACGAGAGCAATCGATGGAGATGGCTGCGGGGCGGCTCCCCGCTCACCGCTCCCGATCCTCCCCGCCCGCGGCGAGCCAGCCGGCGGGAACGTGGCGGTCCCGGCCGGTGAGCAGGTTCTCCCACGACGAGGTCTCCTGGAGCCGCCAGTCCACGGGCTTCTGGACATGCTCCATGTGGTCACGCCAGAACGGGAGGCGCCGCGACCCCTCCCAGGCCTGGACCCAGACGCACGGCTGATCCGGAAGCACTTCGCAGTTGCCGTTCTGGAGCACGCCGCCACACGGGCCGTTTCGCAACGACTTGGGGCAGCGCATCGGACACGACAGGCCCGTGGAGTGAAGGATGCATTGCCCGCACATCCGGCAATCCCAGATGGCCTCCTTCGTGCCCCGCTCCACCAGGAGGAGGGCCTTGCGGAACCCCCGCGCCTGGGGGGCCGACGCCGGAGGCCTGCGGTCGAGCTTCGTCGTCATCTCCTGCCTCCGAGCGGGCTGCCCATGGCCGCTACATCTGGAGGGGCGCGACCGGGACCTCCTTCTTGGGGTCGATGAACGGGATGGCCGCCGTGCGCCCGGTCATTGGCCCGCTCTCCGACTGGACCTCCAGGGCGGTCCCCGGCCGCGAGAGCTCGACGGGGACCCACACGTAGCCGATGTTCCTCTCCAGCCGAGGGGACCAGATGGCGTCCGTCACCTTCCCGACCACCTCGCCGTCCACCGCGACCGGCCAGAACGACGACAGCTCGGCGCGAAGGGCGTCACCGACGAACTCGATCCCGACCAGCTTGCGCTGCACGCCTTCGCGGCGGACCCGCTCCAGCGCGTCCTTGCCGATGTAGTCCTGCGCTTGCTCCTCGACCAGGTGCTCGAGCCCCATGATCTCGAAGGGGTTGTTCTCATGGGTCATGTCCGAGTTGTAGTTCATGATCCCGGCCTCGATGCGGCGCGCCTCCACCGGGGCCGTGGGCCGGATGTCGAACTCCTCCCCCGCCGCCATGACCAGCTCCCAGAGGTCGTCCCCCCGGGACGGGTCGAGCAGGTTGATCTCGAACCCCTGCACGGCGGTCCAACCCGTCCGGCTGATGAGGACCGGGATACCCTCGATGTCGAACCAGTCGCACCAGTAGTACTTGAGTTCGTAGAGCGCCGGGCCGACCAGCTTCTCCACCGTCTTCCCAGCCTTCGCCCCTTGCACCTGCATGGGGTAAGCGTCCGGGTAGGAGACGTCGACGTCCATGCCCGCCTGCGAGGCCACGCCCAGCGCGTACAGGCCCGCGTCGGAATCGGCGAGCTGCATCCACCACCGGTTCTCGCCGACGTGGAGCAGGACGGGATCGTTCAGGATGCCGCCGTCGAGCGCGGTGACGATCATGTACTTCCCCTGCTTCACCGCGCACTTCGTCAGGTCTCGGCAGGTGAGCATGTTCACCAGCCGGTCGGCATCGGGTCCGGAAATCTCCACGGTGCGTTCCACTGCAACATCCCACACGACCACGTCGTTCAGGAGTGCCCAGTACTCGAGATCCGGATCGTCGAAGTACGCCGGGAGGAGCATGTGGTTGTAGACGTCGTACGCGGTGCATCCGGCCCGCCTGGTCGCGTCGAAGAAGGGGGAACGCCGGTACCACGGGCCGAAGTAGATCGTCGCGCTCTGGTCCAGCATCTCCTGGCGTTCGTTGGTCATGTGGCCGTCTCCCCTTCTGACTGGGGCCGGCACCGGGCCGGCCCCCATAGTAGGTTGAATCATCGTTCAAACTCGCGCAGGGTGGCAACCGGGCCCAGGGCTACGAGACCGGGATGCGCTTCTCCGGGTCGACGAACGGCATCGGCACGACCGTGGCCTTCCGCTCTCCCCACTCGGTCTCCACGGTGACGGTGGTCCCATCCGTGGACCGCTCCGCCGGGAGCCACGCGTACCCGAGGTTCTTCAGCAGACGCGGAGAGTAGATGGCCGAGGTGACCTTTCCGATCTGCCGGCCCGCCTCCCGGATCGGCCACTTCACCGAGTTCAGGGCGGCGAATGGCTCGCCGTCGAGCTCCACGCCGTTGATCCGCCGGCTCACGCCCGCGTCCCTGATCCGCCGCAGCGCACCGAGCGAGATGGCGGCCTCGTCGGGAAGGTCCCAGTCCACCAGCCGCTCCAGCCCCAGCTCGAGCGGGTTGTTCTCGTAGGTCATGTCGGCGCCCCAGTTGAAGATGCCCCCTTCGATGCGCCGGATGTCGGAGGGACCGGTGGGCCTGATCCCGTACGGTTCCCCCGCCTTCATGATGTGCTCCCACAGGTCGAACCCGCGGGAGGGATCGGTGAGGTAGACCTCGTAGCCGACCTCCGACGTCCACCCCGTTCGGGTCACGATGACCGGGATGCCCCCGATCTCGGCGTTGCGCCACCAGTAGTACTTGAGGTCCACGATGTCCTCGCCCACGAGGTCCCGCATGAGGTCCTTCGACTTCGGTCCCTGGATCTGCAGGGGCGCCACGTCCGCCTCCTTGACCGTCACGTCCAGGTCCGGATAGGCGTTCCGCAGGCCCCGAGCGAACAGCAGGGCATCGGAGGAGGCAAGTGCGAACCAGAACGTGGTCTGGTCCATCCGGGTGAGGACGGGGTCGTTCACGATGCCGCCGTCCCGATCGCAGATCAGGACGTACTTCGCCTGGCCCACGGCGCACGTCGACAGGTCCCGCGGCGTGAGCAGCTGGGCGAACGCCGGGCCGTCGGGCCCCCCGATCTCCAGACAGCGCTCGACCGAGACGTCCCACAGCGTGACGTCATTCAACAGCGCATCGAACTCGGCCTCGAAGGTGTCGAAGCGGATGGGGAAGTACATATGGTTGTAGACGGTGAATCCCTTGGGGTCGTACTTCTGCGTCGCCTCGAAGTACGGGGTCCGGCGGTTGCGCGCCCCGCGCTGGACCTGAGCCATGTCGAACGCCATCGAACGATCCTCCTTCGCCGGTGATGCGGTCAGGAAACGGCGGCCGAGGTCGACGCGCTCGCCGGTGCGGCGATCCGGCCCTCAAGGTAGCTCCGGGCCACCATGGCCATGAACGCGTGGACCTCGTCCTCACCCGCGGCGAACGGGCCCTGCCGCTGGCCTCGGGAGGCCAACCCACGCTGCACCGATTCGCAGGCCGACCAGTCCTCACGATTGGTGATGTCCCAGAACTCTGCGGCGTAGGCCGGATCGAAGCCCTCGCGCTCCCTGGCCTCCGGAGGGAACAGCCAGGTGCACTCCACGAAGGTCTCTCCCGGGCCGAGCGGCTCGAGCCGGTGTGCCATCACGTAGTCGGGGTGGAGGCTGATCAGCAGGTTCGGCAACAGGCCGAAGTAATAGACCTCCCGTCGCTGCTTCGCGTCGAGTCCGCGGATGGGCACTCCCTCGCTCGCACCGGAGAGCGACATGGTCTCCGCCTGGTCCTCGAGCTCCATCGAGCCCCCCACCCAACATCCGGTGCCCGCGAAGGTCTCGCCGCTGTCCGTGGGGGTCACCTTGCAGAGCGCGGGATGGATGCTCGGGCAGTGGTAGCACTCGTGGTAGTTCTCGGTGATGCCCTTCCAATTGGCCCGAACCACGTACTCGTGTCGTTCCGCCGCGAACAGGCGCTCGGGTTCCCAGGCCGCCAGGAGCCCGTCGAGGTTGCCGACGTGGTCGGTGAAGTCCGGAGCATCGCCCGAGGCGTCGACGAAGATCCATCCGTGCCACTCGGCCACGCGCACCTGGACGAGCGGGTAGTCGGCCTTGTCGAACCCGGGGGCACCCCCGAACCGGGGGGCCCCGGCCAGCGCCCCCTCGAGCGAGTACACCCACGCGTGGTACGGACACTTGATGGCGCGGAGGTTGCGGCTCGTGCCCGGCTCCACGAGCTCGTGGCCGCGGTGGCGGCAGACGTTGTAGAACCCCCGGAGGTCGCCGCCCCGATCTCGGACGAGAAGGATCCCCTCCTGGCCGATCCGCAGTGCCTTCTGATCGCCCGGTGTATCGAGGTCGTCGGTCCGCCCGACGCAGGTCCAGGATCCCTCGAAGAACCACTCCTGTTCCCAGGCGAACACCTCGGCCGACAGGTAAGCCTCGGCGGGGAGCGTTCGGCTCACCCGGGGCGCGCGCGCCAGCACCGGCTGGAGCTTCGAAGGCTCGATCGGCGCGGCTACGTGCGACACAGGACCCTCCCGACTCGGGTT
>Ga0214471_10004371_pt1 | contig 10928 bp, 11 predicted proteins | sample RVTome_5_FD_207665 | JGI IMG/M metagenome (GOLD analysis project Ga0214471, IMG submission 207665) | Soil microbial communities from uranium-contaminated site in the Upper Colorado River Basin, Wyoming, United States - RVT142D155 | ecosystem: Environmental > Terrestrial > Soil > Contaminated >... | reverse complement strand
GGGCACTTTCAAGGCCCGCGGTGCTTTCAACCTCTTAGCGGTGAACCGCCCCGACCTGGTCGTTGCGGCGTCCGGTGGCAACTTTGCGCTGGCGATCGCCCATGCAGCCGAGGTTCTCGGTATTCGAGCCTGTCTGTTTGTGCCGGATTCGTCACCCGCGGACAAGATCCGACGGCTCCAGGAGTCGGGTGCCGAAGTGACGGTCGTGGAAGGCGTCTATCGGGATGCGCTTGCGATGAGCAGGGAATTCTCCGCCACCAATGGAGGCCTTCTGGCCCACGCCTATGACCAGGCCGAAGTGGTCGAGGGAGCAGGGACGTGCGGTCTCGAGATCGTCGCGCAGGTGCCTGATGTCGACACGATTCTGGTAGCGGTCGGCGGCGGCGGATTGATCGGCGGCATTGCCTCGGCGGTTCGCACCGGTGCCCGGGTGGTCGGTGTCGAAACCGAAGGAACGCCGACTCTATATGAGGCCCGGGTGGCCGGTCATCCCGTCGACGTCGACGTCAGCGGACTCGCCCTCAGTTCCCTGGGGTCGAGCCGCCTGGGCGACATTTCCTGGGAGGCTGCTCGGCAATGGGTGACCGATTCACTGCTCGTGACCGACGAGTCAGTGAAGGAAGCGCAGCGGTTCCTGTGGGAAACCTGCCGGCTGATTGCCGAGCCGGGAGGGGCCACGACTATTGCGGCACTGCTCAGCGGGGCTTACAAGCCCATGGCCGACGAGACTGTCGTAGCTCTCGTATGCGGCGCCAACGTGGATCCAGCCACCGTCGTCTAGGAACCTCATTCCTCGTTTTCGCGCATCGGCCTTGACGCGCTGGCGTCCTAGCCCGAGACGGCGTCGAGGAACTCGTCGATGCGCTCGAGTGTCAGCGGTGTGGCGAACAATTCGTCGAAACGACTGATGGCGTGTTCCCGGTCCTCCACTGACGATTCCGGGTTGAGCCACTCTTTCGCGGCCGACTCGAAGAAATGCCCGAACTGAGCGATCAACATCGAGAAAGCGCCGCGGCCGGTCAATCGTCCGGGCCCACCAGCATCGATATAGGCGTCGTGGAGTTGTCTGGTCCTTTGAGGCCTGCCGACCGTGAAGTCGAACAGGACGACGCCGAGTTCCTGGCTGGGATCCTCGAGTCCACAGTTCTCCCAATCGATCACGCAGAGGCCGCCCCGGTCCATCGGAAGGATGTTGTCGGCGAAGAGATCCCGATGACAGTTCTGCAGGTTCCGCCGAGGCTCGAGGAGCGCTTCAAGCGCGATTAGATTTGGCACGTCCTCCGCGAAGCGGTCGGCGAATGGAGCCTTCGAGGCCGTCGCCCGGCGACCGAGGTCGTGCCAGGTCGATTAGCCGACGTCCTCGGTGTACCACGGGTGGACCGGCTGGCCAGGTTCATGTCGCACCCGGTGAATGGCTGCGATTGTCTCGCCGACGACTGCGGCATCGAAGCCGGTGTCGGTTGGCAGGAGATCGATCCATTCGTAGACCCTGACCCCGCGACCGGCGTCCGTGGCCAGAACCGACCCGGAAGCCGTGCGAATCGGGCGCGGCATCGAGACATTGGATCCGGCCAGGACGGCTTCCTGGAATGCGACATCGGCCGCCGCCTCGTCTTCCTGTTGTGGCTCGAAGCTCTCCTTCACCGCGTATGAGCCCTGCTCGGTATCGAGCCGCCAGACCTGACCCTGCTCACCGCGTGCGACAGTAACGAGGTCGTCGACGGCTTCGCTGAGGCCATATGCAGAGGCGATCTGTCCGGCTATCCGGTCCATGCAGAAACGCTAACGGTCTCAACTGGCTGGCCTATCGGACGAACTCGCTGTGCATGCGCTCTCGAGGATCTCACCTATCGTCAGTCCGGCGAGTCCTTGTTCGAGGAGGTAGACGATGCCGGAGACCGAGCGACTGGCGGGTGATACGCCGTGGGAGGGTGGGCCGGCGTTGACCGGTTGGCTGTATGTGCCCATCGACAACGTCGACGCTGTCTACGACGCAATTCGCGAGAGGGTGGCCTGCGAATGAGGAGTCGAGGAGCGCGATGGGGTGTCTGCGAACTGGTGCTGGGCGATCCCGACGGGTACTACCTCACCTTCACCCAGCGCTCGACTCTGTCTTGAACAGGCCAGATTCGCCTTGGACGGTCGCAGTTGCGGTGTTGTTCGTCGTCTTGTCGATGGCCTGCGGGCGAGGGCCCCAAGCCAGCATCGTGATCGCCGGCATGGCTCTGGCAGGTCCGGTGTGTCCGGTCGAAACCAACCCTCCAGATCCTGCTTGTGCCCCGCGACCAGTGGTCGGTGCCAGCGTGCTCGCTGTCTCAGAATCGGGCGATCGGGTCGAAGTGACCACTGGGGCTGATGGTCGGTTCTCGTTCGACCTCCCCGCGGGCCGCTATCAAATCGTTGCCCAACCGTTCGAGGGCCTGATGGGAACTCCCGAACCTGTCGAAGTCGAGGCGGCTTCTGGATCCATCGACGTGGGCGTGTTGATGTATGACACCGGGATCCGGTGACACCCAAGTGCGAAGCCCGCGGTGGGATTCTGGGTTTCACCTTCCGCATGTCGGGCGAGGTCCAGGATGCGACCGGCAAAAGATGGAGTACCAGCCCAATCGCCTGAAGGGATTGGCGTACGAATTGAAAGTCGGACGGCCCCCGGGTTTCGTGGTTGTTTCGCGTTCGGCAAGTCCCGTGTTCTTTCTGTCTCGCATTCTGATCCAAGGGTTCGTAACCGCGAGCCCGTGATCGCTCTGACGGAGCGTCAAGATTCAAAGGAGGATCGAATGCAAAGAATGCGATCGAGGGCCATCCGCGCCACGGTACTGATTGCGTTGGTGATGGCCTCGTTGGGCCTGGGGATCCTGCCTGCAGGTGCTGCTGAGGCAGGCGCCGTGTTCACGATGTCTAATGCTGCTGGCGGCAACGAGGTGGTTGTGTTTGCCCGGGCGGACGACGGGACACTCAGCCACGTTGCGGACTATGCCACCGGCGGCGCCGGCTCTGGGGGAGGCCTCGGATCCCAGGGAGCGGTGCGACTTAGCGGTGACGGCCGGTGGTTGCTGGCGGTGAACGCCGGTAGCGACGATGTTTCCGTATTCCGCGTCAACGGTACTGCTCTCGAGTTGACCGACACTGTTGGGTCGGGTGGCGACTCACCGATCAGCGTCGACATTGCCGGCCGTTTTGTCTACGTCCTCAACGCTGGCTCGCCCAACATTGTTGGGTTTCGGCTCAATCTGAACGGGGAGCTCACACCCATCAAGGGAGCAGTGCGTCCGCTCAGCACACCCGAATCGGATCCAGCGCAAGTCGAGTTCAGCCCCGACGGACGGAGCTTGGTGGTCACCGAGAAGAACACCAACCGGATTGTGGCCTATCGGGTCGCACCGTCCGGTGTTGCCAGCCAAGCCCGTGTAAGCGATTCAGCCGGGCTTACTCCGTTCGGATTCGAGTTTGACCCGGCTGGCCGACTGATTGTGTCGGAGGCGTTCGGTGGCGAACCCGATGCCAGCGCGGTCTCGTCGTATGCCCTCGGAGCTAACCGCCGGACTGTGCTCATCGACGGCCCGGTAGCCACAACCGAGACGGCGGCCTGCTGGATAGTGGTGACCGACAACGGGCAATACGCCTACACCACCAACACCGGCAGCGACAGCATCACCGGCTATGCCCTGGGGTCCGACGGATCGTTGACCATCCTCAACGAAGACGGTGTGACCGCCATCACTGGCGACGCTCCGACCGATATGGCCCTGTCGGACGGAAGCGAGTTCCTGTATGCGCTTGATTCCGGGTCCGACACGGTGAGCGTGTATCAGATCGAAGGCGACGGCGCCCTTACCCTCATCCAAACGGTGGTTGGGCTCCCGGCCGCTGCGGTAGGACTGGCCTCGGCCTGACCCACTGGCCCTCGGTTCCCTGGGCGCTGGCCTCACCAGCGCCCAGGAACCCTGTCGGAACCATCGGTCACCCAACCGTTATGCATCGTGCAAATGTGAACCTCTTCGAAACCATTGAAGAAACTCGGAGGGACGAGGGCAGGTGATCCATAGCATTTCGGACGTGACCAACCCGCTTCGGACGCATCGGCTCCTTGTGGTTGATGACGAGCCGAGAGTGCGAGATGTCGTTGCCCGCTATCTACAGCGCGATGGCTATGAAGTCCGGGTGGCGGTCGACGGCCCCGACGCCCGCCACTCCCTGGTGGATTTCATGCCCGACCTCGTGGTCCTCGACATCATGCTCCCGGGCGATTCCGGGCTTGAGATCCTCAAGGACATTCGCCGACTCGGCGATCTACCAGTGATCCTGTTGACCGCGCGGGCGGAAGAGAGCGACCGGCTGGCGGGTCTCGAACTCGGAGCCGACGACTATGTCGTCAAACCATTCTCGCCAAGAGAGCTGACCGCCCGGGTGCGCTCGGTGCTGCGAAGGTCCACACCGAGGGCCGCTATCGAGCAGCTCAGTTTCGACGGACTCACGATCGATAGCGCCCGGCACCAAGTCTTGGTGGATGGCACCACGATGGAGCTGACGGCTCGTGAGTTCGATCTTCTTCTGTTCCTTGCTTCGAGTCCCGGCCAGGTTTTCAGCCGTGGCCAACTCCTGGAACAGGTTTGGGGATCTTCAACCGATTGGCAGGACCCGGCAACAGTGACAGTGCACATCCGCCGCCTGCGCCAGAAAGTTGAAGCTGATCCCCACAACCCACGATGGGTGACCACGGTGTGGGGGGTCGGATACAGGTTCGAATCATGACGACTGGGATGGCTCGATCCAGAGACAACCATGGGTGTGCTGATGTTGAACACCGGCATACGATGACAGCGCCCTAGCCTCGTCTGCTCGGTTCGCGCACACGGTGCGCTCCGGATTCGATTAGCCACAGTGAGACATGGCGGGGCTGGATGACCTCAGAGAGCACATTGTCGAGCTGGCCCACGATGTCGTTCAAGTCGACCTGGTGGCGCAACTCCTGGGCAAACCACTCCATTGTCACCTGGGCGTCGTAGCGGCTGCGATTGAATCGTCGGTCGATGAACTTCTGGACCTCGTCTCGCACGGGACGGAAGGCGGCGAGGAACACGACGGTGGTGATGGCGACGGCCGGCTTCGAATCGATCAGGGGCGAGGCGGCCACCGTGCCCAGGAACAGTTGCGCCAACAGAATGAACGATATGTAGACGCCGCCCAGAAGCCCCGTGGCGACGGCATAAACGGTTGTGCGATTGAGGAGTCGTTCGATATCCCACAACCGATAGCGAAGGATGCCTGTGAAGAGTGCGAGAGGAATGAGGGCAAATGCGGGTTGAAAGGTGCGATACAGCGCAACCGGGGGCTCGGGGATGTGGCGGCCCGCCAACACGTTCGTAGCAGGTGACAACCCGTGCTGAATGAGGAACACGACCCCAAAAGCGACGGACGGCAAGAGGGCCCAGAAGAGAAGGCGGGCCTGGGCCTGGCCGGTGACATCGTCAGTGTGGGCGATGCGATATGCCTGTGCAGCCGCCCCGGCGGCGGGGACGAGGAGACCAAAGAACAGCAGAAGGGTGGCGGGCCGGGCGGGCCCCTCCAGGCGGATTGATAACAGCACCGCGGCGGCTGTTGCGGTCAGATATAGCGGGACGATCGCGGTCGGCCGCCACCGGGGGACGGGGCGGCCGTCTGGAAAGAGCAGGAGCGCGTAGACGTAGGCGAGGCCTGCCAAAACGTGAGCCGTCACCTGTGCCAGCGTCTCTACGGCTGTGTAGGGCAATTGCTCCAGCACCCCTTGCGAGGTCAGGTTGAAAACACCGGCCGCACCGACCAGTGCCGTGGCCAGCAGGCGCGCCGTCCAGTCCCGCGGCCGGAGTTTCAGAAGCACCGCTGCCAGAACTAGATGGACAACGCTGAACAGATAGTCGGCGACGATCTGCGGTCCCGAGGGGACAGCGTGCGACGCATCGGCCGCTCGCAGGGCGACGCGATCGAACAATCCGTTTCCCAGTCCCTGGACGTGGAGGGACTCGTGCAGGGCATCCGAGGATGAGGCCGCGACCGCGAGCAGGCCCTGGCCGAGTACGAGCAAGCCACCCAGAGCGTAGAGTCCAAAGACGATCAGGAAGGCGAGGTCGGCCCCTCGAAGGCGGCGCTCCCGATCGGCCATCCCGTCAACCCGTCACGGAGATGGTTCCAACCATGGGAGGATGGATCAGGCACGCATATCGATAGGTGCCCGGGGTGGAGAAGCGCAGCGTGTACTTGGTGTAGGCCTCGCTAAACAGAACACCCGAGGACCAGAAGCCGGAACCATCCCAAGTGCCACCATCCACCACGATCGGTTCAAGACTGTCGGTCTCTTCGACCTCCGGGGCACCGCCGGCAGGTAGATATACCTCCTCGTTGGCCCGTACCGTCCCATCATCCAATTTCTCATAGATGGGGAAGTACTCGGGCACATCGAAACTGATCGAATGGGGTCCGAACATCAGCCACGTCACGGGCTGTCCCACCGCTGCCTCGATCGTCTCAGGGATGAACTCGTTGAGCAGACCGTCCACCCGGTCGTCGGTCAGCCCGCTGAAGTTCCCGGAGAAGGCCTCGCCGCCGTAGACGAACTGACCTTCATTGGCGCCTTCGAAGACCTCGCGGAATGGCTCCACCACCTCGTTCAATTCCTGGCGGGTCTGCTGATTGACCTCGCTGGGAGAGGGAATGGTTTGGTCGGAGGGCACCACCTGCATCGTCCCACTGTGGAAGGGGCCGTGCACCGAACAGAAGAAGTTGTATGCGCCCGGAGCGATCGACTCGGACACCTTCAACTCGAAAACGTTCTCTCCGTCCAACTCAAAACCGATGAACCCGCTGTTGTAGTAGGCCTCGGTTCCGTCAAAGGGGCCGAGTTCCTGGGTTGGGCACGGCGCTCCATCGTCGGGCAACGCCCCCTGTTCGACCAGACAAGGCTGGGCAATGGTCTGGTCGATTTCTCCGGTGGGCTCATCGGTCGGCTCCTCCCCGGGAGGAGCCTCGGCGGCGGACTCCTCTAGGGGCGGTTCCTCCTCACATCCGTATAAGACCGGCAGCGAGCATTGAGCGGCGAAGTAGGCGCCGAGGACCTCCGGGGGGACCTGGTCCTCCGGCAGATGTCCCCACTCCTCAAACAGAGGCTGGGTAATCGCAAGCATCTCGTCCACCCTGGTCCCAAAGGTGACAGTGTGGGCCTCCCCTGTCCAGTCCTGCCTGAAGAGAACCGTATCGCCCGGATGGACCTGAATGTTGTCGGGAAAGTACCTGATGAACTGGGTGGCGAACTCGTCGTGGTCGTAATCGACCCGGACCGTGATCGCGTCGCTAGAACCCGAACTGCATGCACCGACGAGGAGCACCAACACGACGGTGCCTATCCGAACAGCTTTCCAGATCGAAGCGAAATTGCGCCCCATCAACAATCCTCCCCTTTGCCTTCAGGGTCGTTGGCATATCACACCGCGACCATTACGAGGTCGTTACGGCGATGACTCATGGTAGGCCAGCGCTCAAAGCACGACTCCGTCCAGCCGCCGCGGCCAAACGGCCTGGATACGAAAGGAGCCGGCGCCGATTGATGCTCCTTTGCTCCCTCTGGACGGAACCCGATTCGCTCCGGCGGTGTATTTGGGTTGCTAGAAAGCAGAAGGGAGAGGCTTCGTGAGGGTCACCACGTTCGACGCGGCTCGTAGGCGCATGTGTCGGGTTGCGACGGTCGCCTTCGTGGTGGTGTTGTTCGGCGTCGCCAGCGACGTGGCCCAGGCGAAGATGCCACCCTTCGAGATCGACGTCGCCACTGACGGGACCTTGGCAACGATCACGGTAGAAATCGACCAGAGTTATGGCTTCGATCCCCTCGATCTCGATGGGCTCGTTGCCGTTTACCCGGTGTCCGGGCTCGATACACAGCTCCGGCCGATCGGCACGTCCGAGGCCATGCACATCTCTCTCGCTCGGGCCGAGCCAGGCATCTATCAGGGGACGATCGACCTTGAACCCGGACGATGGGCGGTGGTGCCGTTCCCAACGATCCTCGACTATGACCCGTCTGGCCTGTTTTATCCCGACACCGTGCTGTTTGAGACGACCACCAGCTCGGCCACGTTTTGGATCGCGGCCGCGGGAGCCGTGGCGGGGATGCTGCTCATGTTCGGCTTCCGCAACCGGAAGGTCCGCTGGCTGATCCGGCCAGCGATAGCGGCTGCGATCGGGGCAACTGTGATCTGTGCATCCCTCATCGCCATAGCCACAACCGCAGCCGCCGGGCGGGCATTCGAATGTCCCGTCACGATCCCGACCGAGCCTCGGTTCGTCCCGACAGACCCTCACCACGCAGAACGGTCTATGGAGGGACTCGCCTGGCACGGGTCGGACGATCTCTGGACGGTGATCTCGACCGACGGGAGCTTCCCGCCCCGCAAGAGCGTCTGGTGGAGTCAAAACTTCCCAGGCGGCCACGTGGAGGACACGCCCGACATCGACGTCACCTGGCAGCGTCTCGACGCCGATGCGGCGCCTATCAGCGCCGACCACGGCACCAACGGCTACACGCTCGAGGATGGGTGGTTCATGATCGCTGGCATCGACCCCGATGAGTCCGGTTGTTGGAGGGCGACCGCAACCTACAAGGGTGCCGAGCTCAGCTACGTATACCTGACCCCCTAATCGGCTGGTAGCGACGCCGCCAATCAGGGGATGGCGGCTTCGGCTGTCGGGTTGCCTTCGAAGTCGACGGCTCCTATCTCAAGGATCTCGGCTGGGCTGCCAGGTGGTGAACCAGCCGTTGGGCTCTCCCGCGAACGGTCGCGTAATTGCGGTCGTTACGTACCGTGGTGGTATGGCCACACCGCTCGCCGAGTCCCGCAGCGACGAGCAGTCGGTGTCGGTCAAGGGAATACATGTGGTTGCGGCAATCGGGTTGGCGGTTTCGATCGGCGTGCTCTTCTTAGTCGGATGGGCACCCGACGACGGTCCCACCGGTGTGTCGCTGCGCCAGGCCATTGCCCTCGCTGTCGTATTTGCGGCTGCACCGACCGCTGTCTGGCTGGCTCCAACCGATCCGCACAACCTGGTCAGTGTCGGCGGTGGCTGGGCGGCTGCGGGTGCGGCCACCGTGTTGGGCGGCAACGTCTTGATGGCAATTGCGATCCCTTACGGGTTGCTGATCCTTTGGCTGGGGGCGGCGCATCGGCCACCTTTGACTGCCCGCCTCGTTGCTCGCCTCTTACTAACTGTCGTCACTTTCATCATCGCGGTTGTCTGTGCTCTCGGCACTGGCGTCGCCACCGGTATTGGAGCGTTCATGTTGGCCACGATCGTCGCCGGCAGCAGTCTCTTTGACTCCACGCGACCAGAAAAGGTGTAGTGGAGTCTCGGCGCACCTTTGGGTTGGCTGCACTGACCTTGACGCTAATGGTGACTTCCTGTGCGGGGAGTACCAGCGCTACCGAGACCGGGGTGGCGTGCGCCGAACCACCATCGAGCGAGCTTGAGCAAACCTCGGAACTGGCACTATTGGTGGAACCGAACCCGGTCGCCGCCGGAACTACGGCCAGGCTGTCGATGGAACTGGACGGGTTGCCGGCCGATGCCATCGTTGGGGCTGGAGTCGAATGGCAATGCTGGAACGGTTCGGACTGGGTTCCCACCCACCAAATCATCAGGGCCTTCAACGACTTCGATCCCTCAACGATTGAGGTTGCGCCAGGGGCAACGACCACGGTCGTGGCTATCGGCCTGAGTATCCCCAATTCCTACGAGATCATCATTCCCAATGTCGTCCCCGGAACGTACCGCATCGCCGACAAGGCAATCGTCTCAGGGGCCGAAGTCTCCGGGTTCGTGCTCGTTGAGGTTGACTGACTTGGCAGGCACATGGTTTGACCAGACGCTCGAACGTAGGTCGAGATCGTCCAGGGCGGGCGGCTGCTGAAAGGCCCGCAACCAGCGTGTCATTTCGAGATGTGGAACTGTGACTCAGACGCCCGGCCTTCATGCCTCACGAGCATCAGGGTGGGTGGCCGCTGGTGGTGTAGGTGTGGCCGAGGCGGCTGGTCCAGAGGTAGTCGCCGTTGGGTAGGGCCTGGTGGGTCCAGTCGGCGTGATGTCTGATGTTGTGGTGGTGTCGGCACAGCGGTGCCAGGTTTTTGACTTTGGTCGGTCCCCCGTGGGCCCATTGTTGACGGTGGTCGAGGTCACAGTCGATTGCCGGCATCCGACATCCGGGGAAGACACAGTTGCGGTTACGAGCCTCGACGTGACGTCGTTGCCGGGTGGTGGGTCGTCTTCGGGTGATGCCGTTGTCGATGGTTTGGCCGCTGTCGGGGTGGGTGAGAGTCCAGCGCCATTCCGCTTGCGGCTGGTTTTCTGCGACTTGGCGGGCGATGTCGGCGATGACCGGTCCGTATCCGGCTAGTTCTCCCGGATCGTCTGCGAGGCGGGCCAGGGTTGTCAGGTCGACGTGGATATCGACCGTTCCTTTCCTGTCGCTGCGGGCGAAGTGGTGGCCGTCTAAGAGGTCTAAGAAGACGTCGGCTCGGATCTGGTCCAACGTCCGCACCTCATCACGGGTTTTGAGACCTCTGGCCAGGTCGGCGATCCGGCGCATGGCCGCTTCGACCCGGTCGGGTGGCAGGTCGAGGCCGTAGAGGTGGGCGGTCCCTTCTACAGACGGTTCCACCACAACTCGTCGTCCGTCGACCGCTTCCCGGAAACGGGTATTGGCGTCGTCGGGGTCGGCCTGGACGCAAACCTTTCGGATCAGGGCTCCCAGCTGTCCGGTAGTCAACCGGGTGGCAGCTTCCATCACCCGTCCCACCACGTCTCGAGCCGCCTCCTCAGACAAATGGGCGGTTCCCGAGACGATGACCCGGGCCCGGCGGAGATCGATCCGACCGGTGGCCAACGCCTCCCACACCTCGGGGAGG
>Ga0214471_10004370_pt1 | contig 10928 bp, 9 predicted proteins | sample RVTome_5_FD_207665 | JGI IMG/M metagenome (GOLD analysis project Ga0214471, IMG submission 207665) | Soil microbial communities from uranium-contaminated site in the Upper Colorado River Basin, Wyoming, United States - RVT142D155 | ecosystem: Environmental > Terrestrial > Soil > Contaminated >... | reverse complement strand
AGAAAGTCCTTCACGTAATCGACCATGTTCTGGTCGCCGGCGGTGACGACGTTGAGCGTCGTCCTCTGTGCCGCGGCCGGCGTTGCGGCAAGCGCGGCCGCGAACGCCAATAAGGCAAGCCTGCTTCTCATGTTCCCCTCCTCGAAAAGAAGTGCAGCGAAGAAACCGGCAGCCCGATTCCCACCATTTCGCCGACTGCGAGGCGCCGGGTATCGTCCACCATGAACTGATTTTGCCCCACGGCGACCGCGTAGCGGTAAAAACCTCCCGGATACGAAGCCTGCACGATGCGGCCCCGCAGCAAAAGCCGGTCGGGCGCGGCGGCGTCCGCCGGCCCGAGCCGCGCAGCCTCGCTGCGGAAGTGCGCGATCACCGGGCCCGCCATGGTGCACCCCGGTACACGGATGGCGTCGTTGTGGGCGCCAGGCTGGATTTCGATGCCGCCGTCGGCCGGCTTCGCCTGCAGCTCGAGGACGTTGCCGGCGCCCATGAACGACGCCACGAAAGGCGAGTTCGGCCGGTTGTAGACCTCCTCGGGCGAGCCGTGCTGGGCGATGCGGCCGGCATCGAGGATGGCGATGCGATCGGCCATCACCATTGCCTCCTCGCGGTCGTGGGTGACGTGGATGGTGGTGATGCCGAGCTTCGCCTGCAGCGCCTTGATCTCGTGGCGCACTTCCTCGCGGATGCGGGCGTCGAGGTTGGAAAGCGGCTCGTCGAGCAGCAGGAGCTCGGGGCTGACGGCGAGCGCGCGCCCGAGCGCCACGCGCTGGCGCTGGCCGCCGGAGAGCTGCGTCACGTTGCGCTCGCCGAAGCCTTCGAGCTTCAGCATCGCCAGGATCTCGGCGACCCGGCGCGCGATCTCGGGCTTCGCTACGCGGCGCAGCCTCAGGCCGTAGCCGAGGTTCTGCGCGGTGGTCATGTGCGGCCAGAGCGCGTAGGACTGGAACACCATGGCCATGCCGCGCTTGTCCGGCGGCGCCTGCGTGATGTCGCGCCCGCCGACCGCGATGCGTCCCGCGCTCACCGGCACGAACCCCGAAACCGCGCGCAGCAGCGTGGTCTTGCCGCAGCCCGACGGGCCGAGCAGGGCGACGAATTCGCCCGCCGCCACCGCGAGGGAAATCTTGTGAAGCACCGGCGTGGCGCCGTAGGAAACCTCTACGTCCTGGATTTCCAGCGCTGAGCTCGCCATGGGTGAAAAGATTATTCCACAAAGCCCATCAGCGCCCGGGCGTACGCCGGCGCGGTCGGCTCGTGCATGAAATACACGTAGATCTCGCCCCAGGCGGCGGCGGTCAGCCGGGCAGCCCAGCGTTGCAAGTCTTCTTCCGAGTAAACCTCGAGGCGAAGGCGCACATACCCCCAGGGCGCCGTCTCCACCAGCGGCGGCGGGGCATTGTCTGCGCGCTCGGACAGGCAAAGCGCTGCGCCCGCGCGCTTCAGCGCGTCGTAGACATCGTCGGCGAACCAGGTGTCGTTCCTGAACTCGAACGCGGCGCCGTGCCCCTCGGGCAGCACGCCGAGAAACTCGCTGAGCCGCGGCAGATCCTTCTTGAGGAACGGCGGCAGCTGGTAGAGCACCGGACCGCGCTTTGGACCCAGTACGGCCAGATTCCTGTAAAGGAATCGGACGGAATCGGCGGCGCCGTCCGCTTTCAGCCGTGCCATGTGCGTAATGCGGCGAGAAGCCTTGATGGCGAAGCGGAACGCATCGGGCGTTTGCCGCGCCCAGTTCTCCAGCACCGCGGTCTTGGGCATCTGGTAGAAGGTGTTGTTGATCTCGACGGTGGGCAGCCGCTCGGCGTAGAAGGCGAGCATCGCGTCGGGCTTGATGCTCGGGGGGTAGAAGGCGCCCTTCCATTCCTTGAACGAGTAGCCGCTCGCGCCGGCGAGCAGTTTCTTAGAATTGGCCATGGCGAAAGGCAAGCTTAGCGAGTATTCCGCGAAACGCAGCTTCACCGCCACGCCGGAGCCGGCGCCGACGGCGGCCGAAGCGCGCGGCGGGCCGCTGCTTTTCGTGATCCAGCAGCACTCGGCGCGGCGCATGCACTACGACTTTCGCCTCGAATGCGACGGCGTGCTGAAGTCCTGGGCCGTGCCCAAGGGCCCGTCGCTCGACCCGGCCGAAAAGCGCCTGGCCGTGCAGACCGAGGACCATCCCTTCGACTACGCCTCCTTCGAGGGCGTGATCCCGCCGGGGCAATACGGCGCCGGCGAAGTGATCGTCTGGGACTGCGGCGTCTATTCGCCGGACGAGCAGGGGCCGTGGCTGGAGCGGGAGGAGGCCGAGCGCCAGGTCCGCGCCGGCCTGGAGAAAGGCAAGCTCAGCATCCTGCTGCGCGGAGAGAAGGTCAAAGGCTCGTTCGCGCTGGTGCGCACCGCAGACGGGAAGAACTGGCTTCTCATCAAGCACAAGGACCGCTTTACCGGCAAGGCCGACGTCACCGCGCAGAACCGCTCGGTGCTCTCGGGCGCAACGGTCGGCGAGATGAAGGCGGCTCCGGTGCACCGGATTACGGCGCATAAGCTCGTGCCTTCGGGAGAAATCCAGGCGATGCCGAAGACGCTCGCGCCGATGCACGCCGAATTGGCCGAGGCGCCGTTCAACCATGCCGACTGGATGTGGGAGCCCAAGCTCGACGGCTACCGCGTATTGGCGTTCGTTGGCAAGGACGTTTCCCTACGGTCGCGCCGCGGCCTGGAGCTGGCGCCGCAGTTCCCGGGTCTCGCGGCGGAGCTCGCGGCGCAGGGCCCGAACATGATTCTCGACGGCGAGATCGTCGCCTTCGAGGAGGGAAAGCCGTCCTTCAACGCGCTGCAAAACCGCGGCCAGAGCGTGGTGTTCTATTGCTTCGACCTGCTTCATTTCGCCGGCATCGGCCTGCGCAATATGCCTTACGTCGACCGGCGCCGGTACCTGCTGCAATGCTTGCTGCCTTCGCCCAGCGTGCAGCTGGTGCACGCCTCCGACGATGGCCTGGAGCTGTATTCGGCCGCTCTTGCTGCCGGCTTCGAAGGCGTGATCGGCAAGCGGAAGAACAGCAAGTACGAATCCGGAAAGCGCTCGGCGTCGTGGATAAAGGTCAAATCGACGCGCAGCGCGGAGTTCGTGGTGGGCGGCTATACCAAGGGCAAGGGCTCGCGCGCGCCGCTCGGTGCCTTGCTGGTCGGATACTGGGAGGGCGGCAAGCTTCGCTATGCCTCGCACGTCGGCTCGGGCTTCGACGAGCGCACTCTCGCCAAGGTGCAGGCGAGGCTTGCGCCGCTCAAGAGAACGACCCATCCGTTCGCCGAGAAGCCGCAGCTCCACAGTCCGACGGTTTGGGTGGAGCCCGAAGCGGTCGCCGAGGTGAAATTCCAGGAATGGACCAACGACGGCTACCTGCGCGCACCGGTGTTCCTGCGGCTGCGCGACGACGTCGATCCGAAAAGCGTGCGGCGCAACGAGCAGAGCAGCGCGTTATCAAAACCCTCGTCGGGCTCCGAAATCGACGAGGTGCTCAGCCAGCTCGAGAAGATCAAGGCAAGCGGCACCCTCTCGATCGGGGCTCATACGCTCAAGCTGAGCCATCTCGACCGCGTGTATTGGCCCGCCGATCCGGCGCTCAAGCAGCCGGCGCTGACCAAGCGCGACCTGCTGCGCTACCTCGCGCAGGTGTCGCCGTTCATGCTGCCGCACCTGGCCGATCGCCCGCTCACCATGATTCGCATGCCCGACGGCATCAACGGCCAGCGCTTCTACCAGAAGCACTGGGCGCAGGAGCGGCCCGCGTTCACCGAGACCATCACGGTCTTCTCCGGGCACAAGGACGAGAGCCACGATTATCTGCTCTGCAACAACCTGCCGACGCTGCTCTGGCTCGCGCAATCGGGCACGCTCGAGTTCCACGTCTGGCACTCGCGCGCGCGCCCGGCGCCGGATTGCATTACGAACAGCACCGACTACTCTTCCTCGCTGAAGGCGCTGGAAGGCTCGGTGCTGAACTATCCCGATTACGTCGTCTTCGATATCGACCCGTACATCTATTCCGGGAAGGAGGCTCCCGGCGACGAGCCCGAGCTCAACACGGTGGCGTTCGAAAAGGGCAAGGAGGCGGCTTTCCGGCTGCGCGAGCTCTTGAATACCATGTCGCTCGAGCCGATCGTCAAGACTTCGGGCAAGACCGGGCTGCACGTCTTCGTGCCGATCCGCCGCACGATCGACTTCGACGCCGCGCGCCAGGTCTCCGAGCTCGTCGGCCGCCACCTGATGCGCCAGCACCCGAAGGACATCACTTTGGAATGGAGCGTGCCGAAGCGGACCGGCAAGATCTTCATGGACTACAACATGAACGTGCGGGGCAAGACGCTGAATGTCGCTTATTCGCCGCGGGGCGCGCCGGGCGCGGCGGTGTCGATGCCTTTGACCTGGGACGAGTTGTCAGGCGCCCATCCGCTCGACTTCAGGATCACCAACGTGACCGAGCGCCTGGCGCAGTCCGGCGACCGCTGGCGCGCGGCCCTGGGTCGCAAGCAGAGCCTGGAAGGCGCGCTCGAGCGCGTCAAAACGTGAAAAATCCCGTTGTATTACAATCCGTTCCCTTCATCGGAGGCGGCAATGGCGGCGCGATCGATTGCTTCGTTGACGGTCTCTTTCGGGCTGGTCTCCATCCCGGTCAAGCTCTATTCGGCGACCGAGGCGAGCCGCGCCATTTCCTTCAACCTGCTGCACAAGGCCTGCGGCTCGCGCCTCAGGCAGCAGTATTTCTGCATCAAGGAGGAAGTGCCGGTCGCGCGCGAAGAGATGGTGAAGGGCTACGAGTTCGCCAAGGACCAGTACGTCATGTTCACCCCCGAGGAGCTGAAGGCGCTGGAAGAGGCGGGGACCCAGACCGCCGACATCAGCGAGTTCGTGCCGATCGAATCGGTCGACCCGGTGTTCTTCGACAAGGCCTACTACCTCGCGCCGGACAAGGGCGGCGCCAAGCCCTACGCGCTGCTCGCCAAGGCGCTGCGCGAGTCCAAGCGCTGCGCGCTCGGCCGCTGGGCGGCGCGCGGCAAGCAGTACATCGTCATGATCCGCCCGGTGGACGCGGGAGAAATGAGTGGCCTGGTCATGCAGCAGCTGATGTACGCGGGCGAAGTGCGATCGATCAAGGACATCGACATCCCCAAGACCGAAGTGCGGGACGCCGAGCTCAAGCTCGCGCAGCAGCTGATCGAGCAGCAGGCGTCCGACAAGTTCGACCCGGGCGCCTACGCCGACGAAGTGCGCGCGCGCATCGAGGCCGCGGTGCAGAAGAAAGTGGAAGGGCAGGAGATCACCATGGCCGAGGCGCCGCAGCAGGGCGCGCAGGTGATCGACCTCATGGAAGCGCTGCGGGCAAGCCTCGAGAAGAAGCCGGCGAAGAAACCGCAAGCTGCCAAACCCGCAGCTCGGAAGGCCGCGAAAAAGTAGCGTGCAGCAATTCGGGGTGCGGGAGGTGGAGAAGCTCCTGCGCCTGCCGCGCAGGACCATTCATGGGCTGGTCAGGGCAGGTTTTGTCTCGCCCGCCCGCGGCGCGCGCAGAAGCTATCTATTCTCGTTTCAGGATCTGATCGTCCTTCGTACAGCGCAGGCGCTGGCCGCGGCCAAGATTCCCGCCAAGCAGATCAGCAAATCGTTGAAGGCGCTGCGCCGCCATCTGCCGGATTCGATGCCGCTCTCGGGCCTGAGCATCGGCGCGGTGGGCGACCGGGTGGTGGTGAAGGAGGGCGCGAGCCGCTGGCAGGCGGAGTCCGGCCAGTATCTGCTCGCTTTCGAGGGCGACCCGGCGGCGGGCGCGCTCAAGGTCATCGAGCCGAAGATCGAGCCCGAAGATGCGATCGATCGCGGCTACCGGTTGCATGAAGCGGGACGGCTCGACGAGGCCGAGACGGTGTATCGCGACGCGCTCAAGACCGGCGAGACCGATCCGCTGCTCCTTTACAACCTCGGCGTACTGCTGGAAGACCTCGAGCGCAGCGCCGAGGCTGCGCAGTCATACCGGGCCGCGCTGCAGGCCGACCCGTCGCTGGCCGATGGCCACTATAACCTGGCGCTGCTGTGCGAGAAGCTCGGCCTCGCGCAGGAGGCGATCCGTCACATGGCGCAATACCGCAGGCTCGTCGCAAAAAAGTAACGCCAATAATTCACGGCGCAGCTGCAGCATTCGAGACTTAGTGCCTGCAGCGCGCCAGTTAGTCGCCAGAGCCCTGCGCTCCTGATCTAGGCTTGGCGAAAGGAAGGGAGAACGCAATGAGGGAGAACATGCAATTCTGGATGCTCTGGCCCGATAATCCCGCGCTTTCAATCGTCGTCCTTGCCGTCGTGGCGATGGTCTTTCTGTATGCCGCACGCCGGCCGATGCACGAGCTGGTCCGCGCGGTGGGCGCGCTGATCGGCGGCCCGCTGCGGCTGGGGGCGCGCTGGCTGGTCGATACCGCGCACCAGATGAAGGAGCGAAACAGGGCGGTCCTGCTGGCGCACGGGCGCCAGGAGGTCGGCCAGCGCGTCGAGCGCGAGTTCGAACGGCTTGGCGCGGTCGTCCGGCGCGACCTGCAGGGCTATCCGACGCTGCAGAGGAAGCTCCTCGACGAGATCACGCGCATCGAGGAGGACTACCGCAAATGCGGCGAAGTGCCGCCGCCGCCGCCCGACTGGGTCGATGCCGTCACCGCGATGGCCAATGTGAAGACCGGCGGCAGCGAAATGGTCCAGCGCATCCTGGAGGAGATCAAGAGCTCCATCGCCAAGATCCACGACAAGGCCATCAACGAATACCGCCGCTCCTACGAGTCGCGGCACAAGATCCTGGAAGGGTTCATGCCGTTCTGGCGCTCGGTGGACCGCAACCTGACCGAGGTCAACAAGAAGCTCGGCGACCTGCAGGAGAGCGCCAAGGCGGTCGATGCCCAGATGGCCAAGTACGAGAGCATCAACGCCAAGACCGACAAGGCCGAGCATGCCCTGACCGTCTCCGCCTTCACCCAGTTCGCGATTGCTTTCCTCGTCATGGCGGTCGCGGCGGGCGGCGCGTTCATCAACTACAAGCTGATCGCGCTGCCAATGTCCGAGATGGTCGGCGCCGGCGACTACCTCACCAGCACCCTGCGCACCTCGGAGGTGGCCGCCCTGGTGATCATTTTCGTCGAGGCGTCGATGGGCCTGTTCCTCATGGAGGCGCTGCGCATTACGCACCTTTTCCCGCGCATTGCGACCCTGAACGACGGCATGCGGCGGCGCATGATGTGGATCGCGCTCGTGCTGCTGGTGACGCTGGCCGGCGTCGAGGCGGCGCTGGCGCTCATGCGCGACATGCTGATCGCCGACAAGCAGGCGCTGCTGCAGTCGCTCGCCACGGTCCAGCAGGCGGCGGTGAACGACGGCTGGGTCGGGCGCATTCCGACCGCGGGGCAGATGCTGCTCGGCTTCATGCTGCCTTTCGCGCTGGCGTTCATCGCGATCCCGCTGGAGTCGCTCATCCACTCGTCGCGCACCGTCGGCGGCGTGCTGCTCGCGGCGGTCGTATCGACGCTGGCGCTCGTGCTGCGCGTCCTTGCCAACATCGCGCGGCGCATGTCGCGGGTGCTGATCACGCTGTATGACGTGGTGATCGTGATTCCGCTGCTGTTGGAGCACGGGGCGAAGGCCGGCATGGCCATGCGTCGCTCCTCCGTAGACGCTGACGATTCCGCGCATCAGGTGAGGTAACCATGGCGAAGCGACTTTTTCTCTTGTTTCTGGTCGCAGTCCTTTCGGGCTGCGGCGATCCGCGCAGCCACTCGCAAGCGGTGTACGTCCTGATCGACACGTCGGGGACCTATGCCCAGGAGGCGGCCAAGGCCCAGGTCATCGTCAACTACCTGCTCGGGACGCTGCAGCCCGGCGACTCGCTGGCGGTGGCGCGGGTCGAAAGCCGCAGCTTCAGCGAGAAGGACATCGTCGCCAAGGCCACGTTCGACGTGCGTCCGTCGCAGGCGAACGCCCAGAAGCGCGCCTTCCGCCAAACGACCGACGGGTTCCTGAAGAACGTGAAGCAGAGCCGCCATACCGACATCACCGGCGGCCTCATGCAGGGGGCGGAGTTCCTCAACGAGACCGGCGCCGGCACCAAGACCATCGTCGTGTTCTCCGACATGCAGGAGGAGCTCGACAAGATCACCGTGCGCAACATCCCGATCAACCTGAAGCGCATCCGGGTCATCGCGGTCAACGTAGTCAAGCTCAACACCGACAACATCGACCCGCGGCGCTATTTCGGCCGCCTCGAGGCCTGGCAGAAGCGCGTGGTCGCCGCGGGCGCCTCGGAGTGGCGGGTGATCAACGACCTAGAGCGCCTCGACTCGATCTTCTCGAAAAGCTAGAAGGACCTCCTACTCCGAGGTAGGCGGCGCCCCGCGGGCGGGCCATCGTTTCAAAGTTCCATTCCTCCTTGGGCGTGCGGCGTTCTAATATCCGTACTCTTTCGAGGAGGAGTCCATGAAACTTGCGAGCTACACCAGGCGTCGCCTGCTTGCGGGCGCTGGCGCCGCGATCGCCCTGGGCCCATTGCGCGCGCACGCGCAGGCCTTCCCGTCGAAGAACATGCGCGTCCTCATTCCCACGGGGCAGGGCGGCGGCGCAGAGCGCCTGGCGCGCGCCTTCGACAACTTCTGGGGGCCGATGCTCAAGACCAATTTCGAGTACAGCTTCTTTCCCGGCGCGGCCGGGCAGGTCGGCTACGAGGTATTCATCAACAAGCGGGAGAAGGACGGGTACAACCTGCTCTTCGGCAACATGGGGCCGGAGATGATCATGTACGCCCTGCAGAAGCCGGGCTATCGCTTCCCCGAGGACTTCCAGTACTTCTGCCGCACCGACATCGACGACAGCGTGGTGTTCGCGCTGCGCAAAAGCCGCATCACGCGCGTCGAAGACCTGGTCGCCGAGGCGAAGAAGCGCACCGTCAACGTGGCCGTGAGCCGGCTGCCGCATCCGGCATCGATCGGCATGCTCGCCCTGGGCGCCGCGGTGGGGGCGAAGTTCAACCTCATCCCCTACGGCGGCGGCAACCCGACCATGGTGGCCGTGCTGAACGGCGAAGTGGACTGCGGCGCGCTCCCTATCGCCGGGGTAGTGGCGCAGAAAGCGCAGATGAAGGTCCTGGGCGTGTTCAACGACGAGAACGCGCTCGCCAGCTACAGCGACAACGCGCCGCCGATGAACAAGGTGTTCGGCACCAGGCTGCCCGACCTGTCCTCGTCGCGCTCCTGGGCGATCCACACCGAGGCGATCGAGAAGTATCCCGAGCGCTTCGCGCTGCTCGAGAAGACCTCGAAGCAGGTGTTCGACAATCCGGAGTACAGGAAGGAGTACGCGAAGACCGGCGCCCCGGTAGAGACCATCCAGTACGGCAACCGCGAGCTCTGCAGCCGCTACGCCAGGGCCATGGTCGAGCTGGCGAACGAATACCGCCCGCTGCTGACCGCCAAGAAAAAGGGCTGAGGTGCAGCGGAAGGCGCCGCTCGGCGCCGACCTGGTCATCCCGGTACTCGCGCTCGGCTTCGCCGCTTACTTCTTCTGGTCGATCGCCGATCTCGCCTGGGAAGCGAAGGCGAACGGCGTGGTCATCGGCGCCGCACTGGTTGCGCTCGTGGCGGCGCAGTTCGTGCGCATTGGGCTGCGCATCGCAAAGGGGGAGGGCGACCTGCGCGCCGATCCGTTGTGGCAGCCGAGCGAAGTCCTCGCCAAGCGGGTCGGCATGCTGCTCGTGACCGTGGCGTTCGTCGCCGCGCTCCAGCTCCTGGGCCTGACGCTTTCGCTGCTGATCGCCATGGCCGCCTCGCTGTCGATCATGGGGGTGCGCAAGCTCTCGACCGTGCTCTGGGTCTCGTTTGCCGTGGCGGCGGCGGCGTACATCCTGTTCATCGCCGTCCTCGACTCGGCCTTTCCTCGCGGCGTGATCGAGAAACTGCTCTCTTGAGCTGGGAGTTCCTCGCCGGGCAGTTCGCGGCGCAGTTCGGCCTGTGGTGGATCATCTGGCCCGCGATCCTGCTCGGCATCGTGGTCGGCATCCTGCCGGGCTTCAGCCCGCAGAACACGCTGATCATGCTGCTGCCGCTCACGCTCGCGATCCCGGTCGAGCAGGCGTTCGCATTCATGGTGGCGATGTACTGCGCGAACCACCTCGCGGGCGGCGTCCCGGCGATCCTGGTGAAGATCCCGGGATCGGGCGGCGCCGCCGCCACCACGCTCGACGGCTATCCCATGACGCAGAAGGGCCAGGCGCAGCAGGCGATCGTGCTGTCGTTCACTTCATCGGTGTTTGGCGGCCTCATCACCACGCTCGCCACGATCGCGCTGCTGCCGTGGCTTTCGCAGATCGGCCTGTACCTGCGCTCGGTCGAGATGGTGATCGTGATGCTCTTCGGCCTCACGCTGATCGCGGTGATCGCGGCGAAGGACACGCTGAAGGGCCTGGTCTCGGGGTTCTTCGGGCTGCTGATCGGAGTGATCGGCACCGACCACATCTACAACGCGCCGCGCGCCACCTTCGGGTTTCTCGAGCTCTACGACGGCGTGCCGCTCGTCGCCGCCCTGATCGGCCTGTTCGCGGTCTCCGAGGCGCTGGTGATGATCGAGGAGAAGATGATCGTCGGCACCGAGGGCCGCGACCGGGCGCGGCAGGCGAGCTGGGCCGATACCCTCGACGGCCTGCGAATGACCGTGCAGAACTGGTGGCACATCGTGTGGACCTCGTTCGTCGGCCTGGTGATCGGCATCGTGCCGGGTGCCGGGGCGAGCATCGCCGCGTTCGTCGCCTACCAGCAGTCGCGGATGTGGTCCAAGCATCCCGAGCTCTACGGGACCGGCATTCCGGAGGGCGTGATCGCGCCCGAGGCGGCGAACAACGGCGTCACCTCCGGCACGCTGGTGCCGATGATGG
>Ga0214471_10004369_pt1 | contig 10928 bp, 8 predicted proteins | sample RVTome_5_FD_207665 | JGI IMG/M metagenome (GOLD analysis project Ga0214471, IMG submission 207665) | Soil microbial communities from uranium-contaminated site in the Upper Colorado River Basin, Wyoming, United States - RVT142D155 | ecosystem: Environmental > Terrestrial > Soil > Contaminated >... | reverse complement strand
GGCTCTCGAAATGCCAGAAACGCCAGGAAGGCGGAGAGCGCGACCGCCAGGACGCCCGCGACGCGAATCTGCCACGCGCGCTCCGGCCTGATCTTCTCGTACACGCGGAGGCTCGCCTCCGGGGCGACGAAACGGAAGAACGCTTTCAACACCTGGCTCCAGCCGATCAGCGTCAGGACCACCGCAGGCCCAGACCAGACATTGTGAAACGAAACGATGATCGCTCCGAAGTTCAGACCGATGAAGCCCTCGGCAAACGCCCCGGGCCTGCCGAGCTCGCGCAGCTTGGCGAAGAATTCGATCCACGCTCCCGGTCGAAGAAGGTGCGACAACCCGATGACCAGGAAGCTCGTCGCAGCAAAGAACTGAACTGCCCTCTCCATCGACGCCCCCGCGCTCGAGCCGCTCGACCGTACCACCTACGGATCATGAGTCTACCGGCGCGCGGCGCAGCCCGATCTCAGAGGAAGGGCGGCAGCGCGACGTAGAGCACGACGATCGCCGCCATGTGGGTCAGGACCGCGAGCTCCAGCCCGCGCCACCAGTAGAGCCAGCCGAGAACGACGCCAGCCACGCTGTTGACCGCGATCGCCCGCAGCACGGGATGGGCGACGTCGGGCAGGTTGCCGACGTGCGCCAGGCCGAAGAACCACGCCGCCACTACGATGCCGAGCCACTGCGCCAGCGGCTTGCGGATCGCACCCGCTCCGCGGAGCGCCCGATGCGCCAGCGACGCGGCGAGGGTCGAGAGCAGCAAGCGATAGATCAGCTCCTCCGTGACGCCGGAGTAGACGACGACGAGGAGGCGGAAGGCGAGCGGCTCTGACCCGAGCGCGCGCACTCGCTCGAGGCTGGCGCCGGCGAAGAGCACCCGGTCGATCGCCAGCATCGAGATCGGCGTGACGACTCCGAGCAGCGGAACGAGCCACCACGAACGGCGGAGCAGCTCGCGGGTTTCCGTCGCGCTCGATGCCAGATTGAGCGGCGTGCCCAGGCCGAGCGGGCGCGGCGGCCAGCGCAGGCTCACCGGCGGGCTCCCGCCGCGTTGCGCATGGCTCGATCGTACACCCGCCTTGACCCTCCGTTACTTCGCTCCCCGTCCCGCCCCCGCCTCGGTGCGCGTGGGCGGAGTCCTCGAGCTCCCCTGGATCGGCGCCACTCGAGAACCAGTGCCTGTCCCCGACTTCGAGCCTAGATCGGTGACTTTCTCCGATCTCTAGACGCGTTCTACTTCGCTCTTTTCCGCTTCGCAGTCTTCTTCTTCGCAGTCTTCTTCTTCGCCGTCTTCTTCTTGCCAGCCTTCTTCTTGCCAGCTTTCTTCCTCGTGACCTTCGTCTTGGCCTTCGCCTTCGCCGCCTTCTTCCTTCCGGGTCCGTTCACGAAGCGCCTCCTTCTCCCTGCGATCTAGCCTGCCATTCCACCTCCACGCGGGTGCCCGGCAGGACGATGTCCTCGGTGAGCAGCTTCAGCTGCGATTTGTTTCCGAAGTATTCCGGTTTCAGCTCGAACTCCTTCTCACCGCCCAGATACTGGTTGACCGAGAACTCCTTGCAATCTTCGTGGACGACGATCAGGCCTTCGAACCCGACATGCAGAAACGGGAACCTGAGCGTGAATTCCTCGACCGTCTTCGGAGCATAACTGCGGAAGCTGATGTCGAACGTCACTTCCTGGGTCACCGCTTCCGACAGCTCGGCAGGAACGGCGAGCTCGCGGAGCATCATGCTGTTTCCACGCTCGACATCACCCTGGACCAGCTCGTACCGCTTTCCACCGTGCCGAATCGCGACATCGAGCTTCGGGAAGATCGTTTCCCAACTCGCTGCCGCCTGGCGCTTTCGCAGGATGTCGTCGATTACCTCCGAGAGCTTGGCCCGCTCACTCTCCGGCAGGGCACGCGTGAAGATCTGGTGAACGTAGACGGGAGACTCCTTCCAGACGTCGTCCCCTGCAGTGCCTCCCCAGGAGAAACCGAATCGAAGAGTCTTTCCCGACAGAATCGCCTGATAGCTGCACTGGGTGACGACGTACGGCGAGAATCCCTCGGCGAGCAGTTCATCGCCTTCCGAGTCTTGAGCGCCTCCGTGAATGTGCACCTCGTAGTTCCAGTTCCTGCAAAGCGGTTGCGATTGCGCATTCAAGAGCGTGTCGCTGATTTCGCGCAGGCGCAGAAACGCAAACCGATCGCGCGGCGGCCGGCACTGGACGAGAAAATCCTTGGCTTTCAAGTATCGCGGATCGGTCGCATCCTCCGGCTTGACCACCGCGACGTGACCGAAGTCGAGCGGATGCCAGTCGATCGCTCCATAGGTCCCCTTTGCGGACACCTCCCGCACGACGAGGTCCTTCGTGCCCGTCACGACGCGAACCGGGAGCAGGGACCGCCGCTTGGCTTCCTCACTGGAATGGCCCCCATTCACGACCCGCAGCGCCCACTCGTCGTTCAATTCCTGAACGAACTCGCTGGCCGGAGCGAGCTGGCTGACCTGCTCGTTCTGACCGCGAAGCCAGCCGAACAATCCGCCGGCTCTGGGGACGACGAACTTCAGAGCGATTCCCGCTGCCTTCGCCATCGATACGAGATGGCTGCCATTGATCGGCACGGCGTACAGCATGACTCCGCGAATCGGCAAACTGCGCGCAGCCCGCAACTGAATCAGAATGTAGTGCATCGCCACGAGACCGCCCATGCTGTGGGCGATGACGACGATCTGCTCGTAACGGCTCATTCGCTGTTCGATCTCGTCGGCCAGTTGTCGCGCAATCTTCTTGATCGACTCCCCGCTGACGGCGCTCGTGCGGTATTGAAAACCGAAGACGTCGTAGTCGGAGAGTTCGGTGTCAGCCTGGAGCAGGCCGGGGAAGGAGGCGCCTGTCGATGCGTTGATCCAGGTCTCTTCATGATGGCCGGTGAAGCCGTGAATGAAGAGCGCCGCCCGGACGTTCTTCGAGCCGGTTCTGCGCAGCGTGAAGAGAACGTCTTTGGTGACCGTCTGCCAGCTTGCCACGGAGTCACCTCGATCTTCCGCGTGGGCTCTCGCTCCTCGGGGCCAAGCTCAACGCGGATGCCCGTAAGAAATCGTCGCTGGTTGACTTCTACCACATTGCCCTGTCAAGAACTGACAGCCGCACTGGAATCTGTGGCACCGCCATGGTCCGTAGCGCGCGCAAAGAGCTCGGAAATCGGTGCCTGTCCCCGTTTTCCAAAGTCGGACCCGTTCCTCGCTCCGCGCCTACGCAGGGTCGCCGCGCGGGAGGTCGACGGTCTGGTCGAGCACGCTGGCGAAGAGGTCGCGGTCGACGTTGCCGCCGGTGAGGACGACAGCGATTCTGCGACCGGCGTTTTTCTCGCGCTCCTTTTCGGCGGCGGCGAGGGCGGCGGCGCCGGCGCCTTCGGCGACGTTGTGGGTGCATTCGTAGAGGGTGCGCATGGCGGCGGCGACCTCGCGGTCGGTGACTTCGAGGATGCGGATCCGGTACTGCTCGAGGATCGCCAGGGATTCCGGGTGCGGGGTGCGGACGGCCATTCCGTCGGCGAGGTGGGTGGTCGACGGCAGCTCGACGAGACGGTTCTCGGCGAGGGAGGCGGCGTAGGCGCGGGCGTGGGCGGAGACGACGCCGACGACCTCCGTCGCGAGACCGAGGGCCTCGTGGGCGGCGAGCATGCCGCAGATGCCGGAGCCGAGGCCGATCGGAACGTAGACGCGGTCGAGGGCGGGGACGGCGCGGAAGAGCTCGCGGCCGGCCGTGGCGATGCCGACGACCAAGCCGCGGTCGTACGATGGCACCAGATGCAGCGACTCGGCCGCGGCGAGTCGCTCCGCGTGCTCGAAGGCGGCCTGGAAATCGTCGCCGTGCTCGACGAGCGTCGCGCCGAAGCCGCGCATTGCGGCATTCTTCTCGCGGCTGTTGCCGTGCGGCACCACGATCGTCGCCGGCAGGCCGTGGCGGCGGGCGGCGAGAGCGATCGACTGGCCGTGATTGCCGCGCGTCGCGGCGATGACGCCGCGCAGTCGATTCGCGCCGGCGGCGAGGGCGGCGAGATAGACCAGCCCGCCGCGCAGCTTGAACGAGCCCACCGGCGTGTGATTCTCGTGCTTGACCCAGACCTCGGCGGCGAGTCGCTCGCCGAGCAAAGACCAGGCGTACTGCGGCGTCGGCGGCATCACCGCGTAGACGAGCTCGGCGGCGCGCTCGATCTCGGCGCCGGCAGGCAGCAGCGCGCTCACGCCGTCGCCGGCTGCAGCCCCGGCATGCGCCGCAGCAGCCACCTGACGAGCTGCTCCGGCGGGGCGATCTGCGTCATGCCGAGCTCCGTCGGCAGCCGCGGCGGCTGCATCAGATTGAGCGCCCGGTAGACGCAGTAGTTGAAGTTCTCGCGCACGCTGTCCTTTCGGCGGTCCGAGAACATCGTACGCAGGCTGGCGAGTTGTTCTCCCAGGAGCGCGTCCACTCCCGCCTCCGCGCCCGCCGTCGCGGCGCGCACCGCAGCCGTGCGCTGACCCACTCGGCGGTCGAGGCCGAGGGCGGCCGAGCGCAGCGAGTCGAGCTCGGCGAAGACGTCGCGCGCCGGCTTGGCGGGGCGCTCGGCTGCCGGCGGCCGCGCCTCGGGGCCGAGCAGGTACGACCGGCCCGAGCAGTTCGCGCGGTGCAGCTCCGCGTCCTGCACGATCCAGCCGAGCTGCGTCAGGTCGAGAAGCGTCGAGACCTGCTCGGCGAGGTTGCGCACGAAGGGGGCGACCGCCCGCTCGTGCGCCTTCTCCACCCCGTCGAACTGATTGAGCACGTAGTGGACGCGGAAATCGGCGAAGAGCGAGCGCAACGCGTCGACCAGCGCGCCGTCGTCGAGCAGCGCGCCGAGCGCGGCGAGGAAGGCGTCGAGATTCGGCACCGAGTCGTCGTAACAGTCCTCGGCGCGGGCGAGGAGATCGGGCACCAGATCGCGCGCCGCCCCGACGCCGGGGAGCGCCCAGACCTGCGACTCCGGCGCGAAGATGGCGCGCAGCGTGCGGAAGACGATCGCCTTGACGATGTCGGCGGCGGCGGCCGTCGCCTGCGGCAGCTCGGGGGTGAAGACGAGCACGCCGCTGTTCGTGTAGGGGAGGAAATCCGCCACCGCCGGGTCGATCCCGGCGCGCAGGTCGAGGACGACGTAGTCCGCCGGCATCGCGTTGATCTCGGCGGCGAGGCGCCGGCGCAGCGCGGCGTCGGGGTTGGCCAGCTCCTCGAGGTAGTGGCGCGGCGCGGCGACGAAGCCGAACTGGCCGTAGCGCCCGTCGGGATCGACACTCGCGTCGAGCCGGGTGACGCAATCGGCGAGCTTCTCGCCGTGACGGTGGAAGTGATAGAGGTCCTTGGCGACCGGCACCGCCAGCGAGCCGCGCACCGAAGAGGTGGCGGTGTCGAGGTCGACCAGGACGGTGGGCGCGCGGCGGGAGAGGGCGAGCGCGAAATTGACGGCGAACGTCGTCTTGCCGACGCCCCCCTTGCCGGAGGCCACCGGTATGATCCGCCTGGGCATGGAGGCGTCAGCTTAATCCTGCAGGTGACTCAAGGCTAGCCCCGTGCCAGCCGCTGTCGGCGGAGTGAACGTTGGAGAAAGGATCGCCCGCATGAACCGTCGTCCGCTGACCGTCGCCGTCGCACTCGCCTTGGTCGCCCTCTCGGGCGCCGCGCAGGAATTCAGCGATCCCCATTCGCTCTCGCGCCCCGACGAGGTGGCGGTCACCCACCTCGACCTCGACTTGACCGTCGACTTCGCCGCCAAGACGCTCGCCGGCACCGCCAGCCTCACCGTCGAGCGCCGCGCGCCGGGCGCCGAGCAGCTCTGGCTCGATACGAACGGCCTCGACATCGTCGCCGTGCGCCTCGACGGCGCCCCCGAGCCGGTGGCCCACCGGCTGAGCACCGAGATCCCGCTCCTCGGCCGCGCCCTCTCGGTGCCACTCGGGCCCGAGACGCGCGTCGTGCACGTCGACTACCGCACCCGGCCCGACGCCGCGGCGCTGCAGTGGCTCGATCCGGCGCAAACCGCGGGCGGCCGACACCCGTTCCTCTTCACCCAGTCGCAGCCGATCCTGGCGCGCACTTGGGTGCCGTGCCAGGACAGCCCCGGCGCGCGGGCGACCTACCGCGCGACGATCCGCACCTCGCCCGAGCTCGTGGCGGTGATGAGCGCCACCAACCCGCGCCAGAAACGGCCCGACGGCGTCTACCGCTTCGAGATGAAGCAGCCGATCCCGAGCTACTTGCTGGCGCTCGCCGTCGGCGACCTCGAGTTCCGCGAGCTCGGCAGGAGGAGCGGCGTCTACGCCGAGCCTTCGGTGGTCGAGCCGGCGGCGTGGGAGCTCGCCGACACCGAGGCGATGATCACCGCCGCCGAGCGGCTCTACGGACCGTACCGCTGGGGGCGCTATGACCTGCTCATCCTGCCGCCGTCGTTCCCGTACGGCGGCATGGAGAACCCGCGGCTCACCTTCGCCACCCCCACCATCCTCGCCGGCGACAAGTCGCTCGTCGCGCTCGTCGCCCACGAGCTCGCCCACTCGTGGTCGGGCAACCTCGTCACCAACGCCACCTGGAACGACTTCTGGCTGAACGAGGGCTTCACCAGCTACATCGAGAACCGCATCATGGAGGCGGTCTACGGCGCCGACTACGCGGCAATGCTGCAGCTGCTCTCGCGGCGCGAGATCGAGAAGGCGGTCGCCGAGGAGGGCTCCGGCGCGCGCTCGACATGGCTCTACGGCGACCTGGGCGGGCGCGATCCCGAGGGCTACGTCGCGGAGATCGTCTACGACAAGGGGGCGTTGCTCCTGCACACGCTCGAGGACGCGGTCGGGCGCCAAACCTGGGACCGCTTCCTGCGCCAGTACTTCGACGAGCACGCCTTTCGCACCATGACCTCGCGCGGCTTCGTCGACTCCGTGAGCGCCAACCTGCTCGACGAGCGCCCCGAGGCGGCGGGCCGGGTGGACGTCACGGGCTGGGTCTACGGTCCGGGGATCCCGCCCAACGCCCACGCCGCCGTCTCGCCCGCCTTCGACCAGGTCGACCGCGAGGTCAACCGCTTCCTGACCGGGACGCCGGCCGCCGACCTCGCCACCGCCGGCTGGGTCACCCAGCAGTGGCAGCGCTTCCTCGAGCGCCTCGGCTCCGGGCTGCCGCTCGCCAGCATGGCCGACCTCGACGCGACCTTCGGATTCACGCGCAGCGGCAACTCCGAGGTCCTCGCCGCCTGGCTCGGGCACGCCATCGCCGCCCAGTACGAGCCGGCCGATCCGGCGCTCGAGCGCTTCCTCACCACCGTCGGCCGGCGCAAGTTCTTGAAGCCTCTCTACGAAGAGCTCGCCAAGACGCCGGCCGGCCTCGCCCGAGGCAAGGCGCTCTATGCCAAGGCGCGGCCGGGGTATCACGCGGTGAGCCGCGTGGCGGTGGACGAGATTCTCGGCTGGAAGGAGTAACGGCTCAGCCGACGCGAACGACGACCTTGCCGAGCGGACGGCCGCGAGCGAGATAGTCGTAAGCCGCAGCGATCTCGTCGAACGCGAAGACGCGGTCGATCCGCGGCACGAGCTCTCGCCGCGCGAGGAGCGGCCCGGCGAAGGCGAGGAAGGCGGCGACGAGCCGCGCCTTCTCGTCGCGGCTCCGCGAGCGCAGCACCGAGCCGCGGATGACGAGCCGCCGCCGCAGCACGGCGGCGAGATCGAGCGTCGCCGTGGCGCCGGCCATGAGCCCGACGAGCACCAGCCGCCCGCACGGCGCGAGCGCCGCGAGATGCTCGGCGAGATGCACGCCGCCGACGAGATCGAGGACGAGCTCGACGCCGCGCCCGCCGGTCGCCGCCCGCGCCGCTTCCGGCAGCGCTGGACCGAGCTCGAGGAGCGCGTCGGCGCCGAGCTCGCGCGCCACGGCCAGCCGCTCGCGATCGCGGCCGGCGGCGAGCACGCGCGCGCCGAGCGCCTTGCCGAGCGGCACCGCGAACGTCCCGACACCCGAAGTCGCCCCGGCCACGAGCACGCTCTCGCCGGCCCGCAGTCCGCCCTCGTCGACGAGGTTGACCCACGAGGTGATCGCCGCCTCCGGCAGCGCCGCCGCCTCCTCGCAGCTCCAGTCGCCGGGAATCGCCAGCAGCTGCCCCGCCGGCACCGCCACGCGCTCGGCGTGACCGCCCCCGGCGAGGAGCGCCGCGGCGCGATCGCCGACCCGCCAGCCGGCGACGCCCTCGCCGAGCGCGACGATCTCTCCCGCCGCCTCCAGCCCCGGCACCTCGCTCTCCCCCGCCAGCGGCGGATAGAGCCCGCGCAACTGGAGGAGATCGGCGCGGTTGAGCGCCGTGGCGCGCACCGCCAGAACGACTTCGCCCCGCGCCGCGACCGGCTCCGGCCGGTCGCCGACGCGGGGCGAGGGATCGTCGCCCGGCGCGGGGATGAGCGCCCTCACGCCGTCGTCGCGGGCACGCCCGCCGGCTCGGCGCGCTCGGCGGCGCCGGCGAGGCTCGCCGACCGGTGCTCGGCGAGCCCGATCGTGCCCTCGTGCAGGAAGGCGTAGCGGCCGTCGAGCACGCTCACCCCGCTGCGGTACTTGCGCGCGTCGTCGTTGCGCCAGAGCTCGCCGAAGAGCCGCTCGACGGCGCGGCGCGAGCCGCGGCAGAAGAGGTCGGCGAGCTCGACGGCACGCGCGCCTTCCGGCTTGCCGCCGCGCGCCAGCGCGTGGGCGCGCGAGATCGCCGCGCTCATCGCGAAGAGCTCGCAGGTGATGTCCACCAGGCGGAAGAGAAAGCCCTGCTTGAATTGCAGCTTCGCCCGGTGCACGAGCATGCCGTGGAGGACCTGGCGCGCCAGCTGGCGCGCCTTGCGATCGACGAAGCGCAGATGCCCGGCGAGCGGGCCGAACTCGGCGTAGCGCGGCCAGCGCCCCCAGCCCAGCCAGCGGGTCGGGTACCACCCGAGGTAGAAGAGCGCGGCGCGCGCGAGCGCGCGCGCCCTGGCGCCGGCCGACTTCTCGCGATCGATGATGTCGCCCGCCACGTCGAGGTGCTTGTCGACCGCCTCGCGCGCGATGAAGAGGCGCATGATCTCGCTCGAGCCCTCGAAGATGCGGTTGATCCGACAGTCGCGGAAGATGAGCTCGACCGGGATCGGCTCGTCGCCGCGCGCCGCCAGCGAGCGCGCCGTCTCGTAGCCGCGGCCGCCGCGGATCTGCATCGTGTCGTCGACGATCTGCCAGGTCTTCTCGGTGTTCCACAGCTTCGCCGCCGCCGCCTCGAGCCGGATGTCGTAGCCGCCGCGGTCGGCCATCTGGCAGGAGAGCTCGGTCATCGACTCCTCGGCGAAGGTCGTCGACGCCATCTCCGCCAGCTTGTGCGAGATCGCTTCGTGCTTGCCGATCGGGCGCCCCCACTGCACGCGCTCACCCGCCCACTTGCGGCAGATCTCGAGGCAGAGCTTGCTGGCACCGACCATGCCGGCGGGGATGGCGAGCCGGCCGGTATTCAAGGTGGTGAGCGCGATACGCAGGCCTCTGCCCTCGTCGCCGATGCGGTTCTCGACCGGCACGCGCACGTCGGTGAACGAGAGCACGGCGTTGGCCAGCGCCCGCATGCCCATGAAGTGGCAGCGGCGCTCGACCCGGACGCCCGGCGCGTCGCACTCGACGACGAAGGCCGAGATCTTCTTCGTCAGCGGGTCGCGCGCCATCACCACCAGCAGCTTGGCGATGGTGCCGTTGGTGCACCAGAGCTTGGTGCCGTTGAGCACGTAGTGCCGGCCGTCCTCCGCGAGCACCGCGGTGGTGGCGAGGCGCGCCGGATCGGAGCCGACGTCGGGCTCGGTCAGGGCGAAGCCCGAAATCTCGCCCGCCGCGCAGCGCGGTAGGAAGCGGCGCTTCTGCTCCTCGCTGCCGAAGTAGAGCAGCGGCGTCGGCACGCCGATCGACTGGTGCGCCGAGAGCAGCGCCTCGACGTTGCCGTCGACCGAGCCCAAGAGCTCCATCAGCTTCGAGTACTCCAGCATGTTGAAGCCGAGGCCGCCGTACTGCTTGGGGATCTTGAGCCCGAAGGCGCCGAGCTTGCGCAGGCCGTCGACGACGTGCTCGGGGTACTCGCCGCTCTCGTCGATGGCGACCGGATCGACCTCGTGCTTCAGGAACTCGCGGAAGGCGCGGTAGAAGGCGGCGAACTCGGGACGGTCCTCCTCCACCCGCGGGTAGGGGTGGACGAGGTCGAGGCGGAAGTTGCCGAGGAAGAGCTCTTTCAGGAAGCTCGGGCTCTTCCATTCCTTCTCGCGCGAGGCCTCGGCGACCTTGCGCGCCTCCTCCTCGCTGACGTGGCGGACGTTCTCGGCCATCGCGACCTCCCCTCGCCGGCGCCCTGCGAGTCTACGGAAGAGCGGTCGCGGCCTCTCTTCCGCGCTGCGGCAATAATTTACCGCAAAGCGGCAAGAATGGCAAAGTTTTTACGCCGCGTCGCGGCACAACCGCAGTTCATGGGTAGATCTTGTAGAGCAGGCGCGGGTAGGGAATCGTCTCGCGCAGGTGCTCGAGCTTGCCCATCCAGGCGACGAAGCGCTCGAGGCCCATGCCGAAGCCGGAGTGCGGGCAGGTGCCGTACTTGCGCACATCGAGGTACCACTGGAAGGCCGCGAGCGGCAGGTCGTGGGCGCGCAGCCGTTCGAGCAGCAGGTCGTGTTCGTGGATGCGCTGCGAGCCGCCGATGATTTCGCCGTAGCCCTCGGGGGCGATCATGTCGAGGCCGAGCACGACTCTCGGGTTCTCCGGATCGGGCTGCATGTAGAACGCCTTAAACGCGGCCGGGAAGCGGCTCACCATCACCGGCCGGTCGAACTCCTGCGAGATCAGCGTCTCCTCGCCGGCGCCGAAGTCGTCGCCCCAGGCGATCGGGTTGCCCTTGGCGTTGAGCTTCTCGACCG
>Ga0214471_10004368_pt1 | contig 10930 bp, 14 predicted proteins | sample RVTome_5_FD_207665 | JGI IMG/M metagenome (GOLD analysis project Ga0214471, IMG submission 207665) | Soil microbial communities from uranium-contaminated site in the Upper Colorado River Basin, Wyoming, United States - RVT142D155 | ecosystem: Environmental > Terrestrial > Soil > Contaminated >... | reverse complement strand
CGGCGAGGCCGAGCGCCTGCTCGTCGAGGGCCACAAGCGGAAGCCCGAGGAGGCCCTCGCCCAGCTCACCGACGACGACACCCTCGAGTCGCTGCAGCGCCGGTCCGACCTCCTCACGCGACGCCTCACGCTCCTCGGCCGGGTCAACCTGGTGGCGAGCGAGGAGTACCAGGCGCTCCAGGAGCGCCACGATTTCCTCCGCCGCGAGATCGAGGACGTGCAGTCCGCGCGCCGCGACCTCCAGCGCGTGGTCGCCGACGTCGACCGGAAGATCGTGGAGATCTTCGAGGCCGCCTTCCGCGATGTGGCCGCGGAGTTCACGAAGGTGGTGAAGACGGTGTTTCCCGGCGGCGAGGGCCGCGTCTCGCTCACCGACCCCGACGACCTGATGGGGTCGGGCGTCGAGATCGAGGTGCGTCCCGGCCGCAAGAAGGTCAAGCGCCTGTCGCTCCTCTCGGGCGGGGAGCGCTCGCTGGTCGCGCTCGCGTTCCTGTTCTCGATCTTCCGCGCCCGGCCCTCGCCCTTCTACCTCCTCGACGAGGTCGAGGCGGCGCTCGACGACCTGAACCTCGTGCGCTTCCTCGAGCTCATCAAGGACTTCGCGCGCGACTCCCAGGTCATCGTCATCAGTCACCAGAAGCGGACGATGGAGGCCGCCGACGTCCTCTACGGCATCTCGATGTCGGGCGGCGTCTCGACCGTGATCTCCCAGCGCCTCGCCGGTGTGCCGGAGGGCGCGACCAAGTAGGTTCTCCCCGGAGGCTGTCGTCATGCCGGGAGGGATCGGGTTGGAGATCGTCGTCGCCCTGGCGGCGCTCGCGCTGCTCGTCGCCGCCGCGCTGGTCGGCCGCCGCATGCGGAGACGCCCCGCGCCCGTGCGCGCGCCGAAGCCCGCAGCTCGCGAGAGCCTGGGCGCGCGCGTCCGCTCCATCTTCCGGGGGGCTCCCTCGGAGGAGAGCTGGGGAGAGCTCGAGGACGCCCTGATCCGGGCCGACGTCGGGCCGGGCCCGGCCGCGGAGCTGGTCACCCGCGTCCGCGAGGCCTACGAGCCGGGCGACGACCCGGCCGCGCTCCTCAAGCGCGAGGTGGCGGCGGTGTTCGAGTCCGATCCGCCGCTCGTCGTTCCGCCCGGCTTCGCCGTGCTGATGGTGGTGGGCGTGAACGGCACCGGGAAGACCACGACGATCGGCAAGCTCGCCAAGCGGCTCGCCGGGGGCGGCCGTTCGGTCGCGCTCGCCGCGAGCGACACGTTCCGCGCGGCCGCCGCCGAGCAGCTGGAGGAGTGGGGAACGCGTGCGGGGGTCGAGGTCATCTCTCAGCAGCGGGGCGCCGACCCCGGCGCGGTCGCCTTCGACGCGGTGCAGGCCGCGCGGGCGCGCGGACGCGACGTGCTGATCGTCGACACCGCCGGGCGCATCCACACGAAGCAGCCCCTGATGGAAGAGCTCTCGAAGGTCAAGCGCGTGCTCGAGAAGGCCTCGGAGAAGCCGGTCGACGAGGTGCTGCTGGTGGTCGACGCCACGACCGGGCAGAACGGGATCGCCCAGGCGCGCACCTTCCTCGACGCGGTCGAGGTCACGGGCATCGCGCTCACGAAGCTCGACGGCTCGGCCCGAGGCGGGGTGGTCCTGGCGATCCGGGACGAGCTTGGCCTCCCCGTGAAGCTCGTGGGGACGGGGGAGGGCATCGACGACCTCCAGCCGTTCGACGGCGAGTCGTTCGCGGCCGACCTCGTGGGGTGACCGTGGAGGGGCGGGTTCTCATCATCGACGACCACGAGGAGATCCGGGCCGTGCTGAGGGAGCTGCTGGCGCTCGAGGACCTCGACGTCGAGGAGGCCGGCAACGGGGTTGACGGCCTCGCCGTCGCGCGCGACCGGCTCCCCGGGGTGATCCTGCTCGACCTCTCGATGCCGGGCTTGAGCGGGATGGAGGTCCTCGAGCAGCTCAAGGGCGACCCCGCGACCGCGGCTTCGAGGGTGATCGTGCTGACCGGCCACGGCGACATCGAATGCGAGGAGGCCCTCGACGCCGGTGCCGAGGAGTGCCTCCAGAAGCCGTTCGAGGCGCCCCTTCTCCTCGAGCTCATCGAGCGGCTGCTCGCTCCGGACCGCCGGTAGAATCGGCCGGATGTTCGATCAGCTCACCGACCGGCTCGGAGCCGTCTTCAAGAAGCTGCGCTCCAAGGGCAGGCTCCATCCCAAGCAGGTGGACGCCGGGCTCGCCGACATCCGCACGGCGCTGCTCGACGCCGACGTCGCGCTCGAGGTGGTCGACGACCTGCTCGCTCGCGTGCGCGAGCGCTCGCTCTCGGCCGAGGTGATGAAGAGCATCACGCCCGCACAGCAGGTCGTGAAGATCGTGAACGACGAGATGACGGTGACGCTCGGCGGCGAGCACCATCCCTTCAAGCTCCCCAAGGGCGATCTCGCGGTCGTGATGATGGCGGGGGTGCAGGGCTCGGGGAAGACCACCTCGTGCGCGAAGCTCGCGCTCCACCTGAAGGGCAAGGGGCGCCACCCCCTGCTCGCGGCCGCCGACCTCCAGCGGCCCGCGGCCGTCGAGCAGCTCTTCGCGCTCGGCGAGGACATGGGCATCCCCGTGGTGTCCGACGGCAAGGACCCGGTGAGGGTGGCGAAGTCGGCGCTCAAGCACGCGCGGAAGTCCGGCCACGACGTGCTGATCCTCGACAGCGCGGGCCGCCTGCACGTGGACGACGAGATGATGCGCGAGATCCGGCGCGTCCGCGACACGCTGAAGCCCCATCACGTGCTCATGGCCGCGGACGCGATGACGGGCCAGGACGCCGTCGTGCAGGCGCGCGCCTTCATGAGCGAGATCGACACCACGGGCTTCGTCCTCACCAAGCTCGACGGCGACGCGCGAGGCGGCGCGGCCCTCTCGGTCACGCAGGTGACCGGCCGCCCGATCTTCTTCGCCGGCGTGGGGGAGCGCCCCGCCGACCTCGAGCCGTTCTACCCCGACCGCATGGCGTCGCGGATCCTCGGCATGGGCGACGTGGTCTCGCTGGTCGAGAAGGCCGAGCGGGAGATGGACCAGGAGGAGGCGCGCGAGTCGGCCGAGCGTATCCTGCGCGCGGAGTTCACGCTCGACGACTTCCTGACCCAGCTCCGCGAGATGAAGAAGCTCGGCCCGCTCCAGGACCTGCTCGCGATGATGCCGGGCATCCCGGGGAAGGCCGGCCTCAAGGACCTCGAGGTCGACGAGGGTCAGCTGGTGCGCACCGAGGCGATCATCTGCTCGATGACCGCCCACGAGCGGACGCACCCGGCCGTCATCAACGGCAGCCGCCGCACCCGCATCGCCCGCGGCAGCGGCACGACCGTGGGCCAGGTCAACGGCCTGCTCAAGCAGTACGACCAGGCCCGCAAGATGATGAAGAAGCTCGGAGGCGGCAAGCTCAAGCTCCCCGGGATGCCGGGGATGAAGCTCCCGGGCCTCGGCTAGCCCTCGGCTCGCCGAGCAGCTCGTCGATCGCCCGCTCGTTCGCACCGGTATCTCCCTGGCCACTGTCGGAAACGCTATCCTGCGGGTACGAGACGGTCCGCGCGGGCGGGACTCGAACGGGCTCCGGTATCATTCGCGCTGGTCACATAACCCAGGAGCTGATGACATGGTCAAGATCAGGCTGATGCGCATGGGCGCCAAGAAGCGCCCCTTCTATCGGGTGGTGGTGGCCGACTCGCGGAGCCCGCGGGACGGCCGCTTCATCGAGAACATCGGGAAGTACCACCCGCTTTCCCACCCTTCGGTCATCGAGATCGACGCCGACCGGGCGATCCACTGGCTCGGAAACGGCGCCCAGCCCAGCCAGGCGGTGCAGAACCTGCTCGTGAAGACGGGCATCTGGAGCAAGTTCCAGGGCGGCCCCGGCACCCCGGTGCCGCCGCCCGACGAGGCGCCGAAGCCCGCCGCCGAGGCACCTGCCTCGGAGGAGGCGCCCGCGCCCGAGGCCGAGGCTGCGCCCGAGGCCGAGGCTGCGCCCGAGGCCGAGGCTGCGCCCGAGGCCGAGGCGGTACCCGAGGCCGCGGCGGAGACCGAGGACGTCCCGGCCACCGAGGAGGCGGAGCCCTCGGAGGAGCCGGCCGCCGACGAGCCTCCGTCCGAGACCGAGCCGGCTCCCGAGGCCCCTGCCGAGGAAGCGCCCGCCGAGGAGACGAGCGAGTGAAGGACGACCTGGTCGAGTACATCGCCAGGCACCTGGTCGAGGACCCTGACGCGGTCGAGGTCGTCGACTTCGAGGAGGACGACGGCAGCGTCGTCTTCGAGCTGAAGGTGGCCCCCGACGACATGGGCAAGGTCATCGGGAAGGGCGGACGCATGGCGAAGGCGATCCGCACCGTCGTCCGGGCCGCGGCCGGCCAGGAGGACCTCCGCGCGACGGTCGACATCGTCGACGAGATCAGCGACTGACCCACGGATGACGGGCGAGCTGCTCGCCGTCGGACGGATCGCCCGTGCCCACGGCATCCACGGCGAGGTTGCGGTCAAGACGCTCACCGAGGTGAAGGATCGCTTCGCGCCCGGCGCGGTGGTGCATCACGGCCCCGAGGGCGAGCTTCGGCTCACCGTTCGATCCTCGCGCCCGTTCAAGGACGGCCTGCTCGTTCGCTTCGAGGAGGTCGCCGATCGCAACCAGGCGGAGGCGCTCCGAGGGACGCTCCTCCTGACGCCGTCCGGCGACGCGCCGCCGCTCCCCGAGGGCAGCTACTGGGAGCACGAGATGATCGGGCTCGAGGTCGTGACGGAGGAGGGTCGCGCGCTCGGCACGATCATCGAGATCGCCCACAACCCGGCGAACGACGTGTGGTCCACCGACGCGGGGGTGCTGATCCCGGCCGTGCGGGACTTCGTCGTGTCGGTGGACCCCGCTGCCGGCAAGGTGGTGATCCGGGACATCCCCGGGCTGGAGGGCGACGCGTGAGGATCGACGTCTTCACGATCTTCCCGGGCATCCTCGAGGGCGCGTTGCGCGAGAGCCTGCTCGGCAGGGCGATCGAGGCGGGCCTCCTCGACGTCCGCCTCCACGACATCCGCGAGCACACGACCGACCGCCATCGCACGGTCGACGACGAGGCCTTCGGCGGCGGTCCGGGCATGGTGATGAAGCCCGAGCCGCTCTTCGCCGCGGTGGAGTCGCTCGGCGAGGACCGGGGCCGCGTGATCCTCCTGTCGCCGGCAGGGCGGCGGCTGGACCAGGCGCTCGTGCGCGAGCTGGCGCGCGAGCCCCGGCTGGTCCTTCTCTGCGGGCGCTACGAGGGCGTCGACGAGCGCGTGGCAGAGGGACTGCCGGCCGAGGAGATCTCGATCGGCGACTACGTCCTGTCGGGGGGAGAGGTCCCCGCCCTCGTCCTCGTCGAGGCCGTGTCCCGCCTCGTCCCCGGCGTGGTGGGCAAGGAGGAGTCGCTCGAGAAGGAGTCCTTCGAGGAGGGGGTCCTCGACTACCCGCACTACACGCGCCCGCGCGAGTTCCGGGGGATGGAGGTGCCCGAGATCCTCCTCTCCGGCGACCACGCGCGGATCGAGGAATGGCGGCGCGAGGCCGGCCTCGAGAAGACTCGCCGCAACCGCCCCGACCTGCTGGAAGAGGCTCCTGAGTCGTAGCGCCACCTCCGCCCGCGACCGGTCGGGCCTCCGCGGACGGCTCCGCGGTCGTCCGTGGTGGCGTGCGGCCCTCATCGGGCTGGCATGGCGCTGGGGGCCGCCGCGGTCGTCTACCTCTCGCTCGGCTGGGTAACGACGGCTCTGCGGTCGCTCGGGGTGTTCTTCTGAACGCGGACGCAACCGCCCGGGAGGGGTTACTATCATCGTCCGCACCGAAGGAGCCTTCGTGAACAAGACCGACATCATCGAGAAGCCACGCCTGCGCGACGACATCCCCGACTTCCGGGCGGGCGACACCGTCAAGGTCCACGTCCGGGTCGTCGAGGGCAGCCGCGAGCGCATCCAGGTGTATCAAGGCGTGGTGATCGGACGCAGGGGCGGCGGCCTGCGAGCCACCTTCACGGTTCGGAAGGTCTCCTTCGGGGTCGGTGTGGAGCGGACGTTCCCGCTCCATTCGCCCCAGATCTCGAAGATCGAGGTGGCGACGCGAGGCGACGTGCGCCGAGCCAAGCTCTACTACCTCCGCGAGCGGCGCGGGAAGCGCGCGCGCATCAAGGAGCTGCGGACCCCGCTCCCCGTCAAGGGCGCGCCCAAGCAGCCCGACGAAGCCGCGACCGAGCCTCCCGGGGCAGTGGACGGAGACGAAGGCTAGGTTGGACAAGGACGCTCCCACCGAGGAGCGGCCCGCCATCGCCGACGAGCCGCCGAACGGCGAGCCTCCCGCCTCCGATGAGGCCGAGGCTTCCGAGGAGAAGAAGCGCGGGCCCCTCCACTTCCTGAGAGAGCTGCCCGGGCTCATCCTCATCGCGCTGGTCCTCGCGCTGCTCATCAAGACGTTCCTGATCCAGGCGTTCTACATCCCGTCGCAGTCGATGGAGCCCACCCTGATGGTGGGCGACCGCGTCATCGTCAACAAGGTCATCTACCGCCTCCGGGATCCCCGCCGCGGCGAGGTCGTCGTCTTCGAGAACCCCAGCCACATCGAGCCCGAACGGAACCCGCTCGAGTCGTTCTGGCACTGGATCACCGAGGGGCTCGGCTTCTCCACCGACCCCACGAAGGACTTCATCAAGCGGGTGATCGCGATCCCCGGCGACACGGTCGAGGTCAAGGGCGGGGACGTCTACGTGAACGGCGAGCACCACGACGAGCCCTACATCAGCCCCGTGCCCGACGTGATGGACTTCGGCCCGAAGAAGATCGGCGAGGGCCGCTACTTCGTGATGGGCGACAACCGTGCGAATTCCCAGGACTCACGCATCTTCGGGGCGATCGAGCGGGATAAGATCGTCGGGAGGGCGTTCCTGATCCTCTGGCCCCCCTCACGGTTCGGGTGGTTATCCGCAGGCTGAAGGAGCTGGATCACTACGAGCGGCGCCTCCACGGGCGCGGCTTCCGAGTCATCGCCGGGCTGGACGAAGCGGGCCGCGGCGCGCTCGCCGGCCCCATGATCGCGGCCGCGGTCATCCTGCCCGAGGACTTCGATACGGAAGGCCTCGAGGACTCCAAGCTCCTCTCCCCGAAGCAGCGCGACGAGCAGTTCGACCGCATCCGGGCGGCCGCCGTGGCGGTCGCCGTGGCGAGAGCGATGCCCGGCCGCATCGACCGCCGGGGTCTTCACCGAACGAACAAGCTGCTCCTCCGTCGCGCGCTCCGCGACCTCCCCGTCGAGCCCGAGTTCGTGCTGAACGACGGCTTCCCGATCGGGCGCCTGCCCGTCCCCAGCCTCGCGGTCCGCAAGGGCGATGTCGTGTGCGCGTCCGTGGCGGCCGCCTCGGTGGTGGCCAAGGTCACCCGGGACCGGATGATGGACCGCTACCACCGGCGGTTCCCCGCCTACGGGTTCGACACGAACCGCGGCTACGGCACCCGCGCCCACTGGGAGGCGCTCGACCGGCTCGGCCCGACCCCCATCCACCGCCGCTCGTTCAAGGGCGTGGGGGATGGTGGATCCGGGCGAAGAGGCACATACTCCCCGGGGGAAGGGTGGAGGAGGCCATGAGCTCCGAGGAGCTAGAGCGCTACGAGACCGAGATGGAGCTTCGGCTCTATCAGGAGTACCGCGACGTCCTCCCGATGTTCACCTACGTCGTCGAGACCGACCGTCGCTTCTACCTGGCGAACGTCGTCGACGTGAAGCGCCACGACGACGCCCAGGGCTCCATGATCGAGCTGGAGCTGGCCGACGCCTGGGTCTGGGACATGCACCGCCCCGCCAGGTTCGTGAAGCGGGTCCGGGTGTTCACCAGCCAGGACGTGAACATCGAGGAGCTCCCTCACGACGGCGTCGAGGACCCGCGCACGGTTCCCGGGTAGCGGATCGTGTCGGTGGGCCGTGAGAGGCTCACCGGGTGCCGACGAGACGAGGCCTCCTGGGAGGCTCGGGTGAGCGCGCGGCCTGGGACGCCTACCGGGCTCGCGGCTACCGTCTCATCGCCCGCAACTGGCGATGCCGGCTCGGCGAGCTGGACCTGATCGTCGCCAAGGGTCGAACGATCGTCTTCTGCGAGGTGAAGACCCGCGTGTCCGCGGCCCTCGGCGGCCCTCACGAGTCCGTGACCGCGACCAAGCAGCGGAAGATCCGCGCCCTCGCCGAGGCCTTCATCGCCCAGTCGCGCCCCGACGCCGACCGCTACCGCTTCGACGTCGCCAGCGTCACCGCGCGGCCCGGGAGGCGCCCGAGCGTCTACCTGTTCGAGGACGCGTTCTGATCCCGTCGGCTTGTCTTCCTGCACCGATATGGGGTGTGATTGCCCCAGTCGAGGAGAGGAGGAGGCCATGCCGGTCTACATCACCCTCATCCGGTGGACCGACCAGGGTCGCGAGAAGGTCGACAGCCTTCCCGACCGGGTGCAGGAGGTCGAGAAGCGCCTCACCGACCACGGGGCCAAGACCATCGGCAACTGGGTCACCATGGGCTCGTACGACCAGATCGCCGTCAACGAGGCGCCCGACGACGAGACGGCCGGGAAGCTGGCGCTGATGATCGCGGGCCGCGGGAACGCCGTCACGCAGACCATGCGGGCGTTCTCGATGGACGAGGTCCGGAGGATGCTGCAGGGCTGAGCCCGTCCCATCCACGCGGGGGGAGGACCGTGTCAGACCCCCTGGCTAGGCTTCCGGGTCGATGTACGCCCGCGCGAACGGTGTCGCGGTGGTCGGCGTCCACGGCCACCCGGTTTCGGTGGAGGCGCACGTCGGGCGAGGGCTGCCGGCGCTCTACCTGACGGGCCTCCCCGGGGCGGCCGTGCAGGACGCGCGCGAGCGGGTGCGGCCGGCGGTCGAGAACTCGGGCCTGGAGTGGCCGCTCCGGCGGGTGACCGTGAACCTCAGCCCGGCCGATCTGCGCAAGGAGGGCCCGGGGTTCGACCTGCCGATCGCCGTCGCGGTCCTGGCGGCCACCTCGCAGGTCGATGGATCGCGGCTCGCGCCCTACGCGGTGGCGGGGGAGCTGTCCCTGCGCGGCGCGCTGCTGCCGACCCCCGGGGTGCTCGTCGTGGCCTGGGCGGCCCGGCAGGCCGGCCTCCGCGGGGTCGTCGTCCCCGAGGCGAACGCCGCCGAGGCGGCCCTCGTGGACGGGATCGAGGTCGTCGGGGCGCCGTCGCTGGCCAAGGTGGTCGAGTTCTTCCGGAAACAGTGGGTGCCCGACCCGGTGGCGGCTCCGGCCACCGATCCGGTCCCCGCGTCCTCGGTCGACTTCGCCGACGTCCGGGGCCAGGCCCAGGCCAGGCGGGGCCTGGAGATCGCGGCGGCCGGCGGTCACCACGTGCTCATGATGGGCTCGCCGGGTGGCGGGAAGACCATGCTGGCCCGGCGGCTGCCCACCATCCTTCCGGACCTCAGCCGCGACGAGGCCCTGGAGGTGACCCGGCTGCATTCGGTGGTCGGGCTCATCCCGCCGGGGCACGGGCTCGTCCACTCCCGCCCGTTCCGCTCACCGCATCACACGGTCTCGCCGGCCGGGCTGTTGGGAGGGGGAGGCGCCGGGTCGATCCGGCCGGGCGAGGTCTCGATCGCCCATCAGGGCGTCCTGTTCCTCGACGAGGTCACCGAGTTCCGCCGCGACGCCCTCGAGGGGCTGCGGCAGCCGCTCGAGGACGGGAGCGTGACGGTGGTGCGCGCCTCGGGCGCGGTGCGGTTCCCGGCCCGGTTCACGCTGGTTGCCGCGGCCAACCCCTGCCCGTGCGGCTACCACGGCGACCTGCGCCGGCGATGCTCCTGCGCCGAGAACCGGGTGCTGATGTATCGGAACCGGCTCTCCGGCCCGCTGGTCGACCGCATCGACATCCGCCTCCGGGTCCCCCGGCTCTCGCGGGCCGAGCTGATGGCCACCGAGCCCGGCGAGCGGTCCGAGGCGATCAGGGCCCGTGTCGAGGAAGCGCGCGCCCGCCAGCGGCGCCGGCTGGCCGGAACGCCCTTCCGCCGCAACGCCGAGGTGAGCGGGAAGGAAGCCCGTCGGGTGGCGGACCTCACGGCCGCCGCCCAGGAAGCGCTCGGGAACGCGGTCGACCGCCTGAGCCTCAGCGGGCGCGGGTTCGACCGCGCGCTGAAGGTGGCGAGGACGATCGCCGACCTCGGGGGCGCCGATCGCGTCGACGAGCTCCACGTCCTGGAGGCGCTGGGATTCCGTGCGGAGATGAGCGATCCGGAGGGCGTCGATGCCGCCTGAGGAGCCGGCGCGCGGAGGTTTGGAGCCCGGGGAGAGCCGCCCGCCTCCGCCGAGAGGCTGGCCCGACGGGTTCGTCTCGTCCCGCGCCGACCGCGACGCCGTCCTGGGGCTTTCCCGGGTCGAGCTGGTGCCCCGCGATCTGCACGCGCTGGCCTGGGAGCAGGGGTCGGCTGCGGCGTGTCTCCGCGAGATCCGGAGCGCGCCCCGCTGGCGGGGTCGGGCCGAGAACGCGGGACTCGACCCGGCCGAGATCCGGGCTTCCGTGGCCGCCTGCGGCGCCGGGGTGCTGGCAGCCGGGGATCCCGGCTTCCCGGAGTCCCTCCTCGACCTCCACGACCCGCCCGCGTGGCTGTTCGTGCGGGGGGTGCTTCCCGAGGATGCGCGGTGGGTGACCGTGGTGGGCGCGCGCCGCTGCTCCGCCTACGGCCGCGAGGTCGCGACCGCGATCGGGCGCGGGCTCGGGGCGGCCGGGGTGGTGGTCGTGAGCGGTGCGGCCAGCGGGATCGACGGCGCCGCCCACCGAGGGGCGTTGGAGGCGCACGGGCCGACCGTCGCCGTGCTCGGTTCGGGGGTGGACGTCCCCTATCCCACGGGCCACCGTCGTCTGATCTCCCGGATCGCGACGGAGGGCGCGGTC
>Ga0214471_10004367_pt1 | contig 10932 bp, 7 predicted proteins | sample RVTome_5_FD_207665 | JGI IMG/M metagenome (GOLD analysis project Ga0214471, IMG submission 207665) | Soil microbial communities from uranium-contaminated site in the Upper Colorado River Basin, Wyoming, United States - RVT142D155 | ecosystem: Environmental > Terrestrial > Soil > Contaminated >... | reverse complement strand
CTTTGACGAAAAAATCGGTGGTTCCTTCCACATGGCGTTAGGAGCGGGCTACCCCGAGACCGGCAGCCAAAACAAGAGCAAGATTCATTGGGATATGATTTGCGATATGCGCCAGGACGCCGAGATTTCCGTGGATGGGGAAGTCCTTTATCGCAACGGAGAATTCCTGTTTTAAACATTCTCTCGCCGCTGTCCCCTAATTTGCTCTCGCAGCCGTCCTCGGCGGCGTCTTTCCTTAAACATGCTCCCACCGCCAGCGCTAATTATGCTGGCGCCATCCTCGCCTGACCGCTCCCGCCCTCCGCCAACCACGCTCCCGCCGCCGTCCCCCGCTCCCCTGCTCCCCTGCTCCCGGGCTCCCTTGCTCTCGCCGCCGTCCCCGGCGGCGTCTTTTTCGGCAGATTGCGCCCTGCAAGCCCCTGAGCTCGAGTATTTGCTTCAGTCATATATGCAAAGACCACCTAAGTGGGGAGTTTAAGGATGAATTCCTCCTTGACAATAGCAAATTGTTTGCTAAAATTATTCTGATCGATAAAATTATTTTTGACGCATAATTAAATATAAGCGATGGAAGAATTTAAACCGGCTCAATTCCTGGAAATTAAAGATCTCGAAACTCTTAAAGTTATCGCTGATCCTCTCCGCGCCCAGATCATGGAAATTCTCATCCCCGAAGCCCTCACCGTCAATCATGTGGCCGAGAGATTGGGGCTTTCTGCAAGCAAACTTTACTACCACGTCAACTTGTTGGAAAAACACGGCCTGGTGAAGGTGGCAGATACCCGCGTAATTGGAAATATCATCGAGAAGCATTACCGGGCGGCAAGTTCCAGCCTGACCGTGGACCCGGAACTATTCTCCTTCTCTACAGATCAAGGCAAGGAGAATATCAACGCCTTACTCAGCGCTACCATCGATGCCACTCGCGATGATCTTCTGCGCAGTCTCGAGGCCCGCGCGTTCGCCCTGGATCATGGGGCTCGGGAACAACCCCGCCGCGTGATTATTAACCGGCTGCTGAGCCGGATTAGCGATGAACGCGCCAGCAAGTTTCAGGAACGCCTGGTCGCTCTGCTCAAGGAGTTCGAGGACGCCGATGTCGAAGACCCTACGCCTGAGGCTGACCTGCAAACCTATGCCCTCACCGTCGTCCTCTACCCGAGCTTTTACTTTGCTGGTCCGCATCAACCTGCTCCCGAGGACTGAGTCCTCTGACCACGTTCCATACCTCACGTCTCAAGCATCACGTTTCACGCTTCACGCATTAAGTTTCACCCTCTCAAGGACCAACCTATGAAAAAATTCCTCCTCATCTGGCTCGGTCAACTCATCTCCATCCTCGGATCAGGTCTAACCACTTTTGCTCTCGGCGTCTGGATCTTTGAGGCGACCGGGCGCGCCACCCCTTTCGCCCTCACCATATTGTTCGGCAACCTGCCGCGCATCCTCCTCTCGCCCGTGGCCGGATCCTTGGCGGACCGTTGGAACCGGCGCCGGATGATGATTCTGGCGGATAGTGGCACGGCCCTGGTGACCCTGGGTGCCGTAGGTTTGATGTGGCTCGGAGATCTCCAGGTCTGGCATATTTATCTGATCGCCTTGCTCAGCGCCTCTTTCGCCGCATTTCAGGAGCCGGCCTATACTGCTTCGATCACCATGCTGGTTCCAAAAAAAGACCTGGCTCGCGCCAGTGGCATGGTCCAGATGAGCCAGGCTATCGAAATGCTGGTTGCGCCGCTTCTGGCTGGTCTGCTCTTTGTAACCATTGGCCTCCGCGGAATTATACTGATCGATTTCATCACCTATTTCTTCGCCATCGGCGCCCTGCTCTTCGTCGCCATTCCCCAGCCGGAATACGGCTCGGAGGAAGGCGAAGGTCCCCAATCGCTTTTTGGTGATGTCCTCTTTGGCTGGCATTACCTGCGGTCCCGGCCGGGTCTCTTTGGTTTGCTGATTTACTTTGCCCTGGTCAACTTCTTGCTCAATTTCTCAGCCGTCCTGACAGGGCCGCTCGTCTTGTCATTTGCCGCCGCCAATGCCCTTGGCCTGGTACAGATGGCCTCCGGGGCGGGCATGCTGGTCGGCAGCGTTATCATGAGCGCCTGGGGCGGGCCGGCGCGCCGCATCCATGCCGTCATCGGGTTTATCACGTTAAGTGCCTTTGGCTTGCTGCTCGCCGGTGTCCGGCCTGCCGCGCTTTTCCCCACCGCGGGATTATTCTTATTGCTGTTCTGCGTGCCGCTGGCTTCCGGCCCCAGCCAGGCGATTTTCCAGTCTAAGGTTGCCGCCGCCGTGCAGGGGCGGGTGTTCGCCATGCGCAATATGATCTCGCGATCCATGATGCCGCTGGCGTTCCTGCTAGCGGGTCCTCTTGCTGACTACGTTTTTGAACCGCTGATGCGCCCAGGTGGTGCCTTGGCCAGTTCGTTTGTGGGCAGCCTGCTTGGCATTGGTCCCGGTCGCGGGATCGGATTGATGTTTTCCTTATCGGGCATTGCATTAATCGGGGCCAGCCTGCTTGCACTATCCAACCCGCGCATTCGCCTGGTCGAAGACGAACTCCCGGACGTAATAACCGAGAAACTTGGGAAGATGGTTGCAGCGCTTCCGGAAACGCAATAATGTTACACGTACCGGGGTCCGCCTCTCCATCTATTACATCTCTCGAATCACATATTACGTTTTACGCATCACGTTTCACGCATCACGCATCACGTTTTTCGTCTCTAATCTCCGCTATTCGCCTGATCCAATAGGTGGCGAATCGCGCGGACTTGTGGCTCGGTCAGCGCTAATTTCATGAGAGTATCGGCGTCTTCTGTGACGATCCGGCGCCCCAACCCCGAGTGCCGCCACATCTTCAGGTCTTCCTCGATTGGTGAGCCAATCAAGTCTTCCCGCACAATTTTTCCATCGGCCATGACGAGAACCCGGTTGGTCTGCCGCGCCACCGCCGGATCGTGGGTAACCACGATAAAAGTGACTCCCTGACCCTTGTTCAACTCCCGTAACAGCATCATCAAGGATCGCCCGGAGGCGCTATCCAGGCTGCCTGTGGGCTCGTCGGCCAGTACGAGTGGAGGGTCGTTCGCCAGGGCGCGCGCCACCGCAACTCGCTGTCTTTCCCCGCCCGACAGCTGGTTGGACAAATGGTTCGCCCGGCCAGCCAGGTCGACCAGTTCCAATAGTTCTGCTGCCCGCTTTTTCCGCGCCGCCGCGCCCAGGTGCCCCATCATCGGTACTTCGACGTTTTCCTGGGCAGTCAGCGTCGGAATCAGGTTGTGGAGTTGAAAAACAAACCCCACAGATTTTGCCCGGAACTTATCCTGGTTTTGGATTTTCGCCAGATCCTCGCCGTTCACGAAGACTTCACCACGTGTAGGCCTGTCCAGCGCCCCGATCATGTTCAGCAGCGTGCTCTTGCCGCTCCCGCTGGGGCCCATGACCGAAACCAATTCTCCCGCCCTCACCGTTATAGTGACGTCATCTAGGGCGCGGATTTCTGTGCCATCCCCATAAATCCGTGTTAATCCCCGGGTTTCAACCAAGTAAGTTGATTCAGCCATAGCTAACCTTCAATCTGGATATCCACAAATGCCGTCATTCCCCAGCGCAGCTGTTCCGGAATCTCGTCCAACTCGACGGTCACGGTATAGTTCACGCCCGTGCCTTCGGATGCCTTCGTAGCGATATGCGTGACCACGCCGTCTACTTCGATGCCCGGCAGCGCGTCGAAAGTGACGATGGCCTTAGCACCTTTTTCGATTTGCGCCGCATCGATCTCGTTCAGGTCGGTCGTTTCAACCCGCAGGTGTCCTAAATCGGCCAACAGAAGGACGGGTTGTCCGGGACTCACCCATTCTCCCACATGGACGAAAATCTTGCTCGCAGTTCCATCGAAAGATGCCAGAAGTTCGAGATCGCTCAAGGCTGATGTCGCTGCCGCCAGTTGCTCTTTAGCGTTTTCCAGGCGAGCTTCGGCAACTGCCAGGTCATCTGCGTCTGGGCCGTTTTGGTAGGTTTGGTAGTCTCTCTTGGCTGCTTGAATTCGAGCTTCCAGCATGGCAATTTCTGCCTGGCTGGGGCCTTGCTGCACCCGTTCCCATTCGCGCTCCGCCTGGCTCAACTGCGCCTGCGCCGTCGCCAATTCTGCTTCGGCGACCGCCAATTCTACCTCGTTGCCCGTCGACAGCATGGCGTTCAGGTTGCGTACCGCCGCGTCGTATGCCTGCTGAGCCGCGGATAATCTTGCCAGATAGTTTGCCCGCACCACGCTGTCCTCCCGTTTGCCGGCATAAGGCGCAAAATCCTTCTCCGCTTTCTTCAAGACATCTTCTGCCAGAACGACCTGGGCTTTGGCCGCGTTGATATCCGGCGTACCCGCGGTGGACTGCAAAATACGCACCCGGCGCTCAGCGCTGTCAACCGCCTTTTTCGCATCGGCGATGGCTTGCAGCGCCAGCGATTTCTGAAGCTCAAATTCCAGCAGGTCCTCGAGGGCGTGTTCGGCGTCTTCCAGGTCCTGTAGCGCCTGCGCCGCGGTCAATTCTGTGTTGTCGTACAATTCGTTCAATGCCGCCTCGGCGCTGGCTAACTCAAATTTGGTCTGGGCCACGCTGGCCTGCAGCTGCTGCCCTCCTTCCAGCCGGACGAGGGCCTGATCCACACCGACCACCTGATCCTCCTGGATCAGGACCGCCTTGATATTGCCCGCCGTTGTCAGGCTCAGAGTTGCCCATTGCGCTGGCACCACTGCACCGGTTGCGCTGACGATCGGGGAAAAATCCTCGCTGCTCGTTTCTACTTCAGAAGTAGGCGTTTCCTGCGCCGGCAACCCGCCGCATGCAGCCAGAAAGATCAAGCCGGGTAAAATCAACTTTTGTATCATTCGGTAGTATTTCATCGCCATATTGTCCTATCTGCTCTTGGTAGCTAGCCCATTTGCCGTTTTTATATTTTTTTCCAGAACTTCGCGATTTCTTTGCGCCCGTCGGATGCGGCACAGAAGCTCTACCCATAATCTTGTTGATCTGCCGCATCCGCTGCGCCTTGGCGGTTTATTCAGGTGCGTCTATTTTTGTACCGCGGTTACTCGTATCGCAGTGCTTCCACTGGCTGCAGCCGGACCGCACGGTAAGCCGGGTAGAGCCCGCCAAACATGCCCAGCAGCGCCGCCACCAGGATCGCCCTGGCAAAGATGTCAACGCTCCATTTTGGAACGAGCATCTCACCAAACATTGGAATGAGTGAGAATAAAAGCGTCAGAGCAAACGCGACCAGGATGCCCAGTGCGCCGCCCAGCAGTCCAAGCAGCAGGGCTTCCTGCAAGATCATTCCTAGAATTCTCCGCCGGCCCCAGCCCAGGGCGCGCAGAACGCCGATCTCCCGGGTGCGTTCCAGGACCGTCATCAGCATGGTGTTCATTACGCCTACGCCGCCGACGATGATTGCCAGAAAGGAGATGGAAGCCATTAATCCGTCCATCGCCTGCATATCGGGCATTTGCTCCATGAATTCCCCGCTTAAACTGGCGTGCGCATCTGGCATCTGGGCGTTGATCTTCTCTACCACCTTGGGGGCTTCGGGAGGACTTTTCACTTTGACCATATAAATGGTTACTTTTCGAGGTCGCCCCATGTACGTCTGCGCCTCGCGCAGGCTGACCACGCCCCCCATCTCCTCCCAGACGGCTCCGGATTCGTAGATGCCCACAACCCGAAAACGGCTCCCGCCCACCTGGATGGTATCGCCCACGGACTTATTCAAGGCCTCCGCCATCATGCTTCCCAGCAGTATTTGGTGGTTGCTGGTCAGCCGTTCCCCTTCTACGACGTTCAGCCGCCGGATGGCAGCTTCATTGGGCGCATAGCCTAGCAGGATAAAAACAGTGCCGGAATCCGGCAGGATCGTTCCCGAGAGGGCCATGCCGCTGACGTGAGCGACTTCGGGCAAAACTGCGATCCTATCGCCGGTCCGCTCGTCCAGGGCGCTGAATTCGGTATCCGCCACCCCGGCCTGGCGCACCATAATCTCTGCGTCGCCGCTCATCGCCGACATCACATCAGAAAAGCCGCCGATGATACCGTCGAGCGCCATGATCCCTCCCACCGTGATACTGATCGCGCCCACGGTAAGCAGGGTCCGCGTTGTGCGCTGCCACAGGGTCTGCACAGCCATGCCGCCGAATGGCAATCGCCGCACAGTTGCCCCGCTAGCGCCTCCTTCATAGCGTAGCGCTTCCACTGGCTGCAGCCGGGAAGCGCGCCAGGCCGGGTAAGCGCCCCCGACTAAACCCAGAACGAACACGGTTCCAAAGGTCTGTTCCAGCACCTCCGGCTGGATATTTGCTGTCGAGGCGCCAAAGAACCCGGCGACATTGGAAAACGACGCGAGGGTCAGCCAGCCGATGCCGGCTCCTGCCATCCCTCCGATCAAGCCAACCAATAGCGATTCGCTCAGGATCATCGCGAGGATTCGCCAGCTGCTCCAGCCGACCGCTCGCAACACGCCGATTTCCCGCGTGCGCTCGATCACTGACATCAGCTGCGCATTCATCATCCCGACGCCCCCGATGATGATGGCTAAACCGGCGATGCCCCAGACATAGGCCTGCATTGCATCCGCCAGGAATTGTTTATCGGCGAACTCTTGCGTCCCGCTCAGCGAAAGATCACGAAAGCGCCGTTCGACCCGTTTTTCTACCCGCTCGCGTAGCGCCGCATCTTTAAGTTGAATATAAAACAAACTGACCTGCCTGGGCTTTCCCAGCAAATCCTGGGCGTCTTTCAAAAGCATCACTGCGCCGTTATCCTCCAGGGTTTGCCCGGTTTCGTAAATGCCCACCACCCGGAATAAGCTCTCCATGATGCGGATCGTATCGCCGACCTCTTTATGCAGGGCTTCGGCTGCCGAGACACCTAGAATCAGCGGTTTGCCACGCGCCTGGTGAGCTTCCCGGGAATCGAGCCCGGCCCCTTTAATGATTTGAAAGCGTCCCAGCACAAAACTGTCTTCCGGATAACCATACACAAAGAAATAGGGCACGTTCTCGGTCCTCACGAAGCCCTGCATCATCCCGCTGACCGCTGAAATTTCCGACATTGCCGCCAGTTCGCTGCCGATCGCCTCGTCCACTGAACTGGTGGTCAGGTCGACCGCATCCGGTTGGCTGAGCACCAGGTCCGCCTTGCTGCCTGTCAGGATGGCGTTGTAACCCTCTTTCAATCCATTTGCCAGGGCGCCCAGGGTCACGATCGCAGCGGCTCCGATGCTGATCCCGAGCATGGCCAGCAGGGTGCGTCCTTTTCGGCGTAGGAGGTTTTTGAAGATCATTTAAGCGTTCCGTAAAACAAATTTAGATTGTTCTAAATTCTACCAATAATTTCCATTTATTTCAACCATCAATTTCTTGTAGTTTCTCCAGCAAGTATCTCTGCTACACAACAATGTACAGTTTTCTGATACGTTCCAGGCAAACAAACCAAATTATATCCGCTCCACCGCCTGAGCACAAAGTGCTCAGACACTTTTCAAATATTAACCTTCGTTTCCGGTATACTGAGAAGCGTTTTATAATTAGCTGACGTTGCTAATATTACATCTGGTTTAACTAATTCATTCCCATTAATGACTAAGTGGTACGAAGGTACCACTCGCCTTGCACGAGAATTGGCTGGTATGGAACAGAATAATTTTGCTTTGTCTCCCGTGGATTCTGTCAGCCTGCTCTTCAATGACAGAATTGAGTCAACCTAAGGAGACTCTCGCAGTTGTTGTGCCGACACCAGTTGGAGCTTCTGCGACCATCGAATGTTCTCCACTACCGAAAGACATGACTCTGAACCTAGTTCAATTAGACTACAATAAGATTAGGATTCAGGTAACAGGGCTGCAACCCCGAGAAAACATCAAATTGGTAATAGAACGCGATGTCCCAGATGACAGGGATATCCTTACCACCGAGCCTGTGACACCCGTTGGTGAGGACGGAATCTTTGAATTTGTGCGAGGTAGCTTGGAGCCCTTGCCTGGAATTACTCCAAATCGATGGCTGGTTAAAGTTGTTCATGCTCGTGGTGTAGCTTGTGGGTGGGTCTCGTTGGAATAACTGAGCGTTTTTTTATGTCCCGCATTCTGACCCGCAAGAGGGTACTCTGGTTTTTTACAATCCTGCTGGCTGCCATCCTTGTGACGTTGGCAGCCTGGATCGCCGTCGCCGGTCCAGTCACCGTCTATCGTGTTGTCCGCTACGGCGATACGATGATCGACGACTTCAAATTTTATCCATTCCGGCGCCTGCGAGCCGGCGAATCGCCGTTCCTTTTCGAGGAGAATCGTTCCGGGCTTTTCGTGCCATCTGTTGTTGAGCTGGATGGCAGAACTCAATCTGAACTGGAAGATTTGCTGCAATCCAACGATACCATTGCCTTTCTCATTATCAAGGACGATGCGCTCGTCTATGAACGCTACTACCAGGGTCACAGCCAGTCATCTCTCTCGCAATCCTTCTCCATGGCAAAATCTTTCACCTCGGCGCTCGTCGGAATGGCCCTTGACGATGGTTTGATCGCCTCCGTCGACCAGCCGGTTACCGGTTTTATCCCCGAGCTCGCCGAAGCCGGATTCGAAGATGTTACCGTCCGGCACCTCCTCACCATGATGTCCGGTTCAAATTACGTCGAGAATGATAATCCCTTCGGAATCCACGTCATCCTGAACTACACGCCAAACCTGGAAAGAGAGATCCTGGGTTTTGGAATGGAGCGTACGCCCGGCGAGCACTGGCGCTACAAGTCCGGCGATAACGCTCTGCTGGCCCTCATCTTGGACCGCGCCCTGGGTCAGATGACGATCACAGACTACACTCAGGAAAGGCTGTGGGCGCCCCTTGGCATGCAGTATGATGGCATGTGGACTCTCGATCATGAGGGGGATGGGTTGGAGAAGACCTGGTGCTGCCTGGCTGCCACGGCCCGTGATTTCGCCAAGCTTGGGCGCCTTTACCTTAACGATGGTAACTGGGGTGGCCGCCAGCTGCTCTCCCCGGACTGGATCAGGCAGTCGACCCAGGTTGGCGGCGTCCCGGAAACGGATTGGCCCGACGACTTCCGCGCAGTCGGCTGGCGCAACTATGGTTACCAGTGGTGGCTTCTCTCCGATGAAGAAGGAGATTACATGGCGAGTGGCAAGGATGGGCAGTATCTCTACGTCAACCCTTCAAGAAACGTAATCATTCTCCGTTTAGGATGGAGCACCGGCGATCTCTTCACCAGCCAGTGGATTTCGCTATTCAAACATCTCGCTCGAGAAGTCAGCTGAAACTTCATCAATCCTGTTTTCCCCTATCTGTGAAAATCTGTGTCGATCTGTGGTTGCCTTCTATTCGTTCTTCAGAACCCGCAGCACCTTTTGAAGGTCGCTGACTGCCTGCGAGTAGCCTGGATCGCTGGCGCGGTTGAGTTCTTGGAGCGGGTCAATCGATAGGTCGTAAAACTCTCGATCGCCGTTGTCATACTCCGCATAGAAGTAAGCTGAGGTCCGCACGGCGCGAAACATCATTTTTGCGCCGCCCGCTACGGGGCTGATGTATTCCGTATAGGCATCCAGGCGCCGGGGTGCGAGCGGGTCTTCGATCAGATCGACCAGGCTGGCGCCATTCAACGGCGCAGGAGGCAGCGCTCCGGCGAATTCGGCCAGGGTAGGCGCAAGGTCCACGTCGTTGACCAACGAATCATCCTCGCGCCCGGAGGCGCCCGGCGCCCGGATCCAGAAGGGGATGCGGATGCACTCCTCATAGGCGCACCATTTTTTTACGTTCCATCTGTGTTCGCCCCAGGATAGCCCGTTGTCCGAGAGGAAGACGAAGACCGTGTTCTCGTACCGGCCGGTTTGGACCAGCGCCTCGACCAGCTTCCCAACCGCCCGGTCAACTGCCTGCAGGCTCTCGAGTTGTTTGATGCGGAATTGATCGCCCGTCTCTATCTGCGCGGGAGTTAAAAGTGGCAGGTCCTGCACCCAGCGCGGTTTATCGCTCACGTCGGCTTCGTTGTGGCTCGCTGGCCGCCACGGGGATAGATGCGCGTAAGCTCCGGAGTCGCCATACCCCGGCGTCGGGTAAGAACTGGGCGCAGCCGTGGTGGAATGGGGTGCGAAGGGGGCGAGATACACAAACACCGGTTCAGCCGGATTCGCCGTGGTAATGAACTGGATTGCCTTATCGGTAATGACGTCAGTGGCGTAATCTCCCGGCTGGTTGCCGTAGGCAACCGTCACCCCGTTTTCTACCAGGCGATAGTTGTAATAGTTCCCATCATTGTTCAAAAAGGCGTAAAACTGGTCCCATCCAGCCGGGATCGGCCTGTCAGGAACGAGCTCATAGTAATAGTTCAGATATTTACCAAATAAGCCCGTCCGGTAGCCCGCCCGATCCAGCCAGGTGGCGATGGTGGATGAGTCGTCGAATACCGGCGCGCCTCCGTAAGGAGGTATGTTGTCTTTTACGCCGTGGTTGTGGGAATAAAGACCGGTCAGTATACTCGCCCGGCTGGGACAGCACAGGGGCACCGCCGCAATAGCGTTGCTAAAGCGCACGCTGTCCGCGTAAAGCAAGGAATTGGTCAGCGGCATGTACTGCATGGTATCCCAACGCTGGTCATCTGTGAGCACCACCACGATGTTCGGCTGTGCAGTAACCGCCGGGTTGCTCACGGTAACCTTCACCGGCTGAGAAGTTGTCCTGTTTTTTCCTGAATCGATAGCTACGGCGGTGAACGTGTGAGATCCATTGGCCTCCAGCGCTGTGCTCCACAAGAAGTTATAGGGAGGCAGCGCATCCTGGCCGAATAAAACGCCATCTTTGTACAATTTCACCAGGATTATCGCGCTGTTATCCGTTGCCGAAACATCCACGGATACGGTCCCGGCGACGCTGGC
>Ga0214471_10004366_pt1 | contig 10933 bp, 13 predicted proteins | sample RVTome_5_FD_207665 | JGI IMG/M metagenome (GOLD analysis project Ga0214471, IMG submission 207665) | Soil microbial communities from uranium-contaminated site in the Upper Colorado River Basin, Wyoming, United States - RVT142D155 | ecosystem: Environmental > Terrestrial > Soil > Contaminated >... | reverse complement strand
CGCGGAACCTGAAGCGCGCCGTCCTGCCGTCGTACTCCACGAGCAGACTGCGCGCTTGCCGCTGCACCAACTGGCGCAGCGCGCGCGGAAGCAGGGCCAGCAGCTCGCCCGCCCACCAGCGCGCAAGCGTCTCCAGGCTGCGCGTGATGGCGCTCAGCTCCATCGGCCGTCGCCCGGCGGCGGCTGGAACAGCTCGGGCCCCTCGTGCCGCCAGTCGAGGACCCTTACCCGCGCCTTGCGATCGCGAGGCCGGAGATCGACGAGCGCGCTGATGTGCGCGCTCGCGCCGTTCGGCAGACGCGCCTGGGCATGCAGGCTGAACGCCGGGCCGCTTGCACGTGCCAGCGGCCCGCCGCTCGCCGGCGCAAACGGCGGTGGCGCGAGCCCCTCCTGCCGGCGGCGCTCGCGCTGCTCGAGATATTGATCCACGTCCTCGGCATCCCCATCGCGCAGCGCGAGCAGCACCTGCCGCGAAGCCGCTTGGGGATTTACCCCGGCGAGCCGGGAGTGCACCGTCAACGCCGGTCGCAGCGTGCGGAAGAGCTGCGCGCTCATGCCCATCACCAGCTGCAGCTCGTCCACGCTTTCGAACGCGCCGTCCTTTGCGCCATAGCGCTTTCCCGCGGCCAAGTAGTGCGGGTCCTCGGCCCCATCGGGACGCGGCGAGTCGTCGGCGTCGCGCCAGTCGAGGATCGCCGCGACGATGCTGCGGCGCGTTCCTGCCTCCACGCCGGTGCTCTGCAGCAGCGCCTCGAGCAGTCCCTCGGGCGCGCGGTTCAGGTCGATCTTGCCGCTTTCGCTCGCCACGGTGAAGCGCACCGTGGCCTCCCCAATGCCGAGCTCATGCACCGCGTCCCCCGCCTGCCAGCCGGCTGGCGTGGATTGCGCAAGCAACGCGAGCAGCGCCACCTGCACGCCGCCTTCCGCCGCGTGGCGCGCCTGCGCCGCGGCCACCAGGTTGCCCGCAAGCTTGGCATCGTCGCGCAGGTTGGCCGACACGCCGGCGGCGATGATCGAGAGCAGCGCGAGCACCCAGAGCACACTGATCAGCACAATGCCTTGTGGTCGTCGAGGCTGCATGGATCGCCTATTCCCCGGCCCTCGACGCTGCCATCTTCGGCGCAGCGAGCAGCTCGTAGCGACGCGCGTTACTCCCCTCGCCGGCGGCGAGTCTCAAGCGCACGAGCTGCGGCAGTTGGCGTTCGTCGTCCGAGCGCGCCGCCCAGAGGGAGACGCCCAGCGCGTCGGGCGCCTCCAGGTAGTCGAGCTGCGCCTCGCTCAGGCCGTGCGCGAGCACCACGCTGTCCGGCGGCGCGGGGGCAAAGCGGTCCCAGTCTTCGCCCTGGTACAGCTCGTGGCTCAGGACGAGCTGCTTGCCGTCGTTTCCCGCGACCACTTCGAGGGTGAACCAGTGCATTCCCCCCGTGCCGAGAGGCGCAGGCAGCGGCGCCACGAAGCGCAGCGCATGCGGCTCGCCGGCGAAGCTGATGCGCGCTTCGCCGCGCGCATCGGGCGCGAAGGGCTGCGCCTGCTCGATCAGCTGCTTGAGGAAAAGCGCCGCGAGATGCAGATCGTGCGCGTCCCGGGTGCGCTCCTCTAGCGAGTCCCAGGTGCGCGCCCCGAGGCGCAGGCTGTTGAAGAGCAGCGGCATCATCACCGCGACAAGCAGCAGCGCGATGACGAGCTCGAGCAGCGTGAAGCCGCGCGCGGCCGCCATGCGGGAGCTCATGACCGAGGCCCCAGGCGTACCGTGCTGAGCGCTATGGCGCGCTCGCCGCCGTCGTGGCTCCAGCGTACCTCCACCGTGACGCGGTAGGGGCTCAGAACCGCCGACGCCGGAGCAAGCTCCTCGCCCGGCAGGTACGGCTCGACCGTGCGTCGCCAGCGGAACCGGTCGTCGGTCTCGCCGGCCTGGGCGCTGCTCGCCAGCTGCTCGGCGATGCCCGCCTCGGTGAGCCTCGCGTCCGCCACCGCGAGCGCCCGGCCGTAGTGCTGGACCAGGATCGCCTGCCGCGCCGCCGAGGAAAAGATCTGGTAGAGGACGCCGAGGGCGAGCGCCGCCACGGCAAATGCCACCACGACCTCGACGAGCGAAAATCCCGCGCAGCCGGCTTTGCGGGACGGGCGCCTATTCATGGATCGCGACCCTGCCGGTAAGCCAGTGCACGTCGACCACGTAGCGCGGGCCGTTTGCGCCGAGCGTCACGCGGCCGCCGCTCGAGCTGCCGTCGGCGAAGAAGCGGATCGCGGCCGCCTGGGCGTCCGACACCTCGCTGCGCGCCGCGAGCAGCTGCAGCTCAAGGTCGGCGCCGAGGGGATGCAGGCGCGTCGAGCCGGCCCGGTGATAGCTGCGCGCCTGCACGTCGAGCACCAGCGCCACCTCGCGGTGCTCTGCGATCGCCTCGCTGCGTGCCGAGCGCAGCGCCGAGGCAAGCTCGCGCGCCGCGCTCCGCAGCGCGACGGCGCCCGCCATCTTGGAGAACTGCGGCAGAACGAGCGCCGAGGTGAACGCGGCGATCGCCAGCACGACCAGCAGCTCGAGCAATGTGAATCCTCCTGATCCGGGTCCCCGGCTGCGTCTCATTTCCAGCTCGCGACGTCGGCGTTCTCGCCTTCGCCGCCCTGCGCGTCGTCCGCGCCGAGGCTGTACAGGTCGAAGGCCCCGTGCTCGCCCGGCTGCCGGTAGCGGTAATCCCGGCCCCAGGGATCCCTCGGCACCAGCGGTTTCCTGAGGTAGGGGCCGTTCCACTTCTCGACTCCGGCAGGCTTGTGCACCAGCACCGCGAGACCTTGCTCGGTGCTCGGATAGGCGTCGACCTCCAGCCGGTAGAGCTCGAGCGCGGTGCCGAGCTCTTCGATCTGCAGGTACGCGGTCTTGCTCTTCGAGCTGCCCACGTGCTTCATCACCTGGGGGCCGATGAGCCCCGCCAGCAGGCCGAGGATCACCAGCACGACCAGCAGCTCGAGCAGCGTGAAACCGCCCGCCGGGCGCGTCGCGATCGCCGGGTCAGAGCGCGAAATCATTGACGCTCACGATCGCAAGCAGGATCGACATGATGACGGCGCCGATTACCACGCCGAGCCCTACGATGAGCAGCGGCTCGAGCAGGGCCAGCATCCGCTGCGTCGCGGCGGCCACTTCTCGGTCGTAGAGCTCCGCGACCCGAAGCAGCATTTCGTCCAGCCGTCCGGTTTCCTCGCCGACCTTGATCAACTGCAAGCCCAGCGCCGGAAACACGCCACTCGACAGCAGCGGCTCGGAGAGGCTGCGCCCGGCCTTGAGCGCGTCCGCTGCCAGCTCGAGGCTCTCCGACAGCACGCGGTTGGAGACGATGTCCTTGACGATCGACAGGCTGGCGAGCAGCGACACGCCGCTGGCGAGCAGCGTTCCCAGGCTGCGGCTGAAGCGCGCCAGCTGGACCCGCTGCACCAGTCCGCCGACGACCGGCAGACGCAGCGCCAGGCGGTCGAAGCGGCGCCGCAGCGCCGGTCTTGCGAGCTGCAAGCGCACGACAAGCGCCAGGCCGACGAACGCTGCGCCGAGCAGCCACCCATAGTGCCTGAGCAGCTCCGCGGCGCCGATCACCACCTGGGTCGACAGCGGCAGCGCGCTTCCCGCATCGGCAAAGAGCTGCGTGAACTGCGGCACGACGTAGGCGAGGATGATGAGCAGCGAAGCGCTCGCCACCGCGACCAGGATGGCGGGATAGACGAGCGCCGAAACCACGCTGTCCCTGAGCGCTTTGCTGCGCTCCTGATACTCGGCAAGCCGTGTGAGCCCGGCGTCGAGCGCGCCGGCGGCTTCCGCCGCACGCACGATGCTCACGTGAAAGCGCGTGAATACGCCTTGCTGCGCCTCGAGCGCGTCCGACAGCGCGGCACCGGCGCGCACCGCTTCATGGATACGCTCGGCGAGCTTGCGCGCCTGGCCGTCCTGCGACACACCGATGATGACCTGCAGCGCGCGATCGAGCGCCAGACCGGCGTGCAGCAGCGCCGAAAGCTCGCGGGTAAAAACCGCGAGCTGGCGCGATGCGATGCGGCGCTCCCCGGAGCGCAGGGCGACGAAGGCAAGGCCGAGGCGCCTCGCCCCGGCCGGCTCGGCGCGCAACGGAAGCTGCCCGGACTCCTGGATCCAGCTCACCACCGCGGCCTGGTCGGTGGCCTCCATCTCGCCTCGCAGCAGCTCGCCGGCGGGACTCACGGCTTCGTAGCGATAACGCGGCATCGGCTCAAGCCTCGTAGGTCACGCGCAGCACTTCCTCGACCGTGGTGGTCCCGGCCACAACCTTCCGCAGCCCGTCCTCGTACATCGTTCGCATGCCCTGCTCGCGCGCCGCGCGCTTGATGCGGCTGGCCTCGGCGCGCTGCAGCACCAGCCGGCGGATCGGGTCGCACATCGGCATCAGCTCAAGGACCGCGGTGCGGCCGCGGTAACCGGTGCCATTGCAGTACTCGCAGCCTGCCGCCCGGTAGAGCACGCTCGGCTCGCCGCGGGCGAGCGAAGCGAACCCGAGCTTGTCGAGCGTCTCGCGCAGCGGTTGGTACGCGCGGCGGCAGCGCGCGCACAGGATGCGCACCAGGCGCTGGCCGACGACGGCATTGACGGTCGAGGTGAGCAGATAGTCCTCCACGCCCATCTCCAGCAGCCGCGTCACGCTGCTCGGCGCATCGTTGGTGTGCAGCGTCGACAGCACGAGGTGACCGGTCAAGGCCGACTGTATGCAGATGCGCGCCGTCTCGAGATCGCGCATCTCGCCCACCATGATGACGTCGGGGTCCTGCCTGACGATGGAGCGCAGCGCGGCGGAGAAGCTGAGATTGATGGAGGGCTTGACCTGCATCTGGTTGACGCCTTCGAGCTGGTACTCGACCGGATCCTCGACCGTGATGATCTTTCGCTGCGGCGTATTGAGCCGGTGAAGAGCCGTATACAGCGTCGTGGTCTTGCCGCTGCCGGTGGGGCCCGTGACCAGGATCATGCCGTGCGGCAGGTCGAGAATCTCGGCGAAGCGGCGCAGCTCGTCCCCGGCGAAGCCGAGCGACTCGAAGTCGAGCGCGACGGTTTCCCGGTTGAGCAGCCGCAGCACCACGCTCTCCCCGTGCATGGTCGGAACCGTAGACACGCGCACGTCGAGCTCCCTGCCCTGCACGCGCAGGCCGATCCTGCCGTCCTGCGGCAGCCTGCGCTCCGCGATATCGAGCTTCGCCATGATCTTGACCCGCGAGATCACGGCCGGGGTCAGGTGGGCAGGCGGTGCTTCGACCTCCTGCAGAACGCCGTCGATGCGGTAGCGCACCTTCAGGCGTTCGGCGAACGGCTCGATGTGGATGTCCGAGGCGCCGCAATCGGCGGCCCGCTGCACGATCAGGCTGACGAGCCGGATCACCGGCGCCTCGCTGGCGAGATCCTTGAGCTGCTCCACGTCCTGCGCGGTCACCACCTCGTCGGCGGCGCCCGCCTGCTCCAGGATCTGCGCCATGCGCGACTTGCCGGCACCGTAGAGGCGCTCGATCGCCGCCTCGATCTCGGAAGGCACCCCGACCCAGCGCACCACGGGCTTGCCGCACGCCACCTCGAAGGCCGCAGCGACGTAATCGTCCTGCGGATCGGCCATCGCGAGCACCACCTTGCCGGCCTGGTCTTCGGCGATCGGCACGACCAGGTTCTCCTTGAGGAAGCGCACCGAAACCTGGCCGTTCAGCGCGCCCAGATCGGGGTAGTCGTCGTTGCAGGCGAGCGTCAGGCCAAGGAACTCCGCAAGCGCCGCGGCGGCGTCGCGCTCCGAGAGCAAGCCCAGCCTGACCACCAGGCGAGACAGCGGTTCGCGACTGTCCTGTCCCTCCTGGATGCGCGCCACCCGGGCGAGATCCGAGTCGCGCAGCTTGCCGCGATCGGCCAGCAGCTTCGCAAGACGTTGATCCGCCGGGAGCTCGAGTGCCGGTGCGCAAGGATCGGGCATCGCAGGTGCAGTAATAGCCACGGCATACGCTACCTGAACCAGCGAAGACTAAAGGTAGGTGAACACTGTATCCGGGGCTAGGGAAATGCCGTAAACGCTCGCGCCGCCGGGTCGGCAGACCCGGCGGCTTGCCTTACGCAGTGCTTCTCGCGCCTAGGCAGCCGGCGCGGCCGAGCCGCCCATCGACAGGCGCTCGATCACCGAGAGAATCTCTTTCGCGGACGACGATGCCTTGGGCAGGAAATAGTCGGCGCCGAGCCGCGCCGCCGCCGCCCGATATTCCGGCAGGACGTGGTTGGTGATGATAACGATCAGCGGCAGCGTCCCGTTCTCGCGGATGCGCTCGGTCAGCGTCAAGCCGTTCATGCCGGGAAGCGCGATGTCAACCAGCACGATGTCGGGCTGGAACGAGCCGATCAGCTGCAGTGCCTGCTCGGCATCACCCACCTCGGCGATCACGCCGTCGGGAAAGCGATTGCGCAGCAGATCTTTCAGGAAGTACCGGAATTCTGGATTGTCCTCGACAATCAAGGTCTTGATCATGTGCCCTGCGGTTGCTTAGATAGGTCTCCCAGTGCCAAAGGGCATTGGCGGTCACCGGCGACACGAACCCCGATTGTGAATCTCCTAGCGCCTAACAAAACATAACATCTGTTGCATCCCGAGCAATGGGGTGAACCGAGCATTTTTCGGAATGCGGAGGCAGGAGATCCGTGTGCGTGTCTGGACTGCGCGACGTCGCTGCTACGGCGTCAACAGAGTGTTGCCGAGGGCAAAGGTGGTCAGCGCCGCGGTGTTGTGCAGGTTGAGCTTGCCCATGAGATTCGCTCTATGCTTTTCGACTGTCTTGATGCTGACGAACAGGTACGCCGCGATGTCGCGGTTGCGGCGCCCTTCGGCGATCAGCTTCAGCACCTGCTTTTCGCGCGCCGTCAAGGTATCGGACAGCACCTGAGCATCGCCGCGGTTACGGTCGAGGTATCCCATCACGATCCGATCCGCTACCCCCGGGCTGATGAAGCTCTTGCCGTTGAGCACGCTATGGATCGCCATGAGCAGCTCGCTGCGCGAGGCGTCCTTCAGCACGTAGCCGCTCGCACCCGCCTGCAGCGCCGCCCGGATGTGCTCCTCGGTCTTGTGCATGGTGAGCACCAGTATGCGGATCTCGGCCGAGCGCCGCTTCAGCTCGCGGATGGCGCTCAAGCCGTCCATTTGCGGCATCGCGAGATCCATGAGCACGAGGTCGGGCTTGAGCGCCGCGACCGAGCGCACGGCGTCGCGACCGTTGTCGGCGACTCCGACGACCTCGAGCCCGTCGTCGCTCTTGAGCAGCTCGCGCAGCCCCTCGCGCAGGATCGCATGATCGTCAACCAGCACGATGCGGTGCCTGGGGCTCAGGTTGGCAGGCTTGCGGTCCTGAACATCGTTCTGCGGACCTTGGTCCGCCCCGAATACTGATGACATCCGCTCCTCCTCGCTGCGCTTACCTCACATCGCGGTTCCAGCCTCGTCGATCTTCGGGCGATGGCTCGGCCACCTGACCTGGATCGTGGTGCCGCGTCCTGGCGCGGAGTCCAGGCGAAGCTTTCCGCCCGTCATCTCGGCGCGCTCGCGTATGCTCGCGAGCCCAAGGCCTCGGCCCGCTTTGTCCACCGCGGCGAATTCAGCCGGGTCGAAGCCGATGCCGTCGTCGTGCACAACGAGCTCGACGCGGTTCCCGCTGCGTCTCAGGATCAGCGACAGCTTGTGCGCCTGCGAATGCGTGACCACATTGTTGCAGGCCTCCTGGGCGATCCGGTAGATCGCGGTCTTGACCGGGGCGGTGATGTCCTGCTCGCACACATCGACCAGGGTCTCGAGAGTCAAGTGCGTGTAGAGATTCTTGAACTCGCGGGTGAACCAGCCGAGGGTGGGCAGGATTCCCAGATCGTCGAGCATCGAGGGCCGCAGATCCATCGCGATCCTGCGCACTTCCTCGACCACCGACTGGATCTTGTGCGACAGACGCTGGAGCGCGCCCACGGCGGCCGGCGCCGAGCCGCTCGTTACCAGCGCCTCGCAGGTCTCCAGACTGAACTTGATGCCTCCGAGCGCCTGGCCGATCTCGTCGTGCAACTCGCGGGCGATACGCTGGCGCTCGAGCTCCTGCGCCGCCAATAGCTGCGCCGACAACAGGCGCAGCTCGCTTTCCGACTGCCGCAACGCGGCCTCCGTCTTTGCCCGCGCGCTGATGTCCATCACCAGCGCGAAACAGCCGAGGTGCTCGCCGTCCGCCCCGTCGATGCGCTGAGTCGAAACCCGGACCACGAGCGCCTCGCCCGTTGGCCTGCGCAACTCCGTCTCGTAACGGTCGAAGGGCGATGCCCCCCCGCTTTGCGCCATCGCCTCGAGGAAGCGCGCGTACATGTCGCCGAAATACTGCGCCGCCGACCTGCCAATCAGCTCCGCGCGCGCGCGGCCCAGCATCTGGCACAGACTGTCATTGACGTAGAGGACGTGGGCGCTACGGTTGCAAAGGACCAGTCCTTCGAGGGTCGATCCGCTGAGCCACGCGAGCAGCAGATCGACCTGCCGCTCCGAAACCGCGGGACCTTGTTGCTGCAGCAGGCCGCGCATCGCGGCGCGCAGAGTGCCGGCAGGCACGGCGTCAGTCCTGTCGGCAGAAACTTGGGAAGCCGTTTCGGTCTTGATCGTGCGCGATTGCAGCGCGCGCCGAGCGGCGAGCACCCAACTCGCCCCCTGCACCACACCCTCCTTCAGTTCCATCTCGCCTTCCCCCCCAGGTTCTTCGGGTCATTCAGCCTCAAGAGATGGTCTGCGGCCCTTCGCCCCAAGTGCAGAGTCGTCGCGTCGTTGCACAACGACAGTTTGGGGAGTCTATGCACAATTGCCCTGATTTCGCAAGGGTCACCGGGGCAAAGCAGTAGCGTCGAAAGGTAAACATAGGTGTGAGATGGGGTGTCCCCTGTATTTCCCGGCCACCCCTTTCCGGGCTACTTAATCGCCATGCGCGCCTTTTCGGCTTCGGCTGCAGCCTCGTTCTTGCTGGCGCTGTGCACAGGCGGAGGCGCCCAGGCACAGATCTACAGCCACATAGACGCGCGCGGCCTGATCCATATCACGAATGTTCCGCGTCTGGCAGATCACTTTACGGCACGAAATCCCTCGGCCAAGCAGGCGCGCCAGCGCTACCGCGATATCGTCGAAGAAGCGGCGCAACGCTACCAGGTGAGCCCCACGCTGATCCATGCGGTGATCCTGACTGAGTCGAGCTATAGACCGGACGCCGTGTCGCGGAAGGGTGCAGTAGGGTTGATGCAGCTCATGCCGCCAATCGCCCGGCGCTATGGCGTCACCGACCTGCGCGACCCGTTGCAGAACATCCACGGCGGCACGCGCTATCTGCGCGATCTGCTGCAGCTATTCAACAACGATTTAGGACTCGCCCTGGCCGCCTACAACGCGGGCGAAGCCGCCGTCATTCGCCACGGCGGCATCCCGCCCTACGCCGAGACCGCGCAATACGTGCTGAAGGTCCTCGGGCGCTACCGCGGCATCTAGACCCAGCGCGGGAGCCCGCGCCGGGGCGACGCGACGCGTCCCGCAATCCGCAAAATACGGTGTCCCCCCGAGGGGAAATAAGTAGTTGACCTAAGCGTTCACCACGCGCCCGTCGCCCTACGATGGCGCCGTGTCGAGGCAACCCAAACCGCAAACGCCGCCCGCAACCAATGCGGACGGTAGTGCCGGCTCGGGCGGACCCGCGCCCAGACACCGGATCGTCATCGTCGATGATCAGAGCATCCTGCGCGAGGCGCTGCGCGAGTTGCTGGAGGTCGACCATAGCCTTGAAGTGGTCGGCGCGGAAACTTGCGCGCAGCGCTCGCTGCGGTCGATCGCGACGCTCAAGCCCGACGTGGTGCTGATCGACCTGTTGATGCCCAGCATGGATGGCATCAACGCAATCCGCGAGATCAAGCGCCGCTCGGCGCAAACAAGGACCGTGGTGGTGACGGCGCATAAGAGCGAGGAATACGTCCGGGCGGCGCTGCGAGCGGGCGCGGATGGCTACGTGCTGAAGGAAGCCTCGGCCGCTGAGCTGGTGATGGCCATCGACAGCGTTTTGCATGGCAAGCGGTTCATCAGCCCCGCGATCTCGGAGCACATCGTTCTCAGATACCTCGGGCATAGCGCGCAAGACGAGCAACGGCCCCTGCACAAGCTCACGGTCCGGGAACGACAAGTGCTGAAGCAGATCGCGCAGGGCCGCCGCAACCGGGAAATGGCGCAGGCGCTGTCAATCAGCATCAAGACGGTCGAGAAGCACCGTTCCAACCTGATGAACAAGCTGAAATTGCACAACGCCGCCGCATTGACCAGCTTTGCGTTGGACAATGGACTCGTGGGGACGACCAGCGCCGGGCTCGCCCCTGCGCAGGAGGAGAGTGAGCACGGTGCATACTGATTCCACTGACCGTCGGCATGCTGCAGCTGGGACCGAGCATGCTGCTCTCCCGGCGCACCCTGCTGGACATCCAACTGGGGATCGGCCTCACGCCGGACGCCCCGGACTTCCGCTTGAGCGTGGCGCTTCCAGTGCAGATGGCGAAGAGCACCGTGTTCTCGCTTAGACCCCCGGCTGTCAACGAATGGCCCTGAATGGGAATGGCTGCGTACGGCTGCAGAGGGGCTTATGGCGGAGCGGACGGGACTCGAACCCGCGACCCCCGGCGTGACAGGCCGGTATTCTAACCAACTGAACTATCGCTCCTACCGCGTGGCTGGTCGGTGCTGACGGGGTCGAACCGCCGACATTTGCCGTGTAAGAGCGACGCTCTACCAGCTGAGCTAAGCACCCGCGCAAAAGGGGCGCTGATTTGTTTGCGGCTCTAACCTAGGCTCGTCAACCGGGCCGGGGACCGTGCATGGTAGGCAGTTTGACTGGGGCGGTCTCCTCCAAAAGCGTAACG
>Ga0214471_10004362_pt1 | contig 10940 bp, 9 predicted proteins | sample RVTome_5_FD_207665 | JGI IMG/M metagenome (GOLD analysis project Ga0214471, IMG submission 207665) | Soil microbial communities from uranium-contaminated site in the Upper Colorado River Basin, Wyoming, United States - RVT142D155 | ecosystem: Environmental > Terrestrial > Soil > Contaminated >... | reverse complement strand
TAGGCCAGCCCAGCGATTGCGGGCCAGCTACTGCGGGCCAGCTATTGCGGGATCCAGGAGCCGCGGCGAATCGCCATCCGACACGAAAAACTGGCACGAAAAAGCTCCTCTGCCGCAGCCATCACCGCGATCATCCTGTGGCCGCCCCCGAAGCGGGACACTAGAACAGCCACCCGAGCGCCGCAACGGCCCGCTCGACAGTGCCGAAAAATACCCCTGCGGAACCGCGGCCCGATGTCGGTACAGTGCGAAGGCGGCACTGCCGGCAGGCGGTGCCGCGCCAGCCGCGCAGCCCCTGCGGGCTGCAGCAGCGCAGAGGTTCGCAGGAAGGAGCGCCGTGCGGCGACGACCGAACATCCTCTTCATCATGGCCGACGACCATGCCGCCAAGGCGATCAGCGCCTATGATTCGCGCATCGTCTCGACGCCCAACCTCGACCGCATCGCGGAGAGCGGCAAGCGGCTCGACCACTGCTACGTCACCAACTCGATCTGCACGCCGAGCCGCGCCAGCATCCTGACCGGCACCTACAACCACGTAAACGGCGTCACCACGCTGGTGACCCTGCTCGACAACCGCTGGCCGAACGTCGCCAAGAGCCTCCAAGCCGGCGGCTACGCGACCGCGATCATCGGCAAGTGGCACCTCGGCGAGGGGCCGCGGCACAGCCCGACCGGCTTCGACCATTGGCGCGTGCTGCCCGACCAGGGGGCCTACTTCGACCCGGACATGATCGGGCCCGAGGGCCTGCGCTACTACCGCGGCTACGTCACCGACCTCATCACCGACCACTGCCTCGACTGGCTCGCCGCGCGCGACCGCGACCGCCCGTTCTTCCTCATGTGTCACCACAAGGCGCCGCATCGCCCCTTCTCGCCCGCCCCCCGGCACGCCCAGCTGTTCGAGAACGAGACGATCCCGGTGCCCGACAGCTTCGACGACGACTACAAGAACCGGGCGCGCGCCGCGGGGGCCGCGAAGATGCGCGTGCGCGCCGACATGAACTACGACGATCTCGGCCTGGCCTGGCCGGAAGGCCTCGCGCACGCCTGGAGCGAGGAGATCGGCTGGCCGGAGCGCAACCGGGTGCCCGACCCCGAAGACGTCAGCGGCCTCGCGCTCTACGACCGCAACACCGGCGAGCGCTTCACCTTCGGCTCCCGGCACGAGCTCGATCACTTCAAGTACCAGCGCTACATCAAGCGCTACCTGCGCACCGTCACGGCGATCGACGAGAACGTCGGCCGCCTGCTCGACTGGCTCGACAAGGACGGCATCGCTGAAGACACCATCGTCGTCTACACCTCCGACCAGGGCTTCTTTCTCGGCGAGCACGGCTGGTTCGACAAGCGGTTCATCTACGAGGAATCACTCCAGATGCCGTTCCTGATCCGCTATCCGGCGGGCTTCGGGCCGGGCGTGACGGACGCGATCACGACCAATGTCGACTTCGCGCCGACCTTTCTCGACTATGCCGGCCTGGCGGTGCCGTCCTACATGCAGGGGCGCAGCCTGCGGCCGGTCCTCGAGGGGCGCGTGCCCGGCAACTGGCCGCAGGTCGCCTACCATCGCTACTGGATGCACAAGGACGCCATCCACAATGCCTTCGCGCACTACGGCATCCGCGACCAGCGCTACAAGCTGATCTACTGGTACAACGAGCCGCTGGATCAGCCGGGCGCGCGGCACGGCGACGAGCCGCCGGAGTGGGAGCTGTTCGACTGCGTGGCCGACCCGCTGGAGCTGGTGAACGTGTTCCACGATCCCGCGATGGCCGGCGTGGTGCGCGACATGATCGCCAAGCTCGACGCCAAGATCGCCGAGGTCGGCGACATCCCTGAGCACGATAGCGCCGCCGTCCTCGCCGGCCTCGCCTAGGCGCTCACGCGGCGCGCCCGAGTGCCCGGCACCACCGACGAACGAGGGCCGCGCTCCGATGGTTCAGTGGGATCCCAGCAGGATCTGCAGCTCATCGAGGCACTGGCGCGCGCTGTCGAGCAGCCGGGCGACCTCGGCCGCATCGTCGCTGCGGTAGGACTCCTGGCAAAGCCGCTTCACCTCCTCCGCCAGCGCGCCGGCGCGCAGCGTGTCCTGGGGCCGGCTGAACCACGCCGGCGCCTGCTCGAGGCGCACGCGCAGGGCTTCCAGGTCCCGGAGCAGGTCGGACACTGGGGGCACGGGGTCTGGTCTGCGGGGCGGCACTGCGAAATCCCATGTGAAGCCGGCGGTCTGCATCGCTGCCAAGCGGGCATCGTCCTGCATTCGGTTTGACGACACCGGTAAGAAAGCCCAAGCTTGCGGCGAGGGCATTGACCCAGATCACTCCCCAAGCAGGACAGCGGCCATGGCGGGCAACGGACGAGTGACGGCGGCGGCGCCGGGTTTCCCCTGCCAGACCTGCGAGGTTCGCGACACCGCCATCTGCAAGGTGCTGGACGACGCAGAGCTGCGCCAGCTGAACAGGATTTCCACGACCGCAAGGCTCGACGCCGGGGGCACCGTCTTCTACGAGGGCGATGACAGCACCTACCTCTTCAACGTCGTGAGCGGGTCGCTGCGCCTCTCCAAGCTGCTGCCCGATGGCCGGCGCCAGGTGACCGGCTTCCTGTTTCCCGGCGATTTCCTCGGCCTCTCCATTGGGGGCGTCTATCCCTACAGCGCCGAGGCGCTGACCGCGGCGTCCCTCTGCCGCTTCGACCGGCCGAGCCTGACGCGGATGCTGGACAGGTTCCCGAAGCTGGAACACCAGCTGCTCAGCCTCGCCTCCAACGAACTCGCGCAGGCCCAGGACCATCTCATGGTCCTCGGGCGCAAGACGGCAACCGAGCGCATCGCCACCGTGCTGCTGAAGCTGGTGGACCGCATCGGCAAGCGGGGAAATTCGGGCTGCGCGCTGGACCTGCCGATGACCCGCTCGGACCTGGCCGACTACACCGGGCTCACCACCGAGACCGTCAGCCGCACGCTCTCGCAGTTGAAGAAGCAGGGGATCATCAGCACGGTGGGCGTGCGCGCCCTGCACATCCCGCACCTCGAGGCGCTGGCCGGCTACAGCGGAGACGTCTAGGCGGCCCGCCTTGCCGCGCGCCGCTTGGCGCCCCCCACGGCGCCCAGGGCGCTGAGGCGGGCGAGGTGGGCCGCCACCAGACCGGCGGCGACGCCGTTCGGGCGGACGATGTCGAGGCGACCGCCGGCCGCCGCGCGGGGCTTGCCGCGCGGCAGGGCGATCGTGGTGCCGGCAATGAAGTCGTGAACCTGCAGGCAGCTCATGGGATTCCTCCAGTAGAGCAGCCATTCTAGCCTGTCCGCCGCGACAGTCATTGATGCAGGTCAATTGTCCGGCAGGCTTGCCGGCGCCCCGGCGATAGCCGTCAGGTCGGCGCCGGTGGGCAGCTCACGGCCGACGCGAAGCGGGTCTCGCGGCCGGGCGCGGCGTCCAGCAGCGCGCGGGTGTAGGCGTGCTGCGGGTTGCCGAAGACCTCGCGGGTCGGCCCCTGCTCCACCACCTGGCCGTGGCGCATCACCATGATGCGGTCGCAGATCTGCGCGGCGACGCGCAGGTCGTGGGTGATGAACAGCATGGCGAGGTCGAAGCGCGCGCGCACGTCGGCCAGCAGGTCGAGCACCTGCGCCTGCACCGACACGTCCAGCGCCGAGACCGCCTCGTCGGCGATCAGCACCTTGGGCTCCATGGCGAGCGCCCGCGCGATGCAGAGGCGCTGGCGCTGGCCGCCGGAGAACTGGTGCGGAAAGCGCTCGAGCGCCTCCGGCGAAAGCCCCACCACCGTCATCAGCTCGCGCGCCTTGGCGAGCGCCTCGGTCGCGCCCATGCCGAAGTTCATCGGCCCCTCGACGATCGACTGGCCGACGGTGCGGCGCGGGTTGAGCGAGCGGTAGGGGTCCTGGAACACGATCTGGATGTCGCGGCGGTGCGGGCGCAGGCGGCGCTCGCCCAGCCGCGCGACGTCCGCGCCGCCGATCCGGATGATGCCGGACGTCGGGTCGACCAGGCGCACCACGCAGCGCGCGACGGTGGACTTGCCGGAGCCGGACTCGCCGACCACGCCCAAGGTCTCGCCCGGGCGCACCGTCAGCTCGACGTCCTGCGCCGCGTGCACCTGCCGCCCGCGGCCGAACCAGCCGCCGCCGCCGTAGACCTTGTTCAGCCCACTCACTTCCAGGGCCGGCGGCGCGGGCTTGGGCTGCGGCCGCTCCGGCGGCGTGAGGCTCGGCACCGCGGCCATCAGCATTTGCGTGTAGGCGTCCCGGGGCGCGGTCAGGATCTCGGCCGCCGCGCCCTGCTCCACGACCCGGCCGTTGCGCATGACCACCACCCGGTCGGCGATCTCTGCGACCACCCCGAAGTCGTGGGTGATGAACAGCACCGCCATGCCGTGGCGGCGCTGGATGTCCTTGATGAGCGCCAGGATCTGCGCCTGCGTCGTCACGTCCAGCGCGGTCGTCGGCTCGTCGGCGATCAGCAGCGCCGGCTCCAGCGTCAGCGCCATCGCGATCATGATGCGCTGGCGCTGGCCGCCGGAGAGCTGGTGCGGATAGGCGTGGTAGAGGCTCTGCGGCTCCGGCAGGTTCACGTCGCGCATCGCCTCCAGCACGCGCGCACGCCGCTTGGCGGGGCCGAGGTCGCTGTGGATCTCCAGCATCTCGGCGATCTGCTCGCCGACCTTCATGACCGGGTTCAGCGCCGTCATCGGCTCCTGGAAGATCATCGCCATCTTCTCGCCGCGCAGCCGCCTGAGGCCGCGCGTCGACTGCTTCAGCACGTCGACGCCCTGCAGCAGGATCTCACCGGCGACGGCCTTCAGCGAGCGCTTCGGGTTCAGCCCCATGACGGCGAAGGCGGTGACCGACTTGCCCGAGCCCGACTCGCCGACCACACAGACCAGCTCGCCGGCGTTCACCGAGAAGGTCACGTCCTCCACGGCCAGGGGCCGGTCGGCTCCCTTGGGCAAGCTCACCGAGAGGCCGCGGATGTCGAGGACCGGCGCGCTCACATCTTCCTCGCAATCCGGGGGTCGAGCGTGTCGCGCAGGCCGTCGCCCATCACGTTCACCGCCAGCACCGTCGCGGCCAGCGCGATGCCGGGATAGAAGATGATCCAGGGGCTGATCTGGAAGTAGGTGCGCCCCTCCGACATGATGTTGCCCCAGCTCGGGATCTCGGGCGGGATGCCGGCGCCGAGGAAGCCGAGGATCGCCTCCAGCAGCATCGCCGAGCCGCAGATGTAGGTCGCCTGCACGATGAGCGGCGCGATGGTGTTGGGCAGGATGTGGCGGCTCATGACCAGGGGGGTGCGCGTGCCCGCCGCGATGGCGGCCTCGACGTAGGGCTCCTCGCGCACCGTCAGCACGACCGCGCGCACGAGGCGCACCACGCGCGGGATCTCCGGCACCGTGATCGCCACGATCACCGTCATCAGCGTCGCGCCCGACAGCGAGACCAGGGCGATGGCCAGCAGGATGCCCGGAATCGACATCAGGCCGTCCATCACCCGCATGACCGGCGCGTCGAGCGCGCGGATGTAGCCGGCGACCAGGCCCAGCAGCAGGCCGATGGCGATCGAGACCACGGCCACCGCCACCCCCACCGCCAGCGAGATGCGCGCGCCCGCGACGACACGGGCGAAGATGTCGCGGCCCAGGAAGTCGCTGCCGAACCACAGCTCGGCGGAGGGCGGCTTCAGCCGCTGGATCGGGTTCAGCGCCGTCGCATCGCCTGTGAAAAAGGGGCCGACGGCGGCGATCAGCGCCATGGCCGCGAGCAGCGCGCCGCCCCACAGCACGCCGCGGTTCGCCACCGCGAGGCCGAACACGCTCGCCTGGCGCGGGGCCGGCGCGACGGCGTCTTCGCCGCTGCTCTTGGCCAGCGCCATCAGTAACGGATCCTCGGGTCGAGGAAGGCGTAGCTGATGTCGATCAGCAGGTTGATGATGATGTAGCTGAAGCTGAGAAACAGGATGAGCCCCTGGATGATCGGGTAGTCGCGCGCCAGCACCGCGTCCAGCACCAGCCGCCCGAGGCCGGGGATGTTGTAGACGCTTTCCGTCACCACCACGCCGCCGATCAGCAGCGCGATGCCGATGCCGATCACCGTCACGATCGGCACCGCGGCGTTGGCGAGCACGTGGCGGGTCAGGATGGTCAGCTCGTTCTGGCCCTTGGCGTGGGCGGTGCGCACGTAGTCCTCCTGCAGCACCTCGATCGCCGAGGCCCGCGTCATGCGCGCGATCAGCGCGATGAAGATGACGCTGAGCGTCAGGGTCGGCAGCGCGATGTGGGCGAGGAACGGACCAAGCCCGTCCCACGGGCTGCGGTAGCCCTGCACCGGCAGCAGCTGCAGCTTCATCGAGACGATGTAGATCAGCACGTAGCCGAGCACGAAGACCGGCACCGAGAAGCCGGCGACCGAGAACAGCATCACGAAGCGGTCGATCAGGCTGCCGGCCTTCCACGCGGCGATGGCGCCGAGCGGCACCGCGACCGCGACGGAGAACAGGATGGTGGTCAGCGTCAGCATGACGGTCGGCTCGATGCGCTGGCCGATCAGCGTGGTCACCGGCAGGTTGGTGAAGATCGAGGTGCCGAGGTCGCCCTGCAGCAGCAGGCCGATCCAGGTGACGAACTGGATCGGCAGCGGCTCGTTGAGGCCGAGCTGCTCGCGGATGCGGACGATGTCCTCGGCGGTGGCGTAATCGCCGGCGATGACGGCGGCCGGGTCGCCCGGCGACAGGCGCAGCAGCAGGAAGACGAAGAGGGCGACGACCGCCATGACGGGAACGGTCGCCACCACGCGCATGAGGATGTATCGCAGCATTCAGGCGGTCCTTGCGCCCGCCCGGCGGCGCGCGGCGGCGCGGCCGGGCGGGCGTTGCGGGATCACGAGACCGAGAGGTTCCAGAAGAACTGCACCGGCGAGCGGATCAGCCCGGTCACGTTCTTGCGGTAGGCGACCGGCACGAAGAACTGCCCGAGATGCCCCGACGCCCCAATGGTCCAAAGCCGCTCCTGCACCTTCTTCGCGGCGGCAAGTCTCTCCTCCGCGGTCTTCGCGAGCGGGAAGGCCTTGCGCGCGGTCTCCAGGTCACCATCCGTTGGCCAGCCGAACCAACCCTTCTCCGGATCGCCCGAGAAGGCGATGCTCATGGGATCGATGACGTCGGCGCCGATCCACCAGGTGTGGAAAAGATTCCAGCCGCCCTTGTCCACCGGCTCGCGGCTGGCCCGGCGCGAGGTCAGCGTCGCCCAGTCCATCGCCTGCATCTGGACCTTGAAGCCGGCCTTGCGCAGCGCCTCCGCAGTGACCAGCGAGAAGGCGGAGAGTAGCGGAATGTCGGTCGGCTGCATCATCACCACCGGCGTGCCGTCATAGCCGGCGGCCTCCAGCGCGGCCTTGGCCTTGGCCGGGTCGCCGACCTTCATCACATCGGAGCCGACGTCATTCTCCAGCGGCGTGCCGCAGGGATAGACCGAGTAGCAGGTGCGCCAGTACTTCTGGTCGCCGACCGCGGCGGCCATGTAGTCGGCCTGCGACATCGCCATGATGGCGGCGCGGCTGATCTCCGGGTTGTCGAACGGCGCCAGCAGGTGGTTGAAGCGCGCGAAGCCGATGTTGCCGAGCGGGTCGTTCACCTCCACCGTGATGTCCGGGTTCGCCTCCAGGATCGGCGCGAGGTCGTTGGCGGGCTGCTCGAAGTAGTCCACCTCGCCGGCCAGCAGCGCATTCATGGCCGTCTGCTGGTCCGGGAAGTAGAGCCATTCGACCCGATCGACCTTCGCCACCTTGCCGCCGGCGGCGGCCGACGGCGGCTCGTCACGCGGCACGTAGTCGGCGAACTTGGTGTAGACCACCTTGGAGCCCGGCTTCCATTCCGCCGTCTCGAACTTGAAGGGGCCCGAGCCGGTGTAGTCCTTGATCTGCTCGAAGGGGTCGGTCTCCGCCACGCGCTTCGGCATGATGAAGGGCACGTTGGAGGAGATCTTGCCGATCGACTCCAGCACCAGGCCGTAGGGCACGGTGAGCTTCATCTCGAACGTGCGCTCGTCGACCGCCGTGAGGGCTTCGGTCACGCCCATCAGCTGCTGGCCCATGCCGTCGCGGCTACCCCAGCGCTTCAGTGAGGCGACGCAGTCCTCCGCCGTCACCGGCGCGCCGTCATGGAACTTGAGGCCCTCGCGCAGAGTGAAGGTCCAGCTCGTCTTGTCGTCGGAGACGGTCCAGGTGTCGACCATCTGCGGTTGCGGCTTGAAGTTGTCATCCATCGCAAACAGCGTGTCGTAGACGAGGTAGCCGTGGTTGCGCGTGATGTAGGCCGTCGTCCAGATCGGATCGAGGTTCTTCAGGTCCGCGTGCGGGATCACCCGGAGCACCGAGTTGGCCTGCCCGCGCGCGCCCCGCCCCAGCATCGAGACCCCCAGCGGGACTGCGAGAGTGGAGGCCGAGGCCGCAAGGAACTGCCGCTTGGTCCAGCGTTGCATCGTTGTCACCTCTCTGTTGCGGCTGTGTTGTTGATTAAGGCTCGCTTTCCGAAGTCGGCGCCGCTCTCCTTCGAGCTTAGCGACTGCCAAAACGCCGGGCAATCCGCGTTTCGCCTGTGACGCGATGGTCACAGGCGGTAACCGCCCTGTCCCGAGCGTTGCGGCTCTAACATTCGCTCACGCTGCTTCTCAGCCGGCGAGAAAGCGCCCGGGCAGCCGTCCCGTCATTGCGCCCGCCTGGTAGGTGACTTCGCCGTTCACCAGCACGCAGTCGATGCCGACGGCGGCGACCTCCGGCTCCTCGTAGCTCGCGCGGTCAAGGATCGCCGCGGGATCGAACAGCACCAGGTCGGCATGGTAGCCCGGCCTGACGAGGCCGCGCTCGGCGAGGCCGAGCACCGCCGCGGTCTGCCCGGTCATCTTGGCGACCGCCTGCTCGAGCGTCAGCAGGCCGCGCTCGCGCACGAAGCGGCCGAGCACGCGCGGGAAGGTGCCCCACAGGCGCGGGTGCGGGCGCTTGTCGTGCGGCAGGCCGTCGGAGCCGACGAGGCTCGGCGGGAAGGCGAGGATGCGCAGCAGGTCCGCCTCGTCCATCTGGTGGTAGATGGCGCCGGCCGGCTGCAGCCGCGCCACCGCCGCCGTCTCGTCGCAGCCCCACTCGGCGGCGACATCGGCGAGGTCGCGGCCCGCCATTTCCGGATGGCTGTCGGACCACGAGAGCGTCACCCGCCGCGACTCGCGCACCATGCGCTCCAGCAGCACGGTGGAGCTCGCCGTATAGGGGTAGACGTCGAGGTCGATGGGCAGGGTCTCGCGCGCCTCGGCGATCATCGCGAGGGTCGTCGCCGAGAGGCCGAAATTGCCCTCGCCGCAGCACTTGTGGTGGGAGATCAGCGTGCGCACGCCGGTCTCGCGGGCGATGCCGATGGTCTCGGCCACGGCGGCGATCACGCCGTCGGCCTCGTTGCGCATGTGCGTCGTGTGGAGTCGCCCGGCAGCGGCGACGTCGCGCGCCAGGGCGACGACTTCCGAGGTCGCGGCGTAGCGCGACGGCGGATAGGCAAGGCCGGTGGAGAGCCCCAGCGCGCCGGCTTCCAGCGCCTCGGCGAGGTCGTCGCGCATGGCGGCGATCTCCGCTGCGCTCGCCGGGCGGTCGAGCGCCGCCATGGCGCGGGCGCGCAGGGTCATGTGGCCGACCAGGGCGGCGACGTTCACCGGCCCCGGCGCCAGCTCCACCCGCCGGCGGTAGTCGGCGAAGCGCGGATACGCGAAGGCCTCGGCCTTGCCGAGCAGGTTCATCGGCGCGATCGGCTCGCCGCCCGCCGGCAACGGACAGGGCGCAAGGCTGATGCCGCAGTTGCCGACCACCACCGTGGTGACGCCCTGGCTGACCTTCGGCCGCATCGTCGCGGCGGCCAGCGCCGCGCGGTCGTCATGCGTGTGGACGTCGATGAAGCCCGGCGCGAGCACGCGGCCGGCGCCCTCGACCACCTCGGCCGCCGCGCCCTCGAGGGCGGGCCCGACCGCGGCGATGCGCCCGCCGGCCAGCGCCACGTCGGCGGTGAAGCCGGCGGCACCGCTGCCGTCGACCACCGTGACCTTCCTGAACAGCCTGTCCCAGCGCACGATGCCCCCTCGCCCTCCTCGCCGTTCTTTGCCCGGCCGCCGATGATAGCGCCGTCGCGGCGGTCTGGCGACGACGCAGCGCCTGAGCGGTGTAACGCCTCGTTGCGCGCCGCGTTGTCCGGCAGGCACGGCGCCGGCTTCGCCACCCACCGGCCGATCACGCGCGAGCTCGTCGACTACGTGAACGCCGAGTTGGGAGTCGCCAGCGAGCTGACGGCGCCGCCGACTAGGCTCCGCGCGACGGCGCCGCCCGGATCACGCCGGGCCGCCATCCGGCAGCGTGAAGACGGCGCAAGGCGCCGCGATGCCGCGCAGCGCGTGCTCGCCCAGCGGCACCAGCGGGCTGGCGATCTCGGCGGCGGCGGCGCCCGAGATCAGCACCGAGCGGCCGAGCGGCCGGCACAGCCCCTCCAGCCGGCTGACCAGGTTCACCGCGGGGCCGATGGCGGTGAAGTCCAGCCGGTCGGCCGCGCCGATGTTGCCCCACAGGATCTCGCCCAGGTGCAGCGCCGCCCCGAACGGCAGCGGCGGCAGCCCCTCAGCCTGCCGCGCCGCATCGAGATGGGCCATGCCGGCGCGCGCGGCGATGACCGCGCGCAGCGCCGCCTCGCAGGCCCCGGAAGGCGCGCCGGGGGAAGGCGCGCCGGGGGAAGGCGCGCCGCTGACCGGGAAGATCGCCAGCACGCCGTCGCCGATGAACTTCAGCACCTCGCCGCCGAAGGCGTGCACCGCCCCGGCGACGCGGTCGAACCAGGCGTCGAGGGCGGTAATCATCGCCGCGGGCTCGGTCGCCTCGGACAGCGCGGTGAAGTCGCGCAGAT
>Ga0214471_10004361_pt1 | contig 10940 bp, 10 predicted proteins | sample RVTome_5_FD_207665 | JGI IMG/M metagenome (GOLD analysis project Ga0214471, IMG submission 207665) | Soil microbial communities from uranium-contaminated site in the Upper Colorado River Basin, Wyoming, United States - RVT142D155 | ecosystem: Environmental > Terrestrial > Soil > Contaminated >... | reverse complement strand
CGGAGGTGGCCGGGAAGGAGCAGAAGGCGCTCCCGCCATCGGCGCAGCCGCCGGTGCCCGGCGAGAAGCTGACGGCAGGCCAGGGGGCCGTACCCAAGCAGGGGCGGGCTGTGCCCGGGAGCGGCGACACGATACGGGTCGAGACCGACGTGCTGATCGCGGAGATCGGCCGCCAGGGCGGAGATGTGCGCAGGTTGCAGTTCAAGAACCACCGCGACACGCTCGAACGCAGCAAGAATTTCGTGCTGTTCGATACCCGCCCCGAGCGGACCTACATCGCGCAGGCCGGGCTGATCGGCAATGGCCTGCCCAATCATCGCACGCTCTTCACCGTGGCGGGCGACAACTACCAGCTCAGTGATGGTCAGGATCAGATTGAGCTCCGGCTCACCGCCCCGCCTGCCGAGGGCGTGCAGGTGACCAAGATCCTTCGCTTCCGGCGCGGAAGCTACCTGGTCGATGTCAGCTTCGAGATCGCCAATGCGAGTGGGGCAACCATTCAGCCTTTTGCTTATTTTCAGCTGGTGCGCGACGACAAGCCGCTGCCGGGGGACTCGGCGATGCTCCCGACGTTTACTGGGATCGCGCTCTATACGGACAAGGACAAGTTTCAGAAGCTGTCATTTTCGGATATCGAGAAAGGCAAGGCGCAGTACACCAAGAACAGCGACGACGGATGGATTGCGATCCTGCAGCATTATTTCTTCAGCGCGTGGCTGCCGCGCAGCGGCGTCGCGCGCGAATTCTATGCGCGGCGGCTGGAAGAGGGGCTCTATGCGGCGGGAGTGATCGTTCCGGCCGGAGCGATCGCCGCGGGCGCGAGCACCACGGTCACGGTGCCGCTGTATGCCGGGCCGGAGGAGCAGGAAAAACTCGCGAAGATCGCACCGGGTCTGGATCTCACTATTGATTACGGCTGGCTGACGGTGATCGCGGTGCCGCTGTTCTGGGTGCTGGCCTGGCTCTATCACTGGGTGGGCAACTGGGGAGTCGCGATCATCCTGCTCACGGTGATCATCAAGCTCCTGTTCTATCCGTTATCGGCGGCGAGTTACCGCTCGATGGCCAAGATGCGGGTGCTCGCGCCGAAGCTGCAAAAGCTCAAGGATCAATATGGTCAGGATCGCCAGCGCCTGCAGCAGGCGATGATGGAGCTCTACAAGACACAGAAAATCAATCCGCTCGGCGGTTGCATGCCAATAGTTGTGCAAATACCTGTTTTTATTGCACTTTATTGGGTACTACTGGCGAGCGTCGAGCTCCGGCACGCGCCGTTCATGCTGTGGATCGACGATCTGGCGGCGCCTGACCCGTGGTTCATCCTGCCGATTCTGATGGCGGTCACCATGTGGGTGCAGACGCTGCTCAACCCCGAGCCCCCGGATCCCGTGCAGGCGCGGGTGATGAAGATCATGCCGATCATCTTCAGCGTCTTTTTCTTCTTCTTTCCCGCCGGCCTGGTTCTCTACTGGCTGGTGAACAATGTGCTCTCGATCGCGCAGCAGTGGAGAATCACGCGGGTGCTCGAGCGCGAAGCCGCGCTGCGCAAGAGCTGACGGTCCGGGAGACGGCGCGCGAGCCGTCCCCGTTCGGTTCACCGCCGCCCGATGAGCGAGAGCGACATCATTGCCGCGATTTCGACCGCCTCCGGGCGGGCGGGCATCGGCGTGGTGCGAGTTTCCGGCCCGCGTCTCGGTGCGCTCATCGCGGGGGTCATACGCACGGCGCCCGAGCCACGGCGCGCCACGCTCTCGGATTTCGTGGATGCGCAGGGGTCTGCAATCGACCGGGGTATCGCGCTCTATTTCCCGGCGCCACATTCCTACACCGGGGAAGACGTGCTGGAGTTGCAGGGACACGGCGGCCCCGTGGTGCTTCAGCTATTGCTCAGGCGCTGTATGGAGCTCGGTGCCCGCCCGGCGCAGCCGGGGGAGTTCACGCGTCGCGCCTACCTCAATGACAAGATCGATCTCGCGCAGGCGGAGAGCGTCGCCGACCTGATCGACGCGGCAACTGCGGAGGCGGCGCGCAGCGCAATGCGCTCCCTGCAAGGTGCGTTATCCGCGCGGATCGGGGAATTGCTCGGCGGGCTGGTCGAATTGCGCACGCTGGTCGAAGCCACGCTCGATTTCCCGGACGAGGATGCTGAAATCATCAAGCAGTTTGACGGTGCAGGCCGGCTCGCGAAGGTGCGGGCCAGGTTAGAGGATGTCCTGTCCGCGTCGCAGCAGGGCAGCCTGCTGCGGGAAGGCATACGCGTGGTCCTGGTGGGCCGGCCCAACGTAGGCAAGTCGAGCCTTTTGAACCGTCTTGCCGGTGAGGAGCTGGCGATCGTCACTGAGGAAGCCGGCACGACGCGGGATGCCATCCGCCAAAGCGTCAGTATCGGTGGGGTTCCGGTTCACGTCATCGATACGGCCGGCCTGCGCCCCTCCGCCGACCCCGTGGAGCAGCTGGGCATCGCGCGCACCTGGGCGGCGATCGAGCACGCAGATCTTGTTCTGTTGATGGTCGACGCAACGCAAGGTGAAGTCGAGGCGGACCGGGACATCATGCGGAGGCTGCCGGCGGAGTTGCCGCACCTCAGGGTCATGAACAAGATTGATCTGGTGCCTCTCGGGCCGGGCCTGGAGAGCGGGGGGAATGGGCGCACAGTCTGGTTGTCCGCCAGGTCGGGTGCCGGAGTGGATTTGCTGCGCGAGGCGCTGCTGGATTTCGTGGGCTTGCATGGACACGGCGCAGAAGGGGTGTTCATGGCCCGAGAGCGCCATGTCCACGCGCTACAGCTTGCGCAAAGGCACTTAGAGCGCGCCGCCCGACAGGCAGACAAGCTCGAACTGCTCGCGGAGGAGCTCCGCTTGGTCCAGCTTGCCTTGGGCTCGATCACCGGGGAATTCACAGCCGACGACCTGCTGGGTGAGATCTTTGCGCGGTTCTGCATCGGCAAATAGCCGGCAGGGCCGATTGTTCCACGTGGAACGTTGTCCCCAGTGAATGATGCTGCGGCGCAGCATAACAGACGTTTCACGTGAAACCGCATAGAGTGTCCCAATAATTCACGTTTTCGGGTATCATTCCAACCGGCGACGGTCGGATTATTATTATGCAAGTTATTGATAACTATGATGTTATTGTAGTAGGCGGAGGCCACGCGGGAACGGAAGCGGCACTGGCCGCCGCCCGCATGGGATGCGAGACCCTGCTGCTGACCCACAGCTTTGATACATTGGGCCAGATGTCCTGCAATCCATCGATAGGCGGTATAGGAAAAGGCCATCTAGTCAAGGAGTTAGACGCATTAGGTGGCGCGATGGCGCTCGCTGCCGACGAGGCAGGGATCCAGTTTCGCATCCTCAATTCGCGCAAGGGTCCGGCAGTCCGTGCAACCCGCGCCCAAGCCGATCGCGTGCTATATCGAGGCGCGATCCGCAGCCGCCTGGAGCGTCAGCCGCGGCTGCGGATCTTCCAGCAGGCGGTGGACGACTTGCTGATCGAGGGTGAGCGCGTGACCGGAGTCGTGACCCAGATCGGGCTCCAGTTCCACGCTCGCGCGGTGGTGTTGACCACGGGAACGTTTCTCGCAGGACTGATCCACGTCGGGCTCAAGCATCACCCAGGCGGACGCGCCGGCGATTCACCGGCACTGACGCTCGCACGGCGGCTGCGCGAATTGAAGCTTCCGGTCGGGCGGCTGAAAACCGGCACGCCGCCGCGCATCGACGGCCGCAGCATCGATTTTTCGGCGATGACGGAGCAGCCCGGCGATGTCCCGGTCCCGGTATTCTCGTTTCTGGGCAGGCGCGAGCTGCATCCACGGCAGCTGCCGTGCTGGATCACGCATACCAACGCGCGCACCCACGAGATCATTCGTGGCGCGCTCGACCGCTCGCCGCTCTATACGGGCGTGATCGAGGGTGTCGGGCCGCGGTATTGCCCGTCGATCGAAGACAAGGTGACGCGCTTCGCGCACAAGGCCTCGCATCAGATCTTTCTTGAGCCCGAAGGACTCACCGTCAACGAGTTCTATCCCAACGGGATCTCGACAAGCTTGCCCTACGATGCGCAAGAGGAGCTGGTGCGCTCGATACGCGGCCTCGAGCGCGCCCACATCACGCGCCCGGGCTACGCCATCGAGTATGACTACTTCGACCCGCGCGGCCTGAAGCGCTCGCTCGAGACGCGGGCGATCGGCGGCCTTTTCTTCGCCGGGCAGATCAACGGCACCACCGGATACGAGGAGGCCGCGGCGCAGGGATTGCTCGCCGGCATCAATGCGGGGCTGTTCGTGAAGGAGCAGGAGCCCTGGTGTCCCGGCCGCAATGAGGCCTATCTGGGCGTGCTGGTCGATGACCTGGTTACACGCGGGGTATCCGAGCCCTATCGCATGTTCACCAGTCGCGCCGAGTACCGGCTTTCCCTGCGTGAGGACAACGCTGATCTGCGGCTGACCGAGATCGGCCGCCGGCTGGGAGTCGTGGACGATGCACGCTGGACGGCGTTCTCGCGCAAACGCGAAGCCATCGAGCGCGAGCAGGCGCGCCTCAAGGTCACGTGGATCAGCTCTCAGCTCCTGCCGGTCGCGGGCGCAGCGCGCGCACCGGATCAGCCGCCGGCTCGGGAGTGCTCGCTGCTGGAATTGCTGCGCCGACCGGACGTCAATTACGCGCTGTTGACGGCGCTGCCGGGCGCCGGGCCTGCCGTCGAGGACGCGCAGGTGGCGGAGCAAGTCGAGATCCAGGCCAAGTATCAAGGCTACATCGAGCGCCAGCGTGAGGAAATCGCGCGCTACGAGCACTACGAGAACCTGAAGCTGCCGCACGACCTCGATTACGCCAGTCTGCGCGGACTGTCCGTGGAAGCGCGGCAGAAGCTTGATCGGCACCGTCCCGAGACGCTCGGCCAGGCATCGCGTATCTCAGGGGTGACACCGGCAGCGGTCTCGGTGCTGCTGGTCTATCTCAAGCGCAGAACGCATGCGCTCTCCAGGGGCACGCAGGCAGCGTCCGGCGCAACCGGCGCCTCGGTCGGCAAGACGGCATGACCCTTGCGCAGCAGCTTGCGCAAGGGCTGATCGAGCTCGGGCTAACGTTTCCAGCCGGCGCGCAGCAGCGGCTGCTTGCATACCTCGAGCTGATGCAGAAATGGAATCGCGCTTACAACCTGACGGCGGTGCGGCAGGCGCCGCGGATGGTCAGCTACCATCTGCTCGACTCGCTGGCTGTGGCGCCGCATGTTGCGGCGGCAACGATACTCGATGTGGGGAGCGGGGCCGGGTTGCCGGGCATTCCGCTGGCGGTGGCGCTGCCGGATTCACGGGTGACGCTGCTTGATTCGAACCACAAGAAGGCGGCATTTCTGAGACAGGCAGTGATGGAGCTCAAGCTTGGCAACGCCGACGTCGTGTGCGAGAGGGCGGAGACCTGGAAGCCACCGGCGGCGTTCGAGGTGGTGATTTCCCGCGCGTTCTCGGATCTTGCCGAGTTCATTTCACTGGCCGGCCGCCACGCCGCCGCAGGGGGGCGGCTGGTGGCCATGAAGGGCGTGCACCCGTATGAGGAAATCGCCCAGTTGGCTGGGGGCTGGCAACTACTGCGGGTAATACCGCTCACCGTTCCCGGGCTGCGCGCGCAGCGCCACCTGGTGACGGTCGGCCGCGACTGATCATGGTCAAGGTGCTCGCCATCACGAACCAGAAGGGTGGCGTGGGCAAGACCACCACGGGGGTCAACCTCGCCGCCAGCCTGGCCGCGGCGCAGCGCCGCGTGCTGCTGGTGGATCTCGATCCCCAGGGCAATGCGACCATGGGCAGCGGCGTGGACAAGCGCCATCTCGGTGCCACCGTCTATCACGTATTGCTCGGCACGAAGAGCATGGCCGAGGTGAGGCTGCGCTCCGAGAGCGGCGGATTCGATCTCGTGCCGGCGAACCGCGATCTCGCCGGCGCCGAAGTCGAGCTGGTCGAGGTCGCACACCGCGAAACGCGCCTCAAGGACGCGCTGGGCGCGATAGCGGGCGAGTATGATTTCGTCCTCATCGACTGCCCGCCGGCGCTGAATCTCCTCACGGTGAACGGGCTGACCGCCGCCCAGGCGGTGATGATTCCCATGCAGTGCGAGTATTACGCGCTGGAGGGGCTGAGCGACCTCGTGCAAACGATCAAGAAGGTGCGCGGTCATCTCAACCCCACGCTCGAGATCGAGGGGCTGCTGCGCACCATGTACGATCCGCGCAATACGCTCGCGCAGCAGGTTTCGGCCCAATTGCTCGAGCATTTCGGCGACAAGGTCTACCGCACCGTGATCCCGCGCAACGTGCGGCTGGCGGAGGCGCCGAGCTTCGGTGTGCCCGCGCTCAAGTTCGACCGGGATTCGAAGGGCGCGCAGGCGTACCTCGCGCTCGCAGGGGAAATGTTGATCCGCGCGGGCGCGTGAGGGACACAGCCATGGCCAGGATCAAGGGATTGGGGCGGGGGCTCGATGCGCTGCTCGGGACCGACGACGAGGCCGGCGGTGGCGGCGAGACCCTCGCATCGCTGCCGGTCGACCAGCTGCAGCCCGGCCGGTTCCAGCCGCGCGCGCGCATCGGGCAGGAAGGCCTCGCCGAGCTCGCCGAGTCGATCAAGGCGCAGGGCGTCATGCAGCCGATCCTGGTGCGGCCGATAGGCGCGGGCCGCTATGAAATCGTCGCCGGCGAGCGGCGCTGGCGTGCGGCGCGCATGGCGGGCCTCGCGGCAGTGCCGGCGCTGGTGCGCGACGTGCCGGACCGGCACGCGCTCGCCATTGCGCTGATCGAGAATCTCCAGCGCGAGGACCTGAATCCCCTGGACGAGGCGATGGGCATCCAGCGCCTGACCGAGGAGTTTGGCATGACCCATGCGGAAGCCGCTGCAGCGATGGGCCGCTCGCGCGCCGCGATTACCAACGCGCTGCGGCTGCTCGAGCTCGCGCCTCCGGTGCAGGAGTTGCTGCGCGAGGACAAGCTCGACATGGGACATGCTCGCGCGCTGCTCGCGCTCCCGGCGCTCAAGCAGATCGACCTCGCGCGCGAGGCAGTCGCGCGGCAACTCTCCGTGCGCCAGGTCGAGAAGCGGGTCGCGGCCTTGACGGCGCGCCCGGGAGCGCGCCCCCGGGCGCGCAACGACCGCGACGTGGCGCGGCTGGAGGACGAACTGAGCGGGCAACTCGGCACCACCGTGAGCATACGGACCGCCGCGAAGCCGGGCAGCGGCAGGCTCGTGATTCATTATTCGAGCCTCGCGCAGCTGGAGGTGCTGCTCAACCGGCTGCGGCCGAAATAAGAGAGCGAAATCGGGGTCTTGCCGCATCGCAGCAAATTGACCCTGATCGCCCTCGAAGGCTATACTACGCGCGCTTCGCTCGGGGCGAGGAACAAGACTGCCATGCTTCGCAACCTGAGCAGGCCGATCCGCGTCGTTCTCCGGTGGCAGCTGATGGCCACTGCCGCGTTGGCGCTCATCGCGGGAGCCTGGGGTGGTGGCCACGGCGCGCTCTCGGCGGTGTTGGGCGGCGCAGTGAGCATGCTCTCCGGAGTGGCGTCTGCGGTCGTGGCCGCGCTGGGCAGGGCGAAATCGCCTGAAGGGGCGCTGTTTGCGGTGCTGCGGGCCGAAGCCGTCAAGATCGGCCTGATCGTAATCCTGCTCTGGCTCGTGCTGGCGATGTACCGGGACGTTGTCGTGCTCGTGTTCTTGGGCTCGTTCCTGTTGACAGTGGTGATTTTCGCAATGGCGTTCTTCGTGCGCGAGTATTAGTTATCAGCATCCAGAAATGGCCGCAGGCACCGAACTCACCCCCGCCAGCTACATCCAGCACCACCTGACCTTCTTCGCCAAGCCGATCGGCGAGGGGGGCTTCTGGACGCTGCACGTGGATTCACTGGTGACCTCGGTCCTGCTCGGCGTCATCGGTATCGGTTCCATCTGGTGGGTGGTGCGCGGCGCGACCTCGGGGGTGCCGAGCAAGCGGCAGGCATTCGTCGAGCTGCTGGTCGGTTTCGTCGACGACCAGGTGAAGGGCATCTTCCAGCACGGCGACCGCAACCGGTTCATCGCGCCCGCCGCGCTGACGGTGTTCGTCTGGGTGATCCTGATGAACGCGATGGATTTCCTGCCGGTGGATATCATCGCGACAGTGCTCGGCTGGTTGGGGCTCCACGAGTGGCGCATCGTGCCCACTGCGGATGTCAACACGACTTTTGCGCTGTCGCTGTCGGTTCTGGTGCTGTCGATCTACTTCGCCATCTCCGTGAAGGGACTGGGTGGCTGGATCCATGAACTGTTTTGCGCGCCGTTCGGCGCGCACCCGCTGCTGTGGCCCGCCAATTTCCTGTTCAACCTCGTCGAGACCATCTCGAAGCCGCTGTCGCATTCGATGCGGCTGTTCGGCAACATGTACGCGGGCGAAATTCTGTTCCTGTTGTTGTGGATGTGGGCCGCCACCGGCCTCGTGGGGACGGCGTTCGGCATCGTGCTCGGCCTGGGCTGGGCGATCTTCCACATCCTGATCGTCACGCTGCAGGCGTATATCTTCATGATGCTCACCATCGTCTACCTGTCGATGGCGCATGAGCACCATTAGCCTCCCCGACCCATCGATTTTTCGCTCAGAAAGGAAAACACAATGGAAAAACTTCAGCTACTGGCCATGGTCCAGGCCTATACCAGCATCGGCATCGGCCTCATGGTCGGTCTGGGCGCCGCCGGCGCGTGCATCGGGGTCGGCATCATGTGCAGCCGCTTCCTGGAGGCGGCGGCCCGTCAGCCCGAGCTCACCAATTCGCTGCAGGCCAAGGTCTTCCTGCTGCTGGGCCTGATCGACGCGTCCTTCATCATCGGCCTGGGCATTGCGATGTTCTTCGCGTTCGCCAGCCCGCTGGCGACGCCGTTCCGCTAGAGCGCGGGCGACCGACCGGCGCGCGCAAGGGGACGACATGGACATCAATTTCACGCTGATCGCGCAGGCGCTCACGTTCGCGGCCTTCATCGCCTTCACCATCAAATTCGTGTGGCCCTTCCTGCTGCGCGCGATCGAGGAGCGCCAGAAGACGATTGCGGACGGGCTCGCGGCCGCGGAGCAGGGCAAGCGCTCGCTCGAGACCTCGACCCGGCAGGCCGAGGAGTCGGTCAGGCAGGGGCGCGACCGGGCCGCCGAGATCATCGGGCACGCGGAGAAGCGCGCGGCGCAGATGGTGGAGGAGGCGCGCGCCCAGGCGAAGGAGGAGGGCAATCGCGAGAAGGCGGCGGCGCAGGCCGAGATCGAGCAGCAGGTGGCGCGCGCGCGCGAAGCGTTGCGCGAGCAGGTCGCGGCGCTTGCGGTAGCCGGCGCGGAGAAGATCCTGCGCCGGGAGGTGGACGCGAAGACGCATGCCGACCTGCTCACGCAACTGCGGCAGGAGCTGCGCTGATGGCCGAAAACGTCACCATCGCGCGCCCCTACGCCGTGGCGATATTCACGCTCGCGGACGCCGGCGCGGCGCTCGACAGATGGTCGCAGACGCTCGCCATGATGGCGGCGGTGGCGGCGAATCCCGAGTTGCGGGCGGCGATCGCCAACCCCAACCTCTCCGCCGACCGGGCGTATGGCCTGTTCGCCGGCGCTTGCGGCGGTCTCGCCACCGAGGCGCAGAATCTCGTGCGCATGCTGATCGAGAACGGCCGGCTGGCGACGCTGCCCGAGATTCGCGGGATCTACGAGGAACTCAAGAACGAGCGCGAGGGCGTCGTGGATGCGGTGATCACGTCGGCTCGCCCCCTCGAGAACAGCCAGCTTTCCGCGCTGGTGGCGGAGCTGGAGCGGCGCTTCGGGCGCAAGGTGAACCCTCGGGTCGATGTCGATGCCGGGTTGATCGGCGGCGCGCGCATGCAGGTGGGAGATGAAGTCATCGATGGTTCGGTGCGCGGCAAGCTCGCTGCCATGGCGGTCGCGCTGGCGAAATAGGCAATCAAGGAACACGCATGCAACAGCTCAAACCTTCCGAGATCAGCGATCTGATCCGTTCCCGGATCCAGAACCTCGCGCTCTCCGCGGACATCCGCACCCAGGGCACGGTGGTGTCGGTGACCGACGGCATCTGCCGCATCCACGGGCTGTCCGACGTGATGCAGGGCGAGATGCTGGAATTCCCCAAGAGCACCTTCGGCTTGGCGCTCAATCTCGAGCGCGATTCGGTGGGGGCGGTCATTCTCGGCGAATACGAGCACATCACCGAAGGCGATACCGTGAAATGCACCAGCAAGATCCTGTCGGTGCCGGTCGGCCCGGAGCTGCTGGGCCGAGTCGTGAACTCGCTCGGCCAGCCGATCGACGGCAGGGGCCCGGTCCCCTCCAAGATGACCGACGTCATCGAGAAGGTGGCGCCCGGCGTGATCTGGAGAAAGTCGGTCTCGCAGCCGGTGCAGACCGGACTGAAGGCGATCGACGCCATGGTGCCGATCGGCCGGGGGCAGCGCGAGCTCATCATCGGCGACCGCCAGACCGGCAAGACCGCGGTGGCGGTGGACACCATCATCAACCAGAAGGGCAAGGATCTCATCTGCGTCTACGTCGCGATCGGGCAGAAGGCCTCGACCATCGCCAACGTGGTGCGCAAGCTCGAGGAGCACGGCGCGATGGCCTATACCATCGTGGTCGCGGCCTCGGCCTCGGAATCGGCGGCGATGCAATATATCGCGCCCTACTCCGGCTGCACCATGGGCGAGCACTTCCGCGATCGCGGGCAGGATGCGCTGATCATCTACGACGACCTCACCAAGCAGGCGTGGGCGTACCGGCAGATCTCGCTGCTGCTGCGCCGGCCGCCGGGCCGCGAGGCGTACCCCGGCGACGTGTTCTACCTGCATTCGCGGCTGCTCGAGCGCGCCTCGCGCGTGAACGAGGACTACGTCGAGCACTTTACCAAGGGGCAAGTGAAGGGCAAGACCGGCT
>Ga0214471_10004360_pt1 | contig 10941 bp, 9 predicted proteins | sample RVTome_5_FD_207665 | JGI IMG/M metagenome (GOLD analysis project Ga0214471, IMG submission 207665) | Soil microbial communities from uranium-contaminated site in the Upper Colorado River Basin, Wyoming, United States - RVT142D155 | ecosystem: Environmental > Terrestrial > Soil > Contaminated >... | reverse complement strand
CGGCGTCACCGCCGACCATGAACACGAGCGACCGACCCTGTGCACCGACCGCGCCGCCCGTGAGCGGCGCCTCGACGAAGTGACGCCCGCCGCCGGAGAGCGAAGCGGCGATCGACCGGTTGCTGGCCGGGAGCGTGGTGGAGAGATCGAGCAAGATCGACCCGGTCGCCGCGGCCGACGCCCACTCCGCGGCGACCGCGGCGACGACCTCGGGCGTGGGCAGGGACGTGATCGTGATCTCGCTGGCCGCGGCGACCTCGGCGACCGAGCCGACCACCGCGCCCGCGATGGCCTTGGCCCGGTCCACGTCGAGGTCGCTGACCGTCACCGAGTGACCGTCCTCCACGAGGTTGGCTGCGATGGCCCCGCCGATGTTGCCCAGCCCGATCACGCCCACAGCGGTCATCGGCCCATCATGCCCGATGAACATGACGCACGTGTCAGATCGCCCCAACCGTTACGGTGCCGGCCATGCAGATCGCAGGTGCGACCGTCCTCGTCACCGGTGCCTCCTCCGGCATCGGCGCCTCCCTCGCTCCCCTCCTCGCCGAGCGCGGCGCCACCGTCGCCATCGTCGCGCGGCGAGCCGAACGCCTCGCGCAGGTGCTCGAGCAGTGCCGGACCCACAGCCCGACCTCCCGCATGTACGTGTGCGACCTGGGCGACACCGACGCCGCTGAAGCGCTCGCGCGGCAGGCGTGGGACGACATGGATGGCCTCGACGTGCTCGTGAACAACGCCGCCATGCCGAAGCGTCGTCACGTAACCAGCATCACCATCGACGAGGTGCGCGAGACGATGGCCGTGAACTTCGAGTCACCTGTGGGGATGTGCCTCGCCGTGCTGCCCAGGATGCTCGAGCGCGACCGGGGCTCGATCGTGAACGTTTCGAGCTTCGGCGGTCGCGCCGGGATCCTGAACGAGACGGCCTACTGCGCGTCGAAGTTCGCCCTGTGCGGCTGGACCGAATCGATGGCCCTCGACCTCTGGAAGACGAACGTCGACGTGCGCCTCATCCTCCCCGGCGCCATCGACACCGAGATCTGGGACGTGCCCGGCAACGACGAGGCGCCGTTCCACGGCGAGCTCGCCCCACCCGAGGTCGTGGCCACCGGGATCATCGACGCCATCGAGGGCGACCGCTTCGAGCACTACCTGCCCGACATGAAGGGCATCGCGGAGTTCAAGACCTCCGCCATCGACGACTTCCTCGCCGGCGTCGTCGCCTTCACCGACGACCAGCGCCGGGAATGACGGCTTCTGTGCAGGGGCACTACCGCGGGCGCGGGGTGATGAGCTCGAGGACGTTGTCACGCATGATCGTGCGCGTCTCGTCATCGGTGAAGGTGGGGATGTCCTTCGTGAAGTAGGTGGGCTCGGGCAGACCCTCCGCGTGGGGGAAGTCAGAGCCGAAGAGCAGCCGCTCGATGCCGAGGACGTCCTTCAGCATCGCCATGTCGTCCTCGTAGAACGGGGCCACCCACACCTGGTTCTTGAACTGGTCGACCGGATGCTCCTTGAAGGCGAACGGCATCTTGCCGTAGCCGTCGGCCAGGTTGCGGAGCAGGTCGGGCACCCACATGGCGCCGTTCTCGATCGACGCGAGACGCAGGTTTGGGAAGCGCTCGAGCACGCCGTGGCAGATCAGCGCCGCGAACGTGTCGGAGATGCCGCGGTCCTGGAACGCGACCATCGGGAACACGGCGTGCTGGAAGGCGGAGAAGTCACCAGCCCGACCGCCGCCGGTGCCCCAGAGCTTCCCGTACTGCGACGTGCCGCTCAGGCCCGCGTGGAGCGCCATGGGCACCCCCGCCTCGTTGAGCTGCGCCCACACCGGATCGAACTGCGGGTGACCGGGCGACACATAGCCCTCGCCGTTGGGCACGGGGCCCGGGATCATGATCAGGATGCGGGCGCCGGCGGCGAGCACGCGGCCTACCTCCTCGGCGGCGAGGACGGGATCAGCGAGGGTGATCATCGGCGCGGCGTGCATGCGGCCGTCGCCCTTGTCGAAGCCCCAGTCGTCGTCGAGCCACTCGTTGAACGCCGTGAACGCGGCGTGCAGCGCGGGCACGTCACGCTTGAGCGCTTCCTGCATGCCGACACCGAGCGTGGGGAACAGCAGCGTGCCGTCGAGGCCCTGCTCGTCGAGCAGCTGCACCCGAGCGTCACGGTCGCGGTAGCCGGGGTGCTCGGAGAGCGGGTCGAGATCGCCGAACATCGTCTTGAGATCGAGGCCCTTGGCGTTCTTGCCCCGGAAGTAGTCCTCGAGGCTCCCGGGCTTGGCGATGGGGTCGAAGAGCGGGTTCGGGATGAACTTGTTGATCTTGCCGCCCACGAGGAGGCGACGCTTGCCGTTGACGTCGGCCCACTGCATGCACCGCTTGGCCATCGACGGGTCGATGTAGCGGGTGAAGGCGTCCTCCGCCTCGTAGTAGTGCTGGTCGGCGTCGAAGGGGCGAAAACCGAGATCGTGCATGGCTCCGATCGTAGTCCTCCGGCGCAACTTCTGACAGTTGCGTCAGGTAGGGTGCCCGGCCATGGTCGTCGACGCATGGGTGAACCTGTTCCCGGAAGCCTTCGCCGCGAAGTGGGTGGCCCAGGAGGAGAACCAGGGGGTGCGCACCCTCTTCGGCGACGACCTCGCCAAGGGCCCGACCGTCGAAGGGCTCATCGAGGCGATGGACGGCGCCGGCATCGACGTCGGCGTGCTCACCAGCGGCTTGAGCGACCCCAAGAGGGCCCATCGCCTCGGCGGCTACGCGGCGGAGGACTTCCTCGCCATCGCCGATGCGCACCCGGGCCGCTTCCTCGTGTCGGCCGCCGTCGACAAGGCCGGTCGCCCCGGCGCAAACTGCGCCCGCGTGCGCGAGCTCGCGCAGCACCCGGCGTTCCGGATGGTGCGGGTCACGCCGCTCGTGGAGCAGTACGAGCTCAACCACCGCCTCTACTACCCGGTGTACGCCACCGCCGAGGAGCTCGGGCTGCCCGTGTCGATCAACATCGGAATCCCCGGCCCGCAGGTTCGCTCCCGCTGCCAGGATCCCGTGCTGCTCGAGGACGTGCTCATCGACTTCCGCAAGCTCACCGTGATCGGCGCGCACATGGGCCACCCCTACGAGGCGCTGCTCATCCAGTACATGCTCAAGTGGCCGCAGCTCCACGTGATGACCTCGGCCTACCTCGCCACCTACATGGACCCAGCGATCGTGACGTTCATGGACTCCTCCCGTGGCCGTGGCCGCGTGCTGTTCGCCTCAGATCACCCGGTGATCCCGGCCCAGAAGGCCATCGACGCAGCTCGCAAGCTGCCGCTGTCCGACGCGGGCATGACCGAGTTCCTCGGCGCATCGGCCGAACGTCTGCTCGCGCGGGCGGGGTGACCAGGAGGTGATCGATCCCGCGGGGGAGCACGTCGTCGCCCACGCGGCGGCCGACCCCGACCGCATTGCGGTCGTGATGGCGGGTTCGGGCGAGACGCGCACGTACGGCGAGCTCGCCACCGCGTCGCAGCGCCTCGCCCTCGTGCTGCGCGAGCGGGGCCTGCAGACCGGCGATCACCTCGCGGTGCTGCTCGAGAACCAGATCGAGTTCTACGACGTGGTGTGGGCCGCGATGCGCACCGGCCTCTACGTCACGCCCGTCAACTGGCACCTCGTCGCCGCCGAGGCCGGCTACATCGTGCGTGACTGCGACGCCACGGCGCTGTTCGCGAGCTCCCGGCTCGGGCACATCGTGAGGGAGATGGGTGCACACCTCGACGGCGTCACCACCCGCATCTGCATGGACGGCGACCTCCCCCACTTCGAGCGCTACGGGGAGCTCGTGCGAGACGTCGCGCTGACTCCCGTGCCCGACGAGCGAGAGGGCGGCTGGATGTTCTACTCGTCCGGTACCACCGGCCAGCCCAAGGGCATCCTGCCGCCGCTGGCCGAGGTCGACCTGGGCGCGGTGTCGTTCCTCACGCGGCTGCTCACGGGCTTGTTCGGCTTCACCCGCGACACCGTCTATCTCTCCCCCGCGCCGCTGTACCACGCGGCCCCAGCGGGCTGGACGATCGGCACACAGCGCCTCGGCGGCACCGCGGTCGTGATGGAGCACTTCGACCCGCTCGAGTTCCTCGCCGCGGTCGAACGGCATCGCATCACCCACACGCAGCTCGTGCCCACCCACATGATCCGCCTGCTCAAGCTCACCGAAGAAGAGCGGTCGCGCTTCGATCTCTCGAGCCTGCAGATGGTGGTGCACGCCGCGGCGCCGTGCCCGGTCGAGGTGAAGGAGGCCTGTCTCGACTGGCTCGGCCCGATCGTGCACGAGTTCTACAGCGGCAGCGAGGGGGCCGGCTTCTGCTACATCGGCCCCGAGGAGTGGCTCGCCCACCCCGGTTCGGTGGGCAAGTCGATGACGGGTGCCATCCACGTGCTCGACGACGACGGCAACGAGCTCCCCCCGGGCGAGGAGGGCGAGGTGTGGTTCGAGACCAACCGCACCTTCGAGTACCACCGCGACCCGGAGAAGACGAAGACGGTGTGGGACCCGCGAGGCTGGAGCTGGCTCGGCGACGTCGGCCACGTCGACGATGACGGTTACCTCTACCTCACCGACCGGGCGTCGAACATGATCATCAGCGGCGGGGTGAACATCTACCCGCGCGAGATCGAGGACCTCCTCGTCATGCATGCCGCCGTCGACGACGTCGCGGTGATCGGCACGCCCGACCCCGACATGGGCGAGCAGGTCACCGCCTTCGTGCAGCTCGCACCCAGCGCGTCGGTCACTGAGGACGAGCTGATCAGCTACTGCCGCGCGCGCCTGTCGCACTTCAAGTGCCCGCGGTCGGTGCGCTTCGTCGATGCGCTCCCGAGGCTTCCCACCGGCAAGCTCCTCAAGCGGCTCCTCCTCAGCTCTTGAGTGGTTGTGTCGCGGTCTTCGCGATGTGGTCGTCGCGACGCAGCCACTCAGGAATCCCTGGGTTCGTGGGATGATCTGGGCCGTGAGCGAGACGGTGCAGGAGCTCGTGGAGCGCGGTCAGCTGGCGCTGCGCCGAGGTGACAGCGCGGCCGCTCGGGAGGCGTTCCGCGCCGCGTCAGGGCTCGACCCGGCGGGCGACGTACTGGCCGGTCTGGCCCAAGCCGACTACCTCGACCACGACCACGACGCCGCCATCTCCGGGTGGGAGCAGGCCTACGCCGCGTACCGGACAGAGCAGAACCACGCGGCGGCTGGGCGCATGGCTCAGCACCTGTCGTACATGAACGGCATGTTCCGCGGCGACCGGGCCGTGATGAACGGCTGGCTGGCACGTGCGGAGACGCTGATGGACGGCGCCGAGCACACGGAGGCCGTGGGGTGGGTTGCGCTCTACAAGGGCATGTTCGAGAACGACCCCGACCGGCGCGAGCAGCGGTTCCGCGAGGCGCTCACCTCGGCCCGTCGCTTCCATGCGTCGGAGCTCGAGCTCAACGCGCTCGCCTACCTCGGCGCCACGCTGGTCCACGAGGATCGCACCGAGGAGGGCATGCTCCTGCTCGACGAGGCGCTCGCCGCCCTGGCTGGCCACGAGGTCGACGACTTCCTCGTTATCCAGGAGGTGTTCTGCCAGCTGTTCTCGGCGTGCGAGCACGCCAACGACGTCGCCCGCGCCGATCAGTGGATCCGCGTCGGCGAGGCCATGGCGGCGCAGCGAAATCTGCCCGCGGTAGCGGCGTTCTGCCACGCCCACTACGGCGGCATCATGACCGCGGCCGGTCGTTGGCCCGACGCGGATCTGGCCCTCACGGAGGCGGTGCGCCTGTTCGCCCTGGGTCCCCGAAGCCAGCACGCCGCATCGCTCGCGCGACTGGCCAACCTGCGAGTGCTCCAGGGTCGGCTCGAGGAGGCGGAGCAGCTGCTGATCGACGCCGACCTGGGCCTCGATCCCGAGGCGGCGGCGCCGACGGCGGCACTGCACCTGGCTCGCGGCAACCACGAGCTTGCCCGCGATCTGCTCGAGCAGGCCCTCGCACGCGTCGACGAAGGTCGCCCCGCCGGGGCGCGTCTGCTCGGGCTGCTGGTCGACGTCCATCTTGCGGCTGAGCAGCCCGGAGACGCCGCCGATGCGGCCGAGCGGCTGCTCGACATCGCCCGCCGGCACCCGACCCCGTTCCTTCGGGCGGTGGCGGCGCTCGCCCGCGGGCGCGTCTGCCTCGCCTCCGGCACCGGCGATCCGCAGACCTGCCTGCGCGAGGCGCTCGACGGCTTCGCGCAAGCCCAGATGCCGGCCGACGCCGCCGCTGCCCGTCTCGAGCTGGCCCGCGTCTTGGCCGAGACGCATCCCAAGGTGGCCCTGGCCGAGGCCCGAGCAGCCCACGATGCGTTCGAGCGGCTGCAGGCGGCCCGTCAGGTCGACGCCGCCGCGGCGGTCCTTCGCTCGCTCGGCGCTCGCACCGCGAGCGCTCGCCCCAGCGGCACCCTGCTGTCCAAGCGGGAGGCCGAGGTGCTCGACCTCCTCGGCCACGGCTTGTCCAACCCCGAGATCGCCGAGCGGCTCTACATCAGCCGCAAGACCGTCGAGCACCACGTCGGGAACGTCCTGGCCAAGCTCGGGCTGCGCAGCCGGGCCGAGGCGGCCGCCTACGCCACGCGAGCACGAGCCGGCGAGCAACAGGGAGCGCAATAGGGGACCTCCCCGATCCCAGCCAGAGCCTGGCGGGAGATGGTGACGACACCATCGACCTGGGGAGGCCACCATGCCGGACAACTATGACGCCATCATCGTGGGAGCCCGCTGCGCCGGCGCGCCCACCGCCATGCACCTGGCCGCGCAGGGCCACAAGGTGCTCGTCGTCGACCGGGCGACGTTCCCGAGCGACACGGTCTCGACGCACATGATCCACCCCCGGGGTGTGGAGGCACTCGAGCGCTGGGGGCTGCTCGACGAGGTCGTCGCCACGGGGTGCCCGCCCATCGAGTCGTACTCGTTCGACTTCGGCCCGGTGGTGCTTCGCGGCACCGCCCGCACCGCCGCGGGGTCCTCGACTGCCTACGCCCCTCGTCGGGTGGTGCTCGACAAGATCCTCGTGGACGCCGCCGCCAAGGCCGGCGCCGAGGTGCGCGAGGGCTTCACCGTCGAGGACGTCCTCGTCGAAGACGGTGCGGTCGTCGGCATCCGAGGACATGGCGAGCGAGGGAAGACCCTGGAGCTGCGCTCCCGCGTCACCGTCGGGGCCGACGGCCGGAGCTCCAAGGTCGCCAAGGCCGTGCGACCCGAGCACTACCACGACAAGCCCGTGCTCCAACAGGGCTACTACAGCTACTGGCGCGACCTTCCGGTGGATGGCTTCGAGATCTACATCCGTCCCGACCGGGGGTGGGCAGCCCTTCCCACCAACGATGACCTCACGCTGATCGTCGGGGGCTGGCCCGCGGTCGAGGCGGCCGCGTACCGGGCCGACCCGGAGAACAACTTCCTGCGCACGCTCGATCTCGCCCCCGCCTTCGCGGATCGAGTCCGCACGGCGACACGAGTCGAGCGCTTCACCGCCGCCTCATCGCCGAACTTCTTCCGCAAGCCGTTCGGTCCTGGCTGGGCGCTCGTCGGAGATGCGGGCTACACGAAGGACCCGATCACCGCGCAGGGGATGAGCGATGCGTTCGTCGACTCTGAGCGATGCGCGGCGGCTCTGGATGCCGCCCTCACCGGCGCCCGGTCGTTCGACGAGGCCATGGACGAGTACCAGCGCGAGCGCGACGAGCACGCGCTCCCGATCTACGAGTTCACGACGCAGCTCGCCACCTTGGAACCGCCGCCCCCGGAGATGCAGCAGCTCCTCGGCGCCCTCCACGGCAACCAGGAGGCCATCGACGGCTTCGTGAGCGTGAACGCCGGCTGCCTGTCGCCGATGGACTTCTTCTCACCGGACAACATCGGCCGCATCATGGGCGCGGCGGCGTAGCCGTCAGCCGGCCGCCCCCTGACCCAGCCTGGTGCGGAGGTCGGCTTCGTACGCACGGACGTTGGGTCCCGCGGCCGCCTCCTTGAGCTCGTGGAACTTCGGGAACCCGGCGTCGCGCTCGGCGTCCCACTCGTCAGCGAAGGCACCGCTGGTGATCCCCTCCACGATCTCCCGCATCGGCCCGGCGACGTCGAGGTGGGCGAAGCTCGGCACCCGGGAGAGCTGGCCGTACTGGCTGGCCGGCGAGTGGTGCTCCATCTGTGCGGCGTAGCCCTCCTCGCGCAGCAGCCGATAGGTGCGCTCCACCTCGCCCGACAGCACGAGCTCGGTGATGATCGCCTCGAGCGGGATGCCCTGCTCGAGCATCACACCCATGAAGCTCTGCGAGACGCGGCTCAGCGCGGGCGACAGCGCCTGCTCCACGGCGAGGTCGAGGATCGCCTCCTGGCGAGCGGTCATCTCGATCGCTCCCTGACGCAGACCGCCGATCGCCTCGGCCAGCGCGAGGGTGCGCTCCTTGGCGCGCCCCGTAGCATCGCGGTGCACCCCGACGGCGGTGATGAACCCGATGCGCTCCTCGTAGCAGCGGCGCACCTCAGGCCCGAGCATGCGGGGCGCCACCATGCCGACATCGCACGCCGGGTCGAACCGGTCGAAGGCCAGCGTGTAGCCACTCGCCACGATCACCAACGCGTGCGCCTTCGGCGACAGCGGCAGGCTCGGGATGGCATCGTCAGGCACGAGGATGCAGATCACGTCGGCCTGCGACGCGGCGCCGAGGTCGCTGACCTCGAACCCGTCGGCCTCGGCCTGCTGGCGCGTCTGGTCGGCCCGCACGCACACCATCACGTCGAGGCCGGAGTCGCGCAGGTTCAGTGCCCAGGGTCGGCCCTGGTTGCCATAGCCGACCACCGCCACCCGCTGACCCTCCAGCTCGGCGGTGTCGGCGTCGGCCTCGTGGTAGATGACGGTCACGACGTAGGTTCCTCCCTCATGAGCGAAGGCCCGAGGGTAGCGATCATCACCGGCGGCAGCAGCGGCATCGGCCTGGCCTGCGGTCGCCTGCTCGCCGCCGGCGGGTACGACGTGGTGCTCACGGCTCGACGACCGGCCCCGCTGCAAGCTGCCGCCGAGCAGATCGGCGCGCGTTGGGTTGCGGCCGACTGCGCCGACGAGGACGCCTTCGCGGGAGTGGTCGCGGAGGCGGGTCAGGTCGACCTGCTGATCCACGCTGCTGGCGTGATGGCCGGCACCTTCGTCCGCAAGGAGACGATCGCCACCTTCGACGACGTGCTCCGCGTCAACCTCCGTTCTGCGTTCGTCGTGACGAGCGCAGCGCTCCCCGCCATGTCTGCCGGGGGGCGCATCGTGTTCCTGTCCTCGTCGTCGGCGCATGCGCCGCAACCGGGGAAGGCCGCCTACTCCGCGTCGAAGGCTGGCCTCAACGCCTTCGCCTTCGCGCTGGCCAAGGAGGTCGACCGCGACGGCATCGCCGTCCACGTCGTCACCACCGGACCGGTCGCCACGCCGATGCTCGACGACGTGCACTTCCCGATGCTGGCCCTCGTCGCCGACGACGTCGCCAAGACCGTCGTGTGGCTCGACACCCTGGCGCCGAGCATGTCGCTCCCCGAGGTAGCCGTCAGCGCCGTCGAGCAGGGCCCGTTCGCCCCCGAGCTGTTCGTGCCCGAGGCCGCCAAGGCCCTCGGTCGCACCGAGCTGCCGTAGCGCCCGAGGTTCTCGGTCGTCTCGGCACGAAGATCACGAACCAGCCACTCGAGAGCACCTCACCTCACGTAACGTCGGCGCGATGGACCTCGGGCTCGGGGATCGAGCGGCGATCGTCACGGGAGCGAGTCGGGGCATCGGTCGGGCCATCGCGCTCGGCCTCGCGGCAGAGGGATGCCAGGTGCTCCTGGTCGGACGGGACCGCGACGCCCTCGATGGCGTCGCCACCGAGATCGGCACGACGTCCGTCGTCCACGTCGCTGATGTCAGCGACTCGGCGACCGCCGACGCCATCGTAACCGCCTGCACCGCCGCCTTCGGGCGGCTCGACATCCTGGTCAACAACGCAGGCGGGGCGGCACCCAAGCCGCTCGACCAGCTCACCGCCCAGGACTGGCAGGACGGCATCGACGTGAACTTCCTCGCCGCGGCACGCCTGTCGGTCGCCTGCGCACCGGTGATGCGGGCCGCCGGCTGGGGACGCATGGTGCACGTCGCGTCGATCAGCGGGCGAGAGCCCGACCCGCTGTTCGCGCCCTACTCCGCGGCCAAGGCCGCTCTGCTCAACCTGTCGACATCGCTGTCGAAGGCCTTTGCCGCCGACGGCATCCTCAGCACCTGCGTGGTCCCCGGAGTCACGATGACCGAGCTCGTCGCCGCCAACGCGCAGCAAGCCGCCGAGCGCGGCGGCACCTCGACGAACGACGTCATGGCCAAGCTGCTCGCCAAGCACCGAGTCCCCACGGGTCGCTTCGGCACACCGGAGGAGATCGCCGCCGCCGTCGTGTTCCTCGCGTCGGGGCAGGCGAGCTGGATCTCCGGCGCAACCCTCGAGGTCGACGGCGGCACCCTGCGCGCCACCTGACACAGCGCCTCGTGACGCCGCGCGACCTGCGTCAGGCCGTCAACGCGCTCGCCACCAGGTCCGCATAGGCGGACGCCCCGGCGGGGCTCAGGTGGATGTCGTCGTCGGCGAACCACTCGGGGTGCCCGGCAGAGGATCCGTGCCAGTCGACGAGGGTGGCGTTCGCATGGCGACCGGCGGCGGCGCGGATCTCGTCGTTGGCGGCTGACTCCCACGGGCGCGGCACCCGCACGGTGACGAGCACCACGCGTCGACCACCGACGGCATCGAGCATGGCGTCGAGATCCCGCGGGCTCAGCATGCCGTTGTTGCCCAGGTGCACCACGAGGGCGTCGCCGGCCCACCCGCTGGCGAGCCATCGCTCGAGCGCCTCGCGACCCTGCGCGCCCTGCCGTCCCACGGCGGCGTAGACCA
>Ga0214471_10004356_pt1 | contig 10943 bp, 15 predicted proteins | sample RVTome_5_FD_207665 | JGI IMG/M metagenome (GOLD analysis project Ga0214471, IMG submission 207665) | Soil microbial communities from uranium-contaminated site in the Upper Colorado River Basin, Wyoming, United States - RVT142D155 | ecosystem: Environmental > Terrestrial > Soil > Contaminated >... | reverse complement strand
GCACACCAACTCTAAAGGGGTGACGTATCATCTGCACAGCAAAATGGTAACGCTCCGTGGTGGGAAAGAGCAGAGAATTTATTACTTCGCTAAGGACGTTCGTCCTAACGATGCGATAAACGACTTGCCTGAGCCCTATACAGTAGTTGAGAATCCTAGAAACGGCTTCTTGACTCTTAAGAAGAAGAATAAATAGTTTAGGCAGTCAAACAAAAGTTTGAACGAGCCCCAAGAGGGCTCGTTTCATTTTTGTTACAATATGCTGGTGCCAAAAAGCAAAACCATCGTCGCGGTCAAGGGATTGACCAAGGTTTACAGCGGTAAAAAAGCCGTTGACGGTATTGAATTTGATGTCAAAGAAGGCGAGATATTTGGCATACTTGGCCCCAACGGGGCAGGCAAAACCACTACGCTTGAGATGATGGAGGCTATGCGCCCCATTGACGGCGGTACGGCTGTCATTGACGGATTAGACGTCACAAGCAGTCCATATGAAGTCCGGCGAATAATTGGCGTTCAGCCGCAGTCGTCGGCTTTTCAGGATAAGACTAAATTGAAGGAAATTATTGAACTGTTTAGCGCCGCTTACGGCGAAAAAGCCGACCCAACCGCGCTGCTTAAAGTTGTTCAGCTTGAGGATAAGGCCAACGATTACGCCGAGAATCTTTCAGGGGGGCAGCGTCAGCGATTGAGCATAGCCGCCGCTCTTGTCCATAAACCCAAAGTATTTTTTATGGACGAACCTACTACGGGTTTAGACCCTCAAGCCCGCCGCAACCTGTGGGAGCTTGTAGCCAAAATTCGAGAGGACGGCGTAACGGTTATACTGACAACCCACTATATGGAGGAAGCCGAGCTGCTGTGCGACCGCGTAGCCATTATGGATAAGGGCAAGATTATCGCGCTGGATGCACCCAGGAATTTGATAAAACAACTGCTTAAAAAGGGGTTTAAGAAAACTCAAGAAGTCGAGCAAGCCAACCTGGAGGACGTGTTCATAGATTTAACGGGGAAGGCGCTGAGAGAATAAATGGCTAATCACAACATGTACACTATCTGGACCTTCGCCAGGCTCAATACCAAACGGTTCTTTCGCGATAAACTGGCCATATTCTTTGTCATAATTTTTCCATTGATTTTCCTGTTCGTATTTGGCGGCATATTCGGCGGAGAAGGCGGGGGTTCTTTTAGTGTCGGCCTTATTAATAACTCCGATACCGAGTTCGCTCAAGATTTTGAGCAGCGGCTCAAGGATGATGACTTCTTTGAGGTCACTGAGTTTGAATCCAGAGACAGTGCCAGCGAGCAGCTGCAACGCGGACAGGTAGAGTCTTTGATTGTCCTGCCAGAAGATTTTGGCACTGCGGCAGAAGACGCTAAGCACCCTAGCGGCCAGGCCAGAGTGCTCTACACACAGAACAACGAACAAGCCGGCCAAACGTTAACCTCTGTTCTAGGCGGCATATTTGAAGGTATCAATGCAGAGTTTGTGCAGATAGAGAGGCCCTTTACGGTGGTCGCAGAGGCCTCTAATGAGCGAGGCTTGTCCTCCTTTGACTACACATTCTCTGGTTTGCTGGGGTTCTCAATAATCGGTCTTGGCATATTTGGTCCGGTCAATGTTTTTCCTGAGCTTAAGAAACAAGGCATATTGCGCAGGTTTCACACAACCACGCTTAGGGTCTGGCAATACTTTGTGGCAAACGTATTATCCCAAATGGCAACAGGTATCGTGGCAGTTGCCGTCATGTTTGTCGTTGCTCTCACTATTTTTGATTTGCAGATTACGGGCAACGTAATCGAGCTAGCTATTTTCATTATGCTGAGTATCGCCATGGTATTTGGTATAGGACTAGCTATTGGCGGATGGGCCAAAAACGAGCGGCAGGCTGCACCGCTGTCTAACATTGTGGTCTTTCCCATGATGTTCTTGTCCGGTACCTTCTTCCCGCGTTTCTTGATGCCAGATTGGCTGCAAACTGCGTCGGCTTTTCTGCCCTTGACCCCAGTAATAGATGGTATAAGGCTGATTTTGACAGAAGGCCAAAGCCTTATAGATGTCAGCACTCAGCTTTGGCAGATACTGGCCTGGATGGTAGTTATCTACTTGATTGCCTTTAGGGTCTTCCGCTGGGAGTAGACAAGCAAGGCAGAATATTGTCTAGAGCTTGATAAATAAGCATAAGTGTGTTAATATATACTTATGGTTGGAAAAGACCAAGAACACCAGCCAAAGCTACCTATTTTTGAATCAGAACCAACTGACTCCAATGCTAAATTTGCCAAACGTATAGCCCAGGCGGCTATGAAGCACAATATTTCTCCTTGGACGGACAAAAAATCCGAGGCGGCTCAAGAGCAATCTGGTATTCCAGAAGACTTAGAGACTAATCCCATACCACCTGAGCTAGCATTTTTATCACCAGAAGAATGGCATGACGCAGTCCTGAGCAGACCGGAGAATATTCGAAGAACACTCAGAAATAATCAAGAACGTACAGGGAAACAAGGCACAGGGGCTATCAAGGCGCTTACAGGTAAGGCATTTGGTAGGCTGAACCAAGCGGCTCAAGAATACGACAAAGCCACTGAAATGGATTCGGAAAGTGAAGAAGCCAAAAAAGCCGCAAAAAAGCTGAAGTTTTGGAAGGAGCATGACAAACTCATAAGGGACGACGTCTATATAAACACCATTATTAGTGGCGAATAAGTTTAATCATCATCCACGTCAGGCGTGTCAGCCTCCTCGTCTTCCCGCGCAATCTCTGTGTCGTTGATATCCGGCTTGTCTGGAGATTCTTCGCCTAAGAATTTATAAATTTTGGACATTCGTTGAATTTCTGGAGACTCGGGGTCCGTCAACTTATCGTTAACAATGAGTTCAGATTGCTTTCTAGGCCTTTCCTGACGTGTATTCATATCAAGATTATAGGGGCTGTACAAAGAATAATTAAGCTGACTTGCTTAAGGTATACTTAAGCTAATGACTGAGCTGTTTGAATACAAAACATTACCCTCAGCGGTAAAAGCCGCGTCGGATTATCTAAAAAAGCAAATCAACGAGTCCAGCGGCAAAGTGCTCCTTCTGCTATCAGGAGGGTCATCCCTTAATCCGGTAAAGGAAGCTTTTAGCAGTCTGGACAGCAAGACTCTAGCCAGAATTCGTCTGGCGCAAGTTGATGCCTTGCTAGTTCCACCGGAGGACGAGCTCAACAATGGACGCCAGATTCAAGAAGCGCTAGGCCCTAATCTAGATAAAACCGCTGGGCTTACCAGAGTGATTACTATGGGCGATGACGGGGAAGATATGGCCATTGCCTATGAGATGGAGCTGGAATCAATGCTTAATACTAGCGATTACGCCATTGGCGTTTACGGGATTGGCACAGACGGCCGTCTGGCTGGGATGTTGCCTATGAGAAGCCCCGAAGACTTCACTCCTTTTTTAGACGGACGCCTGGTAGTTAATTACGTTGCCGCCGACTTTGAGCGCGTAGCCACTACCCAGGAACTATTGGTCAGATTGGATGAGGTAGTGGTATTTGCAACTGGACCAGAGAAAGTAAAAGCGGTGGATAAGATTAATCAATCTCTGCCAGCTCATAAAAGCCCCACCCAGCTTCTTAAAGATGCTAAACGCGCTACGATTTTCCTGAGCGAAGAGTTGTAAATAACATTTAAATCTTGCGTATGGTGGGGGTGGATGGAATTGATTATAGTCAAGCCTCATGGCTTTACATAAATAGCCAAGCAGTAAAATGTCCAACACTGCTTGGCGTTACCATCGACTAATAATTAATCAATTATTTTTGGTGGGGCGGGCAGGAATTGAACCTGCGACCAATCGGTTATGAGCCGACTGCTCTGACCGCTGAGCTACCGCCCCTTCAGAAATAATTGATGCCAATCGGTTATATAGCTTCACGCCGGGGCCCTTATCTCTTAGTTACCTCGTGCCTCGGGTTCATCATATATTCTAGCTGAACGCTAGAATAGGAGCCGACTGCTCTGACCTCTGAGCTACACCCCCCCTCGGTCCAAAGAGCAGTATACCAGCCCGATAACAGAGGAAAAAGAGCAGCAGGCTGTATTCATGGTCAGGCCTAGGCTATAATTGCATTCGTAAATCATAAAAAACCAAAATGACAAAATCCTGGAAAAATATATTTGAACTGAACCAAATCGTACAAGTATTCGGCATACTCATTGCCATATCTTTGATTTGGAACACTATAGGGGTGGTCCAAAAGAACTACGGTTTGCAGGCCCAAGTGGATAAGCTGGTGGATGAGATTGCCATTTTGGAACTTAAAAACCAGCAGCTCAAATACGATATAGAGTACTTTAAAACGGACGAATATCTAGAACTGGCTGCGCGAGAAAAGTTCAACAAAAAAGCACCGGGCGAGCGGGTGGTGGCTTTGCCCCCGTCCGATATAGCGGATCCATTGCCTGAAGAAGAACAGGCCAAGCTTATTCCTAAGCCTCAATACGAAGAAAATCTGGGACAATGGCTGTACTTCCTGTTTGGAAAAGAGCCAAGCTAATGCGGCTTGACACTGTATCTGTTAGCTGATAGTTTTAGACACGCTCAATGAAATTGAGTTTTACAATTTTGCAAACCAACGAAGTGTATGCAAAATTGAGAGGAGCAATCGGCGCACATGGGGGCCAAACTAAAAGTTACGTTTTAGTTTGGCTTAAGGAGTCGCCGAATTGCGACGACGCGGGGTAGAGCAGTGGCAGCTCGTCTGGCTCATAACCAGGAGGTCGCAGGTTCGAATCCTGCCCCCGCTACCAAGTGAGAATTTAAGCACCCCTCAATGGGGTGTTTTAATTCTCACTTCGATATTGGGCAGGAGCCGAACCGTAGGTTCGGTGAACGCAGGCGCGGAGGTAAAAACAAGCTCGTTTGTTTTTACCGAGCACCGAGGGAGGAGGCTTAAGCAAAGCGTAGCCAATATCCTGCCCCCGCTACCAAGCACAAGGACGATTGCCTCCTCGACAGAGGTTATTTTTCTATTGTTTGTTATGATGCAACCATGCAGAGCAAGATATTAAGAGGAGTTGGCGTACTCGGCCTGATAATCATATTAGCTTCTACTGCTGCAATTACTGCGGCCTTAGTTTTTAATACTTTAAATGGGGTTTCAGGGAGGGAGACGTTATTCTCAGCATTTGGCGGGGCTTTCTTCGCGTATATATTCGTCAGGATTGGAGGACTGTTTAATAGGCTATCAAAAAGAGAGAAACTGAACCTCGATACAGTGATAGAGCAACAATACGTACTGAACGATCACCTGAATCGTATAGATCTCAATATCAGAATAGCTGATGCACTCATTGAATTAGTAGGAAAAAAGTCGAAGGCCGTATACACCATGAGATTTAAGCCAGTTCCAATAGATAAATCGAACTTACGGGATATGAAAAATCTAGATTTTATTAATGATATGTTCAATTATTATGTTGACCTAGAAAAAATAAACGATGGTCTTGATATTATTCTTGAATTTTCTATAAAGCTTGTTCAGGAGCATTCAAGCATGATCTCTTCGGGCGTGCCAGACGCTACTATTCAGCAATCGTATGCAGTGAACTCCAATGCTCTAATGGGTATGATACAGGACTCAAAAAACCTTCTTAAAACCGCCGAACATGATTGCGTAGAACTAATAGCCAAATCGAAATATGTGTACGAGCATCGCAATATATGGTTATCTCTTGCCTATCCAGGACGTATGGGCGGCCATTATGGCGATGATATTAAAGAGGAGTTGCCAGAACTGATAGCCGAAATTGAGAAAAGCAGAAATGAAAATGAAGCTGCAAGCAAAAAGAAAATTGAAAAAACACTCGGCAAGAAAATTAAATGAAGCAAGCAATCCCAAACACCTCTTACGAGGTATTTTCCTTTTTTGGGTATAATAATCCGTAATGACACAGCCAGAAAAAAGCCAGCCATTTGAAGACGGGGAATTTGTAGTCCAGAGCTTGGACGAAATTGAGCCGTTTAGGTTTCCTTTAAGCTGGCTATCTAGGCGCAGACAAAGAAGACAAGAACTTGATGAAGCGGGAGTGATACCACCGGAGGTAGATTTAGGCCCAGCTGCGATGATAGGCATAGAGCTGCCCCAAGGAGACACAGATCACTTCTACTACGGGCCGCAAGACGAACGACGGTGAACCTGCCCTGCAAGGACAAAATTCCCTTTAAGAATAAAGAGGAAGCCGTAGGGGCGGCAGTTACCGCTAAAATGCGTTATGGTGAAAAACCAAAGGTTTATAAATGCAAACACTGCGAGTCGTGGCACCTAGCAAGAAATTATGATAGCTAATCTTTGTTAAACTAGTTACATGGCAGGAGAACGCGCTCGCGAAGCGGCACAAAGGCTACAACAGAAGGCTGATGAGCTTAGTAGCCAAGTATTAGAAAAAGAGCAATTGGTAGCCCAGATTAGGAATGAATCAGCTCAAGAAAAAAGAGAGCTTACCAGAGAAGCGGCGACTGCCACAAACGAGAATCCAAATACAGCATTTATGGCAGAGTCGGTAGCTGAAATAAACCAGCACGGAAAGAGAGTTTCCAGCTTGGAAAGTGAGATTGTGGAACTGAAGAATGAATCAAACAGGCTATCCGACGAAAGTCGAATGCTGATAGGCCTCGCGGACGCCGTCGAGGCAGCCGAAGGTCAAGCCAACGACGCTGCCGCCAGAGCTCTAACAGAAATGCCATAATCTATAAGATAAAAGGAGTAACTTATGGCAGATAAGAAGCCAGCAACTGCGCCCAAAAAGCTTTATAAATCCCAAGATGACAAAAAAATTTTTGGAGTAGCTGGAGGTATTGCCGAATATTTCGGAGTGGACTCCACTATAGTTCGTCTGCTTTGGGTAGTTTTAGGTATAGTAACGGCGTTTGTACCGGCAATAATCGGCTACATCATTGCCGCCATCATCATCCCCGACAAACCCTAAGTAGACTATTACTGAAGCTTGTTGGCAGCTACTCTTATGGCTTCCGACCAAGTAGGGAAAGCGTGGATGGTGTCGGTAATCGCCTTAAGTTTGAGATGGTTCTGAACGGCCAAGCCCAATTCATGAATCATCTCTCCGGCCCGGGGGGCAACAATCGAAGCGCCAAGCACCACATCTTTCGGCGAGGCTATGATTTTAACGAAGCCTATATCTGAATCAGTTACGTTGGAGCGTCCAATAATAGATACGGGAGCAATAGCTGATTTGTACTTGACGTTCATGGCCTTAAGTTCATCCTCGCTGTAGCCTACGGCGGCGACTTCCGGGTCTATAAATACAACCCGGGGCACAGCATGGTAGCTGGCTTTAACTCGTTCATTTTTAGGAGCAAACATGTTGTGGGCGGCCAGCCGGCTTTGATATGACGCTATGTGGGTAAACATAAAATTGCCGATAACGTCTCCTGCGGCGTAGATATTCTTATTTGTTGTTTGCATGTAATTATCAACCTTTATGCCTAGGCGGTTGTATTTAACGCCGGCGTTTTCTAAACCCAAGTCCGTTCTAGGCACCTTGCCCGTGGCTACCATAATTTCATCCACGGTAACCTGGCTTGTCTTATCGCCTGTACGGAAGTGTACGATTTTTTTGCGGGCCTTTTTTTCTACTTTTACTACTTCGCTATCCGTATGCACCTCGGCGCCAAGCAGCTGTTCGAACACGGCCTGAACCAGATCCCCAATCTCCGGGTCTTCGCGGGCTAGCAGGCGTGAAGCGAACTCAACTTGGATGACATTAGCACCAAACGTGGCAAACAGCTGAGTAAACTCGCAGCCAATAGACCCGCCGCCAATAACCAGAACTTTTTTAAGCGGCTTGGTGAGGTCTATGGCCTCGCGGTAAGTTAAGTAACCAGCGTCTTCAAGACCTTCTATGGGCGGAACAAATTGGCTGGTGCCGGTAGCTACAACGAATTTTTTAGCCGTGAAGCGGCGTCCGCCCACGCTGAGTTCATGCGGAGAGATAAAATGAGCGTGGCCTTTTATAACTGCTATGCCGTCAGCCGCGTACGCTCTCTCACCCTCTTCTACGCCGGTGTTTCTGACGGCTTGGTCTTTCCATTTTTTAATGGTGGCGTAATTAAAATTGAGCGCCGAAACTTTTATTCCGAAATCTTTGGCTTTTTGCGCGTTTCTATATAGTTCCGCCGCGTGAAGCAGGGCTTTGGTTGGCACGCAGCCGAAGTTCGGGCATTCTCCTCCTACCACGTGGTCTTCAACTATTGCCACTTTTTTACCTTGGCGGGCTAAGATATGGGCCGCCACACCGCCACCCGCTCCAGAGCCGATAGAGATTAAGTCGTAATCGTACACGTGCCGCCTGGAGGGCATTAGCGGTGCCACTCCCGGTGTTTCAAGTAAATGAATCCCGCGTTATCGTTGTAGGCAGTTAAGTGTTTGCCGGCTATCCGCCTGATGTCGGCCGCCGTTACTTCATGTTTTTTGCCTAGCCAATCCTCGAAATCCGTAACTACCTGCGATGCTACCAGCTCAGCCTCTCCCTCTGTTGCCTTGACCGACAAGCAGGAGGCATAAATGCTAGCGTAAAGCTTGCGCGAATCGTAGGGCTCGGTGTGGCCTTTGCGTTTGACGATGTGCTTATTGGACTCTGCCACCTCTATCTCCTATCCGAAGTTTATCGTGCCGTTGGCAATTAAGATTAATATCCACCCCAAAGAGGCCAGCAGTAGGCCCATGAACAGGCGCATAGTGCCTTTGCTTTCTTCTTTCCACTTGGCTACTACGCTTATCTTGGAACCGCCCGCTACCATAATCAGAATTACTATTAGCGGCGCTACGAATATCAGGTTGTAGAGCACCATGAGCAAAAATGCCATAAAGTTAAAATCGATTCTTAAAATCGTAATGATAGCCAGATAAGGTGCGCCAGTACAGGGTAACTCTACCGCGGCTACGAAGGCGCCGAGGAACATTACTCCGAAAATTGACTGCTTGCTCTTGGAATACTCATGAATCTTATTGGCAAAGTAAGTAGGAATCTGCAAAGAAAAACCTTTGCCATACCAGAAGTAATCTTTAATTTCCAAAATACCAGCAGCTACCACAAGTGCGCCCACGGCAATTGACAAATATTCTGCCCAAACAATCGGGATGGCGCTAAAGAAGTAGACCAAACCAAGTCCGGCAATAAGATAAGTTATGAAGATTGCAAATATATAAGCGCCACCTAGAGTCAGCAGCCGCTTGGTAGAACCGCCTCCGCCCAGGACAACGGATATCATCAGTATCAGCACGCCGATGGCGCATGGGTTTATAGAGTCAATCGCGGCTGAGCCGATTACCAGGCCGAGGGTTGGAAGATCCAACATAGCTAGAGCTCCTCCTGGATTTCAAGAATATCTTCATTTGGGTCCTGGGCTGGATAATTCAACTGCCTGACTTCACAGATGGCTATTTGTTCCTCAGTCACGCCGAACTGCTCACAACGGTCGATATCCCGAACGCCGTATTGTTCGCACAATTTGTCAGTCTGGTCTTTAGGTGGTCCAAACTCAAAGATAATGCAGTCGCCCGGCGGGACATTGGGTTCACGTCCGATTGAATAAGATGCGGGGTCTGTCAATTTAGCTTGGGCATAGGTCTTGTTGTCTTCATCGTATTTGTAGACAAAGACCTGAACCTCGGAATATTCCCCGCCGCATTGCTGGCCGCTTAGGAAACGAGCGTAGCGGTTGTCGTCTGTGTATAAAAGAAAGGGCTCTATCAGTGCAGGTGCTGAATCGTTGGGACCGTCGCCGTCAACCTCATCTTCAAAAGTAGGGCCCTCAGATTCGTTATTAAGCGGAATAACCATAGCGTTGGAGGTTATAGCCCCGTCTACTACGTGCATGAACTTGCCCAATGAAGCATCGGTTTGTTCATCTACTACCACGCCCTCCAGGTGGATACGCTTATCGTTGTGTTCGTGCAGGGTGGCAGTGCCAACCTTATTGGACAAAAACTCAAAGGGATCTTTAAGCTCCAGCTGATTACCGCAAGCCCAAATTTCAAAATCAGCATGCCAGTGAACCGGCCCGCCAGAGTCCGATTTAACGTTTAGATATACTGTCGAGGCACCCAAAAACAAAGTAGAGCCCGCCATAATAAGGGCAATTGATAAAAACAGAGGCAATTTTAATTTTGGCCACTTATCTTTTGTTAGCGAGGCAGCAATAACTAGAACAATTAAGGCTATGGAGGAAACCAGGACAATCCTTAAGGAGGCAGAAGAAATCTGGCCTTCAAGGTCCGACCCTTCCACAAACAGATTGTCTATGCCTTCGGTGGCACTCTGGGCAAAATTTGTCAGCCAGCTAAATATAGGGCCCACAGGTTTCTTTCTTTACTACTGCTGTTCAATGTATCATATACTAAACATAAGCGTCAAAACAGGGGAAAACGGTGGGTCAGACCGACTATTATCTTAAATCTTTAACAGAAGTCACCGATGAGCTAAATGTAAATACCGATAAAGGTCTGGATGCCAAGGAGGCTGGTAGGAGATTGAACCAGTACGGGCCCAACGAGCTCGTGATTGGCAAAAAGATTAATCCGCTAAAACTGTTTTTGAATCAATTCAACGACGTGCTGATTATGGTTTTGCTGGCTGCTGCTGGCGTATCGTTCGGCTTGAGCTTCATAGAAGAACACGGCAGTGCGACGGAATCGCTACTAATTATAGCCATTGTGATTGCAATTGCTGTTGTAGGTTTTTTCAACGAATACAAAGCTGAAAAGACCGTAGAGGCACTTAGAAAACTGGTAGGCCACAACGCCAAGGTCCGGCGGGACGGGCAAATAATGGAGATTCCCGCCGGCCAACTGGTGCAAGGGGATATAGTACTGCTGGAAGAAGGTATGAAGGTTCCAGGAGATATACGTCTGAGCATTGTTAAAAGCCTAAAA
>Ga0214471_10004354_pt1 | contig 10945 bp, 7 predicted proteins | sample RVTome_5_FD_207665 | JGI IMG/M metagenome (GOLD analysis project Ga0214471, IMG submission 207665) | Soil microbial communities from uranium-contaminated site in the Upper Colorado River Basin, Wyoming, United States - RVT142D155 | ecosystem: Environmental > Terrestrial > Soil > Contaminated >... | reverse complement strand
CGCTGAGCGAAAGCAGGATCAGCGACAAGCCCTGGGCGTTTTTCTGCTCCATCGTCCGCAGACGTTGCAGCAAGGCGGCGCCGGGCGGTGCTTTTTGTTTGGTCGGTTTGTTCATGGTCGCGTTGGAACCCGTCGTTCGCTTCCCCAAGAGCACAGGCAGCGTCGCGGCCCGATTACGAATTCGCGGGTTCTTGCGTAAACTTTAGCCGCTAACCGATTCCGGGCAAAGGAAAAACCGCGGCGCGGCTGGACGCCGCGCCGCGGCCGCCTCAGGCCCTAACGCGTGACGAGTTCGGATCGTAGAGCGGTCGCAGCGAAGCGCGCGCCACGAAGCGGACGCCGGCGGCTTCGATCTCGTAGGTCCCCGCCTCGACGAAGGCGCGATCGACGCCGCCCGCGTTCTCGACGTAGCCGAGGCCGATGGCGCGGCCCAGCGTGTGGCCGTACATGCCCGATGTCAGCGAGCCGACGATGCGGCCGTCGCGCCAGATCGGCTCGTTGCCGTAGAGCAGCGGTCCCGGATCGTCGAGCGCGAATTGCACTAGTCGCCGGACGACGCCCCTTTGGCGCTGCCGGATGAGCGCGTCGCGGCCGATGAAGCCGCCGTTCTTGTCCCAGGCGACGGCGAATCCCAGACCCGCTTCGAGCGGCGTGTCGCGGTCGGCAATGTCGGCGCCCCAGCGGCGATAGGCTTTCTCGATGCGCAGCGAGTCCATGGCGTGATAGCCGGCGTGGACCAGCCCCAGCTCCGTCCCCGCGGCGACGATGGCGTCGTACAAGGCGGGCACCTGTCGGTTGTCGACATAGAGCTCCCAGCCGAGCTCGCCGACGTAGGTGATGCGCGAAGCGCGGGCCTGCACATGGTCGAAACGGATTTCCTTCGACGCGCCGAACGGAAACGCGTCGTTGGCAAGCGATTCGCCGGTCAGGCGCTGCAGCAGCTCCCGCGACCGCGGCCCCATGACGCCGAGCACGGCGATCTCGTCGGTGACGTCGGTGAGCCGGGCGTCGGCGCCGGCCGGGATGTGGTCCTTCAGCCAGTGGAAATCGCGGACCTGCGAGGCGGCACCGGTGACGATCATAAAACGGTCCCGGGCGATGCGGGTGACGGTGAGGTCGGCCTCGATGCCACCCTGGTCGTTGAGCCACTGGGTGTAGACGACGCGGCCGGGGGCCTGCGCGACGTTGTTGGCCGATACGCGGTTGAGCACGGATTCGGCGTCGCCGCCCTCGAGGGTGAACTTGGCGAACGAGGTCTGGTCGAACAGCGCCACCGCCTCGCGCGTCGCCCGATGCTCGGCCGCCGAGTGCTCGAACCAATTCTGGCGGCCGAAGCTGTATTCATACTCCGGCTTGACGCCGGCCGGCGCGTACCAGTTGGGGCGCTCCCAGCCGCGCATCTCGCCGAAGCAGGCGCCGCGGGCGGCTAGCTTGTCGTGCAGCGGCGACTTGCGCACGCCGCGGGCGGTGCGGAACTGGTAATACGGCCAGTGCACCGCATACAGGCGTCCCAGCGATTCGGTAACCCGCTCGCGCAAGTATCGGCGGTCCATCTGGAACGGCAGGTTGCGGCGCACGTCGACCGTCCACAGGTCCATCGGCGGCCGGTCGTCGCGCATCCACTGAGCTAGCGCCCACCCCACCCCGCCGGCCGACTGGATGCCGATCGAGTTCATGCCGGCGGCGACGAACAGGCCCTTCAGCCCCGGCGCCTCGCCGATGTGATAGCGGTTGTCGGGGGTGAAGCTTTCCGGCCCGCAGAAGAACGTCTGGATGCCGGCCGAGGCCAAGGCCGGCATGCGCTTCAGCGCCATCTCGAGGATCGGCTCGAAATGCCCGAAGTCGTCGGGCAGCTGGTCGAAGCAGAAATCCTCGGGGATGCCGTCCATGCCCCACGGCTTGGCGTTCGGCTCGAAGGCGCCGAGCAGCATCTTGCCGGCGTCCTCCTTGTAGTACGCATGCGAGTCGTAATCCCGGAACACCGGCAGGTCCGGCGTCACGCCGGCAAACGGCTCGGTGAGGATGTAGAAATGCTCGCAGGCGTGCAGCGGCACGCTAATGCCGACGGTGGCGGCGATGTCGCGGCTCCACATGCCGGCGGCCAGCACCACGTAGTCGGCGGCAATGTCGCCGGCCGCGGTGGAAACGCCGCCGACGCGGCCGTCCGAGTGCAGGATGGCGGTGACCTTGGTGTCTTCGAAGATTTGCGCGCCGCTGGCGCGGGCGCCCTTGGCCAGCGCCATGGTCACGTCGATCGGGTTGGCCTGGCCGTCGGACGGCAGGAAGATGCCGCCGATGACGTCGGAGACGTCGATCAGCGGGTAGCGCGCCTTGCACTCTTCGGGGCCGACGACGTCGACCTTGAGCCCGAACACTTTGGCCATGTCGGCGCGGCGCTTCAGGTCCTCCATCCGGCCTTCGTTGGTGGCGATGGAGAGCGAGCCGTTGCGCTTGTAGCCGGTGGCCTGCCCGGTCTCGGCCTCGAGCGAGGCATAGAGGTCGGCCGTGTACTTGGCGAGCTTGGTCATGTCGCGGTTGTCGCGGAGCTGTCCGATCAGCCCGGCGGCGTGCCAGGTGGTGCCTGAGGTGAGCTTCTTGCGCTCCAACAGCACCACGTCGCTCCAGCCGATCTTGGTCAGGTGATAGGCGACGGAGCAGCCGATGACCCCGCCGCCGATGATCACGATCCTGGCTTTTTTCGGCAGTTGCGCGGCCAAAGCGTTCCCTTTCGTTGGCGTAGCGAAGCCGCGATCGTAATTGCTGGCGCCGACACGCGCAAACGGCGCTCCCAAGGGCCCGCCGAGACCCAGGGTACCGGACCTCACAATTTGCTGCCCCGCATCCGCCTTACGGGTGCGCCAAGATAATGCGCCGGAGATCTACACGCCCCTGATTGCCAAGGTCGGCGCCGAAATGATCGCCTCCCGGTCGAGACGGGCGGCCTTGCCCGGGCTTGGCTTTACGCACCGCAAGCGCGCGATTTCTCCCGTCTCCAGGTGAACGAGCTCAATTTCCTCGCCGTCGGCCGCGGCCTCCAAGTCGAGGCCGCCCGCCGCCACCATTGCGCGGTCCGGAAGGATCAAGGAGTAAGCCACGGAATCGCCGGAGATTCGAATCACCGTGGCGCTCTCGTTCGCGGTTCTCGACTGCGCCCGTAACGGCTCCGCAGTGCGGTTCAAGGCTGCCATCAGATGGCGGGCGACGCGGGCGGCGAGCCGCGGATTGAACCGCCGGTCAACGACGCCGGAACGCACAAAGTAGCCGCGGTCGACATCGGCAAACGTATCGATGAAGGCGTGAACGCCCGTTGTCGTCTCGGCGGCGACGATAGTTTCGGCGATGCGGCTGGCGTGTCTGAGATCATCGAGCGCGGTGTCCGCGGGGCTGGCGGTGGCCAGCCGGACGTGAATGCTGGCCAGCGTGCCAAGCTCCGACACGATCTTGCCGATCGCCTGGATGTCCTGCCATGGCGAGCGATCATAGACGACGCGAAACACGAACCCATCCACGGTGCCGCGCCCGGGCCCATCGAGGACGCCGCGCAACAGGTCGCATTCGCTCACGACAAATCCATGACTGATGACGTGGTAGTACCGTTGGCCGTCTGATTCCAGGTCCTCCTTGGAGCGCAGCTTCGAAAGAAAGACCGGAACGGAAATGTCCTTTTTGATTGAACGGACGCGCTTGCAGATTTCACCGAGGTCATCCCAGGCGAAGCCGATCTCCCAACCCTCGACCAACGCCGAATGCTCCTTGAGCGCCCGCTGCATCTCTCCGTCCGGAATCTCGAAGGAGAACACCGTGAACAGGTGCCCCAAGCGCCGCAGCTCGGTCATGCGCGAACGAATCCGGGGATCGACTAAGTCCTCGAGCGGTAGGCGCAGGCGGCGGACTCCCATCTCCCAGAACGCGAAAAGCGGATAGTCATTGCGAACCCTCTTGCGGGCGAACTCGTCCAAGCCCCCGCTTGGCGGAATCTCGACAATATCCGCCCATGATTGCCGGAGGTCGAAGCCGACCGCCGCGCGGCGGTTGGCCATCGGGTGGACGCGGCGGACCCGCTCCGCCACCGCCGGCGCCGGATCGTCGGGAGGCAGCGTACGACCGAACGTCCTCACCGGATGGCACAGGTGGCCGCGCTGGTGGACGTCGACCACGAAGTAGCCCAGCTTGGCGGCATCGTTGCGTCCGTGCTCCGGGCCCGGCTCGATACGGTACATCTCGCTGTAATCGTGGCGTACGAACGCCGTCGAGGGCAGGATGTAGCATTGCGTGTCGGCGAAACGGTTGTACCAGAAATTGTGCACGTGACCGGCGAACAGCGCTTCCACCCGATAACGCTCGAGCAATCCCAGCAGCCACGTTCGCCCGGGCTCGCCGATGTTGTCATAGTGCTCGGGCTCGTCGGGATCGGTTAGGAACGGCGGATAGTGGATGTTGAGGAAGATGCGCTTCTCCCGGTTATCGGCGAGGTCGGCCTCGAGCCACGTCCGCTGCTGGCCCTCTGCCCGCAGGCCGGAGTTTATGATTTGCGCGTTGACGACCACGAAATGGCAGCCCTTGTGATCGAATGCGTAAAAGTGTCGGCCGAAATATTTTTCCCACAACGCAAGGTGATCGTCGCAGACGACGCCGGCCGGCCCCCATTTGATCGGCTTGTCGCCGACGTCGTGGTTGCCGGGCACCAGATACTGCGGACAGGCGAGCAGTTTGGTCTGTTCGAGAAACCGGGCGGCGGCATCGGCATAGATGGCCATCACCGGCACCGGATGTACCAGGTCGCCCAGGTGGATAACGAAGTCCGGGCCGACTGCATTGATCTCGTTGACGACGTAACGCAAGCGGGCATTGGCGAGCCGGTTGACGAGGTGCGGCGACATCGACCGGTCTTCCGCCTGGTTGACGTGGGTGTCGGCGTAGACAACCATGGTGAACAAGCGCTCGCCCAGTCGTGCGATCCCGTCGCCGGCGGTCGAAGAGTCAGTCGTCATCGCGCATCCTTTCCTCTTGCGACCCGCGCGCCCCGAGCGCCCGGCGACTTAGCCCAGGCGGTCGTACATGTTTTCGACGATTCCCTTGACCTTGCCCCGATGGTCGATGGTGATGCCGAAGCGCCGGTAATAGGCCTCGCGTGGAAGGAACTCGTCGCCGATCCGGCCCTGGTGACCCGCCATCATGGCCTCCAGCCGATCGCGCAGCCCGGCCTTGCCCGGGTCGTCGACGAGATTGTCCATCTGGTAGGGATCTCCGAGATTGTCGTAAAGCAGCCACGGCCGATCGATGGTGCGCACGTAGGTGTAGCGATCGCTGACCACGCCCCGGTACTCCAGACGCATGCCGCGGAAGTCGGGGTATTGGTCGTCGCCGCGCGGGTCACCGATGCTGAACGGACACGGGTTCATGATCAGCACCGATTCCGGAGCCGTCCCTCTTCGGCCGGCCACGAGGGATGACAAATCGACGCCCTCGACGCAATCGGGGATCGGCAGGCCGGCGAGGCCGAGCAACGTCGGCATCACGTCGATGACGTTGATCGGCGCAGCAATCTCTAGTCCCGCCGCGACCGCCCGCGGGTAGCGCAGCACAAAGGGCACCTTCAGTGCCTCACTCCACGGCCACTGCTTCTTATAGACGCCGTGGCTACCATGCATGTCGCCGTGGTCGGAGGTGAAGACGACGATGGTGTCTTCTGCGAGGCCCATATCATCGAGGGCGGCCAGAAGGCGCGCCAGTTGGTCGTCGAGGAATGTGGTCTGGGCGTAATACCCCTTAAGGTCCTGGCGCGGAACGTCCGGGCAATTGGGCCGTCCCTCGATGGCGGCGGCGTCGTACATGTCGAGATAGTGTTGGGCGACAAGCCGGTAGGGATGATGCGGCGGACCCCACGACAGGAACACGCAGAACGGATCGTCGCTGTCGCGGGCGGCCAGGTAATCGATTACGTGAGTGGTCTGCGCCTCGGCGTCCCACCCGTCCCAGACGCGGAGGTTGCCGTCGTTGTCGGTGTAATGGGAGGCGTTGTAGTTGTGGTCGAAGTTGGCGGCCATCCAGTAGTCGAACCCCTGCCGGCGCGGTCCCGGCGGCACCGGCGCCCGACGATCAGGCCCGTCCAGATGCCACTTGCCGACGTAAGCGGTCCGGTAGCCGCCGGCCTTGAAGCAATGGCCGATGCTCACCTCGGTGGTCTTGAGCGCGATGTCGTTGAGGACAAGGCCGGTGGACACTGGCGTGCGACCGGTCAGCAACGCGCCGCGGTACGGGCCGCACACGGGAAGCATGGAGACTGCGTTCTTGAAGGTTGTACCCTCCGCCGACAGCCGGTCGAGCGTCGGGGTGCGCACCCTCTCCTCGCCGGCGAAACCGACGGAAGATGCGCGCAGCTGGTCCGCCAGCACGAACAGAAGGTTGGGCATGCGTTGAAGCTCCATCGCAATTCCTTTCAAGCGATCATCCGCACGATCAACGGAGGCGCGCCTTCCCGCCCCGACGGACTATCCATACGGGCCGTCGCGAGATTACCGTTGGCGCCGCGATCGGCGTTACTCGACGAGGATCCCCAGGTCCTTCGCCATCTTGCGGTATTTGACGAAGCCCTTGTCGATGTGGTCCTTGAACTCTTTCGGCCCCATGTACGTCGGCTCGTCGCCAAGCTTGGTCACGAGTCCTGTCCATGCTTTCGACCCCTGGGTCTTCTTGATCGCGGCCGCCCACTTGTCGACGATCTCCTGCGGCAAGCCCTTCGGGCCGATCACGCCCCGCCACCCGTAGATGTCGACGCCCGGGTAGCCGAGCTCGGCGTAGGTCGGGACGTCGGGAAGCAGCTTGAGGCGCTGCGGCGACGTGACGGCGAGCGCCCGCAGCTTTCCGCCTTTGATCAGCTCGATGACGTTGGTCAGGTTGGTTTGATGGAAGTCCACGTGCCCCCCGAGCAACGCCGCGGCCGACGCGGCGCCGCCCTTGAATGGCACCGAGATCACGGATTTCGAAGGGATTCCGGCGGCATCCATCAACAGGTTGAAGCCGAAGTTGTGGATGCTCCCCGGTCCGGGGTTCGATTGCTTGAATTTTCCCGGGTTTGCCTTGATGGCTTCGATGACGTCCTTGATGCTCTTATAAGGGGAGTCCGCCTTGACCACGAAGACATTGGGGTTCAACTGGGTCATGGCGATCGGCGTGAAATCGCCGGGACCGTAGCCGGCCGCCTTGTTGGCGGCGGGGGTCAGGACGTGGGCGCCGATGGCGCCGCCCATCAGCACATAGCCATCCGGCTTCTGCTTGAGGCCGTAAACGACCCCGACGGCGCCGCCGCCGCCGGTCTTGTTGAGCACCACCACCGGCTGGCCGAGATATTCGTGGATGACGCTGCTCAGCGCGCGCAGGGCGAGGTCGGTGGAACCTCCCGGTCCGTACGGCACGACGATTTGGACCGGTTTCTCGGGGTATTCGGCGCGAACCGCGCCCGCCCCGGTTACCATGATCGCCGCAAGCACGGCAGTCAGGATACGATGGATAGAACTTTTCATGGACGCCTCCTACGTTGTGATATCGATTACCCGGACGTGAGTTTCGTGAAGCCCGCGATACGGCGATGGGCGAAGACGGTCGCGATAGCGCTCGCGACTGCCAGCACCAGGAAGGTCACCGACAGGGCGGACTCGAAGAAGATCGCCGACGATCCGCCGGACATCAGCATCGAGCGCCGGAAGTTTTCCTCCAGCAGCGGGCCGAGAATGAAGGCGATCGCGAACGGCGCCGCCGGGATCGCCTGAATGCGCATGAAGAACCCGAGGGCGCCGATGGCGAACATCGACACCACGTCGGCGGGACTGTTGCGAATCGCGTAGGCGCCGAAGGCCGCCAGCACGAGGACGACCGGGAATAGGATTTGCGGCCGCACCTTGGCGACCAGTCCGGCGAAACGGATTGCCAACAAGCCGGCCGGCAACAGGACGATCAGGCAGACGAATAGCAAAAGGAATACCACATAGACGAATTCGGGCTGCGAGGCGAACAGCATCGGCCCCGGCGCCAGTCCGTGGATGATCAACGCTCCCATGATGATGGCGGTCGTGGTGTCGCCGGGGATTCCCAGACTCATCATCGGCACGAGAGCCGGACCGCAGACCGAATTATTTCCAGACTCGGCGGCCGCGACGCCCTCGATCGCGCCGGTGCCGAACCGCTCCGGATGGGGATCGACTCGCTGCGCCATGAAGTAACTGAGGAATGCCGCCGGGCTGCCGCCGATCCCCGGCAGCGCGCCGACCAGGGAGCCGATGCATGAGGAGCGCAGATACGTCGGCCACAGCCGCAGATACTGGTTGAGCATCAACCCGGGACCGAGGTCGCCCTTGAACGCCTGCAGGCGGACACCGCGGGATTCGACGCAACGGATGATGATCTCCGGGACCGTGAACAAGCCGATCATCACCGGCAGGATGTGCAGGCCGGCCAGCAGTTCTGACGAGCCGAAGGTCATCCGGCTCGAGCCATGGATGACGTCCTGGCCGATCATCGCCACCAGGAAGCCGAGGACCGCGGCGATGAAGCCCTTGACCAGCGACGCTCCCGAAACGCCGGCGATGATGGTGATGGAGAACACGATCAGAGCGAACATCTGGGGCGGCCCGAAGCTGAGCGCGAAGGTGGCGACGATCGGGAAGATCGCTAGCGCTATGACGGTCGAGATCAGCCCTCCGGTGAGCGAGGCATAGAGCGCCATCTCCAGCGCCTCGCGAGCCCGGCCCTGGCGCGCCATCGGATATCCATCGAGAAGGGTGGCGGCGGCGTTGGGCGTGCCCGGTGTTGCGATCATGATGGCGGTGACGGATCCGCCATAGAGGGAGGTGACGTAAATCCCGAGAAGAATGCCGATGGACGTCGTTGAATCGAGGAAGAAGGTGAACGGCAACGCCAACGCCACGGCCATCACTCCGGTCAGACCGGGGGTAATCGCAACCACCATGCCGACACCGACTCCGGCCACGACGCCGAGGAGCACTTTCCAGTCGGCAAGCAATGCCGATGCAGAGAGCAGGGCTTCCAGGTTCACGCGACCGTCCTCCACATCGCTTCGGCGCCGATCCCATCGACATCCACCAGCTCGAAGATCGCCCGCGGCATGGAGACATTTACGACGTACACGAAGAACAGCCACAGCGCCGCTGGCGTGATGATCGCGACCAGCAACATCAGGCCCCACTTCCTCTCTCCGAAGTACCAGAGGGCGGCAAACAGGCCGATGGCCGAGGCGATCGGCAAGCCGACCACGAAGATCGCGCCGAGATAGAGGGCGCTGATCGCCAGCATGCCGCCGGCCCGCCGCCAGTCGTCGGTGGACCTTGCGGCAGCGTCCGCGGCGGCATGGCGCGCCTCCAACGCCTTGGCAAGCAGAACGGCGCCCAAAAGCCCGAGCGCCGTAAACATGATGAGAGGCATAACCGCCGGCGAATCGAGCGTTCCGGCGACCGATGCGGGAACATAGACGCCGTGCGGCACCAGAACGAAATCGCCGATCACGGCGCCAACCACGCATGCGGCGCCAGTAGCGATGTCGCCGCCGACCGTCGGCTGATCCATCGGCTGAGCTCCGGCCGGCTGCACGGATGCTGCTTCGCCCATTCGTTCCTGCCCCTGGCGCGGCCGGCTCGGACCATGTGATCGGTCCGACTACGCGGCAATTTCCGCCTTGTTCGGTCCGGACGCGCTGGACGAAATGATGGCGCAGGCATTACTATAGAACAAATATCAAATTTCTATTATTGAAATAGAAATTAACTATGCACTTCACCCAGCTCCGGTCATTCCAAGCGGTGGCGCTCGCCGGCAGTTTCACCGGCGCCGCCAAGCGTCTCAACCTAAGCCAGCCGACGATCACCCGCCAGGTCGGCGAACTTGAGGACCAGTATGGCGTCGAACTCTTCTACCGCCGCGGCCGGCGGGTGGAACTGAGCGAGGTCGGCAAGTCGTTGCTGGCGATCACCGAGCGGGTGTTCGCCCCGGCCGATGAAGCGACGGAACTGCTCCAGACCGCCAGCCGGCTCGGCACCGGACACCTGCGTGTCAGCGCCGTCGGCCCGATCGACGTGATCCACGCCGTGCACGCCTTCGCACGCGAGTATCCCGGCGTCAGCATCTCGCTCACCATTTGCAACTCGGAGACGGCGACGAAGTCCCTGTTGGACTTCCGAGCCGACGTGGCGATGCTGGCCTCCAGCGAACGCGACAACCGGTTCCACTACGTCGACTTCGCGTCCAGGACCCTGGTCCTCTACGTCCACAGGAATCACCCCTGGGCAAGGCGCAATAGCGTGCGGTTCCGCGAACTGGCCGGCGAGCCCGTGATCATGAGAGAAGTTGGCTCCGTCACGCGGCTCTTGTTCGAGACAGCCTGCGCCAAGGCAACTCTAGCGCCCAACGTCAGGATCGAGATCAATAACCGGGACGCCTTCCGCGAGGCGATTGCGCAAGGACTTGGCATCGGCGTGATCGGCGAGCGCGGCCTTGCGCCCGATCAGCGACTGCGGTGCGTGCGAATTAGCGACATCGACGTGCGCATGGACCGCCAGCTCGCCTGCCTGAAGGAGCGGCGAAACGCGCGCCTGATTCGGGCTTTCCTGGCGGCTGGCGAGTCCGTGGTCGGGCGATTGGTTTGAGCGCCGCGACGGACGATGCCCTCCGTTGCCGCCCGGTCGAGGAAGTCCGAAACGCCGCGGCGAATTGAAAGTGACGGGGCAAAGGGCCGTGGCTATAGTCCTGCCCCATGGTCGAACTCTGGATTCCCCTCACCGTCGCCGGCGCGTTCTTCCAGAACCTGCGATCGGCGCTGCAGAAGCACCTGAAGTCGCGGCTGTCGACGGCCGGCGCCGCCTACGTGCGGTTTTTCTACGCCTGGCCGTTCGCGGTCGTCTACTGCTGGGGGCTGGCGGCATTCGGCGGCTTGCCC
>Ga0214471_10004351_pt1 | contig 10946 bp, 11 predicted proteins | sample RVTome_5_FD_207665 | JGI IMG/M metagenome (GOLD analysis project Ga0214471, IMG submission 207665) | Soil microbial communities from uranium-contaminated site in the Upper Colorado River Basin, Wyoming, United States - RVT142D155 | ecosystem: Environmental > Terrestrial > Soil > Contaminated >... | reverse complement strand
TTTGCGGCCCACGATCCGTAGGCAGCCACCCTCGTCGAGCGTGCCGAGGTCGCCCGAGAGGAACCAGCCGTCCTTGTTGAACGAGTCCTCGGTGGTCGCCTGATTGTCGAAGTAGCCGAGCATCAGAAGCGCGCCGCGTGTGCCGATCTCGCCCACGGTGCCGGCCGGCACCTCGAGATCGGGGTTCTCCTGGCTGAAGATGCGCGTCTCATAGCCGTGGCAGGCGCGCCCGCAGGTCTCGACGATAGTCTGCGCGTCGTCCGAGGGCAGGGTGTACTGGTGCGAGCCGTTCTCGGTCATGCCGTAGATGTTCTGCGGCGTGATGCCCATGCCGAGGAAGCGTCGCGCCACCTCGCGCGGAATGGGCGAGCCGGCCATGTAAAAGAGGCGCACCGCGCCGAGCTTCTTCAGGCCGCGGCGCTTCGCCTCGGCGAGCACATCGATGGCGTGCGTCGGCACGCCCATGATGTAGGTGGCGCTGCTCGCCACGATCCAGTCGAGCGGCTGCATGCCCGAGGGCGGGTCGTTCACCACCAGCTCAAATCCCGCGGCCATCATCTGCTCGAGCGCCACGGTGCCGATGTGGTGGCTCATGGGCGAGAGGCTGAGCAGCACGGTCGCTGAATCGTGGTGCCAGTCGGTGACCATCGCGCGGCCGTTGGCGAGCAGCGTGTTATCCGAGTGCATCACGCCTTTGGGCACCGCGGTGGTGCCCGAGGTGAAGGCGAGATAGACGATCTTGTCGGGATCGGCGACGGCCGGCACTTCGCAGGCCGAGCCCCGCGCGGGAAACGTCTTGCTGCGCAGGTCGCTGCCCATCGCGCCATGAACGCCGAACACCGCTTTCACGAACGGCAGCGCCTTCGCCGCGGCGACGATGTCGGCGCGCGCGGCATCCGCGCCATAGCCCGACTGCATCACTAGCGCCGCGGCGCGCGTGCGCTCGAGGAGCTGCACGATTTCCGCGACGGTGTAGTTCCGGTGCAGCGACGGGTTGCAGACATAGCCGTTGCGCGAACACGCAAGCAGCGTCACCACGCTCTCGGCACGCGAAGGCAGCCACACGGCCACGCGCTGGCCGCGGCGCAGGCCGGCCTGATGCAGCCCCTGCGCAACCGCATCGACCCAGGCGAGCAGCTCGCTCCAGGTGAGGCGCACCCGCGCGTCGCGCAGCGCGTGCGCTTTAGGGTGCTCGGAGGCGTGCCGTTGCAGCAGCGAGTAAAGCGTGTCCTTGCGCCACGCGCCCGAGGCGTAATGGCGCGCCGCCTCCTGCGGGTTGAGCAGGGTGAGGATAGTGTTCACGCCGCTAGTGCCCGAACTTTTCCGGGTCGGGCTTGCGCTTGGCGCGAAACGCCTCGGCGAGCTCGTGCGATTCGTCGGTCTCGAGGTAGGGGCGAAGTAAGAGATCGTGCGCCACGCGCGCAAGCCCGGAGACGCCGCCGTGGCGGGCGTTGAAGGCGGCCTTAATCGAGGCGAGGGCGAAGGCGCCACGCTCGGCGAGCTCGAGCGCCATCTTGCGCGTCTCCTCGCGCAGCTTGTCGTCGGGCACGACGCGGTTGACGAGCCCGATCGCAAGCGCCTCGCGCGCGCTCAACTTCGGGTTCAGCATCCACATTTCCTTGGCCTTCTTCTTGCCGACCAGGTCTTCGAGGTACCAGGTGCCGTAACCGGCGTCGAAGCTGCCCATCATCGGGCCCACCTGGCGAAATACCGCGCTTTCCTTGGCGATCGTGAGGTCGCACATGACCTGCAGCACGTTGCCGCCGCCGACCGCGAAGCCGTTGACCGAGGCGATGACCGGTTTTTGCAGCCGGTCGATCGACTCGTACATCTCGAGCGTGGGCAGCACGCCGGCGTAGAGCAGCGTCTCCTCCATGCCTTCCTTCCTGCCGCCGATGCAGAAGTACTTGTCGCCGGCGCCGGTGAGCACCAGCACGCGGGTGCGCGTCTCGCGCCGCACCGCGTTGATGCAGTCGCGCACCTCGTGGCACATCTGCGGCGTGAACATGTTGCCGTCCTCGGGACGGTTGAGGGTGAGCCAGCCGATCGGGCCGTTCTCCTCGTAGAGAATGGTTTCGAAGCTCAAGGCGGGGCTCCCCTGCGTTGTGATGCGGTTGCAGCGGCCGATCATAGCCCCGCGGTCGCGGGAAATAAACGCACCAGTTCGCGCCGACCGAGGCTACTTCGTTCGCGCCTCGATCAGCGCGTAGATCCGCGCCGGGCGCGGCGCACCGAGCGCCTTGCCGAGCGCAGCCGCCGCCTTGCGAACCGCGCTCTCCGCGCCGCCCTCGACGAGCACGAACGGTGCCGGCAGCGCGTCCGGCTTGGCGCGCAATTTCGCCTCCGGGTTCGGCACCCGCGTCGCGTTTTCGTTTGGGTTGGCAAGCCTGATGCGCTGCACGGCGGCCGAGGCGATCTGTGCGAGGCCCGTCTTTTCGAGCACCTTCAGCGTCGTAGCGCTCACCCCTGGGCCGCGCAGCTCGAGACAGGCGAGCACCGCACCCGGCTTCGCGCCGCGATCGCCGATGTCGGAGACGACCTCGCTCGCTGCGCGCACCATGTTGCGAAAGCGCGGCATGATGGCGCGCGTGCGCGGCGTCGGGTTCCCCAGCCGCTCGAGGTAATCCTGAGAGCCGAGCGGCGCCAGACCGTCGGTGTCGTAGATTGCCGCGTAGCTGCGCGGCACGCCGATCTCGGCGTAGCGCCGCGCGCTCAGGACGCCTGGCAGCGCAAGCCGCTCGGCCAGGTGCTCGCCCTGGTACCAAGCGTTGAATTCATCTTCGTCCGCCGCGTCGATGTTGTTCCACACCGATAACAGGCCGGGTGTTGCGCTCATTACAGGCTCCCCGGGGTCAGACCCCCGTGAAAAATCGTACCGATCGAGGCATGCGTTGCGCAATCGTAAATCCGATGGCGTGCTTTTGGCGATTACCGGTAAAGCACAGGCCTCGCTGTGGATGAACTTGACCGCCTCCGGGGTCTGCTGCACCATCGGCTGACACAAGGCACCGCCGGGTACAACGGCCGCCGCAGGATGCACGCCATCCGATGCGAGCGCAATAGCTTACGAGACATCACAACTGCATCGAGGAGGCAACATGAGGCAAATCAGAAAGCTGGCGATTCCAGCTCTGGTCGCGGCGGCACTCACGCCGGCGATCATGCCCGCGCAGGCTGCGGATACCGTAAAGATGAGCGTGGTCTCTTTCCTGTCGGGACCGGCGGCCGGCCCCTTCGGTGTGCCGTCGCGTAACGGCGCGGAGGTGGTCATCGCGGCGATCAACGACGGCAAGCTGCCGGCACCGTACGATTCGAAGGGTCTCGCGGGACGGCAGATCGAAGCGGAATACATCGACGAGTCCGGCGGCAACACCAAGCAGGTCGCCGAATACCGCAACATGGTGGAAAAGCGCGGTGTCGACGTCGCGCTCGGTTACATCTCGAGCGGTACCTGTGAAGCGCTCACGCCGGTGGCCGAGGAGCTGAAGAAGCTCACCGTCTACGCGGTGTGCGGAACGCCCCGCATCTTCGAGGATGCCAAGCGCACCTACGTGTTCCGCACCATGAGCCACGCGACCTCGGACAACGTGGCCGCGGCGTACTACGTCAAGGAGAACTACCCCAAGATCGCCAGCTACACCGGCATCAACCAGAACTACGCCTGGGGTCAGGATTCCTTCCGTGATTTCGACGGCGCGATGCAGGTGCTCACCAAGGCCAAGGGTTCGACCAAGCTGCAATGGCCGAAAATCTTCCAGGGCCAGTATTCGACCGAGATCTCGGCGCTTCTGCTCGACAATGCGGACCTGATCCATACCAGCTTCTGGGATGGCGACCTGGAGGGCTTCATCTTCCAGGCCAACACGCGCGGCCTGTTCAAGAAGAAGAAGGCCATCTTCACGGTCGCGGAAACCTCGGTCTACCGCCTGAACAAGCTCATGCCGGACGGCCTCATGGTCGGCGCACGCGGACCCTACGGCGCGATCGTGCGAGACCGCGACAGCGAGCTCAACAAGTGGCTGATCGCGGCGTACAAGGACCGCTACGGCCAGTACCCGTCGGGACCCGCGTATCAGTATGCGCAGGCGGTGCTCGCGGTGAAAGTCGCCTATGACGCCGCGGCGAAGGCGGCGGGCAGCTTCCCGACGCAGGACCAGGTGATCGCTGCGTTGAAGGGCGCGACCTTCGAGTCCTTCGCCACCATGGTGAAGATGTCGCTCGGCGACGGGCACCAGGCGAGCACGGAGAACGGCTACGGCATCACCAAGTGGGACGCCAAGGCCGGTGAACTGAAGCTGGAGAAGGTGAAGTTCTATCCGGCCGAGTGCGTCAACCCGCCCGAAGGCACGACCAGCGTCGAATGGATCAAGGGCGGCATGAAGGGCGCCAAGTGCTGATCTGCTGAACTGAGCAGCTCCGCCGACCGCGGGCGGTGGGTCCGCCCCCGGTCGGCGCTTTTCGTTCGCAATTCCCGCAGCACGCAACCCGCGACTCGTAGCGACAGTGTTTTCCTGACAGGGACGACAGGGTGGACACCGCAATCACGATCCTGCTCGACGGGCTGGTGTTTTCGTCGTACCTGTTCATCGTCTCGGTGGGCCTCACGATTATCTTCGGGGTGATGAAGATCCTGAACGTCGCCCACGGCAGCTTCTACGCCTGGGGTGCCTACACGGCGGCGTTCCTGATTGGCCTGGCGGCCAACGCGGGATGGCCTGACTGGGCCGGCTTCGCCATCATTTTATTCGCCGCGATCCTGGTCGGCCTGGTGCTGGGCTTGATTCTCGAGCGCGGCATCCTGCAGTTCATGTACCACCGCGACGAGGTGCTGATCGTGCTCGCGACCTTCGGCAGCTTCCTCGTGCTCGAGGACGTGATTCTGCTGGTGTTCGGAGTCAATCCCTACTTCGCGTTCCAGCCGATGGTGCTGCTCGGCAGTGTCCAGCTGGGCGGCATCGCGCGCGACACCTACGGCCTGACCCTGATCGGTCTGGCGGTCGTGGTGGCCGTGGGGTGCTGGCTGGCGCTCAAGCGCACGCGCTGGGGCAAGCTGCTCTCGGCGGTAATCTTCGATCGCGAGCTCTCGGTGACGATGGGCCTCAACGTCACGCGTGTGTATATCGTGACATTCACGCTTGGCGCGATGTTCGGCGCGCTCGGCGGCGCCTACATCGCACCTACGGTATCGGTCGCGCCCGGCTTTGGCATCGACGTGATCGTGCTCTCGTTCGCGGTGGTGGTGATCGGCGGCATGGGCAGCGTTCCGGGCGCGATGGTCGGCGCCCTTGCGGTCGGGCTGGTGCGGGCGCTCGCGGTGCACAAGTTTCCGCAGTTCGAGCTGTTTGTTATTTACGCGGTGATGGCCACGGTGCTGGTGTTCCGCCCGGAGGGCCTGTTCGCGCCAGCCAAGGTGCGCAAGATCTGATGCTGCGCGACCGCACCGTCCAGGGACTGACCCTCGCGCTCGTGGTGCTGCTCGTCGTCAGCGCCTTCGTGCCGAGCTGGATCGTCAATCAGATGCTGTTCGCATTTGCGCGCGCGATCGCGGTGATCGGGCTGATGGTGCTGTGGCGCACGCGCCTGGTGTCTTTCGGCCACGCGCTGTATTTCGGACTCGGCGCCTACACCGTGGCGATGGTGAGCCGCTACACGGGAATCACCGACGCCTTCGTCCTGATCGGCGCCGCGGCCGCGTTGTCGACGCTGCTCGGCTTCCTGATCGGCTTCATTATCCGGCGCTACCGCGACATCTTCTTCGCGATGCTCAACCTTGCCTTCTCGATGATCCTTTACGGCGTCCTGGTGAAGACCGAGGCGCTGGGCAGCACCGACGGCTTTACCGTCGCGGCGCCGACCTTCGCGGGCATCGCTTTCGAGGATGCGCAGGACGTCAAGTTCGCGCTCCTTTGCGTGCTGCTGGTGGTGGGCTGGGCGGTTGCGGTCGGCGTGCAGGTCTACCTGCGCTCGACCCTCGGGCGCCTGACCACTGCGATTCGCGACAACGAGATCCGGGTCGAATATCTCGGCTACTCGGTGGAGCACGCGATTCACATCAAGTACGTGCTCTCGACGCTGCTCGCCGGCATTGGCGGAGGCTTCATGGCGCTCGCGCTCGGCCAGGTCGACCCGGATTCGATGGTGAACTGGACCGCCTCGGGCGAGCTGGTGTTCGTCACCATCCTCTCGGGCCCGGGCAGCGTCGCCGCGCCCTTTATCGGTTCGTTCGTGTTCGAGATGCTGCGCACCTATGCGTTCGAATGGATGCCGCATGCCTGGCAGATGATCGTCGGCGGCACACTGCTCGTGATCATCTTCTTCATGCCGGGCGGGATGTGGGCGCTGGTGACGCGCCTCGTCGGCCAGCGCGCAGCGGGCGGCGCGCCGGGAATGGAGCGCTGAGATGGGGCCGCCGATCCTCGAAGTGCGCAACCTGCACAAGAACTTCGGTGCGGTCACCGCGGCGTCAAACATCAACGTCGCCTTCACGCCCGGTGAGACCGTCGGCATCATCGGCGCGAACGGCGCGGGCAAGACCACTTTCGTCAACATGATCACGGGCTATCTGCCGCCCGCGCGTGGCGCGATCCTGTACCGCTCGAAGGACATCACCAGGCTGCCGCCGCGCGACATCGCCCGGCTCGGGATCTGCCGCTCGTTTCAGGTGAGCCAGGTGTTCGTCTCGCTGTCGGTGATGGAGAACCTGCTCACAGCGGTGGCCATCGCAGCATCGCCCGGCCTGGGGATGCTGCGGCCGCTGCGCCGGCCCGAGCTGCTCGCGCGCGCCGAGGTGATCCTCGAGCGCTACGACATCGGCGCCTACCGCGACCAGCTTGCGAGCGACCTGTCGCAGGGCGCGCGCAAGCTCCTTGACATCGCGATGGCCGTGGTGAGCGGGCCGAAGGTCCTGCTGCTGGACGAGCCGACGAGCGGCATCAGCACCGAGGAGAAGACCGCGCTCATGGATGTGGTGATGGACGCGCTCAAGCAGGACGAGGTGACGATCCTGTTCATCGAGCACGACATGGAGATTGTCGAACGCTACGTCGACCGCGTGCTCGCCTTCTACCAGGGCGAGATCATCTGCGACGCACCGCCGGCGGATGCGCTACGCGACCCGCGGGTGCTGGAATACGTCATCGGCACCGAAGTCCAGCCGGAGGCGAGCGGCGGGGCCGGCGGCCATGCTTGAAATCAAAGGCTTGGACGTCGATATCGGCGTCGTGCCGGTGCTGCGCGGCATCGAGCTCGGCGTGCCGACCGGCGCCATGTGCGGCCTCATCGGCCGCAACGGCGCCGGCAAGACGACCTTGGTGCGCAGCGTCATGGGGGCGTTGCGCGCGCGCGCGGGCCACATCCGGTTCGGCGAGCGTGACCTCGCGGCCGAGCCCGGGCATCGCCGCGCCCACCTCGGCATCGGCTACATGCCCGAAGACCGGCGGCTCGTGCCCGATCTGACCGCCGAGGAGAACATCCTGGTGCCCGTGTGGGCGACACGCGCCTCCGGCTACCAGAAGCGGCTCGACTGGATCTACGGGCTGATCCCCGAGGTGGCCGAGTTCCGTACGCGCAACGCGACCGAACTTTCGGGCGGGCAGCAGAAGATGGTCGCGCTCGCTCGCGCGCTCGTCGTCGGCACCAAGCTACTGCTGCTCGACGAGCCAACCGAAGGCATCGCGCCGGTACTCGCGCGGCGCTTCGTCGAGATCCTGCGCGGCTTGAAGGCCGAGGGCGAATCGGTGCTGATCGCCGAGTCAAACGACAAGCACGTCGCCGGCCTGCTCGATCGCAGCTACGTGATCGAGCGCGGCAGCGTGACGCGCGTCGCCCGCGGCGCCTGAGCGCCAGGCTAGACAATAATCGCGTCGAACATGCGCTCTTCCGAGCCCATGTGTTTTCGCAACTTCGCGCCTTCGATCATCGAATCGGAATCGCCTCGCCCCAATAGTTGAAGGTCATCGGCCGCGGACCGGGCAGGTACATGGTCTGAACGTCGCTGCATTCAAAACCCCCCGCGTTGAGAAGCGCAGGGATGTCGCGGTTCAGATGGCAACCGCCGCCGATTCTGCGCCAAAGCGGCGTCAGGCGGTCCTGCCAGCGGCGCACGGACGCGTCAGGAGCACGGCCGTGCTCGCAGAAAATAAGCCGACCCCCGGGCTTCAGCACGCGGCGCATTTCCTCGAGCGCGGCCAGCGGCTCGGGAATGCTGCACAGCGTATAGGTCATGAGCACACTGTCGAAGGTTGCGTCCGGGAGGGGAATTTTCTCTGCGGACAGACCGACGAACTCGACTGCAATCCCGGATTTCGCAATGCGCGCCTCGGCCCGGCGGCGCATCGCCGGCGACGGATCGAGGCCAACGATCCCAGCTACTCGCGACTTGTCGTAGAAGGGCAAGTTGAGGCCGCTGCCCATGCCGACTTCGAGCACGCGCCCGCGTGCAAGCGGCACCACCTTCGCGCGCTGGCGTCGCACCGGCTTCACGCCGCATGCGAGATCGATCATGAAGGGGAGGATGTGCCGGTCGTACCAGCTCTCGCTCATTGCACCTCCTTCGGATTGGCTCTGCCGGGAATACGTACGACGACCGCGCAAGCGATCGCAGGTTCGATTCCGCTCATTGCACGCGTCCCGTCGTCGCAGCGATTTCGTACCCTCAGCCCGCCGCCCCTCTCGCTTGTACCGATAACGTCCGCTTTCTACCAAAAGCGGGCACGGGCGCGAGCTCAAATCATTCGGTTAGCTGAGGCGGTTCGAGCCTGGCTCAACGCAGAAAAATGCAATGGATCCCTGAGGTTCTGCAATTCCCGATAGTAGTAGAGCGACGTAGGCCGTTTTCCCATGAACCGCAAGCGCTTCAGGAATTCGATTTCCTCCAGGGTCGCCGTGCCGCTCAGTGAAGCGTCTTTGAGGAACGCGCTGAGCCCCGGCTCCTCGCCGGAGGGTCGCCCGGGGTCCGCTTCTACGAACTCAAAGCGCGGCGAGTACCCCGAGGCGAGCCTGTGGTTGAGCACGATGTTCATCCCAAAGCTCGAGAGGTCGATGTCCCAGGAGCTGATCAGCGGATCGAGGAAGGAATTGCAGTTTTCCGCCGACACGTGGAACACGTCTGTGTCCAGGAACTCGAGGACCATGACCCGGATCTGCTTGTAGCTCCGGCGGCTGGCGCGAGCCACCGAGCGGAGCCACTTCTCGCTGGCCAGCTCCTCCCGGGCGACCCGCTTGGTCACCTCCAGGAGCTTTTGCGTGACCAGGCGCTCGAGCTCGCCTAAGGGCTGCTTCTCGAAAATCGCCCGGATCTCCTGCCGTTTCTCCGGCGCGCACTTGCGCAGCACCAGCTCCCGGACTTCCCCGAACAGCGGCGCCGGCGGGTCCTCGAAGACCTTTTTCAGCTCTTCCCTGCGCTGCAGTTCGGCCAGCTTCGCCAGCTTGCCGCTCTGAAGCTTGAGGATCCCGCCCATCTTCTCGTAGATGTCCGTCCGGTCGGGCGCGGGGGGCAGTTTCTTCCGGCTCAGCAGCTGGGAGATGTAGGACTCGGTGACCTCGGCCGCCGCCGCCAGGTCCTTCTGCTCGAGCCCCAGCCGTTCCAGCCGTTCCCGGATCACCAAGCAGATATCCATCGGGCGTCTCCTTAAATTAACCAAAACTGATTAAGCATGCCAGAAATTCACAACTAATGCTTGACAAAACTAGTTAAGTGACTCATTCTTGCAACGGACCGGGGGAGTTTTCTGGTCAATTGAACTTAGGTGCGGTTTTCTGAAATGCCCCCTTGGCCATCACTACCAAGGAGAACGACATGTATGCACGCCGAGTATCCCTGCAACTGAAGCCCAACAGCGCCGCGGAATTTACCCGGCGGCTGGAAAAGCAAGTCATCCCGATGCTTCGAAAACAAAAAGGGTTTCAGGATGAAATCACGTTTGTTGCCCCGGCCGGAACCGAAGCTTTCGGCGTGAGTTTGTGGGACAACAAAGAAAGTGCCGATGCCTATAACCGCGGGTCTTACGCAGAAGTGACCAAGATCATGGAGAAATTGGTTAACGGAACTCCTCGGGTTGATACCTATGAGGTTTCCAACTCCACTTTCCACAAGATCGGCGCTGCTGCAACGGCCTAAAGCCAGTAGGTGTTTTGGGTCGGCGGGAGGGCGGGAACATCCGCCCTCCCTGCTGTCTGTTCGGAGCGCATGGCGCTCCGTCCCGGAAGGCGTCCCGATTACTGCACTAAATGGGCAACGGCCGCAGAGTCATTCATCGCCGATTGTTTCGAAATTTATTAGGAGCACAAAATGCTAAACATTACACGCTTTAATCCGCTCGAGGATGCATTCGAGACCATGTTCCGTGGCGTCCCAGTGTGGCTGCCCAACCCTGAGGCTCGTGCGTCCGCGCCGACGGAGTTCCGCATGGATGTAACCGAGAACGACAGCGAGTATCAAGTGCTGGCCGAAATGCCCGGCGTCAAGAAGGAAGAGATCAGCATAACTATCAACGGCAACCAAGTTGCGGTATCCGCCGAAGTGAAGCACGAAAAAGTCGTCAAGAACGGCGAGACGGTGCTGCGCGCCGAGCGCTATTACGGCAAGATCCAGCGTGCGTTCACGCTCGGCCACGAGGTCGACGAAGCGACCGCCCAAGCCAAGTACAACGACGGCGTGCTGGAACTTACGCTGCCGAAGAAAATCGCAGCGGCAGCGAAAAAGCTCGCGGTGCACTGAGCGGCGTCTCGAACAGCACGAATTGTTTGAACCGTGGAATCAATGTGGTGGTCTGAGAAGTTTAATAGTCCGCCACATGTAGTTGAGTCGTAAATGCAGAGATCCCGCTTCGGCGGGGTTTTTGTTGATGGCGGGTGCTGCAGGCTTTTGCTTTTAACAAGCAGTAGTTTCCGGCTTGCCAGCTACTGCCCAGGGATCTTGCCCTTCGCCCACTCGAGCACGATGGCGA
>Ga0214471_10004350_pt1 | contig 10947 bp, 11 predicted proteins | sample RVTome_5_FD_207665 | JGI IMG/M metagenome (GOLD analysis project Ga0214471, IMG submission 207665) | Soil microbial communities from uranium-contaminated site in the Upper Colorado River Basin, Wyoming, United States - RVT142D155 | ecosystem: Environmental > Terrestrial > Soil > Contaminated >... | reverse complement strand
CCGCTCCAAGGCCACCATCATGGCCTCGATCACGATGCAGAATTGCTTTCACGTCCTGATCGAGGTCTTGCTGGACATCCGAGACTCGATCCATCCCAGCTCGGGCAGCCCGGTCGCCAAGGGCGCCCCTAAGACCCGCGGTAAGATCCTCACCGACGGCGACACCAAGAAGTGGCAGGACGAGAATTGCCAGCGGGTGATTCGGGAGCTGAACGAGCGCACCGGGAAGCGGTTCAAGTTCGTGGAGACGAACATGCGGCTGGTCCGTGCGCGCCTGCGAGAAGCGCACAAGGAAGGCTACCCTGACCCTGTCCAGCTCGCCCTGCTCGTGGTCGCCATGAAGGTCAAGCAGGCCCAAGATGGCAAGTTCCAGCGGGAGTACCTGCGGCCGGCGACGCTGTTCAACGCCGAGAAGTTCTGGCAGTACGCCGCCGACATCCCGATCGACACGGAAGCCAACGAGAAGCCGGCCGCCGCCGATGAAGTCTCCTAGCAAATGCCCCGAGTGCGGCGGCCCGTGGCAGCCCGGCAACACCGAGTGCATCTTCTGTCCGGCCAGCATCAAGCCCAAGAGCACCAGGGTCGTGTTCGATTCTCTGCCCCCGTGCTACAACTGCGCCGGGACGGGGATTGTACCTCGGGGACACTCGGGGTATGCTGCCTGCGTCTGCCCGAGGGGCAAATGGATGAAGGCACACGGCGAGGCATTCAAGCCCGTCCCGAAGATCCAGCCATGGGAGGTACACCCATCACTCCAGCCTGGGAGGCCCGTCGTTGCCAAGCCCAAGAACCACGATGATCGAGGCGGATTCCGACACCTACGCTTGCAGGACTCTCTGGGCGGCCGTCTTGGCGAGCGCGCTCGAAGACGCGACGAAGAAGCGCAGCAAGTCGTCGTTGAAGCGCCTGAGCGCGGTGACCCCGAGGCCGAGCCCGGACCTGGGGACCACGGAGGGGCAGAAAAACTTCAACCAGAGGGTCGGTTACGGGCGGGCGACGAGAGCAGCGGCCCTGACGTGGATGCGAGAGACGATCGGTGACCACGATCCGGGCTCGTACGGCTGGATCATGAGCGTTCTAGGGTTGGAAGCGCGCGCGGGCGAGATCCTGGACCTGGTCCTGGACACCCCCGGCGAGATCGACTCTGATCTGTTGCAGCGCACCCGAATCAACATCCGGGGGCTGATCCGGGCGGTGCGGGGCGGCAAGGGGGTATGCCGGAAGTGAGCAGCCCCACGCAGCGGACCCTCAAGTACCTGCGGGAGAACGGCTGGACGGCGTGCGTCGTGGAGCGTTGGATCGAGCGGGCCAAGAAGCGCGTAGACGCCTTCGGGTTCGGCGACATCCTGGCCTTTTCCTCCGATCCCTACAGCAACCAGGTCGTGCTCGTCCAGACCACGAGCGCAACCAACCACGCTTCTCACCGCCAGAAGATCCTGGCCGAGCCGCTGGCCCTAGGCTGGCTCCGGGCCGGTGGAGATATTCTGCTGGTGAGCTGGCGCAAGTCCAAGGTCAAGCGCGGCGGGAAGGCCATGCTCTGGAAGCCGCGGTTCGAGTGGTTCGCACTTGAGGATTTCGATGAGCCATAGCGTCGTGCCCGCGGGCCTCTTCTCGGACTTCTTGAAGGTGATGGAGGCACAGATCAGCCTGGCGCGGTACGAGTACGAGCAACTCTGGTCGTACCCACGGCAGTTTCGCTGGGTTGTTGGTCCGCGCGGTTTCGCCAACGCCTACGCCGAAGGCGCCGGCATGATCGCCAGGATGGTGTTCCAGGACAACGGCGAGGTCAAAGACATCCTGCTGCCGGACCCTGGGGTCGCAACAGGAAGGTTCGCCGTCGAGCGGTGCCTCGAAGAGACGAGGAAGATCCTGTTGAGAGAGGCCGGCTACGTACCCTATATCGACGGCATGATGGGCTGGTTCAAGGAGCACAGCAATGCGTGACTGGCGTGAAGACCTGATGCGGCGCAAGCGTGCGCTCGCACAACGAACCAAGGAGGGGCAGATGCAGGGTGCAGACTACGAGCAGGCCAACCAGGAAGAAATCGACGAGATCGGGCCGGCCTCCAACGCCGTGCCCGTGCCCACCGAAGAATCAACCTCGGTCGAGGTCGTCCCGCTGGGCTGGGGCGTGGTCCTGAATGGCACCCCGATCAATATCGGCCCGCTCTCCAAGACCGAGGCCCGGCAGTACGCCTTGAAGCTAGGGCGCGAGCACGCGCCTGCGGTGGTCACGACCATGTACGCCGACGGCACCTGGCAAGACCAGCAGCACGTCCGGCCGCCCAGGCAGCGGACCCTGCCCGGCGCCGAAGACTAAGATGCCTAGCGCGATCAAGCTCGTCCGGCAGATCCAGAGCAACATCGAGGACTCCGAGGCCAGGATCGCCAAGCTGGAAGTCAAGGTGGCGGCCCTGGCTCACGCCCTAGAAGGCATCTGGGAAGAGCTTCTCACGCCCGAGCAGCGCAAGAAGCTCATGCACGCCGCGGCCCGAGAAGCCTCCAACATCGTGATCCCGGAGAACATCAGGAAGGTCTAGCGGCTAGCCGGCCTGGCGTACGAGATCGGATTGACGCCCTTCCTCGCCACGTCCATGCCCTTGGAGCCGGCCATGCCCGTGATGATACCGGACAGCCCGCCCGTAACCACGGTGGCGTCCCCCGTCCCCCAGGCTGCCATGAGCCCAGACAGGATGTTGAGCGCCAGGTTGGCCCAGAAGCCCACCTGGCCTTCCAGGTTCGGGATGGCCGCTTTCAGGAGCTGCACCACGATCGGCAGAGCGACCATGGCGATGGCTTGGATTGTCGTGAAGTCGAGTTCCATCTCTTGCCTCTTGCCCTAGGCCACCGGGATGGCGACCTGTGTCCATGTGGGAGTCGCCAGGAACAGCAACCTGCGCGCCTCCTGCCCCGGCGGGGCTACTTCAACGTGAAAACGGCCCTCGGCAGGGTAGTACGCGATCCTGTCGAAGTCGATGGTCAGATAGCCGGCCCGCAGCTCTTGCCAGACAAAGGCCGCAGAGGCCCCAGGAAAGGCGATGTCTGCCGCCCGCCCCTCTCGGTGGGCAGACGGCCCCTCGTCGCCTACGGCCCGCTGTAGAAGCTCCGAGCGGTATCCAGAGCTTATAACGCCAGGCCCGAACCGATCCCGGAGCGGCTGGAGCACGATCAGGATGAGCCGGACCACGTTGACCAGGTGCTCCCATGGGATCTCGCCGACCCGAGAGACCAGCTCCGGGCGGGAGCGCGAGACGAACATCTCTCGGATCGAAAAGTTGGGCGAGGCCATCATTGGCGGGTTCTCGATCGTTCTTCCTGGATCATGCGCCGGACCAGGCCGTAGGATTCCGGGAACTGCTCCATAAAATCAGCATGGTCGGCCTGCGACATGCCCATGAACCGGCGCAGCAGGGGCTCAAGGGGAGCGCCGCGCCGGAAGGCCCGGAAGCTCTCGGCCGAGACGCCGGCTTCGCGCAGGGTCTCTCGCGCGCCGTCCATGTCGCCTTGCTGGATCTGGAACAGGGCGATCTCGTTGGCTAGGGCGGCGTCCCCCTGGTCCCTCATGATAAAGGCGTTGAGCTGCTCGAAGGCCCGCTGCTGCTCTTTCTGGCGCACCGGGGCCAGGCCGATTGCCCGCCCGATCTCTTCGGCCGGGGTAGACCTGCGCGAGAGCCTGCCCGACCTAGGGCCGAAGTCTCGCAACATTGGAACCGCGCCGGTCGGCTGGCTGACATCTCCAAGGGTCTCCGTGTCGGTCAATGGCGTCCCCTCGGGCCGCGTGGCCTGGATCTCCATGATATTGCCGGCGACCCTGGCGGCTTCCTGGATCTGGACCGACGCCGGGAGCACGGCGTTCAGCGACGCCGAGAACATGTTCTGCACCTGCCGATTGAACGCCCTGGGGTCGTTGGAATCTGGGTGTGCCCCCACGAGCATGAGCATGGTCGTCCCCGTGGCCTTCGCGATAGCCGTCGCCGGGGCAATGTCTAGGACGCTCTGGCCTGCTTGGCCCGAGACCGCCCCTTCGATCTGGCGCAGGAAGCTCGTGCCCGGCAAGAACTCCTGGCCGTTGAGCGTCATCGGCTCGAACGGGTCGATCGCCAGGCCGTTGGCGTTCGCGGCCCTAGAGGCGAAGCCCGTCACCAGAAGGTATCTCGCCAGGGCAATCTGGTCGTGGACCAACGCCTCGCGCAGGAACTCGACCTGCTTGATCGGGAAGCTGGTCAGCACGCCCAACTGCCGGGCGAACGGCCCCCGGAAGAGCATGTTCTTGCCGAGGACATCGTAGATGAACTGCGTCTCGTTGGCCGCGAGCTTGCCGGCCCTGATGGCATCGTCGATGTTCGCCCCGGCCCGGACGGCCTTCCCGAAGCCGGCGTGGAACGCGACGCCGCGGTTCAGGTACTCGGAGAACTCGAACGGCGCGAACAGCACGTCGTCCATGTTCTTGAAACGGCCTCCTGACCAGGTTACTAGGCCCGGCTGGACCTCCTGGAAGACCTTGATGAACTCCCGCTGGACGTTGGCTGCGTCGGTGAGGGATCGACCCGAGCCGCGCATCATGCCCTGGAAGCCTTCGATCGTAGGGAAGACCCCCTCTCGGGCCATCGCGTTGACGCTCTGGGTCATGTTGTTGAGCGACGCCGAGATGTTGCCGCCCAGGATGCCGCGGTACAGCCCCGAAGAAAGCTGGACCGAGAGACGCATGGAAGGGCGCCGGGATGTCAGGGCCTGGACCGACGGGATTCTTTGGGCCAGCTCGGAGGTCAAGACCTTGGCGATCGCCGGGCGGGAGATTGCCTCGGCGATGGCCTTGTCTACGATACGCTCGACCTTGGTGGGCGTTCCTAGCAGGTAGTCTCTGGCCGACTGAACCAGGTGCAGCTTGTTGCCCAGGCCCGCCCCGCGATTGCCGGGAGCCTTGCGCAGGGCCGCCTCAAGCTCGTCGAGCTGAGCGATCGCCGGGTCCATGTGGATCTTGCGCAGGGCCGCGGGTAGGTACACCTGCATCGAGGTCACGAAGTCCAGGTCAACGGGAACCTCGTCGGACGTTCGCCTCGAAAAGCCCCACCAGGATCTCCGGCCGCTGTTTCTGATGACCATCGGCGGAGCGAGGTTCAGTAGGGCGCTGCCGTCCTGGTCCAGAATCCCGCCCTTCTGGTACTGCTCCCGAATGAACGTGATGTACCTCTCGTTGTAGGCCAGGCCCTCGGGCATGACGCTGTTGAGCCGCACCCACAGGTTGTCTAGGTCCATTCGGGCCATGGCGGCGATCCTGACCTCGGTCGCGGTGAACCCCTTGGGGATCGCGTGAACGGCCGTGGGTCGCAGAATGGGCAGGCCGTCGCTGGCTAGGTCCACGATCGACTCCGAGAACCTGCCGCCCGACTGCGCCGAGACGGTCAGGTCTTCAAGGACGTTCTCGGGCTCGATCACCGTGAACGGTCCTTCCGCCTGCGCACGGGCGCTCTTGCCGACCTTGCCAGGGCGCTCCCGGAACTTGGTAATCACGACGCGCTTGCCCGGAATGGTCCGATGCGAAGCGTCCGCGACCTCCACGAACTGCTTGATGTCGCCGGCCTCACCGTTCAGGAGCCTGGCGATGCGCAGCGACGCTGGCGATCCCCGCTTGATGCCGAGCCTGGCCAGCGCAGGGTTCCAGCGGGTCGCGTAGGAGCCCATCTCGTCGTACATCTTGTCGAGATGGGGGCGCAACACCCGGTCGATCTCGGGGGCGGACTTGTGCAACTGGCCAGTCCAGTACCGGAAGAACCCAACGTCCTGGGCGTCTTCGAGCATCGTAGCGTAGGGCCGGAACGTGAACTTCACCGAGTCTTCTCCTGGCTTCGGGGTGGACAGCGACGAAATGATCTTGTTGCCCGACGGCTCTTCGAGAACCCTAGGCCCCCATTGCTTGCGCACCTGCCGGGCTTCTTTGAGGGTCATCGGGACGTGCTGGCGACCGGCCTGGATCTCGGCCATGTACTCCAACTGGCGCTTCAAGACCAGCGGGTCGTCAATAGCCTGGGCGCCGCCGTGAAAGATCCGGTGAAAGAGCACGCGCTGGCTCGCGTTCATGTTCATGGACGCCATCTTGGAGGCCAGGGCGTCTTTCAGCTCGCCCACGAAGGCCACGGGGTCTTGCATGGCCGAACGAGAGATTGGGATTCCAGCGAACGGCGTCGGGAGCGCGCCCCGGATCACCGCCTCGGCCGCCTCGTCTAGGGCGGCGCCGGCCGTCGGGATAGACGGCAGCCCATGCACGACCCCGGCCTCGGCCGCCCGGTAGCTGTTCTCTAGGGCCTGGGCGTCCATGCCGGGCAGCGAGAGCTGCTGTTCGGCCAGGCGGGTGAACGTCTCGGCGGTGTCATCGGCAACGGCACCGACCGCCCGGCGCGTCGCAGCGACTTCGTCAACGGCCCTAGCGGCGCTTCTCACGGCCTGCGGCGTGATCTGGGACGTGAGCTGGGGCATGAGCGGCAGGGCCTCTTGCACCGCTTCCGCCACCGCGGGGACGGCCCCTGCCGCGGCCTCGAAGCCCTCGTCAGCCAACCGGGCGGCAGCTCGCCTAGGAGCGATGAACTTTCTCGCGGCACCCCAGGCGGCCAAGGGCAGCGGGACGACATCGACAATGTCCAGCCCGAACGTCGCTAGGGTCAGCACGGGGTGGTCGTCAAGGGCCTGCTGGAACTCTTCGTTCTGGAAGTACATCTTCCTGACGATGTTGGCGCCGCCCTCCACGCCAGAGAACAGCCTAGGCAGGGTCGGGATGGTCGCCACGGCCGCCTCGAACTGCTCTTCGGTGGTCATCCCCTGCATGGCCGCCGCCGTCTGTAGGGTGGGCTTGTCTGGAAGCATGAACGGCCGAACCGTTCCGATTACCGCATTTAGGATGTCCGCCGGGCCAGGATCTTCGGACCTGGCGATGGGGTCATGAACCGACGGCAGCCCCTCGACCGGCGGCCTGAACCCGCCCTTGAACGGAACCTGCTCGGGCTCCTGCTCAAGCCCTAGGAGTCTCTGGCGGCGCTCTGCGTCAGGATCTGTCTCAAGCTCGGGATCTTGGGTCAGCCCTAGGAGTCGCGCGCGGCGCGCGGCGTCGGGGTCTTGGGGGTCTTGAGCTGTCTCGTCCTGCCCAAGGCCCAGGAGCCGTCTCCGCCGATCTTCGTCGGTGATGGGGCGCTGGGGTGCCACGACTAGCGCCCGCCGCCCTGCGCAGCCCGCGTCGCGGCTCGTACCTGCTCGTCGCTAAGGGAGTCGAAGAACGCCCGCTCTTCGTCGGTGAGTGGCTGGTTCTGCCTGAGCTTGCGGGCGATGTCAACGGGGGAGAACCGCGCGTCGCCGGGGGCCGGGGCGGGCGCTGGGGCACCGCCGCCACCCTGCCCTAGGGCCGGAGCGATCACCCGATCCCAGATGGCCGCCGCGTTGTCGATGATCTTCTTGGCGTCTTGCTCATCGCCAAGCCCGCCTATGGGTGACTGCGCGTTGATCTGGGACAGAATGAAGTCGCTCTTGGAGTAGCCAGAGCCACCGATGTCTTCTACGAGCATGTCGCGCAGCTCGATCTCGCCGTCTAGGGCCTTGCCGATGTTCTCGGTGGTGAGCATGTCCTTGCGTATGGCGAGCACGCCGCCAGTGGTAGACAGGAGGGCTTGGAGGGCGCCCGCCGTCGGCGACATCTTCGCGCCCTTCGCCCGCTCGGCGTTGATCTGCCGCTGGCCCTCGGCCTGGGCGTTGGTAAGCTCCTGGATGGACTTGAAACGATGCTTCTCACGCTCTTCGCGATCCGCCGCCCTGGCGGCCTCGCCCTCCGCCCGCGCATCAGCACGGCCGGCCCGAACGTCAGCGCTCACGGCCCTAGCCTCGGCCGCTGCGACGCTCGCTTCGCCCTGCTCACGCTGCGCGAACGCCCCCTCGAAGCGCCGGGTCGCCGCGGCCAGCGACTCCTTGGGCAAGGGAGACCTGCGAAGCTCCGAGATGCTGCGCAGCTCGTTGATGGCGTCCTCGGCCGTCATCTCCGGGTCGGTGGCCATCTTGCGCACGATGTCCGTGATGTCCTGCCCCAGGAGAACCTGCTGCTCCCGCTGGATGCGCTGCCGCGCCGGCTTGATCGTGGACATCGCGGCTTGGAAGTCGGGGCCGCGGGCGTCCGGCGGGTTGCCCTTGATAAGCTCCTGCTCCGACAGGGCGACTTCGTCGAGGTTGCGAGCCCCAACGGCCCGCTCGCCAGCCCCTCGGTTGATGGCGGCCCGCTGCTCCGCCGCCCGCTGCTCCGCTGCGTCCTTCAGCTCCTTCTCTCGCTGCGTTGCCGCCGACCTGCGCTCGTCTAGCGCGGCCCGAAGCTGAAACGACCGCCCTAGCGCGTCGCCGGCAGCCATCAGGCCCTCGCCTAGGCCCACTCGCCAATTGAACGCCATCAGGCTACCTCCCCGCCGGCCAGGCTCCCCGCGAACTGGAGCATCATGGCGATCAGGGCGTTGGTGTTGCCGGCCCGTGCCAGCTTCACGTTCTCCACGAACTTGGCGGCGTCGAGGTTGTTGTCAGCGATCATGTCGGCGAAGAGCCGATTCTCGGCCAGGTTGCGCAGCTCGACATCGGCGATCCCTAGCGACCGGCCCGTGCTGGTGTTGATCGCGTCCATGACGGTCAAGACATTCTGCCGGGCCACGTCAACGTTCTGGCCCCGCTGGACCGAGCCCTGGATGGCGGCCTGCTGGGAGGCCGAGAGCTGCCGGTCGGCGGCCGACAGGCCCATTTGCGTGGCCACGTCGCGCAGGTTCCTAGCCGTCTCGGCCCGGCCCGTCTCGATGAACCTAGACGTGTCGAACCCCTCCAGCCCGGCGCCCGTGACGCCGCGGCGCAGAAGTTGCTCCTGGAGCTTTTCGAGCCCGGACTGCTCGCTGCTGACCAGGTTCTCGCGCAGCGAGGTAGCCACCTGGTCCATGAGCTTGGGATCGAACCCTCCGGTCTCGATGATGCCTTCCAGGCCCTGCGTTCCTAGCTCTTCCAGCTTCCCGCCGCTGATCTGGTTGGCGTCGATGGCGCCCTGGCCCTGGATGAACCCTCGCAGGGTGTTCTCGATGGACTGGGCGAAGTCGTCGGGGGCACCGCCTAGCTGCGGGAACGCAGGGCCGCCGCCGCCGGGAACCGGGATGTTGGGTGGCGTGAAGGTGAACCCGCCACCGCCGCCACCACCGCCGCCTCCCGCGAAGCCGCCGCCGGGGCCTCCGAAGCCGCCGCCACCACCGCCCGCGGCCGCGCCGCCACCGACGCCGCCGCCAGTAGCTCCGCCGCCACCGACGCCGCCGGGAAAGATGTGCTGGTTCGCCGCGGCGTCTTCCGGGGACGGCTCGCCCGGCCCTAGGCCGGCCAGGATCTTCTGGATGCGGTGCATGGCCTCCTGGCCGCTGGCCCCCTCGAAGCGTTGAGGGTCCACATGCGGGAATGCCTGTAGGGCCAGGTTGCCCACGAACGGGTCGGAGAGGTCTTGGAACATCCCGAGGTCCGTGCCCTGGTTGCCAAACAGCTCGACGAGCCGGTCCATGTCTAGGCCCTGGGAAGCCTCCGCTACGGCATTCATGAACCGGACCTGGTCCGGGTTGATCCTGTCGAGCGACAGCGGGCCGGTCAGGTCGAACATGCTAAGCGGCTGGACGCGCGCTCCGGCCTCGGGGTTGACGGGAACAGGCGGGGCCTGGGGCGGCTGTGGCGGCTTCGGAACCCCGACCGGGGGGAGGCCCGGCGCTGTATTCGCGCTCGGCGGCGCAGGGGCCAGGGCCGAAGAGCCCGCCGTGGCCATCGGGCTGAACCTGCCCACGCTGGAAAGCTGCAACGACGCAGGCCCAGGCGCGAGCGGCAAGGCCGTCGCGCCAGGCTGCGGCATCGTCGGTATCGGAGGGCGCACGAGCGTCGGCATCAGGCCCTAGCCTTTCCTTGGGCTTGCATGTCGATCAGGGCCTGGATCACATTGGCCGTCTGCTGGAGCGCGGCGAACTGGTCATCGCCCGTCGCTTGCTGGGCGAACTGCTCCGCGCCGGGGCGCGTGTCACGTGGGACTTGATGGCCTGGCGGCTGGTTCGGGTCGGTAGGGTCTTCCGGGAAGGGCGAGCGGTCGCCGCGCTCACCGGGCTCTCCGCGATCTTCGGGCGGGGCACCGCTGCGTGGGTCGTCGCCGCTGCCACTGTCGCCGTGACCAGCCGCGCCACCCTGGCTGCCCTGCCCGCCCGAGCCGAACCCAGAGCTGCTGACCGTGGGCATGCCGGGGAAGCTGCGCGCGGTCGCGTTGGCGGTTTGGAAGCCCGGAAACAGGCCGACCAGGCCCGAGGGCAGCCCCGGAATGTTCGCTCCCCCTACGGCCCCAGAGACATCAGATCCGGGGATCGTGATGGGCGACGCCTGTAGGTCTTTCGCGCTCTGGAGCTGGCCGCCGATCTCTTGTTCTACGGCGCTGAAAGCGTTGGAGACGCGGCCGCCCCTGATGGGCTGCAACTGTTGTCCCCCGCCACCACGCACGAACCCACCGATCCCAGAGATGATAGACGGGAGAATAAGCGCCAGGGTCTCACCCATCGCCTAGGTCCTTTGTCATGACGACCACGGGAATTGCCCGGAAGCCCTTCCTGTGGGCCATCAGCAACGATGCCTGGTTGCCGGAGGGGATCAGCCCTACGGCGTGCCTGACCCCGCGACGCCGCGCCTCTTCTAGGGCGATATCATACACCCTGGAAACTAGCTTGAAAGCCCTACGTTTCGGGTTAACGACGACGTGAACGTTCGCGACCGGCCCAAAATGCTGTAGGCCCACGGCGGCTACCGGCTCGCCGTCACCGTTGAAGACGAGCCCCCAGGCCGACATCGAACTCTCGAACTGGTCAACGGCCGGCTCGCACTCGGGGTCTTCGAGCGCCCAGGCGTACAGGATCTCTAGGTCGCCATCGCTCGCCTCTC
>Ga0214471_10004347_pt1 | contig 10949 bp, 24 predicted proteins | sample RVTome_5_FD_207665 | JGI IMG/M metagenome (GOLD analysis project Ga0214471, IMG submission 207665) | Soil microbial communities from uranium-contaminated site in the Upper Colorado River Basin, Wyoming, United States - RVT142D155 | ecosystem: Environmental > Terrestrial > Soil > Contaminated >... | reverse complement strand
GACATCTCAAACTATGCGCTGGACTGCTCTGGTGACGATTGCGAATCGGCATGCGCTGTAGCCCCGTATGAGACCATCGAGCGCCTGATCATGGAAGTACAGGGGGCGATGGACTGCCGATTCTGGGCGTGGCGACAGACCTGTGACGAGCGGTACTACGAGACGGAAATGGATACAAAGTGGTGCAAGCGGTGTGTCGCCCGGAAAAAGCTTGCGGAGAAGGTGACGGCATCGGTAATAGGATAGCCGTCTAGAGCGGCAGTACACACGGCAATCGGACGGTATGCCGCCGTCCTGTCTCGTGAGCGATCACGCGAGATGGGGCGGCGGCATTTGTGTTTTCAGGAGTTCGGGGTAGAAGGCGCGTAATGTTTCCCATCAGGGCGCGGCTCATCATTCCAGCAGACAGGATGCCACGAAGAATCAGTGGCTATCAGTTGCGCTGCAACTTATGGCTGCGTCGGTTTCAGGCATGGATGAAGCGCGAGACTGGCGTCACCTTCGTCTACGACTTCGAGACGCATGTGTGTCGCTATCCCCATGCTGAACTGGCGTATGGCGAGGGGCGAGATCACCGCAACCAGTGGGGACAGGGGATCTACGAGACGAACATCTGGGACAAATGCTTCCGCGAGGAGATGGGGCTAGGGAGTGAGTGGCCTGGCAAAAACATCCTGCGCTGGACGGCCTTTGTCTTGGGTGCGGGTGGCTGGGCCGGAGGACGGAACACCGCCCATAACTGCAACCATCCCGACGACAACACGGGCACGGCGCTTATCGGCGATTACCAGCTTTCAGCGAACGTCACCAAGAAGCTAGACCCCGCCTGCGTCATTGAGTACGGCGGCGGGGTCATCGGCCAGAACGGCCCCTGTACGGCCGATGGAGTCGCGTGGGCGCACGAGATGCTGCATATGTTCGGCGTGCCCTGTCACGGCGGCAGCATCACGCCTGATTGGTTCGTGTTGCCGTACACGAGCTGGCCGATGCAATCAGATGTTCAGCACGAGCCTATGGCGAACCACCTCTGGCCGGGCCAGAAGATGTCGCTGTTTGCGAACAGTCCCCTGTTTTTGGGTTAACTCGCCCGACACGAGGGCGGCAAGCGTAAGGAGACGACAGATGGAAGCGACATTCGAGGAACTGGTCACACGGCTGGCGGACAACGCGGTGCGGGCGTGGGAGGAGTCCGGCGGGCGCACCGGCACGTTGTCGGAGTCCGGCATCTCGCTCGCGACCCGGTTGCAGGACTTCGTGGACGAGCAGTACGAGAACTTCGGCGGCGGCGAGAAGGTGGAGCAGGCGGTGGCGGACGAACTCCAGCGCCGGGGACTCGCGGTGGGCAACCACCCGGATGGTTCACGGATCTTCGGGACGCAGGCGCAGGTAGACGCCTACCAGAGCGCGTCGTTGACGCCGGAGCCGTAAGACAACCAGAGGGCGAGCCCCGAAAGGCCCGCCCCTGCGACCGGCAGTGGTAGTGCCGGACGCCCGCACATTTTATGACAGCGGGCGTCAGGCGGGGGACATCTTGTCAATGAGGGCATGGTTCGCAATTCACTGGAGGAACGGCCTGAAGTTTCAGATCGCCATCTCTCTCCTGATCCTCGGGGGCGTGACCGCGCTCTATCTCCAGTTCTACGCATTCACACAGCGCGGCGACCCGCCGGGCGTCACCGTCCAGTCCGTCAGCGTCGAGAGTCCCGTGGCCGACACGGTGCGCTACACGCGGGTCTACTGCAACGACAGCGACCACAAGATCACGGGTTCGGTGCAGCGGCGGTTGATCGGCATCGGCGAGGAGGACGCCGAGGTCATCATCCCCGAGACCTCATCGGTCGAGCTGGAGCCTGGCTGCAACGAAGCCACGCGCACGTTTGCGCTGCCCGAAGCCGTGACGCCGGGCGAGTGGGCGTTGCGACTGCTGGTCACGACGGCCTCACCTGAGTTGCGCTTGCAGTCGGCGACATCGGCCCCGTTCGTGGTGGAGGAGTGATGCGTTGGAGAACAGGATTGACGGGCCGACGTGGCGGGAGTTCGAGGATTTCCGGAAGGAGACGCGCGACCACACTAAGTCGATCGACCAAAAGCTGTGGTTGGTACTTGGCTCGTTAGTCGTGCTGGTAGCGGGCTACCTGTTCGCGCAGATCCAAGAAGTGCAGTCGCCCGCCGAAGCCGCGCAGTCATCAGCGGCATCGGTGGTGAGAGCAATCAAGTAGGAGGAGCGAGATGATCCACAACTACAAGGTGAAGTGGCGCGAGGAGGCATTCTGGGCCGCGCTCGGCGCGGCAGTTGGTGGCTTCGTCGCTGGCATCCTGCCGCTCGTCGGCATGGAGGTCGATGAGCAGACGACGGCGGTGATCGTGGCGGCGTTCGCCGGGTTCTTCGGTACCGTCGCCCGCATCTTGATCGGGCTCGTGTTGCCGACGCCAAAAGAGCCGACGCTTACGGATGGCACAGCATGAGCGGGCTATCAGACGAACTCCAGCGCATCCACAACAGGATGAAGGGTGTTTCGGAGTGTGAAGTGCTTGAGGCCAACTTTACGCTCTCGGAGGCCTGATGAAGCTGATCCATCTCGCCGTGGTCGCCGTTGGCGTGGCCGCGCTGGTGATCGCGGTGTCGGCGGTCGGCTCGACCACGGACACGCCCGTCTCCGCACGCGGCTACAAGTACACCAAGACGGCGACAAAAACAGCGAGGCCGACATGCACCCCGACACCATCCGTAACGTGGACAGCATCGCCGTCGGTGACGCCTTCAGTGACGTACCCCCCTTCGTCGCCGACGGCACCAATTCCGTCGTCCACCCCAACCCCGACCTCCACTGGCACTATGAGGACGGATACGCCTACAGCCACAGTCACCCACACGCCGACCGTGACCCCATCACCCATCAGCACAGTGCAGGAGATTCGCGCCCCTGATACCGGCTTCGGGCCGCAGTCGTGGGGGTGCCGGTAGTGCTGATCCCGACGTTCGCTCCAGACTTCCCTGACGCGATCGTGGTGCCCGCAGAGGCGGACAACGTGTACGCGCCAGCGGGACACGGCGGGGTACCGAACAAGCCGCGGGCGTTCGTCCTACACACGCCGGAGGAGCCAGCGGACAACTACCCCGGCACGCCGCGCTGGTTTCAGCAGTACCACCCGGAGCGCCGCGGCTCGACGCACTACTTCGTGTCGTGGGCGGGCGACGTGTACCAGTGCGTGCCCGAGTCGTGGGGCGCGATCGCCAACGGCTTCAACCCCGGCAACCCGCAGCGGCTCTCGTATCCGTCGTGGGCGGGCGGTTTCTCGCTGAACTGGCAGACGCTCTCGGTCGAGATTGAGGGGTACGCGCACAACATCCACAACACGATGATCGTGGACGGGCCGCAGTGGACAGCGCTGGCGGCGCTGATCCGGCATCGCTGCGCGGCGTGGGAGATCCCGCTCGACCGCGAGCACATTCCCGGCCACTACCAGCTATCGGTCGATCGGACAGACCCGGGGGCGAAGTTCCCGTGGGACGCGCTGATGGCGGCGCTCACAGAGACAGAGGAGGACGAGATGAAGCCCATCCTGGTATGGGACAAAGACCGCAAGCGTACCTACGTGTTCGGGCCGTTCGGCGCGGTGTTCATCCCCGACCCCGAAGACGGCAAGCAGTTCGAGAGGCTCTACGGCGGGCACCAGATGGCGCTCTCGGCGGCGACCATCGACGCGCTCGTGGCGACCTAAGCACCCCCAGCACTGAAGCAAGGAGGCTGACGTGCGCGGAGCCACAACCATCGGCACAGCCATCGCGATCGCCCTCGTGGCGCTGGCGGGGATCGCGTCGGCGCTCGGAGGCGGACCGCACGGCACGCCTGGCGTGGACTGCGTCGCGCGGCGCGCCGACCTCAACGACGACTGCCGGTATGATTCCGGCGACCAGCTTCGGGGGGCGTGGTGCTACGGCGCGAACCCGACGATGACCGGGGATGTGGACGCGGACGCGACGGCGGCGGTATGCTTGCCTCCAGCATGGGCACTGACGAGCGCGGCAGAAACACCTACTGGGACAAGCACGACGCCCGCCGAAACGCCGTCCGCTTCGACGACCGCGACTTCGACACCAACCGCATCGCCAACCGCCATCTCATCCAGCGTGACCGCGACGGCGACCTCTGCGCCTACCCAAACCGCTGTTATCACTGCGACATCAAGCGCGACGCCAACGCTGCCTCCGACGAGCACCCCGACCCCGACGCCGACAAGCCCGCCTAACGCCTACACGGTCGAGGATCTGATCTTCGACTCAACGGAGGCGCACGATGGTGTGTTATGCGACCCTCCGCGCTCATGGTCGTGGGGCGAGCATGGCGAACGGCAGGGGGTGAACGGCACGGGATCGCCTCCGAACGGCGTCACGCAGATCACGGGGTGGGGTGTCGCGCAGTGGGCGCAGTGCGGGGCCAGCGCGGCCAACACGCGCTACCAGGCCCGCAACTTGCGGGTGTACGCCTATCGCGGAGCCCAAGGTTGGTTCACGCACGGCGGCGGGTTCGACTGGTGCGTAGACGCTGCCCCCACGACGGCCGAAGATGACGACTCGCGCGGCGACTGTGCGGGCTCGCCAGGTGACTGGCTCATGCTTGCGGGCGAGCGGTCGATCCATTGGGCGACGAACCGGCAGGGCTGGCAGTCGGGGACGCAATGCTTGGTGACGGTGTACGAGGCCCGGAAGGTTGGGCCGGGAACCATCATCGCCAATGCGGGCGCGGACTACATCCTCGGGAATACGATCTGGGGCGCGGTGGTCGGGCGCTACGTCGCCGTAGGGACAGACTGGACGACCATCGGCGCGGCATCATGCTCGACGGCGCTTTTGCGCTCGTCGCCTCCGCCGGGGTTTTAGCGACTTCTGATACGGATACGTTTTGGCTTGAGTGGGCCACGGATGCGATCACAGGCGCGGCAGACACGCCCTCGGTGATCGGTGCGGTAGTGGGTATTGGCTTCATCAAACGGGTGTCCACGTTTGCAATGAGTGGCCGGGCGTGCGCGTTCGGCGGCCCGCCGCGTGTTCTCGGCTGCGGTCACTGGCTCCATATGCGTCGGGTTGACGCATGGCGGGTTGACGCACAGATGGTCGATATGAAGGCCCGCCGGGATAGGGCCGATGAATAATTCGTAAGAGAAACGGTGAGCCAGCGTCACCTTCCCATCGACACGCAAGCACCCGTATCCCATGACCTTTGCACCGCGCCACACCCAACATTCGGAAGGCTCGCCAGCATCGAACATGCGGACGAATCTTGTGACGGCGGGCGCGAGGATGAACGGCGGGTGATTACGAAAGACCGAAGTTCCGACATCGCCGGTGCGTGCCCAGCGGTTGTAGTGCGACTTGCACCACCCCCTATTAGACTCTGACGGTCTTTCGCAGTCTGGAACGGTACATTGAGGGCGCATCGGAAGCTGATCCTTTCGGTGTCACGGGGGGCGGGTGTCTCAAGCACCGCGCCCTCATATTTTACCACGGCGGGAGTTCGTGCTCGGCCTCGCTGTTGCGGGCGAATCACCCGCCGGGGTTCTGACGGGCGTGATAGACTGCGGGCGCGATGAAGGTGAGGTCGAAAATGAGACTCTTGAAATATCCTGAATCAGACGCAATCGTAGTTGATGAGCTTAGCATCGAGAGGTACGACCACAGCGAGGTGCTGGACGAAGATCGCGTGATCCGCTACGGATTGTCTGGCGAGCCTATCGCGGTAGAGTTCCTCGGTGTGAGTGAGGGAGTCAATCTCAAGGATATCCCGCAGGGGCGCGAGATCGCAGCACTACTCGCCGAGCATCACATCAAGGAATTGGTCTAGGCAACGACACCGCCCCATCTACTCGATCAACCTCCCCACCAGCCCCAGATCCCGCGCGCGGAGGATCGCCGCATCCTCGACCGCCGACCGCGCGTAGTGCGTGATCATGGCTGTGTCCACCCACCCGCCCTGATTCTGCAAGGTGATCACGTCCATCCCCTCCATCAGCGCGTGCGTGGCCCACGAGTGCCGGAGCAGGTGGGCGTGCATCCCCGCAACCTTCGCCGCCCTGCCCCATCTCCTGACCTTCCGCCGGAGCCGGTAGTAGTCGTACCCCAGCACCGGGCCTGACCCTCTGGGAACGTCAGCGAAGCCCTCAGGAAGCACGATACGCCGATGTCGGCCTCCTTTGCCGCGTATCCGGGCCACGTCCCCCTCCACGTCCTCCCAGCGCAGCCCTACGGCCTCAGACGCCCGCAGGCCGGAGATGAGCAGCAGGAACAGCGGACGGTCGTCACAGACGGCCCACAGGCGGCTGATCTCGGGCTTCGAAAGGTAGCGGTGAGGGTGCGTGATCTTCCGGGGCCGCGGCACCTTGTCCATCACGTCGAGGCCCAGGTAGGTGACGAAGCTCTTGAGCGCGCCGTGGAAGGTGCGGGCGGAGGCGCGGGCCTGCCCCATGCGCTCGCCGACCAACCTGCGGCAGACTTCGGGCGTGAGGTCGTGCGGGCCGCAGTCGGGCAGGTTGCGGAGGAGGGAGCGGTAGGTGCGGACGGTGGCGGGCGAGCGGCCTTCGAGCGCGAGGTCGTCGAGCCAGGCATCACGAAGCTGGGGGAGTGTCACGCCCTCCATGCCGGAGGGACAGGGGTAGGGAGAACGTACCATAACGAAGCGCCCATCCTCTGGCGCCTGTCAAGGAAGTCTGCCCTCTAAATGGCGGGGGTTGCGAGTAACATACGACAGAGTAGGTGGTAAAGCGCTAACGATGGAGATCGTTCGGCCGAACTTGACGGGGAGTAGGGATGCTTTCCGCGCTGGATAGTGAGGAAAGGGGGCCAGCCACGGCCCCTCTGCTATCCTGCGGTGACGGCTGGGGTTCGCGCTTTCTGATACCACTGGAGGGCGCGTTCCTTGGCCTTCTTCCTTGTCGCGAAGCCGACCGACCGGATGATCTTGCCCGTCTGTCCGCGCTTCGTCCTGACCCAGCGGCGTTCGATGGCCCAGTACCGCTCCGGCTCCTTGTCGCCTTCGCCGAGAGACTTCTCGGTCGTGTACTCGAAGGTGCGCTCGCTCTTGCCCTTCGCCCGCTTGAGCCGCCAGAACCGATACCGGGGCATCTCCCGCTCGACCTCGGCGAAGACCCGGCCGATCTCGATCTCCACCCGGCACAGCCCGCACTTAGCCAGGTCCCGCCCTTCGCCTCCGTAGTGCTTGCACGCCATCTCGATCTCCTTTCATTAGTCGCCGTGGCTGGCATATCCATTTTACCATTGGCCTTAAAAGCAGCCCGTCTCTGAATCTGGCTGGTGACGATCCTCGAATCTGTCTCGGTGTCCGAAAATCTGTCAAGTGCCTCTGATCAGGCCGTAGCTTCGAGCTTGACAACGGACTAGCTTCGGGAAAATATTTTTCCGCACCCGAAAGTGGGTAAATGTGGGAGGGCCGAAAATAGCGCCGGGAGGGGGTTGACAGTATACGGGCGTACGTAGTACAGTGTGAGGGCAAGGAAAGAGAGTAGCAGGAGACAGAGACGATGACGACCAGCCAAGAAGTCAGCCTCTACGGGATGCGGGTCGGCACAATGGCGGCACGGAACTTGGCCGGTTCGCTGAAGTGGCAGACCGACCACGGTACCGACAAGAAGTGGCGACTGCTCAAGGATGGCATCGACACTGGCATCTACGTCGTGATTCAGCGACGGGGCCAGCGCGGCTACCACCTATCGGCGGGAGACGCTTGGATCGAAGTCCGAACGCTTGCCGAGGGCAAGGCGATGGGTGAAGCGAGGGTTTGATGTTAGAAGATGAGGACGATATCTGCCACTGCTGCGACGTGCTGGCACATCTTCGCAAGGGTTTCCTCAACACAGCATGCGCTCGCTCAGGGAACCAACCGTTGAACGGCATTCAGATGGACTTCTCTGAGTGGCGCATCGAAGCGAGGCGACTCATCGAGGAACACGACAAACGACATTTGACACTCAACCCGTCTACGTAGTAGCTTAGGGGCCATGCCAACAACAGAAATCGTCAAACAGGGTTTCAAGTGCGCTCGCTGCGGCTGGGCATGGGTGCCCCGCATCGATGCCAAGAAGGGGCCGAAAGTGTGCCCGAATTGCAAGCGCACCGACTGGAACAAGCCCCCGCAGGAAGGGGGCGCAGGGACAGGGGAGACGTAGCCCTACGGGGCGTAGCCAGGCTCCCCCCAGATCGCGCCAATTAACACTTGGTTATCGGCGCTCTGGGGGGTGGGCCTTCGTGAGAGGAAGGGTCTCGTTCGTTTACGCCAGCGGGGACAGCACGGGGGATGACGCCTGACCGGGGCACCCGTGGGGAGAGGGGTTGGCACAGCGCGGTACGCCGCGCCCGGCTCGCGACCAGCACTAAAACCCTCACACCTGGCCCGCTGGCGCAAGCGAACGAGACCGAAGGAGCAGTCGCATGACAGAGACCACCACCACGCCGGGGCCGCTGGAGTGGAAGCATGAGCATACTGATCCGCTATCTCCTTCATCGGATTTTGTCCCTGTGCATTCAGCAGTGATCGGTGGCGTGCTGTGCCGCTGGTGGGGTGAAGATGAACCAGAGGGTGTCAAAACTCTCAACCAGATTCCCACCTACGACCGCCTGCTGACGGACTGCGAGGCCGCACTGCTGGCGATCCAAAACGATCGTACTTCGATGGCGTGGCAGCTTGCCATTGTTACTTCCACCCTCGCAGCCATCGACGCCATGAAGGCGGGCGCATGAGCATCTCAAAGTTCAACGAAGCGCGACACAGTGCGTACCGGCAGGCCAGCGATCTGGCTGATGAGGTGAACACGCACGAGTGGAGTCAAATCGACCAACTGGAGAACGTGCAGAATCTCGCGGTCGCACTGTTCCGGCTCACTGAGATCGTGCAGCAACTGGCGGCTGACGTTGAGGGACTGCTGGAGCGCGAGAAGTAAGAGAGGCGAACGCGCCCGGAGGATGTAGCTCCGAGCGCGAGGCCAGCAAGCATCGATAGGAGGATGCCCGTGACCATTGGACAGAAGTCTAGCGCACAGACATATAGGTGGGCCTGCCACTGCGGGCACACGTATTTCACGACCGCGAACGTGCCCGGTGAATGCCCGCTGCATCTCGCCGCGCCCGACCTACTGGCCGCACTCAAAGCGTTGGCCGACCGGACGCACGTCACGCTGGAATGTCTCTCGTGGCCAGAGAGAGACCGAGCTATCGATGCGATCGCGAAGGCGGAGATGCAGTCATGACCACCACTCTCGATCCTCGACCAATGGGAGTCCGACAGCGCCACATCGCGGGCCTGCGGGAGGCGTGGCTGGACGCACAGTCACGCGAACGCGCGTACTACCTCCTGCTCGCGGAGACGGACGGCATGATCGACCACGAGACCGCGCGAGAGCTGCATCACGCCACGAATGCGGCGTGCGTGGCGTACCTGGAGGCGGTGGGGGTGGGGCTGTGATGAAAGCTAAGTGCCCTAGGTGTGAACGCTGGATCGGGTGTTACATCCCGCGCCTAGGCGACGGCACCGGAGCGCTGCTGCGGAAACACAAAACGGATGAAGGTCGCCATGCACGAACCTGCCAAGGCTCGTTCATGCTCGTGAAGGATTTTCTTGATGACCGCTGACATCGTGTTCGAGGCCGTGGGCCGTGCATGGGAGATCATCGCCATCGCCATCGTCCTGGGCGGATTCGTGTCGCTGTTCGTGCATGGGCTCCGGGAGGTGGAGTGATGGCAGATCCCAAAACGTTCACCTGTGCGAGGTGCAAAGGCACCTTCACCAACGCATGGTCTGAGGAAGAAGCACGGGCAGAACAAGCCCGTGACTATCCCGAGGCAACCGACACCATCGTCCTCTGTGATGAATGCTACGCGGAGTTCAAGGAGTGGGAGTCTGCCCAATCGGAGGCCCGATGACGACCGACAGCACCCCCACAGAGCCGCGCGGGATGATGCAGGCCATACCTCATTGCCCTATCGGAGCAGGATGTCAGCACGCACGCGCTCACCGAGAGCGAGCCGGGTGTGACGAACACCACTGCACCCCCTTCCCCACAGCACCGGCTGAGACCGACACGCGGCTGGATGCGCTGGTAGAGGAGATCATCGGCCCACTCGACCGATACGCATCGACGCGACAGGGCTTCGGCCAAGTGTGGAAGCCACATTACGAATGCAACGAAGAAGAAAGTGCGTGGGTCAAACGATACAGCGACCGCCTGCAACCCGAGCGCGACGAACTCATGCAGGCCATTCGATCCGCGCTGGTGAAGGCGCAGGAGATGGGGCGGGAGGAGGCGAAGTGAAGTGCGAAGTGTGCGAGTGGACAACAAAGAGCTTTCGGGACGGCGGTGAAGGAAGTCCGTCGGATCAGATGATGATCCACATGTTGCAGCACGTGTTCGATGAACTCCGCGACATCTACATCGTGCTCACAGAACAGAAGGACGCGCCATGACCCCCACAGAGGACACGCACACGCCGGGGTTGGAAAAATACGTCCAGCACCTTGAGGGCTGCGACTCGCTATCCCCTCGCCTCAAGTATCTCCCGAAGGGCCACGCCTGTACGTGCGGACTCATGGACGCTCTCGCCGAGTCCGAGGCCGCGCGGCAGGCAGCCGAGGCGCAAGCCTGCGCGCTGCGGGAGGCCGCAACAGAGGTGACGCGAGTCATGGAGGTGGTTATGAATCGCCTCGACTTCGTGGTGCCATTTTCTACCACGCGAGCGCTCAAGTCGTTTCGCGCGAGATTCCAGCGACTGCGGCAGCTTGCCCGCGAAGTTGATGATACCCCGTCCTGCCCCCACGAGGCGCGGGTGGCGGTGCTGCGGACAGCACTGTCGAACGCGATGGAACGGCACCACGCGCTCGACGCCGGTCACGATGACGACGTGGGCTGGCAGCGCTGTCGCAACGATTTGTGCAGCGCCGCAG